>Ga0066256_1001391_pt1 | contig 34209 bp, 35 predicted proteins | sample ThiBio_1000_biof_FD_87107 | JGI IMG/M metagenome (GOLD analysis project Ga0066256, IMG submission 87107) | Wastewater bioreactor microbial communities from Cape Town, South Africa - Thiocy_expt_1000_biof (version 2) | ecosystem: Engineered > Bioreactor > Thiocyanate-remediating >... | reverse complement strand
AACCCTAACCCCATGTGCAGATCTTCCTGCCCACACAAATCAAAGCCCGTATTCACTCTTATCCCTCACTCTTCAATCATCTTCACACCTTCTAGCAAACACACCCACCAAACGCAATATCTTTTTTCTATCTTTATCAAAAAAAATCACAACCACATTAAAACGCACTTTTTTAAACCAATTTGCAGCATTAGGATTGGTTTTTATGCAAATTCAATAAATTTTGCTTTTTTCAAACATTTTGCTTGATCTTCTTTAAGTAACACATTATGAAAAATACATCGTGGGGGTGTAGCTCAGCTGGGAGAGCGCCTGCTTTGCACGCAGGAGGTCATCGGTTCGATCCCGTTCACCTCCACCATGATTTTCCTAGGTTTTTTCATTTTAAGATTTTCCCAAGCAACAAAAAATTAAGAGCCCACAGGAACACCATCGCTCCTCTGCGACAAAACTCTAGATGCAACTTGGAATATCCCCGTCAATATCTCCCATAGGGCAAAGTACCTTGCCACCAAACTTAAGAAATGCCTATGGATCCCCGCATACGCGCACTACTGTCCGGGGAAAGTTGAGGAGGCAGATCATGAGAATACCAAAGAGAGTTGTTTGGCTAGCTTAGGTGCAGTTTTGGGAGGTTTTAAGGTGGGCTGAGAAAAGAGGCTTGTTCTGATTAGCACGCTCACATCTTTGGTTTTAAAGCTTTTGCGATAACGATCGGCCTGGTGCTGCTCAACGATGGACTGAAACGAACGACGCGGAAGGCTCTTTAAAAGTTGAACGAATATGCTAGATTGGTACACGGAGCTGCTCCTGTTCAAAATGAAGTTTTAACACCCTCATTTTAACAGCAATCAAAGAGCAGCTCTATCCTTTTTAACCCTCATACTCTATTTTCCCCGGACAGTAGTGGCATCAAGTGCGGGAATGACGAAGAGGAGTGCGGGAATGACGAAGAGGAGTGCGGGAATGACAAAGGGAGGTACGTGAGGAAGACAAAGGGAGGTGTGGAGTGACAAAGAGAGGTGTGGAGTGACAAAGGGAAGTGTGGAGTGACAAAGGGAAGTGTGGAGTAACAAAGGGAGGTGTGGAGTAACAAAGGGAGGCGTGGAGTAACAAAGGGAGGCGTGGAGTGACAAAGGGAAGTGTGGAGTAACAAAGGGAGGTGTGGAGTAACAAAGGGAGGTGTGAGGGATTAAAGCCGAGAAAACGGGGTGACAAAGGGAGGTGTGCGGATTGCCAATCAAATGGATGTCTATTACCTCAACCCAACCCCGCTCCAAACTCTGCAAGCACAGCTTCATAAACCGAACGTTTGAAGTCGACGGCAAGGTCAGGCAGCGATAATGGAGAGACCCACTTCCATTGGCTAAATTCCGGGTGAGCAGTGTGGATGTTGATTTCGCTATCTTGCCCCAAAAAGCGGAAGAGGAACCAGATCTGCCGTTGGCCGATATATTTGCCGCCCCAGATTTTTTTCTGCAGATCAGCAGGTAGCTCATAGGAAATCCAATCCTTAGATTGCGCGATGAGAGAGACGTTACTCGTCCCAATTTCTTCTTTGAGTTCCCGCAAAGCGGCGGTTAGCAGATCTTCACCAGGATCAACCCCACCTTGGGGCATTTGCCAAGCCTCTCGGGCCGTTTGATCAATTCTTTGCCCCACGAACACATCGTTATTGGCATTAATGACCATCATCCCAACGCACAAACGATACGAATCATTACTGTACGTGCTTGACACTCGCTTGTTGCTCCACAATGGCGGTTAAACAAACCAACTCTATCCCTTTTGTTTGAAGGCCCTCAGCCCATGTCGCCAAGCGGTCTAACGTCACAGGATATGGCATCGCCACGCCAACGGCCGTCCCATCCTTCAAAGCTATTGCTTCCAGTTTCTCAAGGTTCTGATCAATAGCTTGCTTGGAAACCTCATCATCAATGAGCAAATTTGGGCGAATATAGAGGCCGCCATTATCACGCACAAGCGCAGCTGCCTGAGACCTGACTAACGCATGCACATCAAACCAAATCAAGCCTCGCTTTAACACATCTTCAACAACTGGCTGAAGAAAAGCCTTCTGGCTTGCTAAAACATGCCCCATCGTGTGAGAAATACCAACAATACCATTGGCATGCTCTAGAGCTTGATCTAAATGCTGCAGATTTCTTTCCGCACTATAGGACGATAACAAAGCCATTGGGCCAGGATCATTAACAGGAAAATCATCCGGCTCCATCGGCACAACGACCAAAGATTCATGACCTCGTTCATGAGAGTGTTTAACCAGCGCTGGTAAATCTGGCGAATAGGCAGAAAAAGCAATCACAATCTGAGATGGCAGATTATCAATAGCCTTCAATGCCGCCGCCGTCTCCAAACCGACCCCTTTTAGAACGACCACAATACGATGGGGCGCCGCCTCTTCATGGGGTGTTTTTTGAGAGTATTTATAAGCGGGCCACTCACTCTTTGGTGGAAACTGAACACCAGAAGGTGATTGCAGCTTCGCTTCTTCGACTGAATTGGCCTCATTAGGAGCCTGAACCGGCTCCTCAGTTAATACAGGCCGTCCTCCCTCTCCTTGAGGAGCAGGCGTCTGCTCGCTCTGTGAAGCAGCCGCATTCTCTATATCACTATTTTCAACTGGCCGAACTGTCTGATCCGCATTTAACTCAGCGGCAACCTCATGGGGCTGCGCAGTGTTTGTATGGTCAGTTGATTTTTCAGGAGGAATAGCGGAGATAATCTGAGCTCTTCCCTCACCCTTTCCCTGCTCAGCCCCCTCCATCGATTCGACTAAAGGAGCCTCATCTTTATTCAAGTGCATGGTAATTGTGACGCTATGTCTCGGCGCAGCCTCATTAGGAACATAGACCCAAGAACACCACGCTACAATACCAACCAAAATCATAAGTAGGCAGGTCCAAGCCACAACAAGCGGTGACATGATTACATTCAAAAGCTTCCTCACCACGCCTACACCCCCTGCTAACGTTTTAGAATAGATGATACCGGCCCAGCATCGGCATCCACAACATTAGCCTTTTTTGGTGATTTTGTGTAGATAGCATATGCCTTTAAAAGATCAAGAGCACGCGCAAGCTGATAGTCGTATTCAGACTCAGGCAATTTAGCTGGCTCAGCCCCTTGGGACTTATGATCATTCTCATCATCAGCGCCACTAGCCTTATTATTCTGCTTTTTTAAAGCAGCTTCTTTATCTTTTTCCTTTTGCTTTTCTGCCTGCTCCTGACGCTCCTTCTCCTTCTCGTGCTCTTTCTCAAGAGCTTCGATTGGCTTTAAGACGCCCGGTAGATTTTCCTCACGGCGACGCTTATCGTCAACATGTTCAAGCTTGGCTTGGTTAATAATCACATCTGGGGTCACCCCATTGCCCTGAATTGGATAACCGGATGGTGGATAATAACGCGCAACGGTCATAATCGTGCCACTCAGCTTGTCCGAGTTAGGCACCATAACCTGCACTGATCCTTTTCCAAACGATCTATTGCCCATGATGATAGCACGCTTATGATCTTGAAGAGCAGCCGCAAAAATTTCAGAGCATGAAGCAGAACCAGCATTAATTAATACCGCGATGGGATAGCCATGAAGGATATCGCCAGCTGATGCATTGAATCTTTGAATTTTCTGAGAGTCTCTTCCTCGAACCGAAACAATCTCGCCGCTATCTAGAAACAAATCCGCACAAGCTAATGACTGCTCAAAAACACCACCAGGGTTATTTCGCAGGTCCATAATAACACCTTGCAATTTTGGCCCAAGCTTCTTTTTAATATCAACAATAGCCTCTCTCAGCATACCTTCTGTTTTATCGTTGAAAGTACTGATACGAATATAACCTATTTCCCCCTCAATCCGATACTTCACTGGATGGACTTTAATTATATCTCGCTTAATAGTGACATCAAAAGGATCACGGCCTTCACGAACGATACGCAATTTAACGATGGCTCCCTTTTGCCCTCTCAGCTTCCTGGCAGCCTCTTCAATATTCATGCCCATAACCGGCTCACCATCAATCCAAATGATATAGTCACCAGCCTTAATCCCTGCGTTGTAAGCAGGTGTATCGTCAATAGGCGAAATCACTTTAATAACACCATATTCTTGGATCATTTCGATCCCGATGCCAGCAAACTCACCCTTTGTTCGCTCTTTCATGACATCAAATTCTTTTGGCGTTAAATAATCTGAATGAGGATCAAGAGCTCTCATAGCTCCTTTGAGAGCACCGTTCCAAAATTTCTCCTCAGAAACTTCGTCAACATAATGATTCTTGACCTTTTCATGAAGCTCTAAAAGCTTCTGAATTTGCGTATTATTGCCAGTCAATTGCTGAGCCGGCTGTGGCGGCGAGTCTTTTGCACTCAAGCAAGTTGACGAGAGCAAAAAGGTATTCAAGACGATTAGAAGGAAAATTTTATTTCGTTTATGCATTTCTACTTCTTCCATTTTAAGATCCACGGCGTCGGGTCAACAATAACAGTATTTTTTCTAAGCTCAATGTAAAGTTTTGGCCTTTTCTTTTCATCACTCATCTGGCCAATTGGCTCACCTGATAAGACCTCTTGACCAGCCGCAACATACATTTTTTTCATACCAGCTAATAAAACATGATAATCTTTACCCGCATGAATAATCAAAATATTGCCATAACCGCGAAATGGCCCCGAAAACACAACGGCCCCATTAGTTGGCGCAGTCAGCTGCGCACTCGCTCGTGTTTCCATTACAACACCCATACTATACGGGGAAAACTCTTTATTTTTGTCAAACGCAGTTAAAACTTTTCCCGGCGCTGGAGGCACAAGCTCCAATTCTTTGACCTGCTGCTTAAATTTCTTAGCTAAACTCTTATTGCCTTTAACATGCCCCAAAAGCTCTTGCACAGTCCCAGAAGAAAGAACAGCCTGATCGAATTCAACCTGCGGCTTGGTTGCCAATGCTTTTGCTTTCGCCTCCATCAAGCGAGCCAAGATAGCTTGCTTGCCTACAAGCTTTGAATATATAGGCCCAAGCGCTTGCCGTTGGCGTTCAATATTTTGACGCAACTGGCTTAGCTCTGTCACCTGTTGTCTAAGGATATCACCTTTTTGTTTCAACGAAGGCCAAATAGACTGAAGAAGCAATCCTGAACGCAGCGTTTGATTCGCATCTTTTTCAAGCATCAATAAAGCAATAGGTGAGGTTTGCGATAAATGGGCCAACGATTGCAACGTTGATGAAATTTGCTGCTGATGAGCCTCCAGAAGCTCTTGCTTTTGGGATAGCTGAATTTCAAGCTCGTTGAGATTTGATTCAATATCAAAAGCTCTCGCTTCAAATTCATGAATTTTGGAAGCGATATGAATCATTTCAGCTCGCAACCCTTCCAGCGACAAATCTTCATAAGTTGGCCCATACGCATCACCTTCTTGCACAACTGGAGCCGGTTGATTGACCTGAACTTTTCCAACTGGTTTAGCATTCGATACCCCAGCGATTCCAAAGGCCGCGCAAGAGATGCACATAAAGCATAATCTTTGAAAGTTTTGAATTATCATAAGCCTTTCTTCCGATTCAACAATGAATGTCCTGTCATTGTATCAGGAACACGAATCTCCATTAGCTCGAGAACCGTAGGCGCTACATCTTGCAATCCACCTGAGACCAAGCTTCCCTCATAATCTGAATGAACCAAAACACATGGCACAACGTTTGTTGTATGAGCCGTATGGGGTTCATGCGTAGCGATATCAAGCATACACTCGGCGTTACCATGATCAGCCGTAATCAACACGTACCAACCTTCAGCCAGAGCGACATTTTCAATGCGCCCCAAGCATACATCCAGTGTTTCAACCGCCTTTTTAGCCGCATCAAAGCTCCCTGTATGACCAACCATATCAGCATTAGCATAGTTGACCACAATGAGCCTGGCCTCTTCTTCACGCATCGCTTTCAACAAAGCCTCTGTCACTTCTGAGGCCGACATTTCTGGCTGCAAATCATAATGAGCAACTTTGGGTGAAGAGATCAGAACCCTTTCTTCATAAGGAAACGGTTCTTCTTGACCTGCATTTAGAAAATAAGTCACATGAGCAAATTTTTCTGTCTCGGCTATGCGATATTGCTTATACCCTAGAGCCGATACCACCTCACCTAATGTATCCTGAATTGGCTCGTTCACAAACAAGGGAGAAAAATGCTTCTGCAAACTCTGGCTATACGCTGTCATTCCTTGAGCTGGCCCCTTATGCTGGAAGCCATTCCGCTCAAAAGCAGACAAGGTAGGATCGCTTAAGCTGGTTAACAGCTGTATACACCGATCAGCTCTAAAGTTGATCATCAATACCCCATCTTCTGGGTGCATTCCTGCATAGCCCACTCGGCAAGATGGGACAAAAAACTCATCTGTTACCCCAGCGCTATAAGAAGCGTGAATAACCTCAAGTGGGTCAGCAAATTCACCCTCACTTTTACCAAATACAATTGCCTGAAATGCTTTTTCGATTCGCTCCCATCGTTGGTCTCTATCCATAGCAAAATAGCGCCCGCTGATGGTTTGAATAGTTATATTAGGGTGAGAATGGATAGCGCCAGCAAAGGTTTGAACATATTCAGCAGCCGATTTTGGGGCCGTATCTCGCCCATCAAGAAAGGCGTGTATGTTTACGTTTACACCCGCCTGACTTAAGGTCAATGCACAGGCTAAAAAATGATTCTGATGAGAATGCACACCACCAGGCGACAAAAGTCCCATTACATGGCATGTACCTGTTTTCTGTAAAATACTTTTAGCTAAAGGCTGCAAAAGCTCAGCAAGCTTCCCGCTTTCCAGGGCTTGATTAATCTTGGGCAAATCTTGATAAATGACTCGCCCACTGCCAATGGTCATATGCCCCACTTCAGAATTGCCCATTTGCCCTTCTGGCAAACCGACACTCAAACCGGATGTATTTAGGGTTGCGTGTGGGTATTGCGCTAAAAAACGATCAAAATTTGGAGTATTGGCAGCGGCAATAGCATTGGACGTAGAAGCTTCTTCTACACCCCAGCCATCCAAAATACATAAAACAACCCTCTTGGCCTTCTGGTTCATCCAAAACCTCAACGCATTTAATAACATATATCTTTAGTCTAACTTGACTAAAATGTTAAGGGATGTTTTTGAACCACCACGCCATTTTCCTTTAAACACCCCCTTTATCACCCCTTGTTATATCAAAACTCCTTGTATCTTGTAAGGATACAGTGGCAGAATGCAACATGAGTTTACATACTGACCTGCAAATTTTTTTAGAAATTTTAGCTACAGAACGTGGTTTCTCGCTCCACAGCCTCACAAGTTACCAAACAGATCTTCTGGCATTTATAGCCTCATTACAATCCCCCTTAACCACACATATCAATATGCAATCTTGCAGTGAATTTTTGGATCGACTCCATGCGCGAAAGCTTTCGCCTAAAACCATCCACCGCAAAATGGCTTCATTAAATCAATTTTTAAAATATCTTCTGGAGGAGGGACACATTTCCTCAAACCCGCTTGCCACGATGGATCGCCCTAAACTTGGACTACGACTACCCCGAATATTGAGTCAAGATGAAGTCCTTGCGCTGATTGAAGCCAGCGACACACACGACCCAAACCATCCTTTTCGATCCCGTCTTATCCTCGAATTCTTTTATGCAACTGGTATGCGCGTTTCAGAGTTAATTTCCATTGAACGCCATTGCATCATGCCTGGCAAAGGGTTGACCATTCGCGGAAAGGGCAATAAGGAGCGTTTTTTGCCATTGCACCCAATTGCATGGGACGTGTTGAATGACTATACCGCCACACTCTCTCAAATAAAGCTGGGTGGGCCGCATTGGCTTTTTCCATCGCCAAAGCCTCAACAACATATAACACGCCAACGGTGCGGCCAAATCTTAAAGGAGCTAGCTCTTTTAGCGAACTTAGACCCAGAGTGCGTTCACCCACATGTGCTGCGGCATGCGTTTGCATCCCATCTTCTGGAAGGCGGCGCAGACCTCATGGGTGTCCAAAAATTATTGGGGCACGCGGATATTTCGACAACAGAAATTTATACCCACCTTAATCACGAACAATTACGTGCATCCCTTTTTAAGGCCCACCCTTTAGCTAAAACAAAGAAGAGAAAAGAATAGAATAACATATTTTCCGCCATTCACACTCTACCAGATATCTTCCTTCATCTCATACATCACACTATCTTACCTTAAGCAGAAAAGCATATAAATTTCATTTTGCATAACGACCACATTGGGAGTATAAAGATGAATCACATTACGATTTTAGACCAGCCATGTTTACGATTTCAACTTTCTATAAATTTCAGGAACTTCCCCATTATCAAAGCCTTAAGCAGCTGCTTCTAGATTTTTGCATTCAACAAGACTTGAAAGGCTCTATTCTCCTGGCTAATGAAGGAATTAATGCAACGATTGCAGGGACCCGTGAAGCTATTGATGCTTTCTATCACGAGCTCACCACCAATCATGGCATAACGCTTCATAACGCAAAAGAAAGCTTCTTAAATTATAAGCCTTTTGGCAAAATGAAAGTCAGACTCAAAAAGGAAATTGTGAAACTGGGATTGCCTCATGTAAATGGTCAGGATGCTGGAACTTACATAAAGCCTGCTGAATGGGATGATTTTATTAGCCGTGATGATGTTGTCGTGATTGACACTCGGAATAATTATGAGATCGCCCTTGGGACATTTAAAGATGCCATCGATCCTCAAACCCGTTTCTTTAATGAATTCCCAAGCTGGTTTGAAGCCAATAAGGAGCAATTTCAATCCAAGAAAATTGCTATGTGTTGCACAGGAGGTATCCGCTGCGAAAAATCGACAGCTTATCTGAAATCACTTGGTTTGACAGATGTTTTTCATCTTGAAGGTGGCATCCTCAACTATTTAGAAAAAATGGGTCATAATGGCCAAACTTGGCAAGGGGATTGCTATGTTTTCGATGAACGCGTTGCTGTTGATGCAGATCTAGATCAAAGCACAACCATTGATCCTCATTTTAAAAAGACAGAAGCCCTGCTAAAGCAATCATAAGCACGCCTTTAAACACACCTAACACGTTAAAAATAGACACTTATCAAGTAAATGCCGCTTATAGCTCAAACGCATCAAGCTTCTAGGAAAAGCTAATCCTTAAGATCTTTCCAAAATTCCTTAACTTTCGCAAAAAAGCCAGCTGACTTTGGGCTGGTTTCGCGATCCTTATTTTTCTCAGAAAAATCCTGAAGGATTTCTTTTTGCTGTTTGGAAAGATTCACAGGTGTTTCAACCATCACATGAATATACATATTCCCTCGACCACTGCGACGAAGAATTGACATCCCCTTGCCCTTAAGACGGAATTGGTGCCCAGTCTGAGTCCCCTCTGGCACGGTCACGCGAGCGCGTGTACCATCGATAGTTGGCACTTCAATTGTGCCGCCAAGGGTCGCTGTCATCATGGGAATAGGAACCTGGCAATGGATATTTGCAGCATCTCTTTGGAATATGCTATGGGACTTAATCGAGATGAAAATATACAAATCTCCCACTGGGCCACCGCGCATACCTGCTTCACCTTCACCAGCTAAGCGGATGCGAGTTCCCTCCTCCACACCAGCTGGGATATTCACAGATAACTTTTTCTCTTTGCGAACTCGGCCCGATCCCGAACAAGAACGGCAAGGGTTCTCAATTATTTGGCCCGCCCCATGACAGACATGGCAAGTCCGCTCAACAGTGAAAAATCCTTGCTGTGCACGCACCACGCCGTGACCATGACATGTGCCACAGGTTTTGACTCCTGTTCCAGCTTTGCCAGAGCAAGTTTCGCAGGAGTTATAGGTATGCACTTTGATGGTTTCTTGTTTTCCACTGAAAGCTGTTTCTAAAGTCACCTCAAGGTCATACCGTAAATCAGATCCCCGAACGCGGGTATTCTGCTGACCTTGACGCTTACCCCCCATAAAATCACCAAACATTTCATCAAAAATGTCTGAGAAATTCCCGCCACCAAAATTGAAATCAAAACCTTCCGCCCCAGCCCCTGGGTGAAAGCCGCTACCGCCTCCTCCACCTTGGGCAAATGCCGCGTGTCCATATTGGTCATAAGCAGCACGCTTTTGAGAGTCTTGCAAAACCTCGTAAGCTTCTGTAATTTCACGAAATTTAGCTTCAGCAGTTTTGTTATCTTTGTTGCGATCTGGGTGATATTTCATCACCAATTTGCGGTACGCCTTTTTGATTTCGCCCTCGCTGGCCGATTTAGATACACCCAATACATCATAAAAATCGGATTTACTCATAGTAAGGCACTTTCAATTTTGTCATTCCGTTTTCTCACCTGTCATCCCGCACACCTCCCCTTGTCATCCCGGGCACACCACTCTTTGTCATCCCGGGCACCCCTTTTGTCATCCCGCACTCTTCTACTGTCATCCCGGGCGCTAGACCCGGGATCCAGGACTCATATGGATCCCCGCATACACGAGGATGACACATAGAGCGCGAGGATGGCAGAAAAAAGAGCGTCATCCCGCACACCTCCCCTTGTCATCCCGCACTCTTCTACTGTCATCCCGGGCGCTAGACCCGGGATCCAGGACTTATATGGATCCCCGCATACACGAGGATGACACATAGAGCGTGAGGATGGCAGAAAAACCAGGCACAACCTCACACTCCATCAATTATACTGACGTTTTCTTATTACTATCATCAACTTCTTCAAATTCAGCATCCACAACCTTTCCCTCAGGTTGAGTCGTAGCAGAAGCAGAATCTGCACTAGATCCAGCACCTTCTGCAGAAGCAGCCGCTTCCTGCTGAGCTTTATAAAGCGCTTCACCCAGTTTCATGGATCGTTCCGTCAACACATTTGTTTTATCGCGAATAGCATCCAGATCCTCGGCCTCAAGAACTGATTTTAGCTCCTGCATCGCCTCTTCAATGGAACTTTTGTCATCAGCTGAAACGCCTTCACCCACGTCTTTTAATGTACGCTCAGTGGTATGGATCATCGCTTCCGCTTGGTTTTTGGCATCAACCAACTCTCGGCGTTTTTTATCCTCTTCAGCATAAAGCTCCGCATCTTGTACCATCTTTTCAATATCTGCCTCAGAAAGGCCGCCAGAAGCTTTAATTTGAATCTGTTGCTCTTTCCCTGTGGCTTTATCTTTTGCGGTAACACTCACAATACCGTTCACATCAATATCAAATGTAACTTCGATTTGAGGAACTCCACGCGGCGCAGATGGAATACCCACTAACTCAAATTGCCCAAGCATTTTGTTGTCAGCAGCCATCTGGCGCTCACCTTGGAACACACGGATACTAACACCAGTTTGGTTATCATCAGCCGTGGAAAACACCTGGCTGCGACGAGTTGGGATAGCCGTATTTCGCTCAATCAATCGTGTAAATACACCACCTAATGTTTCAATACCCAATGAAAGAGGTGTTACATCCAACAAGACCACATCTTTAACATCGCCCGTTAAAACACCGCCTTGGATTGCAGCACCAATAGCCACAACCTCATCAGGGTTTACGCCCCGATGGGGCTCACGACCAAAAAATTCCTTCACGGACTCAATAACCTTCGGCATGCGGGTCATACCACCGACCAGAATCACTTCATCAATCTGGCTTGCAGAAAGACCAGCATCCTTCAATGCCGCCTTGCATGGCTCCATTGTACGAGCGACCAACTCTTCAACCAATGATTCAAACTTAGCACGTGAAAGCTTGATATTTAAATGCTTAGGGCCAGATGCGTCAGCCGTAATAAAGGGAAGATTAACATCCGTTTGTGGCACACTAGAAAGTTCAATTTTTGCTTTTTCAGCCGCTTCTTTCAAGCGCTGCAAAGCCATTTTATCCTTACGCAAATCTATGCCTTGCTCTTTTTTGAACTCATCGGCAAGGTAATCAATGATGCGTTGGTCAAAATCTTCACCACCAAGGAAAGTATCACCATTGGTGGACTTCACTTCAAAAACACCATCACCAATTTCCAAGATGGAGACGTCGAATGTACCACCACCAAGGTCATACACCGCAACCGTTCCAGAGGCACGCTTCTCCAGGCCATAGGCCAGTGCAGCGGCAGTAGGTTCATTGATAATACGCAAAACTTCCAAGCCCGCAATCTTTCCGGCATCTTTTGTTGCCTGGCGTTGGGAATCGTTAAAATAAGCAGGGACTGTAATAACAGCCTGTGTCACTGTCTCACCTAAGAAAGCTTCTGCCGTTTCTTTCATTTTTTGCAGAATGAACGCGCTGATTTGGCTTGGGCTATATTTTTTATCACGACAATTGACCCATGCATCGCCGTTATCACCCTTAACGATGTTATAAGGCACTAAGCCCATATCTTTTTGGGTCAATGGATCGTCAAAACGGCGACCAATCAGCCTTTTGATAGCAAAAAGAGTATTCTCAGGGTTAGTGACAGCTTGCCTTTTTGCACTTTGCCCTACAAGCTTTTCACCACCTTCGGTGAAAGCTACCATTGATGGAGTGGTTCTAGCGCCCTCACTGTTTTCAATAACGCGCGCATTCTTACCTTCCATAACTGACACACAAGAGTTTGTCGTGCCAAGATCTATTCCAATAACTTTAGACATATTATTCCTCATTTGTTAAGCGATCTGCATTAGCCTGATAAACAGCGCCGTTGCACTCCTTTAAGGTGCAGCCCTATGACTACACCTCTATTTTATATATTAAAAGCAAAAATTTTGCAAATTTATTTCAAGGATGGGTAAAGCTTTTTACACCGAATAACCACGCCCACTGGGACTTTTTGGTTAGACGATTGATTAAGATCTTTTGTCTTAACATCAAACTTATATCCCATAAATTCCTGAGCATTTAGTTTTAGGCTTGAGGGCAGCTGATTTTGTGGCCCAAGGTCAGCCGGACGGTATTTGGAAGCTGATCGTTCAGGAGAGTAATTTGGATCATTGCGATCCCGCTTGATTAAGTCGCGACAAACGGCCTCCGTTAGTTCTTGAGCATGTCCTTTTAGCGTAAACAAGCAAAGGAAAACAAAACTAAGGCTAGCGATGGTGCCGCCGGAGAGGATCGAACTCTCGACCTCACCCTTACCAAGGGTGTGCTCTACCACTGAGCTACGGCGGCAGCGACAGGGCTCACATTGGCATAACTGCTCATGCGATGCAAGTCTCAATCTTTTGAAAAACATCCAAGCCCCTTTTGCCATTCTACCCCTCCCCTTGCCTTCCCACTTTCTCGCTTGCCATCCTCGCGAATGCAGGAACCCATGAACACTTGCCATTCTACCCCCTTTGCCTTCCCGCACACTTCATTGTCTTTCCCGCACTTGATGCCACTGCTGTCCGGGGAAAGTTGAGCATGAGGGTTAAAAAGGATAGAGCTGCTCTTTGATTGCTGTTAAAATGAGGGTGTTAAAACTTCATTTTGAACAGGAGCAGCTCCGTGTACCAATCTAGCATATTCGTTCAACTTTTAAAGAGCCTTCCGCGTCGCTCGTTTCAGTCCATCGTTGAGCACCACCAGGCCGATCGTTATCGCAAAAGCTTTAAAATCAAAGATGTGAGCGTGCTAATCAGAACAAGCCTCTTTTCTCAGCCCACCTTAAAACCTCCCAAAACTGTACCTATACTAACCAAACAACTCTCTTTGCTATTCTCATGATCTTCCTCTTCTATTTTCCCCGGACAGTAGTGGCACTTGATGCGGGAACCCAGGCTTTTTATGGCCCCCCGCTTTCGCGAGGGTGGCACTGAGGGCGCGAGGGTGACACCGCATACGCGAGAATGACACCAAGGGCGTGGGGATGGCATCATAAAAATAAAGCTGCCAACCTTACGATAACTCAATAAAAATGAACAAATTCTATATTTTCAGGATAAATTTTATCTTTTAAAAAATATGACGCGATATTGAGAAACCGCATGGGAGAGTCTGTAACTAAGTAGCGTGTTTCATACGGTCCCTCCAAATCGGCCATACCGTTCAATTCACCCAGGCTAACAAGCTGCCTTTTAAGCGCTATTGCCGTAGGTGACGCAGAGTCAATAATATTCATATGCCCGCCAAAAAAATGCCGGAAAGACTTTTCAAAAAAAGGAAAATGCGTACAACCTAAGATCACTGTATCCATTTTCGAATCCATAACATTCTTAGGAATGTAATGCGCAAGAATTTGATCCGTGATTGATACCTCCCGCCATCCTTCTTCTGCCATCGAAACCAACAGAGGCGTCGCTATACCGGCCACCTGTGCCAACGGCGACTGCGCTTGGATAAGGCTCGTATAAACACCGCTACTAACTGTTCTTTCTGTCGCTAAAACTAAGAAATTTTGCGCCCGTGATTGCTTAACGGCGTGACTAACCGTTGGTCCAATTACATCCAATACACTAAGCGTAGGAAACCTTGCTTGAATAGCCGGCACAGCCGCCGAAGACGCTGTATTGCATGCAATCACAACAGCATCAACACCACGGCTCACAAGCATTTCCACCGCCTTTAGGGAATACTGCACAACCACATCGTGGCTTTTTGTCCCATAAGGCAACCGCGCCATATCTCCAAGGTATGTAAACTGAGCACAGGGTAATTCTGCCTTAAGTGCCTTTAGCACCGTAAGCCCGCCAACACCTGAATCAAAAACACCAACATGAAAGGGTTTTGGTTTCATAACACCCTGGCTTGAATTAAAGATGGCTCATGTTAGCCGACAGAATGGTGAGTGGCAACTGTGTTTTCCGTCATTACGAAGGGATGAACTTCGTATTTTCTTTGGCCTCTAAGATCAATAGCTCAATTTGTTCATCAGTCAATTGATTAAGATGTATCGTTTTGGGCTCGGGCTTTTTTCCAACAACCAACACACCAGTGATGCGCGCAATAAGCTCCTTGGCCCGGATTGCGCTGGCTAATTTTTGATGCGAAACACTTAACTTAAAAAGGTACTCCAAGTCATCCAGAACCGCCTTTGTTTGTTGGTCATACTCCACGCTAACCCTCCATAAAAATTCGTGCGCTTTAAAAAAAATGATGAGAATTTGTATTTTTTTTGCTTTAACAAGAGCAAAGATGTATAGTGTCAAAAATAAGAGCAAAGAATGACGGAAAACAGCCATTTTCTCCAGTTGTTCAATAAAAACAGCGCCTTAATAGGGCTGACATTAAAAAATGATCTGGAGACTGGACTTGACAGCAAAAAAACAAAAAAGATGGTCTTATTTTGTCAAATGGACCATTTTAAAAGCATTTATTATCACTCAAATTTTATCACAACCAGTACTTGCTAAAGAAAAATCAGCCCTCGAAGAAGGTCTCGTTGATTCCCATCTCACAGCTGCGCCATCATGGAACCCAATCAAATATTTAGAGCAACACCAATCCTCTTATTCATTACGCGGGTCAAAAAAAGCGAGAGAATCAGCCGAAGCATCAGCATCTACACAACCAGATCCAGTATTACCAGCCCCTAGCCACAACATTAATTCTTTGACAGTAAAGCAAGCCCGCCAACTTTCATCAAGCGAAGCCACACCCTGGCTTGCTTGCGCTTATGAAGATGACACAAGCCAGCCTGGGCGGTTTGCGATCTCTGGCATTTCACCCAATGAAACAGTCCTCGATACGTGCACAGGATTGACATGGGAGAGAGTTGTATCTGCCTCAACCTTCACTTGGGATGATGGACGATCAGCCGGATCAGCTCAAGCCTATTGCGGCAACCTCACCAAAAACAACTATACCGACTGGCGCCTCCCCAATCCTCACGAACTCCAATCCATCGTGGATTACTGAGCTGCGCCGGATATTAAGACAGGAAACATTAGAAGTTAAGGTGGAAGTTCTGTCCTTAATTAAGCCACTTAAGTGGCTTGTAATTTTTCTAGCTAGATAACCATAATCCATTCTCCTTTTTGTTGAAACTATTTTGTTGCTGTAGCGGGGCCCGTGGAGTTGTGGGCAATCCTGAATTGTCCATAAATCCATCAGGCCTTAAGCTCTCCTCGTAGACCTCCTGAGGGGTTCGATAGTCTAAGGCTTGATGAGGGCGCTCTTCATTATAAAAGCGAAAATAATCTTTCAGGCCATCTTTTGCTTCAGCAGGGGTTGCATATGCCTTCAAATACACCTCCTCATACTTGACACTTCGCCACAAGCGCTCGACAAAGATGTTGTCCATAAAACGACCCCTCCCATCCATGCTCACCTCAATTCCTGCCTCAAGGAGCACATTGACATACCCTTGTGATGTAAATTGGCTACCCTGATCGGAATTATGGATCTGGGGTGGCTTGAAGAAGCGAAGGGCTTCCTCTAACGCTTCAATGCAAAAATCAGCCTCTAGGGTATTGGAAAGCCGCCAGGCTAACACATATCGACTAAACCAATCCTGTAGCACAACCAGATACAAGAACCCACGCCGCATAGGAAGATACGTGATATCTGTCGCCCAGACCTGATTCGCTCTGGTGATGAGTCTATCCTTTAAAAGATACGGATATACCTTATGCTCTGGATGACTCTTACTGGTTCGAGGTGGAGCGTAAATAGCCTGCAATCCCATAAGCCTCATGAGTCTGCGGATACGTTTAGGGTTCACACAATACCCCTCGCGCTGTAGGCAGGCTGTCATACGTCGATATCCATAAAAGGGTGTCTTGAGATACTGAGCATCTATCTTGGCCATCAGCCCCAAATCATCCTTATCAGTTCCTTGAGCCTTGTAATACAAAGAAGATCGACAAAGCCCTAACAGCTTACACTGACGAATTAAAGCAAGATCACTGTTATCACGTTCTATCCTGGCCAGCCTCTGCTTTTTGGTCAAAAGCCGGACTTGCGCCTTAAAAAACCCAGCTCAACAGTCAGCTCTCCTATTTGCTTGTAAAGGGGAGCAGTTATCTGCTCTTCGTTCCTTGGGGAGGATGCTTTATCCCCAGCAAAGCGAGCCTTCAGCCCTTCAATAGCCTCCTTCTTCCACTTGCTAATCTGATTGGCATGAAGCCCATATCTTAACGCTAACTCTGCCAACGTGCCTTCTTCGCGAATCGCTGCCAAAGCCACTTTAGCTTTAAACTCTGGTGAATATTTTTTGCGTGTAATCTTTCCCATAATCGGCTCCTAATTCTTCTATCCTCAACTCGCAGATCTTCACCTTATCTGACTGTCTAATTTTTAGGGAGCACCTCAATGTTGCCCGCAAATAGCCGAACATACATGATTTGTGTTATGTAATTGAATCTGCTATGCTTCAAAAATCTTTACGACTAGCATTAGAGGACATCAATGAAAAAAGCAATTTTAGCCCTTTGCCTAACCCTTCCACTGGCCTCCACAGGTTGCTTGAATAAAGAAGGAGCCGGCACATTGTTAGGTGGTGCGGGCGGCGCACTTGCAGGAGCACAGTTTGGCAAAGGTTCAGGTAAACTTGGAATGGTAGCGATCGGAACACTTTTAGGTGCTTTTACTGGCAACCAAATTGGCCAGTCCTTGGATAAAGCAGACGCTATGCACGCAGATAAAACAGCTCAAAACGCACTTGAGCGCGTACCTTCTGGGCAGTCAATGACATGGAACAACCCTGACAATGGCCACTCGGGCACATTAACCCCAACTCGAACATTTCAAGACCCATCTTCTGGCCAATACTGCCGAGAGTTCCAACAAACCATTAATGTTGGCGGGCAAACTCAGCAAGCCTTTGGCCGCGCATGTCGTATGCCAGACGGAAGCTGGAAAATCACTCAGTAATTTTTTACCGCAGAAGATGAGGGTGAGATTATCTCACCTCTTTTTAACCTAACCCTACTTAGCCAGCTGTTAAAAAGCGGTAAAGGCTAAGTGGTGGGGCTGACGGTATCAGACAAAAAAATAGTTGATAGCGAGTTCCACCCTTAAAGTTCACCATGATCACCATACCACCAATCTTGCATCCTTTTCACAGAATTCCTAAAAGGATCAGCAACATAAGAGCACCATAGCTCAGATGTGGGCACAATTACATACTCTTGAACTGGCTGAACAACATAAGCCTGAACAACCCCAATATTTAATATTGGAATCACTATATGATCTAATATTAACCCTACAGACATCACAGCTGTTTGCCCCCGAGCAAATATTTGATGCACAGACACACCTCGGATCATCGTCGTTTTAGCCTTGGATGTATACATTAACATATACACAGCAACAGCACAGGTTGTCACCACGCTTGCAGGGTTAGCTACAACAAAAGATTCGATAATCGCTGGAATAGCATACGAAGCAACCGCATAAATTCCCAATCCTGTAACAGCCCATCCGAAGGCACCTGTTACTGCATATAACCAACCTGGAGCATTTTGAATGGCTGGGAGCAATCCTACGACCTTTTCACCAAATCCCCTAACCCATTCTACAGAAGTTATCCGGCCGCCAATATTTTTCATAAACTCAAGCATCTCAGCAGAATAGAAAAGACTTGTCAAAGCGGAAACCCCCACCACTGCTAAATCAGCCGTAGCTTGGGTTAATTCCATACGCTTATTGTCTATCATCCGATAAAACATGAAAGTGCCAGCCAATACGGTTCCAACCGATCCTGTCAACCATATACCAAAGTTATAGATAGGCGCACCATAAGCGCGCATAAATGTATCCACCATTGACAAACCAGACCATACAGACAGCCACGACAATAACTGAGCCACAGCTGGGATACCCACAAAATTCCTCAAATGCACGGTAAATATTCTTTCTAGACCCGGCCCTATCACTGGCGTATGGGCAGCCATAAACGTCAAAACCTTATGGGTATATCCAACCATCTTTTCATCATAAAGCTGAGCTGTCACAAACACAGGCGTCAAGGCTTTGCCCATCCAGATGAACAGATCCCCATAAAATTTGGGGGTAAAGGGTTCTTGCTCTAGCAAGGCATCAAAACGTGCCTGAGAATCTTTCCAGTAAAAATTATCAAAATCAAACACAAGAAGTGGAAGCGCAAATAGGTTTAAGACAGCATAAAGATAAGCTGAGCCTTGAGGATGTAGCGTGAAGAACTTGCGATTCCGATTGAGCAGGTCGTAAATCTCACCAAAGTAGCTCTTCACGGCTTTGACAGCCAATGAGTATTCACCCTCTCCTATTAAAACCACAACAACCGCTGGACCACGAACAGCCTCTCCTAAATCTGCCAGCAATTCTTCCATAACGCCTACACCTGAAAAGATGTGCGCATATTTGTAATAATTAACACGCCACTCTTCGCTAATAGCCGTTACATTACGATGGTAAACATTATCCAATAACTGCATAGTATCATTGGCAAGATGCCCAATGGCTACGTCCATTGGCACATTAACTTGCGTTAATTTATAGCCAAAATAAAACCAATTTATGCCTCTTAATAACTCATTATTAACTCCACCTAAATTGTTTCTTTTTTTCTCGTCATCCAAAATCCAAATTCCGAATGGTACAATTTTTGACATTCCAAAAACATCCATACCGACTCTATCCCATACCCATGGTTGGGATATAGTTGTCGAAAACTCACTCCACCTTCCATAATGCCGACTATCTGATATGAAACGTTTAATCATATCTGGATGCATCTTGCTTAAGGTATCCTCTATTGGAGCTAAATCTGCTGTTTGCTCACTACCAGCAAACCTCAAAGCTCCAAGAAGAGCTTGATAGCTCGCCACACGATCCATAGACTGACTTAATGACGTACCATTTCCCTCAGCAGACAGCCCCGCAATAATCCTACCCAAAACTCCTTTCAAAATAGGTCCATCAACTTTCTCAAAAATAGCTTGTTCTTCTGGCGCTCCAGTGTAAGACTTAACACGCTCCAATGCATCTGGCACCAAATATCCTGGCGCTAGCGCTTCAAGCCAACTATTTCTTTGGAAGTCTGCAAAGGCAGTAGAATGGAGTGTAGTTACAAGGATGCTGACAACGATGCCAACAGATATCATTCTGCGGTACATGGACATAACTGCTCCAAAAAACTTTTTTATTAAGTCATATTAGTGACTGTTCTGAAACTAAAAAACAAGACTAAAAACAAAAGGTTCTGGATTATTTTAAGCGGCATCTCTATGGCAGAAATGCTGAATGTGCTCTAAGAACCGCCCAACAGAAATCGGTTTTGAAAGATAAGCATTACACCCAGACGCTAAAATTTTCTCTTCGTCACCATGCATAGCAAAAGCTGTAATAGCAACCACTGGAATATCTTTATGAGGAGGATTTTCTCTAATTTGTTTAATGATCTCAAACCCTGAAATTTCAGGCAGCTGAATATCTAAAACCACGACATCTGGCTTGAACGACTCACAAAGCTCAATAACATCTAAGCCAGTGACAGATTGCGCTGTTTGATAGCCATTAGCTAACAAGACATCGTTAAAAAGCTTCATATTGAGGGTATTGTCTTCAACAATTAATACTTTTTTCATTCCGAGCGCCCCTTTTATGGTTTTGTACCATACTAGCTGCTCAAATTCCAGCCCTTTTGTTTAAAAAGTAGTTTTTTTTAATTTGATTATTATTATGGTTGACAAAAAACAGGCACTAACGTTAAAAGGAATGCGCATGTTTAAGTAAGGAGTCAAGTCGTGGCAAAGTCAGCAACAATCGTGGTTAAGCTTTTGAGCACAGCTGATACAGGGTACTTTTATGTAGCCAAAAGAAACCCACGCAAAGTAACAGAAAAGCTAACCAAGCGTAAGTATGACCCCATTGCTCGCAAGCATGTTGAGTTCAAAGAAACTAAGATTAAATAATTTTTATCACATATAGTTTTTCATCGCAGCAACATCAAAGCAGGCTATCATTCGATAACGATAGAAAATAACGCCATGAGTGAAAACATCCCTCCATCACTTGAACGGCTTATGCTCCGATCCATTGCCATGCCCGCTGACACCAATCCATCTGGCAACATCTTTGGGGGCTGGCTACTATCACAGATGGATCTTGCTGGCGCAAATGCTGGAACTCGGCGTTGCGGCGGCCCTGTTGTCACTGTAGCCATTGATTCTATTGCCTTTCATGAGCCAGTAAATGTAGGTGACGAAGTCAGCAGCTATGCAGAAGTCATTCATGTTGGGAAGACCTCTATGAAAGTTCAGGTAGATGTATGGACTCGCTCTAACAGAGTTGGCCCGCCAAGGCGGGTAGCTGAAGGACAATTTATCTTTGTAGCCATTGATGATAACAAAAGACCACGCCCCGTAGACTCGACCTCCTGATAACTTGCCTATTAATATTTTTCATTTTGTTCAAATTTTTTAAGGATAAGAGCAACCTGCTCATCTTTATTTTTACTACCTCGTGATGACCCAAACTCAAAAGCGTAAGCATCTTTTAAACAGGCACCAAAAATACCAGCAATGGTTGAGATGATACCTATCGCCTCACCAGGCATAGATGTTTGATAAAGAACCAAACTAAACAAGCATGCTGCCAGGCCTAAAGCCGCACAAACAACCATAATATCAGCGCGCATATTATAGACCCCGTGTCGAAGCATAGCTATATCTCGCTTGCGAGCGCTGTCTCTGTCTTTAGCTAAAATTTCATCGACTTCTTTTTCAATTTGCGCCAACGATTGTTCAAACTTCTCACGTGCCATTGGATCCTGATTTAAGATTCTCACGATCCCTTCAGTAGTTTGTGAATTTGTCACATGTTTTGCTACCGAAATGATTTTTTCAATTGTTGCAGGATTATTATCCTTAATGAGTTTAGATATGGATGGAAACAAACCTACCAACGCCAAAATAATAGGTAAAAAATTGATCGCCATAGTGACACAACCCTTTGTTAAATTTTATAGAAAATATGTGCGCCAATTTGGATTGTCGGCTTCACGCCAGCCGCCCATTCAGGCGCCGTAATACTTGTGGAATGGTAGTGGTTGCTACCTTTTGTCAAGTCGGGCCACAACCCATCACTCACCTTTTGCGCTACATTCAATGCAACACACCAAATAGGTTCTTTGAACCGAGTAGGCAAGCTTAACAGCAACAGATTAGGATCAGAGTCATTCCAGCAAGAAAACTGCTTTTTCGCCAAACACACTTCTTCCACAGTATTGCCAAATCTTTTTGGATCCTTCACACGGTTCATAATGACATTAGCGACAGCGATGAGACTGGGCAGCCCGCCACTTGGGCGGCAATACTCCCCTCTAGCTTCACCATAAATGGTATCAGCAAAAATAATCGTTTGATCCATATTTTTACCCCTTTCATAAGGCGTTGATGGTTATTTTTTGAACAATGACTTAAGATTTTTTTCTAGCAAACGTTAGAGCGAACACACTTTCACTCACCTGGTTCAACTGAACAGATTGCATACGAACTGGCAGAGCATTATCTTGTCTAACGATGATTTGAATGCCCCCTGAAGCAACAGCCTCTGCCAGGCTATCCATTGTTACTTCTTGCTCTTGGACAACAATTTCCCGGTTATTGTAAAATACCGGCTTTTCATAAGTGACCCCTGCTTTTCGCAAGACCTTAGATCGCACCAAATCAACATAAGTTTTACCCTGCCTCATCGTAAGCGAGAAGAATACAGGCTCACTTAAGTGTATCTGCCCACCATCGCCCATAACACCACCATAGCTCCACACAGGGTAGCCCCTAGGGCGGCCCGGGGGTATTACATTGAGACTGCCATCGGCTAACTGCTGATAGGTCAGAGTAAAGTGTCCGGCTGTTTGCTGACGAAACTCATGGATGTAAAAAGCACTTTGTAAAACCAACGGCTTCCCATCTTGCATCTCAATACGGTATTGCTGATCTTCTTGCCTTAACCCTAACCAAACGAATTCCACACCTTTAAGCAAATGGTCGCCTGAAATCGTCGATTGAGCGGCTCTACCCACATCTGATGAATACAATCGAACACTCGGCAGCGGCTCTGCCCCAAGGTATACCTGAGCCGTCACATCATAATCTACCAATGGGATTTTCACTAACCGGCACGAGAGCTTCAATGTTTCAAGAACAACACCGCGCACAGCATTAATACGAACTTTTTCTCTTTTACCTAAAACGATTTCTTTTTCTGGCCATGGATGAGCATCGGCAGGCCGTGGCAATACGCCACGGTTAAGAGTTGCCACAAACAGCGGCTTGATCCAGCTGAACATAATGTTTTACTCCGGTTTGATTTAGGATGAAGAAAGCGCAAAATGTTTACGAATAGTTTGATTCTTCACTAACGCTTGCGGATTTAAATGTACCTTAACTATGGTTGCGTTCACATTTAAATCACCAGATTGCTCCATGCCCTGTATCTGTGCCATAGCGCCATGATCGACGGCAACATTAGCAACGATATCTTGCATACCATTCTTTGGTTTAACCTCTTCTTTTAATTGCACAGACAAATCCCCCCACGCATCAGAGATTTCGTTCTTTTTTTGAAGAAGATCTGCTCCATAAGATGAGCAAGCAGCGAGTGTAATCGTAATATTGCGGGCATAGCCTTGTATATAAATAGTATAATCAATAACTTTTCCCTCAAATGTTCCTTTCGGCAACCGAGGATCTTCAACCAACACCCAGTCAAAAGTGGAGACAAGGTAGGATTCGTCATAAGGAACAGTTAAAGTTAAACGATGGTTTCGATGGCTAGCCCATAGCTTCATTTGAGCCACCTTCATAGCATGGCGAATCGCCATTTTCCCACGATCACTCTCAAAGAAAGCTCTATCTTCAGAAACCTCTCCAACATCAGCTGCATTTAGCCTGAAGTGCTGGGGCATTACAGCCCCAAATGATGAAGCAGACGATAAAGTAACGTCCGTTTCAAAAATCTCGTAATAGTGGAACTTCTTTTCATGAGAGACAATCAGCTCAGGCTTCACGGTTGCAATTGACACAGGCACTTTTTCCTCTTCACCAACGTCAGACGCCATCTTGAGAACCGATGTGTCTTCCCTCTTTGTGATAGGCAAGTTAGAAGATATTACGGTAAAGACCCCACGGCAAAGAGGTTGCCCTACCTTTGGCCATGCTTCTTGCATAGACTGAGGGGTAAGCGTATGAATCGGGCCAGCGCCTTGCTGGATCAATCCACCAAGATCGAATAGCTCAAACGAACTACGCGACCAATTCATTTCAAATTTAAGATGAATTTTTCCATAAGGGATCTTTGTGATATCCAGGTGAAATACCTCATCTTGCGGCAAGTTCTTAAGAACAAGACCACGTCTCCCCTCAAACACATTATTAATACCATATTGTTGCTGCGCACGATCATAGTCGAGAATGACGGAAACTGTTTCGATAGGATAGTTGAAGCCAGAATGCTCTGTGTGTTCAAATAATGAGTCATGCTCTTGCAGATATGGAGCAAAAAGCTCCCGGATATGGCTGATAGATAGCATTTTTGGCAAAAACACTAATGCAATAGCATGTAAGCCTTGTGGTGTTTGCCCAACATAACTTCCTCTAAACAATAAACGATACTCGTTAGACGTCTTCTCAATGATCTCATACACACATTCATGACGCAGTAATTTTTCCAAATTGTAAGTTTTTGGGATACTTAATTGCGCATAAGGCAGGAATCCTTCTTGCTGCTTAATTGTCACACTTAAAATTTTATCAATATTTTCAACAAAATTTCCCTGTTCATCTTCAACCTTTAGAAAAAACATTCAGCCTCACAAAATTATTTTATTAGAAATTGAAACGCATTTAGTTTGAATACGATCTATTTGATGGAGCTTTACGCAAAGCGGCACCCCTTGCTATTCTACTTGGATCACTTGGCTCACTTGGAAAAGGTTAATTTTTGTAAAATATAGTGGAGTTTCAACTTATTTATTTGTATAGTCACAGTGGATTTTTTGGTGCCACTTTTAGAAGACGTTCATGATTACCCATCTAGACTTTGAACGCCCGATTGCGGATTTAGAAAATAAAATTGCTGAACTCAAGCATTTATCGGGCGCTGAAGATATTGACATCGTTCAAGAAATTCAACGCTTACAATCTAAAGCAGAGAAGCTTCTGTTGCAAACATACGCTAAGCTGAGCCCTTGGCAAAAGGTTCAGGTTGCCCGTCATCCCGACCGTCCTCATTTCAGTGACATTGTTGTCAAGCTAGTGCAAGACTTCACACCGTTGGCCGGAGATCGCACTTTTGCTGAAGATCGAGCCATTTTAGGCGGCTTTGCTCGTTTCCATGGCCAAAGCGTGGTAATCATGGGGCACGAAAAAGGTCATGACACAGAAAGTCGCCTCCGTCATAACTTTGGCATGCCTAAACCGGAAGGGTATCGCAAAGCTAAAAGGCTGATGGAGCTAGCGGATCAATTTAATCTACCACTCATCTCTTTGATTGATACAGCAGGAGCTTACCCAGGCCTTGATGCAGAAGAACGCGGGCAAGCAGAAGCTATTGCAAAATGCCTTGAAAAATCTATGACCCTTCGAGTTCCCTATGTGGCCGTTGTGGTTGGAGAAGGCGGATCTGGTGGCGCCATTGCTATTGCCGCGGCCAACCACGTTCACATGCTTGAACACGCAGTTTATTCTGTGATCACCCCTGAGGGCTGCGCCTCTATTTTGTGGCGAAGCGCCTCAAGAGCCCAGGATGCTGCTTTAGCTCAAAAACTAACGGCTCAAGATCTTCTTGAATTAAGCGTCATTGACGAAATCATCCCAGAGCCTTTGGGCGGTGCACATCGAAATCACGCTATCAGCGCATCTAAGATTGATAAAGCCCTTGTCAAGAGCTTTGCTGAGTTAGGCCGCTTCGATGATAAAGGTCTTTTAAATCATCGCCGCGAAAAATTCCTCAAAATTGGACGGATGCTTTAGCATGCCAGTCCCTTCATTTTATTCTCCCAACCACTGGTTTTAAAGGACACCCGCTAAATGAGTTGGCTAACAAATCTTGTTCCTCCAAAGCTTCGTGCTCTTGTTCAAAAAGTTGATGTACCTGACAATCTTTGGAGTCGGTGCCCATCATGCGGTCAAATGATTTTTCATCGCGAGTTGATTGAAAATCAACATGTTTGCCATCACTGCCAACATCATCTGCGCATTAGCGCCAAGGAACGACTAGCCATAACCTTTGATGAAGGCAAATATAACCTTTTACCTTCCCCAAAAGTAGTAGCCGACCCCTTAAAATTCAAAGATTCTAAAAAGTATACCGACCGCCTTCGTGACTCTAGAGCCAAAACAAACGCTGATGATGCCGTCTTAGCTGCAACAGGTTCTATCCTTGGGCGCGGGCTAGTAATTGCTGCGTTTAATTTCGAATTTATGGGCGGCTCAATGGGCATGGCTGTTGGTGAGTCAATTTTAGCTGCTGCCAAAACTGCTGTGGAAAAAAATCTGCCATTGGTAATTTTTCCGTCCACCGGCGGCGCCCGCATGCAAGAAGGCATCCTATCCTTGATGCAGCTTCCACGCACAGTCATCGCCACCACCATGATGAAGGAACGCAGACTCCCTATCATTAATGTGCTTTGTGACCCAACCACAGGGGGCGTCTCTGCTTCTTTTGCCATGTTGGGGGATATCACCATCGCCGAACCTAAAGCAATTATTGGATTTGCCGGGGCACGTGTGATTGAGGAAACTATAAAGCAAAAGCTGCCAGAAGGATTTCAAACAGCAGAGTACTTACTTGAACATGGTATGGTTGATATCGTCTGTCACCGCCATAAAATGCGCGAAACACTCTCGCAAATTATCGGCTTCATACACGGTTAGTTTTCGTCAACAAAAGGCTGTAGTACTTTCTTTTTCATAGCCACAATCCGCTGGTAAGAGTGCTCGATTTGGGCATAAGAAAGTTTTCCATCATCTATCGCCTGCCTTATAATAGCGTGAACTTTGGTTGGCAAATCTGGGTCAGGAGCAAAATCTTTCACACCCATTGCTGCTAATGGATTATTGGAAAAGATGAGCATATCGCATCCGGCCTGTAGAGCCAAAACAATGGCTTCATCTAAGCTGTAGTGCTGCAAGATAGCTCCCATATGTAAATCATCACCGATAACCACACCATCGTACCCCATTTGCTCTCTAAGGAGAGTGCGGATAACATTTGGTGAAAGCGTTGCCGGATGTTTTTCGTCATATTGGCGGTTAAACACGTGGGCGGTCATAATCATGTCTGCTTTATCTCGGCGGATTAAATCTGCAAAAGGCACCAACTCATCTGTCTGAGCGGTTTGCGTTACATCCACCCATCCTTCATGGCTATCACCAATAGCTAATCCATGACCTGGAAAATGCTTCAAACAGGTGACCACACCTGCATAATGATGCCCATTAACAAAATCCTCAGACGCCTCAACAACCTTTGACGACTCAACACCAAACGATCTACCAAGAACACCAATTATTTTTGAATCTAACGAATGCAAATCAACGGATGGCGCAAAATTGATATTAAACCCATAAGCCTTAAGCTCCATCGCCATCTGCTGACTTATTTGATATCGAACCTTTGGTGATTCCTCGCCATATTTTTGAGGTGACATATAATCGGTAAAGCCAGTTGAGGCTCTCAGCCGCTGAATTTTGCCACCCTCTTGATCAATAGCGATCCCAAATTGCATGCTTCCTCGCGCTGCTTCACTAAGGGCATGATTCAACTTTTTAATCTGATGAGGCGATTCAATATTATGAGAAAATAGGATGATATTTCCGACTTGACCATCAGAAACCTGCTGTTGCAATAAAGTTGGCCAAGAGTCATCTATACTCTTACCCTGGAAACCGATGACCAACATTTGCCCAACCATAAGACTCAATAAACCCATGTCCATTCCCTTTTTCTTTAGGCCTCATTTTTATCTCATAAGTATATCAAAAACAACTTATCAGTGGTTATTTTGACTTTGTAGATCGCAATTTTAAACATTTATTTTGCTTGCGAAAATTTTTGTTCCCAACTATCACTTGAACAACGGGAGTTAGCGAAGTGGGATACAATCGTGAGTAAAATCATTAGTAAGAACCAAACTCTTATGCATAGCGGTATCGCTCACGGAATCATGTGGATCCTTGCAATGTCTGCCGTCAGCAATCTTAACGATGTTCTCATGAAATTTTTAGGCCAAAGGTTGCCTAGTGTAGAAGTAGCCTTCTTCCGATTTTTCTTTGGGGTTATCAGCATGCTCCCCGTTATGGTTTACTTAGGCAAAGAGTCCCTGCTTGTTAAAAAATGGCATGTCCATGCAATTCGTACAATCTTAGGAACTATTGCCATCATGATTTGGTGTTATGGGGTTAGCCATGTTCACTTGACAATCGCAACCACCCTCGGCTTCACCGTTCCACTGTTTGTGCTTCCCTTGGCCATGATTTTTCTAAAAGAACACGTAGGCATGAGGCGCTGGATCATTACTCTCATTGGCTTCTCTGGCATTCTAATTGTCATCAACCCACTTGGAACAACATTCAATACAGCGGCCTCCTTATTGCTCGTATCTTCGATCTGCTTTGCCCTATCGGATATCATTGGGAAAAAGATGATCACGAATGAGTCTATGGCAACCATCCTTTTTTACTTTAGCATCGGAGCCTGTCTTATCAGCTTCCCATTTGCCATTAACGCATGGCAAGCTCCAAATATGAATGAGTTGGTCTTTTTGTTCCTGCTTGGCGTTGGTTGCAACTTGATTCAGTTTTGCGTTTTGAAAGCTTTTCAAGCCGCAGATGTTTCCGTTCTCTCGCCGTTTCGTTATGTGGAATTGTTATTTGCCGCCACCACAGGCTGGCTCTTTTTTGGCGAAACACTTCATTTATCAACAGGCCTCGGCGCAGTCATCATCATACCAAGCACACTTTATCTTGCACATCATGAACTTAAAATGAAAAAGACAGCTTAAGACCTATCTTGTGATAAATCTTTGCGCTTATTACAAGCCACCATCATGACGAACATTGCCAAAAAGCCGCCCAATTACACGCCATATGGCAGCTCCGTGCAGACAGATAGTTATTAGAACCCCCGTGGTAAAAACTACCGTACCCCATTGCCACCAGCCGCTCTCACTTTGTACCGCAAATACAAAACTACCCTTTTCAAACATAATATTTTTAAAATCCGGTCTACAGCTTGGTGTTTTTTTAAAATCATTCGCATACCTTTGGGTCCCATAGGCTCCTATGATATCAACGTCTAATTTCATTAATTCATCTACAAATCGGCAGACCCTTGGTTGAAATTCCCCAAGAGCTGCCGGCTCAGATGCACTCAAGAGCCCTCCTGTTACTTGATGCGACACCTTGGGGTTAGAACTAAAGAGAAGAGCTTTCGGTGTAAATCCTTCTTCATTCGAAAGTTTCGCAATAATGGCCTGTTTATTTCTTTCAATCTCGGCAACCCGCAAGGGGCTTCTCTCTTTTTGCGCCAATAAAACACTAAATGCCTTAATGTTATGAACAAGAATTTTCCCAACAAAGCGACTAACAAAAGCCGTCATTAATTTCTCAAATTCAACTGTCATGCCCGCTTCAAGTCTAGAAACAGTAATGCTAACAACTTCATTATTTAAGGGTCTAACTTGAGCAAAACCAATGGCATTATTAGGGCGATGATTGCTATAAATAAGCCATGGGCTAAAAAATGGTGTCAAAGTATACGTCGTGGTTAAAACATACTGAGAAAATTCCGATACATCTGTTGTGCGTCCTAATGCATTATCAAAAGCATGATGCAACTGACTTTCTGAGAAAGCATCACCCGGCACAAATCTTACTAACCTTAGATTAGAGCCATTGATAGCAGAAACAGGGGCAATATACTCGGGGAATTGACTTTGAGCTAATGCTGAATGACCGCTCAAAGCACAGCAAATAACTATAGCAATTATTTTTTTTATCAACATATAACCTTTTGCTCCACCAATCTTACAAATCAAACCCTAAATTTTATAAGTAGGAACGATCATGTATATGAATACCTTTTTTAACAAACGTGACTATTAATCGATCGTATTAAAGAAAGCGTCAAAAAGTCAAATTAAATCTCTTCTAAATGTATGCTCCACTCAATAAGATTTTGCTTTTCTTGAATACTCATTTCAACATCAACAACCATCATCTTAAGCAAAGGACGGTAGCGAAGAAATCGCTTATGTGAGCTTTCTGTTTCTAAGAAAATAGCCTTCTCAGAAATATGATGAACTGGTGTATCTCCTTCAAAACCAAGCACGCGAATAGATTGCGGACAAGGTAATTTTGACAACACAACCTCATTCACTCCGCTAGCTATTTCTTGTGTCAGAAATTGAATACAATGGACAATAACCTCACGTCCACGCCACAAATTTTCCAATGCAGGCGCATGTGAATCTTTTCCGCGAATCTGGGTAATGTATTTTTGATGATCTGCATTACCTAAATACACCATTTCCCCATTCACAGTTCTCGTCAACATTCCCTGCCTAACCAAGGAAAACTCTTGTGTACAATGAGCAGCTGAAAAAAGGGGCTCACCGCCCCCTCCTTCAATAATTAGTTTTATATCATTCATGATCCCTCATAAGTCATTATACCATTCTGGCAAAGGAAGAATTTTGGATAATGTTAATATCAAAAAATACTCCTCCATAGCCCTCTCTGGCGTTTGATCTTCACTCGCCACCTCTTTGGATTTACCTTTAAATAGGTGATTTATTTTGCTATTCAATTTAAATGACATCGCAGCATTCTTTACCGAACGGTCAGCCCCTTTAAGGATTCAAAACAAACCACATCACCACCAACACGACGCGTAATATAAAACTCAACAAACGGCTTTGATGTATATGGATCTCTTAGCAAGGAAAGGCTCGTGCGGTCAGCAATTTGATAGGTTTGTTTTAAATTTCCGAACAAAATCTGAGTTGATGGCTTCCCTTCTTCAAGTTTAGGCATATCATCCACAGTGACAACTGGGTATCCAAACAATGTCGACGGCTGATCTGCAAGCAAAGCTGGCTGCCAGAGATACCTACCACTGCGTTCTTCACGTAGTTTACGCAATGTAGAGAGCATCTGCCTAGACATAATCCAGACAGAACCATTGAGATGCCCAGGCTTAAGACTATACACTATATCCGTCAATGCGTTAGAAACAGCCCCCCCATCAGACAATTGCTGCCGATTAACCGAAAACGATTGGAACTCTCCCCATGAGGTTGGCTCATCTTGGAATAAATAGCTTAATATTCCCTTTGGCATTTTAACACCAGAGCCATTTAAAAAGGCTTGGTTTTCCTTCGCTATCATCTGCTGCGTGACCTTCTCAATTACCCAACGCTCTAAATCGATACATGAGTCATCCAATAGTTTCTGGGTAACTTTGGGCTTTGCATATAACTCATGAGTTGAAATAGTCATTTTAAGAATCTCAGGTGATCCAGTTTCTTTTCGTGCCTCATCCTCGCCTACCCAGCCAGCATCAGCCTCTTTCTTCTCGACTAGAATATCCACGCTATCTGACTGAACTTGGATGACATTGCAAAGGGAGCGGATAGAGTTTTGCCCACTTAATTGCTGAACAATTCTGTCATGAATATAGCGAGGAATGAGACCATCCCCACCTCTTTCCGTTGACAATTCTTTCACCTCAAGTGATCCATCTTGACCACCTCTACGGATAAAGGATTCAAGAGCGCTTTTCATTTCTACTGAACAGTGGGCGTTAGCTCCTCTCAATAAGCCTCTATTACGCTCGGCTTCAAGATGAGAAATTCTTTGTGTAAGACCATCATGCTGGCTTTGCACATCAGCAAGCTTTTGTTCCAGGTGTAAGTGCTCTTTCTTTTCTACTAAAGCTGCATAGCAGGCCTGTTCAGCCTTAACATGAGCCAGTTCAGCACTCATTTGGTCAACTTTATAACTTAGATCATGATATTCCATATCTTTCCTCTTTGGTTATGATTTGTTATGGTAACTAAATTGCGGGTGATTTAATAAGTCCCGCTCTCATAAGGGAAGGGAGGCAACAGAATAACCGATGGATACCAGGTATTTCCGATGTCTAATACTCTTCCTATTATGTTGTTTGGTCACAGCGTGCAGCAATCAGAAGATTCAAGAAAAGCAGCTTCAGTGGCGTGTAGAGTGCGAACAAATGCTCCTAAAAGGAGCTGATGGCTTGATTAACCACCATGATTGTTACAACCGTTGCCTTCAACATTACAACCAATATTGTTTTAACCGTTGTGAAGGCGCTTTACTCGAGGGCGATGCTAAGCGTGAGGATGTTGATAAACATTGCCGAGGGTACCTTAAAAGCTACCTCGTGAAGAAATGTCATCATTTGTGCGAATTATCAGCTGACGAGCTTAAAGAATATCGCTTATCGTATGTCCAACGAATTCAAGATAAAACGTCCTCAAAATCTGCTTGTAGTGCTTGGGATAACAGCGACACATTTATGAGCACTGCCAAGAAAAAAACGCTTGATCCAATGGATGATTCTTTCAATCAGTTTCGTCAGCCAAGCTTAGATAAAAAGCTAAGGGCTAAGAACCTTAGGCAAAAACAGATGAAAGACCTTCCATGGCTTGTCGACGGATCGTCTTCAGGTTTATCCACGCCCTTAGATAGTGATTTACCTTGGTTGTCTAACTCACCCTCCAGAAACTCAAATAGCAGCCAGGACGATGATGACGATGACTCAAGCTCGAACACAAGCTCTAGCGGCGATGATGATGACGGCTCAAATCAAGCCACCGCACGTGATGGAAGCTTCACAGATGGATTCGTCCCCGCAGGGAAAATCAGCATCCGAGGAGATACAGCTCAAATTGAAGCATTACTCCAACAGCTTAGAAGTTCCCAGAAAGCTCCAGCAGTTCTTCAACCGACCGGCGACGGATCATCAATCGGTATAGGTGGGACAACGCATGCAGTGGAAAACGAGATCATTCAGTCCAGAGACACAGCTCAAGCCATCAAAGACATCAGCTCGATGTTTAAACGAGGGAAATAAGAGATAACCATAAAGCGACTGGATCGCATAGTTTTTTCCAAATGATACGTTTTTATACACAAAAAAATTCAGAAAAGTCCAAAAAAATTTTTATCTCTATAATTTACTTAAAATTTTATCTTTAAAACGTGGCAGCACTTTACGATTTTGGAAATCTCACAATGAAGTCATAGACCTCCACCGGAGACGAAAGTTTGTGACTTTTATGCTCGCAATGAGATGCAGTGGGCGCCGCCGCCATCTCCGCTTCCCAGTATCACCCTCGCTCTTTTCCCCATCACCCTCGCTCTTTTTCCTTATCGCCCTCGCTCTTTCCCACGTCACCCTCGCTCTTTCCCACGTCACCCTCGCTCTTTTTTTTGTCATTCCCGTGAAAACGGGAATCCACCTTTTTTACAAATCTAAGATCAGTTAAGCTGAAAGACTCATGGGTCCCCGCATACGCGAGGAAGACATAGGGAGGTGTCCGGGAAGACAAAGAGGAGCGCCCGGGAAAACAAAAGGAGTGCGGGAATGACTAAGTGGGGTGCGTGGGAAAACAAAAGGAGTGCGGAATGGCCAAAAGTGAGGTGACCAGATGGCCAAAAGGGAAGCGGGATGACAAAGAAGAAAGCCAAAAACCTCCACCAGAGGTGGAGGTTTTTCGTTATGCAAATTAATAGAAAGTCTTATAAAAACGAGAACTACAGCAACCCAACCAACTTTAAACCTGAGTCAATTGCATTGAGCAGGCTTAAGATAAAAGGAGATTTAAGCCCCAAGTTTTCACCACCGGTCCGCTTTGCAGACTCAATAATACTACCAGCTGTCTTACCTTTCTTTCTCAAATATTCGTACGTTGGCCCTAATGGATCGCTATACATGTACTGATTACGAAGATAAATAACGCCCCGAAGAAATGATGGCGCCATGCCTTTAAATCGCTCGCCAATCCGGCGACGCGCAGCATGCATCATCCGAGAAACAACATCCTCCGCCTCTTGGGCAGTTGTTCTAGTTTCCTTATTTTGAAGGACTGGGATTCGGGCTAAAACAGCATCTTCCAGCTCTTGTAACGGTTGTGTCCAGAAAATTTCGCTAATTTGGATTTGGTGAGTGCCATAACTATTCATGGGTGACATTCTCCATTGACAGATAGGCCTGATCTTTCCACTGACCTGTCAAGTATCTTAACCTAGCTGCA
>Ga0066256_1001388_pt1 | contig 34229 bp, 25 predicted proteins | sample ThiBio_1000_biof_FD_87107 | JGI IMG/M metagenome (GOLD analysis project Ga0066256, IMG submission 87107) | Wastewater bioreactor microbial communities from Cape Town, South Africa - Thiocy_expt_1000_biof (version 2) | ecosystem: Engineered > Bioreactor > Thiocyanate-remediating >... | reverse complement strand
GACCAGCCCCCCCCCACAAAAGCCAATGGTCGCGATGCGGGGCGCGATGCCGGCGCGACCGGGAAACATTTTGATCAGCGGGGACGGGGGAAAAATAGAACCGAGGCGGAGACCGATCCCGCCGATGACGCCGGCACCGATCCACATCAGCCAGAGTTGATGGGTGATGACGCCGATGGCCGCCACCACGATGCCGCCGCACCAGCAGCAGGCGGAGACGAAGCCGGCTTTGCGCGGCCCGACACGTTCCAGCCAGCCGCCCCAGATGGCGGCCGAACAGCCGAGCAGCACAAAGAACAGCGTGTAGATCCAGCCGAGGTCGGCGACACGCCAGTTGCAGCTCGTGGTGAACAGTGCCGATACGAGATTGAGATCGGCGCAGGCTGCGTCGGCAGCGCCCGGGATGGCCTTGGACAGCGGCAGCCAGAACACGCTGAAGCCATAGGCCATGCCGATGCACAGATGGATGGCAAGCGCGGCCGGCGGGACAAGCCAGCGGTTGAAACCGGGCTTGGCGATGATGCGCTCCCGGTCGAGGATGCTGCCGGAATAGCCGCCGGCATAGGTGTCGGTCGATATGGTCATGTTTCTCCTCCGCAGCGCATCCCGGGGATGCGCAGATGTCGCTATAGGGAGAGGAACGATTGCCCCATAGCCGGCGAAACGCCCGCACCCTCCATGCAGACGGCAGCTCGCCGGACCTCCCGGCAACACCGTTGCAAGAGGTGTGCCAATTATAAATCATTTCAATTCAATGACTTAAATGGAGAATGCCGCCATCATACCGGACAATTTGTCCTTGCGACGGACAGTTTGTCCGCTCACTCGGCCTCGGGAAGCCAGACGACGAAGGTCGCGCCCTTGCCCGGGTGGCTGGTGACGGAGATGGCGCCACCCTGACGGGTGACCAGCGTCTGGCTGATGGAAAGGCCAAGGCCGGTCCCCTCCTGGCGCTTGGTGGTGAAGAACGGATCGAACACCTTCGCCGCCACGTCGGGATCCATGCCGACACCGCTGTCGCTGACGACGATTTCGACGCCGCGTCGTTCACCACGGTCACTGTCGCGTGTTTCGATGGCGAGCCTGCCGCCATCGGGCATGGCGTGGATGGCGTTCACGACAAGGTTGACGATGACCTGCTGCAGTTCCGTGCGGTTCATCAGCACCAGGCGCTCGGCAGTGTTTTCCAGCTGTACCTCGATCGCGGCCCTGGCAAGAAGATGCTGGACGAGCGGCAGACAGTCGGCCACCGCCAATCCCGGTGCATGGCGGTCGATAAAGCCGGCGAATTCCTCCGGCTTTGCGAATTGGAGGAGCTTCGTGACGATCTGGCTGATGCGCTGGATCTGCTCGTCGAGAAGCTGAAACTCGACCCTTGCCTGCTCGGCGCGGTCGCCGACCACCGAACGGATGACTTCGAGATTGCCCTGCATCACGGCGATGGGATTGTTGATCTCATGCGCCACGCCAGCCGTGATCTCGCCGATGGCCGCAAGTTTCTCCGACATGATAAGCTGTTTCGTGGTGGCCTCCAGTTGCCGGTTGGCGAGCTTCAATTCACGGGTACGTTCGTCGACGCGGGCGTTCAGCTCCTCGTTCCAGCGCCGAAGCTGCCGGTCGCTTCGCTCCAGCTGGTCGAGCAGGATGTCGAGATGTGTCGCGACACGGCCGATCTCGTCCTGACTGTCAACCGGGCCGGTGCGTGCACCGAGATTGCCGCTCTCGACCTTCGCGATCGTGGCGTCCACGCGCTCCAGCGGCTTGAAGATACCGCGTGCCCAACGCAGGAAAATGGGTACGCTCGCCGCCGTGATCGCCAGGAAGGCGAGCAGGATGGTCAGCACCGTCTGGCGCTTTGCTGCGGTGAACGGCGCTTCGAGAAAACCGACATAAAGCATGCCGACGCGTTTGCCGTGGCTGTCGGTGATCGGCTCGTAGGCGGAGATGTACCAGTCGTTGACAACGAATGCGCTGTCGAGCCACGTCCGCCCATCACCGAGCACGGCCGAACGCACCGCCGCAGAAACACGCGTGCCGAGCGCACGGCGTCCCTCGAAGAGGCGCACATTGGTGCTGATGCGCACGTCGTCGAGGAAAAGCGTCGCCGTGCCCTGGCTGCCCTCCGGCAAGCTTGCCTCACGATAGACGAGATCATTGATCGTATCGATGAAAACGAGGTTCTGGTTGAGCAGGATACCGCCCACCAGGACGGCCCCGCGCCCTTCCGCCAAGGTGACGGGCGTGGCGCTCTGCACCACCATGCCACGCGTTTCCTCCAGCCGTTCGGTCGGCACCGCGTTCGGGGTCGAGACGAGCGGCAGGCGCGCGCGGACGGCAAGATCGGCGGAGAGGTTCTCAAGGTCGGTGTTGTCGAATATGTCGATACCCGTCGACGGCCTGCCCGACAGCGCATCGCGGATGACGGGCCAGTCGGTCCGAAGCGAGCCTGCCGTCCGGTCGGTGACGGATGTGACGAGCACGCCGTTCAGATCGATCACATAGAGGAAATCGAGTTCCAGCCGCGCCCGCGCCTCCTTGAGCAGCGATTGAAGCCCGGCCACGTCATCGGCGGCCTCCTGGAAACGCACCGAGCCGCCAAGCGCGGTGACATGTTCGCCGGTGTTGTCGAGGATATGTGCAAGATACTGGTGGGCGATGGTCAGGTCGCCGTTTACCTTGGAAATCAGCGCCGCATCGAATTTTTCGTTCCAGCGATAGACCGTGACGCCGAGCAGCAGCGGCAGGATGACCAGCATGGGCAGCAGCGCGATGGCCAACAACCTGTAGCGTACGGAGCGTGCCGGCCGGATAGCGGATATGCGGTCAGCCATCCCAGGCGGCCAGTTTTCGGTCGATGGTCTTTCGCGAAATGCCAAGCTGGCGCGCCGCGTCGTCGCGCTGGTTGTTGCAGGCGGCGAGCACGGCAAGGATGTGCCGGCGCTCGACATCGGCAAGCGATCCGCCGTCACCCATGCCTTCGCCTAGGGCCGGCGCCGTCGCGCCGGACCCGAAAGCCTCCGGGAAACGGCCGAGGATCAACGTCCGTTCGATAAGATTGCGCAGTTCGCGCACATTGCCGGGCCAATCGTAGGTCGCGAGCGCCCGGCGCGCCGCCGCATCGATCGGCACTTCCGGCATTGCGAGCTGCGCGGAGAGCTTCTTCATGAAAAGCATGGCAAGCTCCACGGAATCGCCGCCCCGTTCCTTCAGAGGCGGAAGATGAATTTGCATGACGTTGATGCGGAAAAACAGATCGGCGCGGAAGCGGCCGGCCTGGACTTCCTTCTCCAGTTCCGCGTTGGTGGCGAAGATGAAGCGGAGGTCGACCGGCACCTCGCGTTCGGAGCCGACGGGCCGCACCTTGCGGTCCTCGAGCACGCGCAACAGCTTGCTCTGCGTGGCCGGCGGCATCTCGCTGATCTCGTCGAGAAACAGCGTGCCGCCCTGCGCATGCAGGAACAGGCCTTCACGCGCCCGTTCGGCCCCGGTGAAGGCGCCCTTCAAATGACCGAACAACTCGCTTTCGATCATGTCGGCCGGGATGGCCCCGCAATTGACCGGGACGAAAGGTTTTGCCGACCGATCGGAAAGGGTGTGCAGCGAGCGCGCCGCCACCTCCTTGCCCGTGCCGGATTGCCCCGTCAGCAACACCGACGTCGGCAGCGGCGCGACGCGGGCAATCGTCTCGCGCACCCCGGCGATGGCCGAGGATTCGCCAATCAGCCTGTCGCGCAACAGGATATGATCCGACGTCGCCTTCAGCTCATAGCGCAGCACGTAGTTCTCACGCTGCAGGCGGCTGCGATCGAGACAGCGCGCCACGGCGTTGAGCAGCTGGTTGGAGCGGAAGGGCTTGAGGATGAAATCGACCGCGCCGGCGCGCAGCGCCTGGATCGCCGTTTCGAGATCGGCATAAGCGGTCATCAGAATGGCATCGGCGAAGAAACCGATCGCCCGCTGCTCGGCCAGCCATTCCACGCCGTTCTTCTTCGGCATGATGTTGTCGAGAATGACCACGTCGAAATGATGCTGGTCGAGCTTCAGCGAGGCCTCGTTCGTATCGGCGGCAAGTTCCAGTCGCTTGCAACGCGGTCCAAGCGTCCGCATGAGAAAATTGCGCATCCCCGGTTCGTCATCGACGACCAGGATGGACGCTTGCGCCAGCCAGGGGCCGAACTCGGGATCGGCGGACGTGTCGCGCAAGCCGCCCACGGTTTCTGTCGGCACCTGCGATCCTCCGATGGTTCAGTACCCAATGCCGGCACAATAAGAAGCCGCCGTGAAGAGCACAAGTCATCTCAACCCGGGGCAACGATTGCTTTTGTCCGGCGGCACAGAAGGCGGAACGCCGCTTGAGCCGAACCATCGCCCGACGGCTGCGATTTTTGAAGAACGCCCGACCCGGCGATCATCGCAGGCATCTCCGCTGAGTGGCACCGCCATCGGATCGTCGGCTGGAGTGCCTGGAGGCAATCATCGAGAGGAAGCAACATGTGCCTGCGGAAGGTGACGATGATTGCTTCCTGCCCCTTGGCAGATCAGCCAGGGACGTTTCCTTTTTCCATTTGGGATGGTCTTCTGATTGATCCCGTATCGTCTGGAAAGCGCCCTCGGGCTCTCTTGGCTATTCTGTATCGCTCGGCGGATTGCCTCTGCCGTCGTGGCGCTCCCGTGCAACAATGACCCATGGTGCTTTCCTCCCTCATTCTTGCCACAGGCGCGGCGCGCAAAGCCGGGCGTCGCTTCCCTGGATCGATCCGATCACCACATCGATACCGTAGAGCCGTTTCAGCGCTTGCGGTGTCAACACCTCGCCTGTCGGGCCGAGACCGACGACCGCGCCCTCATGAAGCAGGGCAACACGATCGGCGACCATGAAAACGTGGTCGGGATTGTGGGTCGACAGGATGACGGAGATCTGGTGCTTCGCCAGTTGCCGGATTTGCTGGAGCAGGCGCATCTGGTTGCCGTAATCGAGGCTGGCCGTCGGCTCGTCCATCACCAGGATCTCCGGCTGCTGGGCGAGCGCCCGGGCAATCAGCACGATCTGGCGCTCACCGCCGCTGAGCTCCGTATAAGGCCGGGCTTCGAGGTGCGCCATGCCAAGGCCGGCCAGAACCTCGCGCGCGATATCGCGATCGCGGCGGCCGGGTGTTGCAAAAGGCGGGAGATGCGCGGTTCGGCCCATCAGCACGACATCGAGCACCGTGAAAGGAAAGAGTGCTGCATGCACCTGCGGCACATAAGCGACACGTTTTGCGCGGTCCTTTCGTGACCATGCGGACAGCGGCTTTCCGTCGAGCAGGACCTGGCCCGCCTGGACCGGCAGCAGGCCGAGGACCGTTTTGAACAGCGTGGTCTTTCCCGCGCCGTTGGCGCCGAGCAATGCCAAGACCTCACCCGTTGCCAGAGAGAGGTTTACGCCCGTTCCGATCACCCGCTGTCCATGGCCGAAACCCAGCGAAAGCAGTTCCAGCATCACTGCCATCCCCGCTTACCCGCCGCCATCAGCCAAAGGAAGAAGGGCGCGCCGACCGCCGCCGTCAGGATGCCGAGCGGCACCTCGATCAATGCAATGCTGCGGGCCAAAATGTCGATGACCAGCATGTATCCACCGCCGAGGATCATCGCCGCCGGCAGCAGCTTTCGAAAGTCGGGGCCGACCAGCATGCGGGCGATATGGGGAATGATCAGGCCGATCCAGCCGATGATGCCAGTGACGGAAACCGATGCCGAGGTAATCAGCGTCGCAGCGGCGATCAGCAGAGCGCGGGTGCGAAACGTATCGATGCCCATCGTCTGCGCTTCATCGTCGCCAAGGGTCATGACATTCATGCGCCAGCGCAACAACACGAGCGGGATGAAGCCGATCACCAGCGCCGGCAGGATCGACAGCACGTCCTGGTGCGTTACCGCCGTCAGGCTGCCGAGCAGCCAGTAGGTCATGGCCGGAAGCTGGTCGTAAGGATCGGCCAGGATCTTCACCAGCGAAATGCCGGCGCCGACGACGGCGCCGATCGCCACGCCGGCCAGCACCAGCGTGAGCACCGGATCGCGGCCTCGAATGGCGGCACCCACGGTATAGACCGCGGTCACGGCCGCAAGGCCGCCGCAAAAGCCGAGCAACTGTATGGCGATGACCGGCAGGGAGAAGAAAATGCCGAGGACCGCGCCGAGGCTTGCTCCTGCTGAAACGCCGAGAATATCGGGGGAAACCAGCGGATTGCGAAACAGCCCCTGATAGGTGGCTCCCGCCGCCGCAAGGGCTGCGCCGACGCATAAACCGGCCAGCACGCGCGGCAGCCGCACATTCCAGAGCACGGTCGCCAGAATGGGGTCAGGTGCTTCACCCGACAATTTTGCCGCAATCGCAGCAAGCAGCGCCCCCGGCCCGGCACCGTATTTGCCGACCATCATCGAGACGATCGCGGTGGCCAGCAGGCCAAACAGCCCGAGCCATATCCAGCCGGTGGCTGCCCGCCATTGCTTGCGGCTCACATCTGTCATTTCGATGCCGGCAAGGCACCGTTCAGAAGTGCGGACACCTGCTCGTCCGTCAGGTCCACCTGATAGAACAGCTTGTAGAATGCCCGCACTTCCGCAGCGAGAGGTTCGGGGAAAACATCGGCGTAAAACAGCCGCTCAAGCCATGCGACACCAATCAGCCGGTTGATACCGGGCGGGGAATCGAACCACCCGAACGGCAGCGCGGGCGCACCGAAGACATCGCCGGCCTTGACCGCATTGACGTCGGCCCAAAGAGGATCATCCTTGACGCTCCCGGAAAACTTGCCGCTGGCAGCAAGGATCATGTCCGGGTTCCAGGAGAGGATCTGCTCCAGCGACACATGCGTCAGCCCGCCCTTGCCTGCCGCTGCGGCAACGTTGATTGCCCCGACCGCTTCGAGGATCTCCACGTTGATGGAACCGGAAAGTCCGGTTTCCAGTCCTTCCGGTCCCCGCCCGTAATAGACCCGCGGCCGCTTGTCCGGCGCAATTTTCGCCAATCCCTCGTCCAGGGACTTGATGGTGCGGTCGGCATGGTCCGCAAGCTGCTCGGATCGTCCCGAAACGCCGAGCAAATCACCGACCAACCGCAGTGTCTCGGCAGACTTGGCAAAACTGCCGTCGATCAGGATGTAAGGAATGCCGGTCTGCGCCTGTACCTTATCGGCCAGCGATGCATAGGTGGCATCCACCGTACCGACATCGATGATCAGGTCCGGCCTGGCGGCGAGAACCGCCTCCATGTTCGCCGTCCCACCCTTGCCGGTCAGTCGGCCATAGGCCGGAAGATCACGGACGGAGGGTAGCAGGAAGGCTTTCTCCTCATCGCTTGGCGCCTTCACCCAGCCCGTCAATTTTTCCGGCGCAAGGACGTAGACCAGGACGGAGGCAGGTGGGCCGGCGGGCAGGACCCGCATGATCGTATCGGGAATTTCCACTTTCCGGCCGGCGGCATCGGTGATCGTCCGCGCCTGCGCCGTGGCGATCAAAAGGCCTAGAAAAACAGACAGAAGAGCGACTGGAAAACGGATCATCGCGGTATCTCGGCCTTTCGGGAGTGTGTTTCGGCGCACTATTGCATAGCGTTATATCCGAGGGAATATCTGGCGCGACAGCCTTCCGATCCCACGAAAAGACCGGCCGCTCCGGATGGAGCGGCCGGTGTGCTCAAAGTATCGCGATCAGAAGGTGATGCGGCTGTTGAGATAGAACGTCCGGCCGGCTTCCGGGAAGCCGGTGACCAGTTCATAGTTCCTGTCGAATATGTTGCGCACGCCGAAATTGGCCGAATATTGCTCGGTGAACTTGTATTCGAGATTGACGTTTGCCAGCACGAAGCCCGTCGTCTTGATATACCCTGTCTGGGCCGGATTGTCCGACCAGCGCGACGAAGAGGCTTCGAGGCTTCCGGTCATCGACAGCTTTTCCGTCGGCGTCCAGGTGCCGTAGACGTAAAGCAGATGTTCGGGCACGCCGACCGAACGCAGGTTCGGGCGCACCGGATCGGTGATATCGCGCTTCAGATAGGTATAGTTGCCGCCGAGCGTCAGCTGGTCGAGCACGTCCCATTCGGCTTTTGCCTCGATACCGTAATACTGGCCATCGCCGATATTCTGGTTCTGGACCAGCGCGTTACCGATACCGATCGACTGGATGGCATCCTTGACATCGCTATAGAAAACCGCCCCGGAGACACGCAGGTCGTCGGTCAGTTCGGTCGCACCGCCGATTTCGAAATTGATCGCCCGCTCCGGTTTCAGGTCGGGATTTGGCACCGCAGTACCGAAGCGCGTGCTGAAACGCTCGAACATGTTGGGAAAGCGCGTGCGCGAGGACACGCTGGCATGCAGCTCGCTGACCTCGCTCGGGCGCCAGATGGCTGCCGTCTGCCAGTTGAAGGCATCGCTGCCCCCCAGCGGATAAGAAAAGATGGCGTTGGAGGCATAATCCTCCGCCTTCTTCAGCTTGTTGCGGTCATAGCTGACGCCGGCGACCAGATCGAGCGCATCGGTCAGATGGAAGGTATCTTCCACCGCCACGGACCAGGTATCCTCGATCTGTTGCTGTTTCGGCTCGACGAAGCTGGACGCGTCGGGCCGCGAATGCTGCCATTCCTTGTGGCTGTCACGGCGATAATGGATCGCGGCCTTCAGGCTGTTGCGATCGATGAGTTCGGTGCCGGCTTCGGCACTGAAACCATAGGCGTAATCGTCGTAATAGCTGTCGAACGAGCGGGGCTGCGCCTGGGTGGAAAAGGTGCTGTCGTCGTAGGCCGACAGCAGGTTGTCGAAGGTGTTGTAGAAGGCCTTCGTCTCGAGATAGGAAGCCTCGCCGATTTCGGTGTGGGAATTGAACGACAAGGTGCCGATATCCCATCTCGGCCAGGTCCAGTCGCGTTGGTAGGTCGTGCCGATACCGTAGTTGGCCGTGGGCGTCAGGCCGCGCACGGCCTGGTTGACGGCATAGGGTGCGCCCTTCTCGCCGGCCTGCCTGGTGTAGCTGACGACATATTCATCCGTGGCGTTCGGCGTGATGCCGACCTTCAGGTTGCCGCGCCAGTCCCTGACGTCGCTGAAATCGCGGCGGCCGCCGTCTTCCACCAGGTTGGCGTCGAAATCACGCGGCAGGAACCAGCCGTCGCTCTTGCGCATCGAGCCGCTGGCCTGCAGGTAGAACAGATCCTGGCGGGTCCCGATCGAGCCATAGGTCTTGTATGAGGCCGGCTTGCCGGTGTTGCCGACCTCCAGGCCGGTCTGCAATTCGCCTTCGAGCGCCTTGGTCGGCGTCCGGGTGACGAGGTTGATGGCGCCGCCCATACCGCCCGGTCCGCTGAGCACCGGCACGTAGCCCTTCTGGATCTGGATCTCCGCGAGATCGGGCGTCAGGAAGCGACCGTAATCGAGGCGATTGTCAGCCGGCAGGTAGATACGCACGCCATCGATATACAGCGGCACCTGCCAGCGATCGAAACCGCGCACGAAAATCAGGCGCTCGTTGCGGCTGCCGCCGCTGTTGGACACTTCAACCCCCGGAACGGTACGCAAGGCGTCGTCGAGCGTGTCGCGGTTACTGTTGCGAATCTCATCGGCGTTCACGACCGTCTGCGATACGGCATCGCTGCTTTTGCCATCACGGCCGAGGCCGGCGATTGTGATCTTTCCGAGTTCGAAGGCACCGGTCTCGTCCACCTTCACGCGGGCTTTCTTGCCTGAGGCGACGGCCTCGGCCGTTTGTTGTTCGGTGCTCGCCGATTGCGCCAGGCTGGCGGACGCAAACACACTACAACTCAAAAAAGCCAATGAAATCCGTATGATCGACTGATGCACCCTATTCGCCCCTCTGAAGACAAGTATTTCTGCGGGGCTCGACGAAGCACACCTTTTTCAGCATCCGAAAAAGGAGGATCGACGGATCTTGCGAGCGCGCCCCGCTCGTTATATTCTTTGAGATACAGCGAGTCGATTGCCGCATCAAGGCAAAAATGTGGCAAAAGGGGTTCTTCCCGTTTCTGATCTGGATGTCCCAAAACCGTGCCGGGCAGAACGCTTTGGATGGCCGATGCTTCGGCATGCGCCATGACCGTGTCTCGAAAGACACCTCCCTAAACCCGAGGCATCCAGGAAGGAAAAACACGTCATAGATCCGGTTTTGGCCGGTTCGCTTCAACAGGCAAGGAACAGGTCTTTAATTCTGCCTGCCCGATACGACGCGCTGGCGGGAATCTGGCTATCTCACGACCAGAAAAGGAAGCCAAATGGCCAAGGTTGTTTGCGTCCTCTACGACGATCCGCCGGACGGGTATATCGGAGGGCGCCGATGGCATCAGGATAATCCGAATGTTCATGGCGGCCTACCCTGTGCTATCGATATATTTTAATAGATATATCGCTGCTGGACGTGCGCGCGAATTCGCATATGCCATTGCAAAAAAGACAACGGTGCCGATGCAGCCTCATTCGCGCATGCTGAGCTACTTCGGAGAGCCGTTGCTGTGCGGTGCAATGGACTGGCGGCGTCACTTTTCGGGACTATGTAAGCAGATCGATGATCTTTTCGCCTGTGCCGCGGATATGTGCGATTGGGTGTCCATTCGACGATCGACATGTTCGCGTAGCTGTCTCTGAAACGCTGCCGCAGTTCTGCGAAGACGGAGCTACCACGCCGCTTCGCTCGCTTTTTGTAGCAGCGGTTTGTAGCAAAATGCTTCATCCCGTCTGAGGTGGCGCGACGCACTTTAATGATTTCAATGAGTTAGGAGGAAAATGGCTGGGGAACCTGGAGCCGGACGGGTAGTCTGGAATCCCGTTTATTTTCAATGTATTGCTCAATGTCGCGTCAACAATGTGGGGGTAGTTTGTGGGGGTGTCAACAATTGAAATGCGAGTTGGACGCGCGCCCAGCGTGGCCGGACGCGCAAAGTAACTATTCCTTATTTGTCCTGTTTCTTGCCGTTCTGTTCTGCGAATTCGGCAAATTCTTCAACTGTTACTCCAAAGAAGGATTGCTTTCCCTTTGGTTTCCAAAGTATTCCACTGGGCTTTATTCGTATAGTGCCTACCTTCTTGTTGTCCTCCATGATTTCGAAATCTTCCGAATCCGGGCGACGAATAGATTTTTTTGCCATGATCACTTTCTCGTTTGATGCAACTAATGATGGCAACGATTTCACAAGATTACTAAGAATCTGAAAATAGATGCGATGATTGGGAGTTGACCCGCGCTCGCCGACGACCGAGCATAGAAAAACCGCCATCATAGGGCTCGCAACCCTCCGGCGGTTTTTCATTAGGAATGTATTCGAATGTTGAACAACTTCGCTGACATTGTAAAGCCGCCGTTGACGGCTAGTTGAGCGCCGGGCGCGGATATTCCCCCACCCCAGCCGCGCCGAAGACTGTTTTTCAAAACCAAATTGTTGACAACGCCCCGCGTGGCATAGGCCAACAGGTCGCCGCGCAGATCGAAGCGTTGGAAATGTCCACGGCTGCGCTCGCACAGCGGACGCATAATGACGACAAGGCTGCTGCGGAAGGCAAGGAAGACGCTCCCGCCGATGCCTCGGAGGAGAAGCCGAAGCGTGAGGACCGCCCAGAGGCTTCTATCGCCGCGCCCGCTCGGCGGACGCATAATGATGTGCTACGGTCGAACACGGGCTGGTTCACGGACGCGGTGTCATGGGCGAAGCGACGCGCTGCCTCCCAGACGCTGGAACAGCAGACGGCGCATCTTGCGGGCGCACTCGGTCGTGCTGGGATCAGCGTAACCCGGGAGGGCGATGTGCCCCTCATCGGCGGGGTCACAGGGATCATCGAGCAGCAGCCTGTCTATCGCGCCGTGCGCATCCTGCCGACCGTTGCAGGCCGCGACCGCCGTCCGATCCTGAACGATGCCAAGTTCTGGATGGGTAATCATCCGAACCGGAAGTATTTCCGCTTCGCCGTCATGACGTGCCCGGAGCCTGTTCCGGTCGGCGGCGACCTGCGTGGAACAATCCGGGGACTGTCGCGTCGCATCTCGAAATGGGCGTCGGCGGTCGAAGAGTTCGGTGTGCGTGTCCTGTATCGCGGGATCGAGTTCACCAGAGACACAGCGGCGGAGCGTGGGATGGAGGATCGGTATGATCCGGATACGGTCCTGTACCACGTCCATGCAAACGTGGTGTACTGGCCGACGCGGAAGATGGAGGACGAGGAGTTTCAGCAATTCCTCAAGTTCACCCGTGACTCTGTCGGTGCCTGGTGGCGCGACAACGGCAAGGTCGAGCGTCTGGAAGAGGTCATCAAATATTGCTGCAAGCCCAGCGACACCCTGTCATCGGGTGACGACGAACTCGTGTGGCTCTATCACGCCACGTCGAAACTCAAGATTTGCCAGCCGCTTGGCCTGTTCCGGAAGTGGCGGGCGGAGCTTGAAGGGGCCGGGGAGAAGACGGTCCACGTCAATGTCGGACGTGGTGAGGGCAAGCTGCTGCGCGTCAAGAAGATGAACCGAAAGCTGGCTGACGACAACGACGCTGATGGCGAGGCTACTGAAGGTGAGGAAGGCACTTCCGACGACGTTTCTGAGGAGAAGCCGAAGCGTGAGGAACGTCCAGAGGGTCCGGCTCCTGCGGCGAATATCGTGCTGGGGATGACGCTGCCGCAGTGGCGGCACAGCCCATGGGCAGAACCGCTCATCATCGTGCAGCACTACGATCCATCGCGGTTGTCGGAAGAGTCGTCCTGCGACATTGCGACGTGGCGTAGACAGGCGCGTGAGTGGTGGGACGAATCCTTCGGACCAGAGCCAGAGGAAGCCCTGCGCGTGGCCCGCATGGCGATGGACGCAACCATGTCGTCGGACGATATACGCGAGGCGGCGGATGCCGCCTGCTATATCGTACACACATGTAGGCCAACTGTCCGGCACGAGGATGAAGAGGTGGACGAGGAAGAGCTTGACGACGACATGAGGAGCATCGTGGCAATGCTCGAAGGTGCAACAGTCGTCAGATTGAAGCCCCCGCCGCCAACGGAAGACGACGAAATTCCATTCGAGACTGACGAACAGGCCGAACGGCAGGCTCGAATGCGGACGATCCAAGAGGCCCATGAACCGGGCTGGGCGAAGCGTCGGCTGTCGGTCCCCTATCATCCCTCGGAACGTTGGGATGATAGCTGCCGCATCGCGGCGTGACGGCGGCAACGATCGTCACCATGGCAACCTCCCGGTTGCCTCGTCGTCCGGGAGGGCGGCGATAAGGCCCCTGCCAGGTCCGGCGGAAAGCCCCGGCACTAGCGCCAGCTAGTGGTAGCCGGTCACTACTATTGGGTTGTTTCCAGCTCCGCCGGCGTTGACGATTCTTGCTCTGGCAGGGAGGTGTGTCTCACATGGCGTTTCAGTTCATTCATATGGAGGCTTTCTCGAAGAAGGGTGACGGCAAGGGTCGCACGGTGTCCTTTGTCATGGCTGAGGCTCGTCGTGATCCCGTGGCATCGGTGCATGTCGCGAATCCATCGCCCCCGGTCGTCGTCTATGGCTCGACGATCGATGAGGTCGAGGCGATGCATGACGCTGCCGCAGCCGTCGCCATGACGGCGGTCAAGGGCGGCAAGCCGCGTAAGCTCCGGCAGGATCACAAGACGCTTCACACGGTCATTGCCTCCCATCCGTACAGGATGGAAGAGGTTCGGGCTGACCCTACAAAACTCGGGGAGGCTCAAGAATGGGAGCGGCGCACAATCGCCTGGCTTCGGTCCCAATATGGTGACGATCTGAAATCCGTGGTGCGTCACGAAGACGAGTCGCATTTTCATGTTCACGCCTACATCGTGCCGACCGATGATCCCGAAATGAGGGCGCTCCGGCATCATCCGGGAGTCGTCGCAAAGCGGGCGACGATGGCGGTTGGTCCTGCCGAAGGTGAGGACAAACAGACGCTCTCCAAGAAGGCCGACGCGGCTTACAAGAACGCCATGCGGTCATGGCAGGACTCTTATCATGATGCTGTGGGCGTGCCGTGCGGTCTGGCGCGTCTCGGCCCGCAACGCCGTCGCCTGACTCGGGCGGAGTGGCAGGCGGAACAGGTTCAGGCGAAGGCTCTGAAAACGACGATCGAACGCGCCAAGGCCGTCAAGGCACATGGCGAATCCATGATCGCCAGCACGAAGGAGGATGCCGCTCGGATCGCGGCTGAAGTGGCTGCGGCAAGGGCTGAGGCTGACCGCCAGCTTGTCGCCGCAAAGGCTGCCACCGAAGCCGCCTTGAAGGCGCAAGACAAGGCCGTCCAGGAGCAACGCAAGGCCCGTTCCATGATGTCCCGCGTTCGTGATGAAGCCGCTCGCGTCAGGGAGGCCACGGCACGGCTTCAGCGCCTCCCGGGAGCATTGCGCAGCCTGTGGGACGGCTTCAAGGTGTCGAAGGTTGCGGACCGCATCCGGCAGTCTGTCGAGTCCGAAATGGAAGCTCTCCGGCGAACCGCAGCCGAATCCGCTGACCGCGCCAACGCTGCCGACGCTGGACGGCGTGAAGCGGAGTCAAGGGCGCGGAACCTGAAAGAGAACCTGACCGAGACCGGACGGCTGCTTGCAGAGACTCGGCAGGAGCTTGCCGCTCTTCGACCGGAATCAGCTCCTTCGACCCCTGCGTCAACATTCGGACGCGTTTAAACGGCCCGTACAGTGTTCCTGGCGCTTCGGGTGGTGTCTATGCCCATCCGTTTCCGGGGTCGTGTCCTGTTCAGTGGTTTGCGCCGGTCCTTCCCGCCCTGCATCCTCGTCATGAGCAAGAACGACCGAAGGGCGCGAATGATGGCAGAGGCAAAACGGGCCGAACCGAAAAGGAGACGTCGAAACTGCATCGATCGGATGCGGCGCGCTCTTGCGCAACGCCAGTGCCAGAAGCGCGGTGGCGATCCGGCAGGCAAGGTGATGCTCCAGCTTCTTGCGATCCTGTCGGCCGGGCTGGCCCTGCTGCCGCCGATTCCGATGCCATCGTTCTCGTTCTTCCCGCCGCCGCGTCGGCCACGGCCGTTGGCGTTTCCTCGCCTCCGGGTGGGGCGATACGGAGGCTGTCCGATGATAGAATCCGTTCTCCGGTCGTCTCCCGGGAGTCGGAATCACGGCCTTCGCGGAAGGCAGACCTTAGCTATCTTGATGACGAGGACCGCGGCCCGACTGCGTGGAACATGGAACGGGGTATCGATCCGCCGTACTATCGAACCAGTAGCCGCGCCGCGCCTACCTGGTCGAAGCTCGTGAAGGATTTGAAGCGCTCCCGGACCAAGGCAAAGGCCGCCGAACTGCTTGAGTATCGGGTTCCGATGGAGGCAGTCGAGTGGCTGCGCAACCGCATCTTCTTCGAGGACTGGCTATTGCTCCGGTCGCTTGGCCGGGACGGTGACGATGAAATCGCCGCTGCTGCGCTTGCCGAGGCGCGAAAGTGGGAGGCTGCGCAGCCGAAATCCCCGCAGCCGAAACCCGATCCAGAGCCGGATGGTTCCGGGGACCCTGATTCAGGGGCGGGACTGAAACCATGAACGACAACATCGATATGAATGCCGCCAGCCTCGCCGATTTCCTTGGCCGGATCGGTCTGCCTCCGGTCGCCCGGGACCGCGTGCTTGAGATCGATCGGACTCTTGCCAGTGAGCTCGCGAGTGACCAACCGGACGTGAACGGCTGCGCAGCACTCGTCATCGAAGCGGCGGACCTGATCGCCGATCTTGATCCTCCGGGGTTCGATTGGGCGGGCTGGGACGATGACGATGATCCGGGTGATGTCGATGGCTTCGACTTCGATGGCATCGAATACGGGCATGAGTGATCCAAAGACGCGAAACCGGGGCCAATCGGCCCCGCTGTCCACTTTCTAATGCGTTTTAAGGGGGCATACAGCGCTTCTGGCCCCTCGGGTGGTGTCTTTACCCATCCGGTTGCAAGAGGTTACTCAACTACTTCCAGCCGGGGCGTGGGGCGCAGCAACTGCCGGGCATCTTCCTCGGCGGCAGCAAGTGCTGCTTCCTTGCCGTAGGCAATGTTCAGCGCCACAGGCCGGAGTTCATGGTCGCCCGCCTCTACGTTCGTGTCTACGGTATAAACCCAGCGGCCCCACGGACAGGCCGGAAGCGGGGCGGCATAGAGGGATAGGAAACGGCCATCGGAAGCGGTCGCCTCCGTCACGAATGCCACGTTTCCGGCCCATCCGTCGATCGTTACGGTGTGTTTCATGTCAGTGTCCTTTCTGGTTGTCATGCTGCTTGCTTGAATGCTTCCAATGCGCGGATGCCACGGCGCCGAACGTCGCGGGCAAGGGCTTGCCCGGTTCCCGGAATTCGGGTCCGACGGACAAGGTGCTGCGCGCCTGACTTCCGCTCCCGGATCAGGATTTCGGCACGGTAGAAGATAGTGCCGACGACATCGGCATGTACGGTTTCGATGACGAGGACATCGATTGCGAGCCCGCGAATTACGGTCGTCGTCTTCTTCATCCGAAATCTCCATAACTCATTGAAAACATGAATTTTATAGCAGATTTCGAGAGTCGAGCCCAGGACGATCGGAAGTTATTTCCGGGCTCTCGGAATGTTGGCGTCAAAGTCGTTAACGTGATTCAGGATGGCACGGCGCTAGGCGGGGTTGACAGCGGGAGGGGCGGCATAGGCTCTTGTCCCGCCTTGGCCTAACAGGGCATGGCGGTGCCCGGAGGGCATCAAAAGCCGCCCCTTCCGCTGTCACTGAGCGAGAAGGTTCCGACACTATTTTTTCTCCGGTCCGCTTGCGGATCGGGGCGGGACACGTGGCCCGTCTCGAAGGGGAAGAAAAAATCGTGTTGGAAAAGAGCGAGGCTACCCCTGCCGACTTGCTGGATGAGCATATCGGAGCCGTCAGCATAGCGCCGCAGCAGGCGGGACGGCGGGAATTCGCGCATGGCGAGACCGGAGGAAAGGGTAGCCGCAGGAGGTTCCGCTTAGCGGCAACCGGGACCGACTGGCCCCGGCGAGACATTCCATCTCTCTCCGAGGAGTTAGGGCTTCTGCCCTCGTAGGATCCGGCCATTCGCATCCAGGACGGGCGGGGTCAGTTTCCGTTTCTTCACTGTCACCTTGGGAGGAGGCGGAGGAGCGGTTGCCGCTGTCGCGCCGAGGAAACCGAGTTCGAGCGACGGCTGAAAAGCTTCCACTACCTCCTTGAGCTTGGCTGTTGTGACGCGCTTGGTATAGGTACGTCCTTGACCACCACCGCCCTCGTGGCCCATCACGGCATCAATGTGGGATTCCTTGAGGTCCGTCGATTCCAGAACGGTGCGGAAGCTATGCCGGAAGGAGTGGAATGCTGTTTTCGAGCCGACTCCGAGATCGATCTTGAGCTTCGAAAACTCACGGCTGAAGCCTGAGCTAAGCTTGCCCTTGTGGAGCATCAACTCCGGGGAAAACAGATGTTCCGCGCCTCTCGCTCGCTGCTGCGTCACGAAGTTCATGAACCCGTACCCGATCAGCCACGAATGCACAGGGATGATACGCGTTCCTGCCTCTGTTTTAGGGTCCCAGCCTTCACGGGCGGCGATGTCGAAGCACGTCACGCCATCCTTCACGATAATGTCGATTGCTGGGCGCAGACGGCATATCTCCTCCAGCCGCATGCCGGAGTGAAGGGAGATGAGGGGTAGCCAGTGCAAAGCGCTGGACTCCGGCGCGTCGCGATATTCCCGGGAGGTGAAAAGGCGTTGAAGGTCTTCACGCGACCAGTCGTCGCGAGCCGATTTCGTCGCTTTCGTTCCTGGAAACGAATGACCGGAAAACGGCTGAGCAGTCAGAGGAACATGCTTCTTGTAAACGAGCCATTTCCAGATGGAATTCATGCCGGAAAAATGTCGCTTGGCGGTCTTCATGCTGACGCGGGGCAATTCCTTGTCGGCTTTGGCTCGGGCCAGTTCCTTTTTGGGGGATGCCGTCCCGCTCTTGCCGTGCGCCGCAGGCATCTGAAGAACAATTTCTCGGAATTCGGCTGCCTTGTCGAACGTGATTTTCCCCACGGAAAGGTCGCCCATCAATGCAATGAACATTTCCACCGTCTTGAGGTATTGATCCGTGGTCTCGTCACCGAGCCCCTTGTTGTAGTTGTATCCGCCGATGATGTCCGTCTGCCAGGCCTTGATGAACGTCGAAAGCTTCGTCATGTTCGCGGGTGGTTCCGATGGCGCTACGGCGGCTACGGTCTGCACTGTGGCCGGTGCCACGGCCTCCTGCCCGAAGACGGCTTCCAGTCGATGATCGACATATCCACGCAGCCGATTTAGGAGCGCGGTCTCTGTCCTACGAAGGCGATCGCCGCCCGAAATGTCGAAGTAGTCGGAGTGTTCAAGCGCGGCGTGGGCTTCCTGAGCGACAACGGACCAGTAAGTCTCGTTGCCGTCTGCGTTCATCATGATGAGCGTATCCGGCAGGGATTCGTGATACGCCCGAAGGCCTCCGGGCGACATATCATCCACGATCTTGAGGCGGTCCTTCCACAACGGAGTGTCCAGCCATCGGCGCACAGCCGCCCTGATATCGTCGTCGGTCAGCGGATATCCGTCTTCTTCTTCCAGCATCCGGAACAACCTCTCTGTGGTAATGAACAGGTGCGCGGCACGCGCCTTGGCTGTTCTTCGCACTGTGGTCTTTAAAGACCGGTATATTTCACGTTGACCGAGGCGAGCTTGAAGAAAGGCGGGCACACGCCGCCTGAAGAAGAAGGAATCGGCTTCGCGCCGGAGGAAGTTCGACATCGCCAAAAGCGCCCTTTGTGGGGGTGCGGTGTGGGGGTATTCCCAGCACTGGCGACATGGAGCTAAGTTATTGAATTTTAACAGGGAAAATGGCTGGGGAACCTGGATTCTCACATGATTTCAATAACTTAGCGAAATCGCCTTTGAATTCTCTATATTTTCCCGCCGCGAGCGACCATGGATGCCACCTTTGTGCCCTGGCTTTGGGCATCAGTCAACAGGGCGGGCGAGCGGCAATAATTACCGCTGTCTAATTTCGGATTGGCTGCCGGTCCGCCATAACCCGCCCCGCGATAGCACGTCCACCTGTCGGTCATACGGGACGCTGCAGCGGTTGCCCGGATTAGGTATCGTCTTGGGCACGGCCCCGTCCACAGCGCGCCATGAAGCGGACGGCGCTACGCTTGGTTCAAATGACCGATAAGAGGCCGGTAGTGGACAGGCAACTCCTGGCGACGGAGCTTCCGGAGCGGACATTCAAGGCTGACGCGGGCATCGACGTGATCTGCCCCACTGGACACTCCCGCCGTCACGTTCGCGAACGGCAGGTTGTGGACGGGGAGCCGAAAACTCCTGTTCTGCTCAAGACGGCATTTGCTTCGTTAGTCAGTCCTAAAAGGCTATGGAGAATTCCATTAAGCAGAATTCGTAGTCTTCCTGGAGTTCCTTTCTGGACGGATAGATGGTCTTCGAAGTATCCCCCGACTTCATCAAGACGCTCGACAGCGTTATGCTGGTGAGGCTGATGAAACGCCTCATGCTGGCGGAGTGCCGGCTGACGGATATTCCGCTTCGCGCCGCATCGGTGCCGTTGCAGGTCACTGTTCCGGACGGCGGCGAGGATGGCCGCGTTGAATGGACGGGCGGCGTCGACTCGACTGCCTATTTCCCCCACCGGCTAACGTTGTTCCAGTCGAAGGCGCAAGATCTGACCGAGGGGCGAATCCGCGGCGAGATTTTGAAGAAAGCTAAGGGTGGCAAGACCACGACCAACGACGCGGTTCTGCAAGTTCTCTCAGGCGGCGGTGCCTATGTCGTCTTCTGTTCCCATCCGATGATCCAGAAGAAAAGGGATAAGCTGGTTGCGGCGATCCGAAAAGCCATCACGGACGGCGGAGACGACCCGAATAAAGCGGCTGCCATCGAGATTTACGACGCGAACCGGATAGCAGATTGGGTTTTCACCCACCCTGCGGTGGCATTGTGGCTGGCCTCCTATCAGCGTGGCCGTTCGGTGGGCGGGTTTCAATCGCATGAGGGCTGGGGCAAATCGGCGGGCATTCACGATGTGCCATGGGTGCCGTCCGATACACCGCGCTATGTCCCGGTAAACCGGAACATCGAAGAGGCTGAGCGCAAGGACGGTCGGATCAACGCCTGGAGTTTCAATCAGTGCGTTCAAGCTTGTCTTGATGGATTGGAGGACAAGGACCGCATCATCCGGGTTGTTGGCCCGTCAGGCTTCGGAAAATCCCGTCTTGTCTATCAGATGCTTACGGATGGGGCGGCAGTTGATACTCAGGTGGCAACGCGCTCCGTCATCTATGCCGATTATTCCCTCGTTGAGGAAGAAGTCCTCAAGTTGGCACTTGAAATCGCCGATTCAGGATCGAACAGCGCGGCTCGATATCGAAGCGATTGCCAGTGCCGAAGGCGGATGCGCGGTCGTCATCACGACATATCAGACGCTTGCCAATTACGCGATCAGCCTGATGGACCTGGATTGCTCTCTTGCCGTGTTCGACGAGATACAATTCCTGAAGAACCCCGTGACGACGAGAGCCAAGGCCGCAAAGGCGGTCCGCTCTGATTTCCGGATCGGATTGACGGGAACGCCGATCGAGAATGCCACGAAGGATCTCTGGGCTCTTGTCGACCAGCTATTTCCGGGCGCGCTCGGAGCTCTCGCGCAGTTCCGTAGGGTGTTCGATACACCGACGGAAGCGAGCATGGGCGCCCTCCATTCCGCACTGTTCAGAAGCCAGAACGACTACCCCCCGCTGGCATTGCGCCGGCTAAAAACGGATGCCGCACCGCATCTCCCTACAAAAGTTCGTATCCTGCACCCACGCGAAATGCCCAAGGCGCAAATGCTGCGTTACGACGAGGTGCGCGCCAAGGGAGGCGGCATATTGGCACTGCTGCAGCACATGCGTCGGGTGTCGTTGCATCCGGGTTTGCTTGAAGGTGAGACGACGGAGGAATTCAACCTGTCTTCGGCCAGGGTCAGTGCCGCCATCGATATCCTCAGACATATTAAATCGAAGAATGAGCGCGCACTGGTTTTCGTCGAAAATCGCGATGTTCAGACCTGGTTCGCTGAAGTCGTGCGGATCGAATTTGACCTCGAGCGGGTCATGATCATCAATGGCGACACGACCATCGATGCCCGAAAAGACATTACTGATCGGTTTCAGAGGCACCTTATCGATGATCGCGGCTTCGACGTCCTGATCCTTGGTCCGCGCGCCGCGGGAACAGGCTTGACGCTGACGGCCGCAAACCATGTGATCCATCTCAGCAGGTGGTGGAATCCTGCGGTTGAAGAGCAATGCAACGACCGCACACACCGCATCGGCCAAAAAAAGCCAGTCACGATTCATATACCGCTTGCCGTTCATCCGGGCCTTGGTCGAGGCTCGTTTGATTGCCTGTTGCAGAGCTTGATGAAAAGAAAACGCTCTCTTGCAGACCGTATTCTCTGGCCGGGAGATGTGACGGAGGGCGAAACGAAGATGCTCTACGACGCGGTTTTGGCGGCGGAGACGACATCCGATTTGAAGTCCATGAACGTTGATGAAATCCTTGAGGGTCGGAGCGATCTCCATTTTGATAAACTGGCCAAAAACTCCATTCGTGTGAAGCCGACCAGAGGCGGTGCCTCCATCATCGTTTCGTCAGATGCCGCTGTACCAATGCCGATGTCGGGCGAAAATGGAGACGCGGCCGTCATTACGCTCAGCGAGCAATCACGACTTCCGGCTGGCGTTATCGTGCCGCAGTCAAAATTGAAAACAGCGACCCTTTGGCCAGAATACGTCTTGCCGGAATAGGAAATAATTTCCGCGTCCCAAGCCTACGATCTCCTAACGATCTTCTGCGTCTCGCGGTCATATCGGTATAAATGTAGCTGCCCGTCCTTGATCAGTTGGGCAGCGTGAGCGACATGCTCCGGCAACACATAGAACCATTCGCGCGGTCGGATTTTCTTGCCGAAACGGTCAATGATGAAAAGCTCTCCGGGCCTTGCCGTGTCAAAGAACCGATGGAGCAGATTCTCGACCTTCGAACGCGAAAGGTTCTGCAGTTCGTAGGTCGCAACAATCTCGACAGGTGCCAGAAGGAAGGTTGGGTCGTTTCGGGCATCGGCCACTCGACGCCTGACATCTTGTGAGGTCACGCCGATCTTGTAGAGGACGTCGCGTTGTGACTTGATGGCCGGATCTTCAGAAAGGCTGCGCGCCACGTAGATCGTGCCGGACAGCGAGACCTTGTCGGTCTCCCAATCCGGGTCGAGCGGGCCGAGGCCAAGGCGCTGAATGACGCGAGCCGTCCTGTCGTCATTGAGGGACTTGCGGAACGATGACATCAGCGGGTCGCTCTCGGTACCGTTCGAGAAAATCACCCGCAGGCGGTGGTCGCGCGCACCACCGCGCTGCGTGCTTTCACTCTTTTCCGCGATGTATGCGAGAAGGCCATTGCGAATGAAAAAGTCGCCTTCAACAGGCTCGATGACGGCCCATTTCTCGATCAGGGTGGCCTCCCGTGCGCCACTGTCGAGGGCCTGTTGCATGGTCTCGAACAGGTCGGCAAACTGATCGAAGTCCTTGCAGGGTATGAAGTCCGCCCGGTGGCCGGGCATCTGACGTTCTGCCGCAGGTGTCACGTGTTTAAGCTGAACAAGGTCCGGCTGAACATCCAGACCATCCTCGGCAAAGATGTCATCGAGCGAGTCCGGAATGTCGTCGTCTTCAACTTCATCGCGCCAGGAAACCGCTGCGACTTCCTCTTTTCGTGCCAGAAGTCCAAGCCTGTCCGCTTGCCGAAGCTCATCGGTTGGAGATTTGGCAAGGCTTTCCCAGATCGTGCCGAGCCGCATCTCTTCGTGGTTGGATGCGTTGGCATCGGGCAAACGTCCGTGCTGTTCGAAAAAGCGCGTCACATCATTTAGAATTGATAGGCCATTGTTGCCTGAAGATGATGCCCTCGGTTTCAGCTTCACAGCAAGCAGGCCGAATTCGTCTGGCTCTGCAAAAATCTCCTCCAGTGTCGGGCGGGGCATCAGCTTGCCGTCTCCCTCATCATTTGCGCCTTGCGGTTCTTGAGCCAGGCAAGCGCTTCTGCCATGCGCTTTTCCAGCGCATCTTCTGCATGGACGTTCGGTTCGCGCCCCTCCTGCGCCCGGAACCGCTTGATCCGGGGCCACAGCGTCCGCGCTTCCTCTTCCGTCATCTGCACACGCATGGCCACCATGGCCGATTGTACCTGAGACAAAAGCGGCGCATCGAAGCTGCGCGAGGCCACCTCGAAGCACTCCTGAAAGGCGTTGACGCTGTCGATGAGGTCAATGTCCAGCTCGCGAACATTGATGAAACGGCGCACCATGGCCAGCAGCGTGTTGGGTGCCGCCTGCATATCGTCGTCTGCGTCGTTGCCGTCAGCCTGCCCGGCGTCGCCGCTCATTCGGGGCGCTTCTCCGCCTGCCTGATCGGCACCGATGAACGGCGCGCCCGCTTCCTGAAATCCTCGTTCGGCTTCCTGGCGTGCTAGCGTCAGCAGGTTCATGCGCGCCGCAAGGTTCTGGCGAATGGCTTCGGTTTCGTCGTCGTTGAGGTTCTCATAGCGATGCTCGATAATGTCCGTCAGCAGCATCTGGGTTGCCACTTCCGGGGCCGTGTCTGGCGAAACGATGCGGGCATCGACGGCCTGACAGGCGGTTGCCATCAGATCGGCCATATCGTTTTCGCAGATGTCGCGCGCCCGGTCGGTCGGAGGCTCCACCAGCCCCTTGATGCCGATGGTGATGGTGCCCTGGCCGTCATCGCTGATCGGTTCGCGAATATCGCCATCTTCCCGGCGGTAGAATTTGAAATTCGGCGCCAGCACCTGTTCCATCAAAAGTGAGCCGGAAATGGCCTTCAGCATGTCGTTGACGGCATCCTTTACTGCCGCCGTTTCCACGCCCGGTTCCGCGACTAGGTTGGTGAAGATGGCTTTCGGCTTGCCCGGCGCATCGCGCGTGGCCCGGCCAATGATCTGCACGATTTCGGTCAGCGATGCGCGGTAGCCGATGGTCAGCGCGTGTTCGCACCACACCCAGTCAAAACCCTCCTTGGCCATGCCAAGCGCGATGATAATGTCCACCTTGGCGCGGTCCGCCTCATCGTCGCGCTTGCCGTTTGGGCCTTTGATCTCGCGGGAAAGAGCAGCCTTCACCCCCTCGCGCTCAGGGCCATCATGAACGAGATCGGCCACTTTCAGCACGCGGCCATCTGCCGTCTTGATCAGATCGAAGCCGGAGCCGTCCTCCACGCCGATGTGCTCGCCGATCAGATCGAGAACACGGCCCACCTCATCGTTCTTCTCGCCAAAGGCTTCCGCCGAACCGCGATGGGGAATGTGGATGATCGTCTTCAGCGTCGTGTCCAGCACATCCGGCAGGCCGTTGATGTATTGGCCGCGATAGAAACTGTAATTGACGCCGAGCGCCTTCAGATACTCATAGCCTTCAAGCTGCTCATAATAGGAATAGGTGATCGGCTTGAAGCGCGCCTCGTCTTCCGGCCGCAGCACCGGCACGGCATCGCCGCGGAAGTAGGAGCCGGTCATGGCCATCACATGGCACTGGCCGCGCGCAATAATCTGCCGCAGAATTTCGCCGAGACGGTTGTTATCGGCTGCCGAGACATGGTGAAACTCATCGATGGCGAGGAACACATTGTCGAAGGCCTCGATGCCATGCAGCCGCTCCACTGCCTCAAAACCGAAGCGGAAGGTGGCATGGGTGCAGACCAGAACGCGGGCGTCAGACTGCATGAAGTCTGAAAACGCCTTCACCTTCTGCGCGGTCGAGCCATCTTCGGTGCCGGAAAGGCAGAGGTTCCAGCGGTCCTCCACCTGCCAATCGGCATCGAAACCGTAGCTTTTCAGATCGGTCGAGCGGAAGGAGCCGCCAATCGAGGTTTCCGGCACGCAGACAATGGTTTTCGCAAGCCCCTGATGGTTCAGCTTGTCCAGCGCCACGAACATCAGCGCCCGGCTCTTGCCCGCCGCAGGCGGGGCTTTTAACAGAATGAACTGCGCGCTGCGGGCGGCATAGGCGCGCGCCTGCATGGGCCGCTGGCCCAACGCATTGGTGGCCTTGGATTGCCCGGTGCCATTGTAGCGTACATTGACCATCTCAACCATTTACTTCGCCCCCTGCTTCACCCGCGCCGCATAGAGCTTGAACAGCTTTTCCAGCCGCTCCGTATCGTTGCGGAAGGGGCGGCCGATATACATGCTCTCCAGCAGCTCATCGTTTTCACGGTGCACGGCGCGCAAATCCTCCGGCATCTTGTCCGGGTCATAGAGATCGGCAATGGTTTTCGGGTAGTGCTGATAGCGCGTTTTCAGAATGCGGCGTGCGGAGGCGGATAGCTGATCCAATTGGTCAGCGGTGAATTTCGGCACCGGGAAGGTGTTCCAGCCGAGCGTGTTGGAATAGCGGAAGTCGGATTTCAGTTTGCCGCAGACGGTGGCGATCCAGACGAGGTGCAAGCGCGAGGCAATTAGCGCGATGCACCAGTCGGGGGCGTCGTAGAGAACCTGATTCAGGTCGGAGGAAATCACGTCGCCTCCAACGCGGTCAACCGGAAGGTAGGGGCGGCGTTCTGAGGTGACGCGAGGGACGAGGATTGAGTGGGATTGTGGCGAGCCACCCGTAAACCAGAACTTGTGTGGCGTTGCTGCCGTTGGAGTCGTGGCCGGATTGCTACTCTCAAGGCGAAACTTGCGAACCGATTCGACGCGTTCTCTGATCGGCGGAATTGCCATCGCTTCAGCGACATCACTGTCAGATATCCATAGGCAGTAACGTGTCTGTCCTCTCACGACCTCTTGCGAGCCAAGATATTTACGAACGAATCTGGCCGCCACTGGCCACTCACTGAGCAGAGCCTCTTTTTCCTCTTCTTCGAGGACTAAATGCCCGCCATCCGCAGGTTTCGATCCATAGTCCATTCTCGGAAGGCCGAATAACGAAGTGCGACTCGATTCCACATAAATCGGCTCCATAGGTATCAAATACGGGCTGATTGCTGTTGCTCGAGTCACGAGGCCGGCGTCATAGAGCCTCTTTTCGCTGGTCTTGCGCCGCGATATGCCAATAATAACGCATATGACCGCCGCATTTGCCGAGGCATTGTTCTGCCATTTAAATGATGTGTGAGCGAATTTAATCTCAAGATCACCAAGAATTTTTGGCCAAAAAGACGGAACTTGTCTGCCTTGTGTGATTGAATTCGTAGATACGAATGCGAAACTCACCCCACTGGATCGCTGTGCATACTCTGAGGCGCAGTATATCCAGCCGGCTACGTAATCCAGATTTTTGTAGGCTTCAAAATCTTTCTTGAATAGGCGGTCCCGATCATTCCGCTGTTCATCCGACTGAAAGTTGGATCCAACAAACGGCGGATTGCCCGCAATGAAAACCTCCTCACCCACAGCGGGGGGCGGGCAAACCTCATCCCAATTCACCCGCAGCGCATTGTCGCATCGGATCTGACCGCCATCCCGCAAGGGCAGCAGCGGCGGCATCCGCCCGAACACATCGGCAAAACGGGCATTGGCCTGATATTCGGCAATGAACAGCGCGAGCTTCGCCGTTTCTGCCGCGAAGTCGGTCAACTCGATGCCATAGAACTGGTTGAGGCTGACGGAGGAGAACATGGCAAAATGCTCGTTGCCCTCCAGCTCTCCCAACCGTTTCAGAATGCGGATTTCGCGCTCTCGCATCTGCCGATAGGCGACGACCAGAAAGTTGCCGGAGCCGCAGGCGGGATCGAAGACACGGATTTTCGACAGGCGGTGAAGCTGGGCCTTCAGCGCCGCTGGCTTGTCCCAGGCCTTGTCCAGTGTCTCATCCAGATCATCCAGAAACAGCGGCCCCAGCACCTTCATGATATTGGGCACTGAGGTGTAATGCATGCCCAGTTCGGCGCGGGCCTTGGGATCGGCAATCGACTGGATCATCGAGCCGAAAATATCCGGGTTGATCAGCTTCCAGTCCAGCTCTGCGGCATCGCGCAGATAGCGGAAGGCAATGGAATCGAATGCCGGGGCCTCGATGGCATCGGCAAACAGCCCGCCATTGACGTATTCGAATGTGTCCGTCCAGGCTGGCAGCCCCTCCCGCTGGCCTTTGGGCAGGTTCATGGCGGTGAAGGCTTGCACCAGCACATCGCGCGCATGTTCGCCCTTGTTGCCGCCATAGGAGAAGACGGCATAGGAGAACTGATCTTCCTTGAAGACGCCGACATCCTCGGAAAACAGGCAAAAGATCAGCCGCGTCATGAACAGGTTCATAGCATGGCGGCGCTCCGGCACAGCCCAATCCGGGTTTGCCTTCAAAAGCGCATCGTAAAGCTTCGCCAGTTTGCCGGTGGCCTTGATGTCGACAGGGTTTTCCTCTGCCGCCCGATAGCGCTCCTTGCCAGCGGCTGGCAGGAAGAAGGAAAAATGCGTGCCAAGCTCGGCAAAGGGGCAGTGCAGTGTTTCCCCGGACTTTGGATGCTCGGCGGCAATCATCTCGCCATCCGTGGTAATCAGGATGGCGGGCTTGGCTTTTGCCGTGCGCTTGGATGCGCGCAGCGCCTCCAGCATGTCTGCCGCCATGCCCGGCAGCGCCGGCGCATAGTGAAACTTGCCGTTCAGCAGGACGCCGCCCGCAATATCCGATTTGTTGGTGGCGCCCGCCTTCAGCTTTGCAACGGTTGCCTGCGCATTATCGGTTGCCTGCGCAAAGGCATAGCCAAACTCGGTGGGGTCAAACTTGGCCTTGGCGATGGCATCGAGGGCGTCGGCAATTTCGGTGGGGTTCATCATGAAAGGTCAGGCTTCTTCTTATCGTTGCAGGCGGTGCGGTCAGGCCCAGGCCGGAATGAAAATGCGCTTCAGGGGAATGAGCTGCTGGGTCTCGAGATCGAGCTTATCGTACTGCTCCAGCAGGCTTTTCACCAGATCATCGAGATCCATAAGGGCAGTCGGGATACGGGCGCGTTCGGCCTCATAGCGAGCCTCACGGGTAAAGCCGCCGGTGCTGACGTAAAGGCCTTTGTCGAGGTCATGTCGTCCGGCGATGAAATTGCGCAGATCCGGCGCGCCCATGGCGCCTTTGCGATGCTTCACTTCCACCACGATGCGGGGTGCTTCGAAGCCGAACCCATCTGGCGAGGCGACGATATCCTTGCCTTGATCGGGTCCGGCATCTGAAATGCGTGTCTTGTAGCCGAGGGAGCGGAGCAGACCCGCAACGAGATCCTGCATTTCCGACCAGCTCAAGGCATTCACTTTGTCCTTGATGAACTCATGGGCTCGGCTGGCCATGGATTCGAAAAGATCCTCCTCGGCAGCCTCGGCCACTGGGGCAGACAGTTCGGCGGGTGTCGTGATGTTGCCGGATAAAGCTTTCTTCAGTTCTGCCGCGACATCGTTGGATAGCCGGAACAGGGTCGATATGGAGCCTAGGCTATTGCGGCTTTCGACAGAGAGCAGGTCGCGGCTGACTTCGCCATCCCATCGCACCGAGCGAACCTGTGTGTCTTCCGGGTCTATCGAAGCATCGTGGCGATAGGCGCTGGCGATCTCCCCCACCAGATAGACCCGGCTCGACGGATCGTAGGTCACGACCATATCGCCGATGGTCATTTCATTGACGAATCGATGGAGCTGCCCGGCTGCCATTGCCTGGCTCTGCGGCTTGGCGCCAGCGTAGACCTTTGCCAGCGCTTCGCCGATGGCTTTGCGGCTCTTGGCGTCAGACAGGTCGCCCAGCGCCGGCCAACCAATGGCAACGACCGACTTTTCCTTGAACGCATCGAACAAGCGGCCGTTGCGTTCGGCGCGAACCATCCACGATTTTGTCATATGCATCCCCCTGTCGCAGGATACATTCATCACGCATCGCAAAATTGCAAGATTGATCCGGGTAGCCCGCCACGGGTGCCGAGGTGACGTCGTCGATCCGGAAGTTATTTCCGCGCGAGTGCGTCTTCAACGAGATCGGGTGGCGTTGTCGTCGAGGGATAGATCTCGTCCCCAGTGCGGCCGTGAGAGGCCGGAAATCGCCCCGGATGACACACGCATTAAGTGTGGATTTTACTTGCCTCAACGAAAAGCAAGATTTCGGCGCAGAGGAGGCAAACCGGTCGATTCGGAAGTATCTATAGTATATTTTGAAGCATATCTCTTGGTTAGCAATTATTGCAAAACTCCCGGTTGGTTGAATTGCTTGATCGGCGTGCGATAATATTCTCCGTAAGGTCGTTGAATCTTACGATCTCAAGAAAACAAGGAGATAGACTATGGGTATCATCAGCAAAGCGGCCGCATCGGCCCACCGCGCCCGCCCCTTTTATGAGGAGCACGAAATCAGCGATGAGCTGAAGAGCGTGCTCGAGGAGGAGGCCAAGCACCTTGTCGGCGCGCGGCGCCGATCGACGGAGGATGCATTCGAAGAGGGGGAGCGTTTCGATAGGATCGCCACGCTTCTGCCCGAAGGGACCTTGGAGAAATGGGCGGTCGAATGTTGCGGCTACACCGCGCGGCACGTGCGCACCAAGCGTGCGGTCCACCGCAACCTTCAGGCCTATAAGGAGATCCTGGTTGCGCTTGCCGTGGGTCCGACCGTGCTTGGAAAGATGAGTGCGGCCACGCCCGAGCAGGTCGAACAGATCATCGGCTTTGCTAGCACGCATGATCGGCTGCGGGTTCAGGATGTCACGGCGATCATGTCCGGGTCAAAGGAGGACGTCGAGGAGAAGCCCGAACTCGATCCGTACGATGTCGGTGGGCCTGATGGGCTTAAGGCGATCATCGGCATCAAGGTGCGGGACGGCATGAAGTCGTTCGTGAGGCATATCGAGGAGATCCGCACCCATGTGCTGGAGGCCTTGCCGAAGAACAACATCGTCAAGAAGGACCTCGCCGCGAAAATCCACCTCACGGCACGCCTCGCAAACCGCGAGTTGGAAAGCCTTGTGCAGTTCGTCCGGCCGCATCCGAACGACAGGCACACCATGACCTCGACCGAATTGCCGGCGAAAACCGGTTGGGAAAAGGTCAGCCGGTTGCTCTACAAGATGGGCAGCGAGACCTCCTGGCCTGACAAGGCCGAGCTTCGGACCTGGCTGGAGACAGAGGTCGTGCCGCTTCTGAACTGGGTGGTTCCCGAAAAGGGCGACCCGGTCAGGCCGGAGGTCAAGGCTGATGTTGCAGCAAGCGTGGTCGCGTCTGCCAACGCTGTCGCGGACACTTCGGCCCCGGCGAAAACCTCGGCCTCGCCTAAGGCAAAGTCATCGAGCAGGCCTTCGTTGGAGGAGAACCTGGCGATGCTCACGGATGGATTTACCGCTATCATGACCGGCGAGGTCAAGGTGCCCGCATCTGACGATGACGCCATCCCTTCGGTGGCCGAGGCGCTCGCCAAGCCTGAGAAGCGGTTTCAGCGCCCGGCGTTCATCGACAAGATCAAGCCGACTTCGCCACCGACGACCGCGGCGTGAAGCGGCAACGAAAACTGGAGGGCTGGATGTCCGGCCTTTCCATCAACATCGAGAGGGCCGCTTGTCGGCCCTTTCTCATTGGCGGCTTCGGTCGGGCATGATGATCGCTGAAGCGGTTGCCTTGCACTTGTCGCAGGCGCCCAGTGGGTCTCGGTTTAGAAGTCGCCGTGAGCCCGGCGTTAACCTTGTACCGGCTTCGTTCTCTTTTTGCAGTCCGGGACCTTGAGCCCGAGCGCCGGTCCTGCCAAATTGCGGCTGTTCCGGATGGCCGGAACAAGCGGCCCAAGCCGATGCTGGTAACATCGACAAGGGCCTGACCGTCAACCTTGGTAAGAAGGAATCGGGCTATGAGCACGAATACCGTTTCTGTCCCCGCTGGGGAAGTTCTCCGTTCCATGATCGACGCGACTGATGCTGCCGCAGCTTCTCGATCCCGCCCGCGCCCGTTCGGCTTTGGCCGCAATGCGCCTCCGACTGCGGTTCGCGAACCGGCGGTGTTACGCCGTCATCCGCATCTGGTTCGCTTTGCCGATGTCGAAGCCGATCTCGATCTGCTGATCGATCGAGCCATCAACGCCATCATGGATGGCGAACCGACCGACGACGAGATCCTCGGCCACTACGTCCACATTGCCTCGCTGGTGCGGGCCGTCTCGTTCCGCGAAGGCAAGCTGTTGGAGCAGGCGGTCGAACGGCTGGCGAAAGCCAATCCCAACGTGCTGGTGCTGACCCAGTCGTTGAAGCTGCCGTTGGTCAAGGCGGCCATGGAAGCGGTGGCCGGAAACGACTGGTCCAGCCTCGACGGCATCAAGCTCGATTGCGAGGCGCCGGCCAAGGGCAGCTACACGCCGGACCTGATCATCGTGAACCGCGCCCGGTACACCGCCTATATCCTCGACTTGAAAAGGTCCTTGGCATCCTATGGCGACACCAGCCGGCTCGAAGAGTTGAAGCTGAAGATGATGGCGTCGGCAATGGTCCTGCCGGACTGGCTTTACAAGAACCAGAAGCGGCTCATGGTCGATGCGGTCGAAGTGGCCATCGTCGATGGCGCCAGCCGTCCGAGCGATCATGCCAATGGCATCTGGGCGCTCTCCGAGATCGACGACCTGCTGGAGATCGATGGTGTGGCCGACTGCATGGCCGAATTGCGCCTGCGCTTCAGCATCCGGGTGCAGCAGCTTCTCGAAGCCGAAGCGCGCAAGGCGCTTGGTTTGGACAAGATGCCCGTCATGGATCTGGCAGTGATGACAACGGCCGCGACTGCGGTGCTCCATCCGCGGATCAACCTCAATGGACCGAGCCGGAGTTACGAAGAAGATCTGGCAGCCCGGTCTTGCGACGATGACGATCTGCGTGATCGCCTCGATGATGACGGCTTCAGCGACGCCGATGAAACCGAGGATGATGAGCCGGTCCCCATGTTTGTTCGGGTTGGCTTTGCCCGGCGCCCTCGGCACTGATCGAGCACGTCATCCGACTGCCGTTGATGCCTATTGCCTGATGGCCTGACCGCCGCGCCCTGACGCTTGTCGTCAGGCGCCGGATGTCGACCGCCATGCGTGCCCATCAGTCCTCAAGGCTGCGGCTTTCCCTTTCCATCTCCCAATGACGCTGGACCCGAGCGCGGTTCGGCGAAGGAGTTTCCATGTCTTCCGACATCACCCCGGATGTGCCGCCGCGCATCCGCTGCGAGCCGATCGCATCGTCCTCGACGTCACCGAACCCTGTCTGCCATCGTTCGCATGGCACTGTCCTCCGCTATCCCGGACCTGCTCGTCATGATCCGCCCGCTGACGATCCGGCCTTCCTGATCGGACTGGCGCTTGGTCATGTCAGGCAGGGCGATGGTCTGACCGGCATCGTGCCGGACACGGTCATCAGCCGACTGCAGGCGCAGGCCGAGCGTGGCAATCCCGCCTGCCGCCTGCTGCTCGATTGGCTCGGTAACCGCAACCGCAATCTCGTGGCTCCGCTTCAGTCGGATGTTGAGGATCCGAGTCCAGCCGCGCCACGTCCCCTTCGTCGCCGGATCCGGGAGCGTCGCCGCGCTGGGCCGGGGAGTTTGAAGAAACACTCATCAAAGACGGCGGGATCATCCGGTCCCAAAACGGCAATTATTGCCGCGATGACGGAGGGGCGGATCGATGAATAAACTCGCCCGTCTTCTCCTGCGCCGTCTCGACCGTGTCGCCCGTCGGGACGCCCAGCGCAATGCCCATGCCAATGGGCTTTTGTCTGCGAAGATCATCGAGGTCGATGGTCATATTCTCCGTCGCTACAGTCCCGCATTCGACACCGATCGGATGGGTGGTGATCGGGATCGGGACCTCGCCTGGATCCGCCGCACCTTCGCGGCCTATCTTTTGCCGCCGCCCCAGCAGTCCGAGATTGTGGTGACTGAGGGTAAGGCGTCGACAGCGTTGCTGCCATCCTTAGACCGGCCCGATCAGGCGACAGCCGAGGATCACGCCGCAGCAATCAATCACCAGCGCCGTGCCTATGCCGTCGGCCTCGTTGGCCGCGTGGGCAGGGCTCCGCTGGTCAGCAATGTCGTTGCAGCCCTGGTGCTGGCGCGTACGATCGAGAACACGCGCATGCCGCTTGCCAGGATCGTCCAGACGATTGCCATGGCGGCGCCCGTGATCTGCCTGCATGCACCCGTGGCGGGCTTCGAACGCGCCATGCGGCGGCTGATCGAGTTGCCGGGCTTTCTTCCCGGGGCTGTTCCGAACGGCATCGACGGTGACTATGTCTATGACGATAGCAGCTTTGCGGCCGCCGACGGCACGGGGCGTCCATACATCCAGTTCATCGGCGAGTCGGTTCATCGCCTGACAGGCGCCACGCTGCAGCGGCGGCTGGTCAATGCGCTGACGCGAGATTATCCGGTTGTTGCTATCTCGGAGACGGCACAGCACATCCCATCCGAAATCAGCATCGCCGCCGATGTCGCCCTGGTCGGCGGGTTCCTCGACTACCCCTTCATCAGCATGATGTTCGAAGCCATGTATGGTGACACCGGTCTGGCGGCGCTTACGCGATGGACCAATGCCTATGACGCGCATTACCTGACGATCGATGACGTCGTGCTGGCGTTCCGGCCGGGTCGCGGCGCGCCAGAAGTGATCGACGTGCTGACCTCGCTGACCGAGCGCAATCGTGTTGCCGCTCGCGATGGTGATGACGACGATGGCGAGCCAGCATCCAAGGCCACCGGAAAATCCTCGAAGTCGAAACAGGATGGTGCAGCGTCGGGGAAATCGTCCTCCGGGAAAGACAGTGGCGGCGGCTGGAAGCGTGACAAGCCGTCGGGCGCCGAGGTCATCCAGCCGGAGCCCTGGGGGCCCGGGGAAGACGCTCGCCCGTCACTGGTGGTCGAGACGCTCTCCGGATACGGCAAGGCCAAAACCTGGGCGCTGGATCTCAAGGCTGATCTCGCCGATCACACGGCGGGCGCTCTCGCCTGGTCTGATATGAGCACCAAGCTTCTGCTCCATGGACCGCCCGGGACCGGCAAGACGACGTTTGCGCGGGCGCTGTGCAACAGCCTGCAGGTGCCGCTGGTCGCCACATCGGTCTCGACCTGGCTGCAGGGCGGCCACCTCAACGATGTCATCGCCAAGATGACCAAGACGTTCGCCGAAGCCCGCGCGATTGCCCCGTCCATTCTGTTCATCGACGAGATCGATGGCATCGGCAAGCGGCAGC
>Ga0066256_1001387_pt1 | contig 34245 bp, 28 predicted proteins | sample ThiBio_1000_biof_FD_87107 | JGI IMG/M metagenome (GOLD analysis project Ga0066256, IMG submission 87107) | Wastewater bioreactor microbial communities from Cape Town, South Africa - Thiocy_expt_1000_biof (version 2) | ecosystem: Engineered > Bioreactor > Thiocyanate-remediating >... | reverse complement strand
CAACGGCAACAAGTGGGTGCCACAGCCCGCCGACAAGAAGACAGGAAAGCGCGTGGCCGTGATCGGCTCCGGCCCCGCAGGGCTCGCTGCGGCCCAGCAGCTCGCACGCGCCGGCCACGAGGTCCACGTCTATGAGAAGAACGCCTTTCCGGGCGGGCTGCTGCGCTATGGCATTCCCGACTTCAAGCTCGAGAAGGTCGTCGTCGAACGCCGCGTCAAGCAGATGGAGGCCGAGGGCGTGACCTTCCACTGCAATACCCACGTCGGCAAGGACGTGACCGTTGCGTCCCTCAAGAAGTCGCACGATGCCGTGCTGCTCACGGGCGGCTCGGAGAAGCCCTTCGACTTCTTCGCCAAGGCGTCGGGCCGCGAGCTCGACGGCATTCACTTCGCCATGGATTTCCTGCCCCAGCAGAACCGCCGCGTGTCCGGCGAGACGATCGCCAAGGGCACGCAGGAAATCAGCGCCAAGGACAAGCACGTCATCGTCATCGGCGGCGGCGACACCGGTTCAGACTGTATCGGCACGTCCTTCCGCCAGGGTGCGAAGTCCGTGACCCCGCTCGAGATCATGCCGCAGCCGCCGAAGATGGAGAACAAGGCGCTCTCCTGGCCGCACTGGCCCCTCAAGCTGCGCATCTCCTCGAGCCAGGCCGAAGGAGCCGCGGTCGAATACTCGATCTCGACCACCGGCTTCTCGGGCGAGGGCGGCAAGATCAAGAAGCTCCACTACACGCGCGTCGACAGCAAGCTGCAGCCGGTCCCCGGCTCGGAAGGCGCGCTCGACGCCGATCTCGTGCTGCTCGCCATGGGCTTCTCCGGCCCCACGGAAGATGACGTCGTCAAGGAGATGGACCTCCCCGTCGTCGCGCGCGGCCGCTTCAAGGGTCTCGAGGCCAACGAGCGCGACTACCGCATTCGCGGCCGCGACAAGCTCTTCGTTGCCGGCGACATGCGCCGCGGCCAGAGCCTCGTCGTGTGCGCGATCCGCGAGGGCCGTCAGGCCGCCGCCTCGATCGATCGCGTCCTTATGGGCCGCACTGACCTGCCGCGCTGAGTGAGAGCCCTATGCCGGCAACCCGGGAAATCCTTTTCGCGCGTCTGGCCGAGCTCGGCATCGAGACCGTGACCGTCGAGCACGAGGCGGTCTTCACGGTCGCCGAGAGTTCGCATCTCGAGCGCAACCTCGAGGGCGGACATACCAAGAACCTCTTCCTGAAGGACGCCAAGGGCCAGTTGTTTCTCATCGTCGCCGAGAGCCATACGCCCGTCGATCTGAAGTCCCTGCACAAGAGGATCGGCGCCGCGCGGCTGAGCTTCGGCAAACCCGAGCTGCTCATGGAAGTGCTCGGCGTGCCGGCCGGGTCGGTCACGGCTTTGGCCCTCATTAACGATGATCAGAAGCGCGTGAGCGTGGTGGTGGACGAACGCCTCATGGGCTATGAAAGGATCAACTGCCACCCGCTGGTCAACACGGCGACGACGAGCATCGCGCGCGACGATCTTCTGCGTTTCATGCGTGCCACTGGACATGAACCTCTCGTCGTCGCGATCGATGCACCCAGCGAGGCCGGCTGACAGTTTGCGAAAGCTCGCTTCTCGGGAGTTGAAGGTATGGAATTCGGCCAGAAGGCCCCTGGGGCGGCCGGCCCCGGCGGAGACGTGATCAAGGACACGACGACCGCGGGCTTCATGAAGGACGTCATCGAAGCGTCACGGGCGCAGCCCGTCATCGTGGATTTCTGGGCCCCCTGGTGCGGCCCCTGCAAGCAGCTCACCCCCATCCTCGAGAAGGTTGTACGGGCCGCCGGCGGCAAAGTGCACCTCGTCAAGATCAACATCGACGAGCATCCCGCCATTGCTCAGCAGCTCCGCGTGCAGTCCATCCCGACGGTCTATGCCTTCCTCGATGGCCGCCCCGTCGATGGCTTTGCCGGTGCGCAGCCGGAAAGCCAGATCAAGGCTTTCGTCGACCGCCTCGTCGGTGATGCCGGCGCCGCCGACCTCGAGCACGCCATTGCCGAAGGCGAGAAGGCCTTCGAGGAGGGCGACCTCCAGACGGCAGCCGAGATCTTCGCCGCCGTGCTCCAGGAGGAGCCCGACAACATCAAGGCGCTCGCCGGCCTCGCGCGCTGCTATCTCAAGACCGGCGACCTCGAGCGCGCCGAGCAGACGCTCGAGCTCGCGCCTCCCGACAAGCGCGATGCCGCACCGCTCGCGAGCGTGCGCGCGGCCCTCGGTCTTGCCAAGCGCGGCCAGGAGAGCGGCAACCTCGGTGAGCTGAAAACCAAGGTCGAGGCCAACCCGGCCGATCACCAGGCGCGCATCGATCTCGCGACCGCGCTCGCCGCCAACGGCGAGAAGGAAGAGGCGGTGAGCCATCTGCTCGAAAGCTTCCGCCGCGACCGCAAATGGAATGACGAAGCCGCGAGGAAGCAGCTCGTCGAGCTGTTCGAGGCCTGGGGCCCCAAGGACCCGGCGACGCTCGACGGCCGGCGCCGCCTGTCGTCGCTGCTGTTCTCGTGACGTGAAGGCCGCTCCGCAGGTGCGGCAGGCCACTGGAGTACGTTACGCGTGAAGTTTCTGGAGCAATACCGTTCGCCATCGGACCTGCCGTCGCGCATCCCGGTATTTCCGCTGCTCGGCGCGATCACGCTCCCGCGCACGACATTGCCGCTCAACGTCTTCGAGCCCCGCTACCTCGCCATGGTGGATGACGTGCTCCGCGGCGAGCGGATCATCGGCATCATTCAACCGACGGGCGATGGCGGCACGACCGGCTCACCGACGTCGCGCAGCGCGCCATTGCAGGCCGTCGGCTGCGCGGCGCGGCTCTCGGCCTTCCAGGAGCAATCCGACGGCCGCCTCCTGATCACGCTTACCGGGATCTGCCGCTTCGATGTCGTCGGCGACGTCACAACGCGCGAGCTCTACCGCACGCTCGACGTCGCCTATGAGCGCTTTGCCGATGATCTCGTCGCCTCGCTCGGCGCCGAGGAAGTGCCGCGCTCCGAACTTCTCTCCGTGCTGCAGCGTTATCTCGACGCGCGTCACCTCAAGCCTGACTGGGAAGCCATCGAGCAGTCCGAGAACGAAGATCTCGTGAACGGCCTCGCCATCGCCGGCCCCTTTGCGCCGCCGGAGAAGCAGGCCCTGCTGGAAGCCGCAACGCTCGCCGATCGCGCCGCGGCCCTCATCGCCCTCGCGGAGATGGATCTTGCCGGGTCCGCGGCCAAGCCCGGCTCGCGCCTTCAGTAGTCGATCGAGTAGGAATGCCGGCATGAACGAACGCCGCAAAGAGCCAGCCGCCGCATCGGAGCGCACGGCACCGCGTTTCCTCGAGCTGCTGGTCTGTCCCGTGACCAAGACCTCGCTCGAGTACGACGAGAAGAACCAGGAGCTGATCAGTCGCGCGGCCCGCCTCGCCTACCCGATCAAGAGCGGCGTGCCGTACCTACTGCCTTCCGAGCCCCGAGCGCTCGATTGTGCGCACCCCCAAACGAATGGAGGATCCCGCCATGGCAGTCACAAGCAAGCCCAGCACGAGCACCAGCCTCCGCCATGAGACCATGCTGATCGACGGCGCCTGGACCGACGGCAAGGCCCGCGAAGCCATCACCGTCCTCAATCCGGGCAACCGCAAGCCGATCGCGAGCGTTCCGCGCGGCACGGCCGAGGACATCGACACCGCCGTCAAGGCCGCGACGGCAGCATTCCCGGCGTGGATGCGCGTGCCTCCCCGCGATCGCGGCCGCATTCTCACACGCATTGCCGATGTGATCGAAGCCCGCGTCGAGGAGCTCGCGAAGATCATCGCCGAGGAGACCGGCAACGCCATCAAGACGCAGGCGCGCCCGGAGGCGAAGGGGACCGCCGAGATCTTCCGCTACTTCGGCGGTCTCGCGAGCGAGCTGAAGGGTGAAACGATCCCCTTCGGCGAGCACGTGCTGAGCTACACGCGCCGCGAGCCGATCGGCGTCGTCGGCGCCATCATCCCGTGGAACGCGCCCGTGCTCCTCGGCTCGCTCAAGATCGCGCCCGCGCTCTGCGCCGGCAACACGCTGGTCCTCAAGGCGGCGGAGGACGCGCCGCTCGGCATTCTTTGGGTTGCGCGCATCTGCCAGGAGTTCCTGCCCAAGGGCGTGCTGAACGTCATCACCGGCTACGGCCCCGAGGCGGGCGCCGCGCTCTCGGCCCATCCGGGCGTGCGCAAGCTGTCGTTCACCGGCTCGACGGAAGTGGGCAAGCTCGTCATGAAGGCGGCATCGGAGCGCATTGTGCCGGTGTCGCTCGAGCTCGGCGGCAAGAGCCCGTCGATCGTCTATCCCGATGCGAACGAGGACTGGGTCGTCGACGGCATCATCGCGGCCATGCGCTTCACGCGCCAGAGCCAGTCGTGCACGGCCGGCTCGCGTCTCTTCCTGCACGCTGACATCTTCGACGATTTCCTGAACAAGCTCGCCGCGAAAGCTTCGAAGCTCAAGATCGGCAATCCGCTCGACGAAGAGACGGACATGGGCGCCATCATCAACGAGAAGCAGTTCCGCAAGGTCTGCGGCTATGTCGAGGATGGCCTGAAGCAGCCCGGCGCGACGCTGCGCTTCGGCGGCCTGCCGCCCAAGGACGGCCCACTCTCGGAGGGCTTCTTCGCGATCCCGACGCTCTTCGCGCATGACGCCAACGACTGGCGCCTTGCGAAGGAAGAGATCTTCGGCCCCGTGCTCGTCGCGATCAAATGGACGGACGAGCAGGAAGCCATCCGCATGGCCAACCAGACGCACTACGGCCTCGCCGGCTACGTCTGGACGAAGGACATCGGCCGCGCGCTGCGCACGGCCCACGCGATCGAGGCGGGCTGGGTGCAGATCAACCAGGGTCTCGGCCAGTCGCCGGGGCACTCCTACGGCGGCGTCAAGCAGAGCGGCATCGGCCGCGAGTTCTCGCTCGAAGGCATGCTCGACAGCTTCACGATCAAGAAGAACGTCACGATCAACCTCGCGACGCCTTGATTTTGTTTGCCGCGGGCTGCTGGGAAGGGGCGCTTCGCAACCTTTCCTCTGTGCTATGCCCGCGGCGGTGGTTGGTTTTAGTGCCGCGAGCTGCTGGGAAGGGGCGCTGTCGCATCCTGCCGTTGTGCTATGCCCGCGGCGGCCATGCGGACAGCGCTTGCGTGTGGTGCCCACTTCCCCTTCTCCCCGTCCTTACGGGGAGAAGGTCGGGATGGGGGGGGCGGCCCACGGCCCAGGGTGGGCGTGCGCCGCCCCCCCCCCCCCAACCCCCCCCCCCGAAGGGGGGGAGGGGAAACGGGGGGGCGCCCGGGGAAACCCCAAGGCCAAAAAGGGGGGGGGGGGGGGGGGTGCCCCCCGCGCGGGTCGTAGGGCCTGCGGCCCTACTCGCGCCGAAAGCGCGACCAGGCACGCGCATCAAACATGCTGCCCGCCGTTGATGTGCAGCTCGGCGCCGTTCACGTAGCTCGACTGGTCCGTGCAGAGGAAATAGATCGCCTTCGCGACTTCCTCCGGCTCGCCGAGACGGCGCATGGGAATCTGCTCATTGACGATACGCTCGGTGCCCGGCGAGAGGATCGACGTATCGATCTCGCCCGGTGAGATCGCATTCACGCGCACGCCGCGCGGACCGAAGTCTGTCGCCATCTCGCGTGTCAAACCTGCAAGCGCCGACTTCGATGTCGCATAGGCCGCGCCCGCAAATGGATGCACGCGACTTCCCGCAATCGACGTCACGTTGACGACCGCGCCCTTTGCGCGCTCCAACTCGGCGAGCAATCCGCGCGCAAGCAGCACCGGCGCGAAGAAGTTCACCTGAAACACATGCTGCCAATCATCGAGCGGTGTATCGAGCGTGCCGAGGCGCGCACCACCCGCACCCTTCGGACTGATGCCGGCATTGTTCACGAGCGCATTGAGATATCCGCGCTGGTCCGCGAGGCGGCTGCGCATCTCGGCGATCGCGCGCGCAGTATCCGAAGGATCGGCGAGATCGACTTGGATGTGATCCTCAGGTCCCATTTCCCAGGGGCAGTTCTCAGGAAAGGGATGACGCGAGCAGGTGATCACCCGCCAGCCCGCGGACGCAAAGCGCTTGACCGTAGCGTGGCCGATGCCGCGCGAGGCCCCCGTCAGGATCAGTGTCTTTCGGTTGGCAGGGCTGCTGATGGGCATCGGGCTCCTCTCGCGACAGGGCGCGCGGCTGGTGGCCCCAGTTCGGCCATGTTCTACCTATCGCACGAACGGATGCTGCGGCGCAAAAGGCGAACAAAATCCGGCTACTTGGACTGTTGATGGCAGGCGCAATCAAGGGCTGACAAGACGTCGCAGATGGGCTAGTGTCACATCTGCGTACGAAAAAGGGCCGTGAGACCACGTCTGGGGTCTTCGCATTGCCCAAGTCTAGGGAGCAGGCGGCGCACCTACGATCCCGGGACAGAGGATCGAGGACGCCAAGTGTGCGGTCCCCGTGGCCGCGAGTGGGAATGGCTAGCAATAGAGCGGTTCTTCAATCCGCTTGGTTCTCGGACTTCAGGAAAGCAGGGCCTCCGCCTTGCTTTTTTTGTGTCCGAGATTCCGACTTCAGCGCACGCCTGGCGGGGCCACTGGATCGGGGAAATAGGCGCCGACGTCGATAAGGCCGCCCGCAAGAACCGCATAGACCAGAGCGAATACCGCCCCGGCGAGTACCGTCGTGATGGCGAACGTCCGCAGCAAACGCGGCGCTACAGGCGCGCTCTCCGGCGTGCCGGGGACGATCTCGCCCACCTCGCCCTGCGTGCGCACGCCAAACGGCAGCACGGCAAACAGCACCGTCCACCAGATGATGAAGTAGAGCGCCAGCCCCAGCGTCAGGCTCATCGCCGTTCCTGCTTGCTTCCCGGATGGGTCTCAGTACGACGCCCGGCTCCCCCCTCCAAGACATAATTAACGCACCCCCATGCGGCCGATCGGCCGAGCGGGCGCCACTGGCCCCGTTCCTGCATTTCACACTTCGCTAACTTCGTTGATCGTCCCCGGGGCCACTGCCGTGATCCGCCCGCTTGCCTCTCTACTGCTGAGTGCCGCCATCCTCATGCCCGTGGGCGCCCCGCGCCCCGCTGGTGCGGCGACCGAGGTCACGCCCGAACCCGCGCCGGCCGTCGAGCTCATCGTGCTCGAGGCCCGCGGCTGTCCCATGTGCCAGCTCTTCCGGGACGAAATTGCCCCGCTCTATCGCGCCAGCGCCCGGGCGCGCCAGGCGCCGTTGCGCTTTGTCGATATAGCCCACACGGATATCGACACCCTCGGCCTCGCGGCGCCCGTCGAGGTCATCCCGACCGTGATCGTGATGCGCGACGGCGTGGAGATCGACCGCCTCGTCGGCTACACGGGCCCTGAGATCTTCATGCGAGCAGTCAGGCTCATGCTCGGCGAGAGCCCCTAGCTCCTCTTCTTCCTTTTCCCAAAAAGGAACAGGGCACCCCGAGAGGTGCCCTGTGTCTTGTTCCGGGGCGATCGCGACCGCCCTGCCGGGGCGCTGGTTCTCAGCGCGAGAGGATCGGCGCTGCGATCGAGGTGGCGATGTGCCGGAAGGCGTTGCGCAGCTCGTCGCCCGTGGTCGTGTTGTAGAACATGTGCGGCTCACTGGCGCAGCCACGGAGCGTGTCCACAGCCGCACCCGCACTGCCGAGACCAAAGCCCACCGTATAGACCGTGATGCCGGCGGCCTTCATGGCCGTGCACAGCGAGCGGGCCTGGGTCGTCGAGGTGCCGTTCGGCGACTTGCAGTTGGCGCCACTGTTGCCCGTATCGCTGTCCGGGATGGTCGCGCCGGCCGTCGTGGGCGTGGTGCTGTTGCAGTACTGATAGTTGTACTCACCGTCCGTCATCAGCACCGCGACCTTCTTGAGCAGCGGCTGGCCCTTCTCGCCGACCTGTTGGGTCATCGAATAGGGCTGCGGCTTGCTGGCGGCGGGCAGGACGCTGGCCCAGTTCGGCGACAGCAGGTACCAGGCCCAGGCCGTGCCGAGATGACCGGCTGTATTGCCGCTGGCCGCGAAGCTATTGATCACGGTCTTCAGCGAGTCCTTGTTGCTCGTCATCGGGACGATCGGCGCGGAAGGCACGCAAGCCGTGTTGCTTCCAGTCTGATAGGCGCGAGGTATCGCATTGGTGCCCGTCGGCGCCACGTCGGTGAACGCGTTGGTCCCCGTGCGCTCGGACAAGCAGTACGTGCTGGTGCGATAGCGGGTCGAAGTGCTGCCGCTCTTGAGCTTGAATGTCAGGCTGGACGTGGGATTGTAGGCCACCGACGAGCCGAGCGACCCCGCGTTGATCGCCGAGGAGAACGGCGCCAGGGCGACACGCGACGTGTACTCGCTCTGGTCGGACCAGATGACGATATCGATCAGATCCTTCGCGGCAGCCTTGAGATCCTCGATCTTCGAGCCAGCCATGGAGCCCGTGACGTCGAGCATCAGCGAGACTTCGAGGTTCGTGCCGGCATTGCCGCCACCGGCGATGAGAGCCTGGCCGCGCGTCTCGATCGTGATCGTGGGATGTTGACGAAGCTCAGGAACGGCGTCTTGACCACGGTCTCACCGACCATGGTGAAAGTCGCAGCCACCATGTCCGGCGTGAACGAAATCACGCGCGAGGGATTGTAGGGCTTGTTCGAGTCGAACTGGGTGTACGCCTTCTGCTCGGCAAGCTGCAAATCGTTGTTGAGCTGCCAGACGCGGGCCGCCGCCAGCACGGAGCTGTCGACCGCCGCCTGCAACCGCGCGCGCGCCAGCATCGCCCGGCCGTAGTCCACGGCGCTGCCGACGATCGTGAAGATGATGAAGACCGTCAGGCCGAACATGATGGCCACGGAGCCGCGGTGATCTCTTCCGAGCCCGCGCGTCCGCGCCGATGCCCGCCGCAGCCAAGCAGCCCGCCAATTTACAAACGCGAACATGACGCAAACCTCATACAGGACCCCGCCCGTACGATGACAAATAGATCTGCGCCGTTGATTTTCTCTTAATTAGATCCCTGACAATTCCCTGCAATTTTCTCTTTTATTCAAGTTGCATCATTTAAGTAAACAAATTGCAGCCCTGCAATTAGCAATTTGTTTGCCATGAACGCCAAGCGCCATCGGAATCAGAAAGGGGCACCCCCATGGGTGCCCCTTTCAGTATAACGCCGGTGTGCCTGAGGTCACTGCGAGACGTAGAGCGAGGCAATGGACGTGGCAATGTGCCGGAAGGCGCTCCTCAGCTCGGTGCCCGTCTGGGTATTGTAGAAGAGCTTGCCCGGCTTGCTGAAGTGACCGTCATCGGACGCGCACGCCCTGAGCAGATCGACCTGCGCGCCGCTCGCACCGAGCCCGAAGCCCACGGTGTAGACGATGATTCCGGCCTTCTTCATTGCCGTGCACAGCGACTGCGCCTGGGCGCTCGAGCTGCCGAGTGCCGACGTGCAGTTGCCTTTCTCGCTGTTGCCGGGCCCCGCATTGCGATCGGGGATGGAGGCGCCGGTCACCTTCGAGCCGCCATCGCAGAACTGCATGTTGTATTCACCGTCCGTCATCAGCACGGCGAACTTCCTGACGCTGCCCGTATGCGACGATGCGGGGCAACTCTCCCAGCTCGTGCAGCTCGAGGGCAGCGAAGGATAGGCCGCCGGACGGCCGTCGGCATGTACGTTCGAGGCAATGCCTGACCACCACCTCGGCGAGAGCATGTACCACGCCCACGCCGTGCCGAGATTGCCGCCCGTGTAGCCGTCGGCCTTCAGGCTGTCGATCAGCGCATTCAAGGCCTGCTTGTTGTTCGAAAGCGGCATGACCTCGGCTGTCGGCTGGCAATTGCTCACGCTGGCGCTCGAGTAGTAGACGACGGGGAGACGCGCGTTGCCGGTCGGCGTCGCATCCGTATAGGAATCGCTGCCCTGGCGCTCGGATACGCAATAGGCATAGGGATCGACCTTGTCCTTCGTATCCTTCGGCCGGTACCAGTCGCGGCTCTTGCCGTCACGGAAAGCGAACGAAACCTTGTCGGCGGGGCTATAGGCAATGGCCTTGCCGAGCTGCTTGCCCGCGTTCACCGCATGCGAGAAGGGGACGACGGCAACGCGCGAGGTGTGCTCTCTCTGATCATCCCAAACGAGAATCTTGATGAGATCCTTGGCCGCCTCTCTCAGATCCGCGATCTTGCTGCCGGCCATCGAGCCCGTGATGTCGAGCATCATCGCGACTTCGATGCTGTAGCCGTCATTGCCGCCACCGCCACCGCCGCGGCACCCGACGCAGAACTTCGCCTGCGCACGCGTTGCGATCCGCAGCGGCTGGCCGTCGAGCATGAGGCTCAGGAATGGCGCCTTGACTTCGGCCGTCGCCTCGACAGTCAGCGTGTTGTTCTGCATGTCGGGCTCGAGCTTGGTGAGCTTCGCATCGACGCCCTCGGGCTTCATGGCGTCGAAGTGCGCAATCGCCTTCTTCTGGGCGAGCGTCATGTCCTGTTCGAGCTGCCAGACGCGTGCGGCAGCGAGCACCGTGCTGTCGATGGTCGCCTGCAAGCGGTCACGCGCCAGGAGGGCCCGCCCGTAGTCGACGGCGCTACCCACGACGGAAACGACGACAAATACGGAGAGGCCGAACATGATCGCGACCGAACCGCGTCGATCGCGCGCCAACCGCGCAATCACGTCGGCCGAGAAAATCCGCCGCGGCGATCCGCTGGTCGGCAGGCCAAAATCAGATTTCCGGAACCCGAGCACACGCAATCTCCTGACAAACTGAACGCATATGTCGGAGCTATAGGCAGGAGGTGTGGATGGGCCATTAACACATTAATGCCAGAGCCGCTTATTTAGAGAATAAATATTCTTTCAGTAAAATAATATCAAAAATCCGATCATTTCTTCTAACCTGATATTCACCATCCGGGACGCCCCGCCCGGCCGACGTGCCGAACACCGCCCCCGCGCGTTCCCAGTTGGCCTCGCCGGCCGACCGCTTTACCTTCTCTGGGCGAACGATTGCCCGCGCGAGGAGGCCCATGACCCACTCCGACCTGCATGACCTGCGTCTCACGACCGCCAGCGCCGCAGCGGCTGAGGCTTTCAATACGACCGTGCTCGGCTACCTCCGCTACCGCACGGACGTCAGTGCAAACCTCAAGGCAACACTCGATGCCGACCCGGACTTTGCCCTCGCCCACGTCATGAAGGGCTACCTCATGATGCTCTCCTTCAAGGAGGCGAATGTCCCGACGGCCGTGGCGGCGCTCAAGACCGCCGACGGGCTCATAGGCAGGACTACGCCCCGTGAGCAGGCTCATGCGGCCGGGCTTCGTGCCTGGACGGAGGGTGACCTCGATCGCACGCTCGCCATCTGGGAACAGATCCTCGACGAGTACCCCCACGACATCCTTGCCTTGCGCCTGCACCACTTCAATGCCTTCTGGCTCGGCCGCCCCGGCGCCATGGCGCGCGAGGTCGAGAAGGCTCTGCCGCGCTACAGCCGTGATCTTGCGGGCTGGGGCACGCTGCTCGCCTGCCGCTGTTTCGCGCACGAGGAGCTGGGCAACTACACGCTCGCCGAGGCAGCCGGCCGCGACGCCATCGATGTCGACAAGGGCGACCTCTGGGCCGCCCACGCCGTGGCGCATATCCTCGAGATGCAGGGCCGTTGTGCGGAGGGCATCGACTGGCTTGCCGGCCTCGAGCCCCACTGGGAGGGCGCCAACAACCTGAAGCATCACCTGTGGTGGCACCGCGGGCTCTATCATTTCGAGCGCGGCGAGTTCGACGCCGTGCTTGGCCTGTACGACCGCCACTTCCGCAATCTCGCGTCCCCCATCACGGAAGCGCAGCCCGATCTCTACATCGACGTCCAGAATGCGGCCTCCATGCTCTTCCGCCTCGAACGCCTGGGCGTCGATGTCGGCAGCCGGTGGAATGAGATTGCCGACAAGGCCGAGACGCGCATCGGCGATTGCCTCTCGCCCTTCACTTTGCCGCACTGGATGATGGCACTCGCGGCAACACGCCGTTTCGAGGCGGGCGGGCGAATGCTCGAAGCCATGCGCAAGTATGCAACGACCGCGGGCACGCTCAATGCGCGCCTCGTTGCCGACTACGCCCTTCCGATCAGCGAAGCCGTCCTGCTGAGAGCCAAGGGCGAGCCCGCGGCCGCAGTCCGCATCATGCGCCCGTCTATCGGCGGCATGTACCGTCTCGGCGGCAGCCACGCGCAGCAGGATGTGCTGGAGCAGCTCTTCCTCGATTGTGCCGTCGCCGCCGGATCGAACGACGACGTCGCGCTCATCCTCGCGCGTGTCGCCGGTCGTCATCCCGTGCCGCCGGAACGGCGCATGGGCTACAAGCACGCCGCGCACACGCTCTCGTGAGCGCCTGCGCCGGCTAACACGCCGCGAGATCGCGTGTAAAATGAGCTGATGGAAGGCTGCTCGAGGAGACTAACGATGCTCAAGCGTCTCGCGCTCGCCGCAGGTCTGCTGGCTCTGTGGCCCGCGCTGCTCCATGCCCATCACGGCTGGGGCAGCTACGATGCCAAGAACCCCATCACCGTCACCGGCAAGATCCTCACGTCCGTCTACGAGAACCCGCACGCGACGATCACCGTGCAGGGCGCCGACAAGGTCTGGACCGTGACGCTCGCGCCCACGTCCCGCATGCGCAATCGCGGCGCGCTCCCGGAGCTCGTGGCCGTCGGCACCGAAATCTCGGCCTATGGCTATCCCTCGACGGCCGACCCTGGCGAGATGCGCGCCGAGCGGATCACCGCCGGCGGCAAGACCATCGAGATGCGCTGATGAATGCCGCGGCGCCGGGTTTTCTCGTTGCGCTCGAGACCTCGGAGCTCGGCGCGCTCATCCGCCAATCCGCGTGGATCTATCCGACCGCCAACATCACCCACGTCGTCGCGATCGTGCTCTTCGCCGGCGCGATCGCGGTGATGGACGTGCGGCTCATGGGCGGCATGGCGGGCTCCGACCCGGCGCGTGTCGTACGCGGCGCGCGCCGCGCCGCCGTCCTCGCGCTCATCATTGTGCTCTTGTCGGGCGCGGTCCTCTTCACGGCAGAGGCGAGCCATGTCGCGCTCAACGGCATCTTCCAACTGAAGATGGCCCTCATCGCGTTCGGGATCGTGCACGCATTCTTCGTCGGCAACCGCGCCGTCAGGGCGCTCGATGCGCTCGGCCCACAAGCGCCGATGCCGGGGTTCGCCCGCTTCGCCGGCGCCCTCTCCATGCTGACATGGCTCGGCGTCGTCGGCCTCGGCCGCTACATTGCGTACAATTGAGTGGGATGATGGCGCGGCTCAGAGCAGCTCTTTGACGAGCGTGCTCGCCTTGGCGAAGTCCATCTGGCCGCGATAGCGCTCGCGCAGCACGGCCATCACGCGGCCCATGTCCTTGACGCTCGCCGCGCCAGTCTCCGCGATCACGTTCTTGATGGCGCTCTTCGTCTCGTCGTCATCGAGCTGGCGCGGGAGAAACTCGGAGATGACCGTGATCTCCTCCGCCTCCTTCTGCGCGAGCTCGAGGCGGCCGGCCTCCTCGTAGATGCGGATGCTCTCGCGGCGCTGCTTGATCATGGTGGCAAGAAGCTGCGCGATCTCGGCGTCGCTGATGCGGCACGTCTGAGCGCCTGCGTCGCCGCTCTTGCTGAGGATCGCGAGGTCGCGGTCCTTGATCGCGGCCAGGATCAAACGGATCGTGCCGAGGCGGGCTTTGTCCTGCGCCCGCATGGCAGCTTTCATGGCGGCGTTCAGCTCATCGCGCATCAGTGTGCTCCCGGGCTTTGGCCAACACGCAGCGCAGGCACGCGCGGGACGACCCAGCTTGGTGCGCGCCGCCACGAGTGGCGGCGCGATTATCGACCTTTTAGCTCGTCGCGGCCAGATACTCTTACGTGACCACATGACACTGCTCGTTGAAGCCTCTTGCTAACGCTCCGCACGCGGCGCGGCGCGGCCACGACCTTGGCCACCATCGCGCTGGCGATCTCTGTTGCGCTTGTGTGGGGGGCGTGCCGGGGAGCGATCTCGGCGCGTCTCCTCGTCATGAACGCCGCTACCACGTGTCCAGTTGCGCCAGGGCTGCGGCGCATCCTTGCCAGGCGCGAGGTTCCGCTGCGCATCGCCCGCATGGCGGGTGTCGGCATTCCTCTGCGGACGGCCATTGCCGTTCGACCGTTCACCGTGACGCCCGCTATCACGCGCTGCACCGCCAGCATGGCGGCCCTCCCCGCTCCGCGATGCATGACCATTTCCGTGCGGCCGGTCACCATGGCGTGGGTGGCTGCGCGGCGCGTCGCCGGTGCGTCGGGCATCTCTGTCACGCGGTGCATGGCCATGGCCATTCGACCGCTCGCCGTGACGCGCGCCATTGCGCGGCTCATCTCCCGCACGACGCGCATCCCTGTCACGCGGCGCATGTCCGTGGCCGTTCGGACGCTCACTGTGGCGCGCGCCGTCATGCGGTGCGTCATTGCCGCGGCGGGCATCTCCGTGGCGCGGTGCATGTCCGTGCTGCCGGTCGGCGTGGCGCGCACCATCGCGCGGTGCGTCGCCGTCTCTGTTCGGCCGGTCACCATGGCGCGGGCCATTGCGCCCGCCGTGAGGGGCGCCGCTGCGCCTGGGCGCACCCGTACGCTCCTCTCGATGCGGCCGGGCCTCATGCCGGGAGCGTTCCCTACGCGGTGCTCCGTCACGCGGCGCCCTGTCGCGAGGCGGGCGTGATGCGCCGTTGTGGCGTGCCCCCTCCTCCTCCGCAGGCTCGCCTGGCGCTTCGCTTATTGCTGGCCCCTCGATGAAACCGGCCGCGCTGACAACGCTCAGCCGTGTGCCCGTCAGCCGCTCGATATCGCGGAGGTACTCGCGCTCGTCCGGCGCGCAGAGCGCAATGGCCACGCCCTCGGCGCCGGCGCGCGCCGTGCGGCCAATGCGGTGCACATAGCTTTCGGGAATATTCGGCAGCTCGTAGTTGATGACGTGCGTGATCTCGTCGATGTCGATCCCACGCGCCGCGATGTCGGTCGCCACCAGGACGCGGGTAAAGCCCTTGCGGAAACTGTCGAGCGCCGACTGGCGCTGGCCCTGGCTCTTGTTGCCGTGGATGGCGTGCACGCCAATGCCGATGTGCTCGATGGCCTTGGAAACGCGGTCAGCACCGCGCTTCGTGCGCGTGAACACGATCACGCGCCGCATGGCGGGATCCTGCAGCAAGCGGGCAAGAGCCTCGCGCTTCGCGCCCGCCGAAATGAAAATGACCTTCTGGTCGATGCGGTCGACAGTCTTGCCGGCGCGCGCGATCTCGACGCGGACCGGATCCTTGAGCATGTCAGCGGCGAGCTGCGCGATGTCCTGCGGCATGGTCGCCGAGAAGAGCAGCGTGTGGCGCTCCGCCGGCACGAGCTTGAGAATGCGCCGCACGTCGCGCACGAAGCCCATATCGAGCATCCGGTCCGCTTCATCGAGGATGAAGGTGCGGATCTTGTCCAGGCGCAGGTGGCGCTGATCGATGAGATCGAGCAGACGACCCGGCGTCGCGACGAGGATGTCGACGCCGCGCGCGATCGCCGTCACCTGAGGCCGCTGGCCGACACCGCCGAAGATCACCGTGTGCGAGATCCGCACGTGGCGACCGTAGGCATGGATGCTCTCGCCAATCTGGATGGCAAGCTCGCGCGTCGGCGCAAGGATCAGCGCGCGCGGCGCACCCGGCTGCGGGCGACCGCCCTCGGCAGTGAGGCGATGAAGTAGCGGCAGCACGAATGCCGCCGTCTTGCCGGTGCCCGTCTCGGCGAGACCCAGCAGATCGCGGCCCTCGAGCAGGGCGGGAATGGACTTCGCCTGGATGGGCGTCGGGTGGGTGTACTCTGCGTCGCTCAATGCACGCAGCAAGGGCTCGGCGAGGCCGAGCTCGGCAAAATTCGGAGTAGTCACGAAGTCTATGGCTTTCTGCGCCGGCCGCCGGGGCACGAAGCCAATCCGGCCGGTTTCCTAGGGCGCTGTTGACCCTGGGCTGCGCACCGCAGCTAAGGCCGGATTATGCGATGAACATCCCGGAGAGAACACTGTACGCTTCGCCGGCAATCTCTTACGGGAGCCACGTGCGAAGCAGCAGAGCGCTTGGCGCGCTCGCGGGACGACACGCGTCATATGGGTGATTTGCCCGCCGGGGTCAATCGATTTCGCAAGTGCAGCAATTATGCCGCAGAATTGAAAAATCCGCTGAATTTACCAGGCGAGGGCCTCGAGCGCGGCGATCGGCGGAGCGGCGTGTCCGGCAAAGAGACGGGCCAGAATGGCCTCGTCGAGGCCGTCCGCACCGGCTACATGCAGTGCGCTCGCGATAAACACGGACCTGAGGCCGGCTGCGGCGGCCCCGGCAATGTCGGTCTTGATGCCATCGCCGATCGCCAGGATGCGGGCTGTCTCGACCGGACCTCCGCGCACTTCGCTGATCAGCTCACGGGCGCGCGCATAGATCGGCGGATGCGGCTTGCCGGCATAGGCGACCTCGCCGCCGAGTGCCTCGTAGGCGGCCGCGAGCGCGCCCGCGCAGTACACGAGACGATTGCCGCGCTCGACCACCAGATCAGGGTTCACACAGATCATCGGCTGATGGCGCGCCCGCATGGCGGCCAGCAGATCGCGGTAGTCGTCGGAGGTCTCGTGGTCGTCCTCGATAAGGCCGGTGCACACGACGACCGCGGCATCCTTCAGCGGCGCAAAATCCACATCGAGGCCGGCGAACGTGCCGAGATAGCGATCCGGCCCGAGGTGGTGCACGGGCTTGCCGGTCCAGGCTGAAATGAGCGCGCGCGTGACGTCGCCGGATGTCACGATGGCATCATAGGCCGAACGCGGCACGCCGAGCTCGTCGAGATGGGCTGTCACTTCCTCGCCCGTCGATGGCGCATTGCTGACGAGCACGATCGTTCCGCCGCCCGCACGGAACTTCACGCAAGCCTCTCCCGCCGCCGGATAGGCGCGCGCGCCATCGTGGAAGACGCCCCACACATCGCTGATCCAGGCATCGGACGTACTGGCGAGCGGCGCGATCGAGCGCAGCAAGGGTATGTGCGGGCCAGCCTTGTTCTGCATCCCGCCTCCGCGATGGATGATGTGTGGATCGAGAGTTTTCGCCGGGGCAGCACGAGCTCAAACGTACTGCGGGCCGCCACAGCCTTAGCCGGGCGGCCCGCGCGGCTCAAGTTGCAGCACGCACGCGATCTAGTGTGATGATCGAGAAATTCGTCAGATCTCGCGGCGCGGTATGGAGCGAATTTCTCGATCTGAATCACACTAGCAAGTTTATGATTCTAGTGTCCCTTTTGATGCCGAAGTTCGCTCGGGACGCCAGCATCGAGGCTAAGCGAACTTCGGAATCGGGACACTAGGCGGCGCTGGACTGGCGTGCCGATCGGTCCTGGCGGATAGCGCGCGGCCCGCCGAAAAGCCGGCCCTGCCCGAGCAGCGCACCGAAGCCCAATACCTTGACCAGCTCGCGCTCCTCGCCAATGCGGCTGACGATGAGCGTGAAACCGAGGCCCGAGAGATGCCGGCAGAGATCGGCCGCCGGCACGAAGCCGTGCGGTGCCGGCAGGCCCTGCAGGAAGACCTGGGCATCGAGGCGCACGAACTCGAAACCGCGATCCGCCAGCTCCTCGAAGTCCATGTCGAGGTCGACGACATCGACCAGTGCGTAGCGCAATCCGGCATCGGCAAGCGCCGTCAGTGCCGCCCAGTGAGCGGGGCCGAACGCGCGCACTTCCGATTGCGCAATCGACATCACCAGTCGCGCGCCGAGCGTCATGTCGGGCGCCAGAGCACCACTCAACGCCGCATGGAAACCGCCATCGCGCAGCGACTCGCCGGACGCAACCGAGAACAGGTCTGCATAGGCACCGCGCGCCGCAAACTCGCCGGCGAGCCGGACGGTCTCGCCGAACGTCAGAGCCTCGATGCGCGGCACGAGGCCTGTGCCGGCCAGGACACCGACCAGAGCCTGCGGGTCGAAGATCTCGCCGTCCTCGCTGCGCAGGCGCACCGACACCTCGAAATGCCGCGCCTTCCGGTCGTCGAGACCCAGGATCGGCTCGAGACAGAGATCGATGCGGGAGGCATCGATGGCGTCCTCGAGTTCTTCATACAGGCCCGGTGGTACGGCAAGCGGCGCGGCAAGTGGCGCACTCGGTGCCGCGCTCCTTGCGGCCGGAGCCGCCAAACTCTCCCGCATGTCGCCGGCCATGTCACGGAGCGCGCCGACCTGATCCTCGACGAATTCGAGAGCCGGTGCGACCGGAGCAGGAGGCGGCGCCAGCGGCATGGATGCAGCCGGCGCAACAGGCGCGCGCGGCGCCTCCAATTTGGCTGGCGGCCCGTTGATCTGATCGGCGAGGCCCTTGATGAGGGACTGCATGATCGCGATGTCCTGCGCGCGCGGATCCTCCGCTTGGGCCACCTCGCGCTGCGCCTCGACGGCGGGCGACAATCCCGCCGGCTTCTCCGATGCGAGCGCGGCCAATCCCTGAGCACGCGGGCGCGCCGGAAGCGGCGGCGGCGGCGCGCGCATTCCCGCGGAGCTCGGCGCCGGCTTCTTTGCCTGGGGCGGGGCGGCGGCAGGCGCTTGACGTGAGGCGGCTGGCGCTGTTGTCGGCTTCGGAGCGACAGGCGGCGGCGCCGTCACGGGCTTGGCTTTCGCGAGATCGCCCGCCCGCGGCACGGGCTTGGCATCGTCGCGCGCACCTTTGGCTGCGTTCGCGCCCAGTGCGGGCTCGCTCTTCGATGGCTCGGCCTTGGGCGCCTCCGGCGGCCGCGAGCGTGGAGGTTCGGGCAGAGGCCCGCGCTCCATGATACGCGGCGGCGGGCGGTCCATCGGCGGTCCCGCCATGCGCGGCAGCTCACGCTGTGCCTCCACGGGACGCCGCGCACCGACGAGACGGCGCAGAGCCTCGTTCTCGTCCGCAAGGTGCGCAAGCTCGCCGCTGAGGTCCGCCGCTTCCTGACCGCGACGCACGAGCGCGTGCACGACCAGCAAGCACCAGTAAGTGGTGAGCGCGATGATGATCGCGGGCAGCAGCCCAAAGCCGAAGCTCGTGCGCAGCGCCATGCCCAGCGCCGCAATCACGATCATCATCGAAATGTGAACAGTAACCTCGCGCAACCAGCCACTCGAGCCGGTCTCTGCCGGTTCTTCGAGAGCGTCGGCGTCGTAAGCTGCGGTATGTGTCATCCCCGCACGCCGCCTCCAGTGATTCGACCTGCTAAGAGTGTTCTCGTAGAGCCTCTGATTCGCAATCCGCGAGGGCCGTGCTGTCACCAGAAAAAGGCCGAAAAATCGGCAGTTCAGCGCTTTGTCGTCGCGCGGTGGTGCGCGATCTCATCACGTAGCAGCTCGAGTTCGAGCCACGCGTGCTCCGCCTCGGCGAGTTCGGCCTCGGCGCGCGCGAGGCGGGTCGTCGATTCGTTGAAGGCTGCGGGGTCACGCGCAAAGAGATTCGGATCCGCCAGACGGCGTCCGAGCGCGGCGATCTCGCTCTCCAGAGCCGCGATCTGCTTGGGCAGGGCTTCGAGTGCCTGTGTCTGCTTGTAGCTGAGCTTGCGCTGCGGGGCGGGCGAAGCGGCCGCCTCCTGTGATGGCTGCTCGGTTGTATCCGCCGTGCGCGGTGCGGCGCGCTGTTTCGCCTGCGGCTCCTGACTGCCGCCGCGCTGCGCGAGCATGTCGGAGTAGCCGCCCGCATACTCGATCCAACGCCCCTCACCCTCGGCGGCCAGCACGCTCGTCGCCACGCGATCGAGGAAATCGCGATCATGGCTGACGAGGAGCACCGTGCCGGCGTAGTCGGCGAGCAGCTCCTGCAGAAGGTCGAGCGTTTCGAGATCGAGATCGTTGGTCGGCTCGTCGAGCACCAGCATGTTGGACGGCCGCGCCAGCGCGCGCGCAAGCATGAGCCGCCCGCGCTCGCCGCCCGAGAGGACGCTCAGCGGCGTGCGCGCCTGCTCCGGCGCGAAGAGGAAGTCCTTCATGTAACCAATGACATGACGCGCGGCGCCATTGACGATCACCTGATCGCCGCGCCCCCCGGTCAGCGCATCGGCGAGCGTCCAGTCCGGCTTCAATTGCTCACGGCGCTGATCGAGCGTGACCATTTCGAGGTTCGTGCCGAGCTTGATCGTGCCGCTGTCGGGCGCGAGGGCGCCGGTCAGCATCGCGAGCAGTGTCGTCTTGCCGGCGCCGTTCGGCCCGATGATGCCGAGCCGGTCGCCGCGCGCGATGCGGAGCGACAGATCGCGCACGATCGGGCGGTCGTCGAAACTCTTGGAGATGTTCTCGGCCTCGATCACCAGCTTGCCCGAGGTGCCACCCTCGCTCACGGCAAAACGAACGTTGCCCACGGGTCCGCGTGCATCTTTGCGCTCCGCGCGCAGCTTGCGCAGCTCGGCAACGCGGCGCACGTTGCGCTTCCTCCGCGCGGTCACGCCGCCGTGCATCCAGCTCTCCTCGCGCGCGATCTTGCGATCGAGCTTGTGACGATCGAGCTCCTCCTGCTCGATGACCTCGTCGCGCCATCCCTCGAAGGCGGCAAAGCCCTTGTCGAGACGCCGGGCGATGCCACGGTCGATCCAGACGGTCGTGCGCGTCAGTGTCTCGAGAAAGCGCCGGTCGTGGCTGATGAGAACGATGGCTGCTCGCTGGCTCCCGAGCTCCTTTTCGAGCCATTCGATGGCCGGAAGATCGAGATGGTTGGTCGGCTCGTCGAGCAGCAGCACATCCGGGCTCGCAGCGAGCGCGCGGGCGATGGCAGCACGCCGCGCCTCGCCGCCCGAGATTTGCGCCGGGTCCTCGCTGCCGCTGAGGCCGAGTATTTCAAGCGCCGATTGCGCGAGATAGGCGCCCTCTCCCTCGGCGAGGCCCGCTTCGACATAGGCCGCGACACTCTCGAAGCCGGAGAGGTCCGCCTCCTGGGGCAGGTAGGCGACGCGCGCGCCGGGATGAACGAAGCGCTCGCCCTGATCCGGCACAACCAGCCCTGCTGCAATTTTGAGCAGCGTCGACTTGCCGGAGCCATTGCGGCCGACGAGGCCGATGCGGTCGCCAGCGCGCACGGAGAGGTCGGCGCCGGAGAGCAGCGCGGTCGTACCGAAGGTCAGGTGGATGCCGAAAAGGCGGATGAGCTCGATGGCCATGCCGCGTATCTATCCCGGCATGCCCCGTCGCAACAACCCGTCTCAGCGTCGCCGTGCGGCTTCGCTCGCCGTGATCTCGGGAAGGCCGATGCGGGCGATCATGGACGCAGGGCTGACCGCCGGCTCGAGGCGGTCGAGGGCGATGACGACATCACGGCGTGCATCCGGATGCACCAGAACCAGCTCGTGATGGAGACCTGAGACGGTCGTACGAATGCGATGGGCAACCCCCTCGTACTGGTCGAGCGGCTCGCGGAACGTGCGCGAGGAGAAAAGGCCCTTTTCCGCGACACGCACGATATTGCCGTCGATCTCGACAAAGCCCTCGCGGCCAAGGTCGGCCAGCAGGCGCCTTACCGGGACGAGAAGCAGCGCCGAGAGCAGGAGGAGGCCCGCAACGATCTGAAGCGTCGCCATGGGCTTGGCGAGTGCCAGGCTCACAGTCTCCGGCTCACTGATCGCCTGGGTCGTAACGAGAAACATGCCGCCGAAAAGCGCCAGGATCGTTGCGCCGGCAGCCGTCAGCCCGAGCATGGTGCTCCAGCGCGCATTGGAGCGCTCGATGCGCACCAGGCAATCGTCATCATTGGACGCCTTCGCAAGGAAATCTTCAGCGTGCGCTAGCATGGCAGTCGTCCCGGCACTTTGTTCAGTCAGCAGAGCATTAAATTCGGCCACTTAACGCCCGGCTAAACAATTCGTTCCGTTCGCAACTATCCCGGGCGCAGGCGCGAACTCCGGCCCGGCCGAGAAAAACCAGAACGACAGGTTAGGGCGATAAGCTGGATTTACCCTTGTGGGGGCCCGTCATTTACCCTTGTGGAGGCCCGTCCTCGTCGGAGGGCTCCGGCAAGCTGACCACGATCCTGCCCGCAGCCACGTCGACCTCAGGCACGAAGCGATCATTGAAGGGTATGTGCTCGGTACGCCGCGAGGCCGCAAGAGCGACCTCGATCAAATCACCGGCACCGAAGTTGTGAACGGCCACGACGCGGCCGATCTCGGCACCATCGGGGGCGACGGCGGCGAGCCCGATCAGGTCGGCGTGATAGAACTCGTCTTCACCGGCCGCCGGGAGCTGCGCGCGATCGATGTAGAGGTCGATCCCAGCCAGCGCCTCGGCAGCATTGCGATCGCCGATACCGGCAATCCGCGCAACGACCCCCTTGGCCGTCACGCGTAGTACGCGAAGCTCGAGCGTGCGATTGGCCGCCGGCGCGGCGAGCGGCCCATAGGCACCGATCGCCGCCGGATCGTCGGCATAGGAGCGCACGAGCACCTCGCCGCGCACGCCATGTGCGGCGACGATCCGGCCAAGCAGAATGCGCCCGTCCCGATCCTCGTCGCCTGGCCTGCCCGGCATCGTGCGTGCGCCTTATGCTTACGCGGCCGCGTCGCCGCTGCTCTCGGCGGCCTTTGCAGCCGCTTCAGCAGCAGCAGCCTCGCGCTCGAGGCGCTTCTTGCCGGGCTTGGCCTTCTCGGGGTTGTTGCGCGGCGTGCGCTTCATGAGACCGGCCGCATCGAGGAAGCGGGCAACGCGATCGGTCGGCTGGGCGCCGACGGAGAGCCAATGCTTCGCGCGGTCGAGGTCGAGCTTCACGCGGTCGGCGTGGTCCTTCGGCAGCATGGGATTGTGCGTGCCGATCTGCTCGATGTAGCGGCCGTCGCGCGGCGCGCTGCTCTCGGCAACGACGATGTAGTAGTACGGGCGCTTCTTGGCGCCACCGCGCGAGAGGCGGATCTTCACGGACATGACTTTTCTCCTAGGTCCATTCTGGTCATTCAGTCTTCTGACAACGTCAACTTCAGGTCACATTCGCCGGGTGCCGCCAGACGTCGACGACAGCACCCCGCATCTCGATTGATCCATCCTGCTTCGCACCGAGGCGCTCCGCCACTCCGCGGGACGGCGCGTTTTCCGGCGCGATGTAGCTCACGATCGTCGGCCAGCCGAGCTCGCCATAGGCGTAGGCACGCGCCCGCGTGGCGGCTTCGGTTGCATAGCCGCGCCCGCGGAAGGCCGGCAGCAATCCCCACATGAGCTCGCGATGCTGCCAGCCCTCCGGCTCCCAGAGGCCGCTGTAGCCTGCGAGCGCGCCGCTCGCCTTTTCCTCGATCACCCAATTGCCGAAGCCGCGCAGCGCCCAGTGCCCGATGAACATCGCGATGCGCCGCCACGTATCCTCGCGCGTGAGCGGGCCGCCGATGAAGCGCGTCTCGGCGCCGTCCGCCATGAACGTGGCGAACGTGTCGAGGTCATCGCCGCGCCATGGGCGGAGCCGCAGGCGCTCGGTTTCGAGAACGGGCGCCATGGGCTACTTCTTCTTTCCCGGAAGGCCCGGCAGGCCCGTGAAGCGTGGTCCGCCGCCGCCCAATCCCGGCAATCCGGGAAGACGCGGCACGGGCTTCGTGCCAAGCCCCGGCAATGCCGGCGCCGGACCGCCTGCGCCGAGCTGCTCGCGCACTTCCTTCGGCAACTGCTCGAGTGCCTTGGGATCGAGGCGCGCAAGCTCGGCCTGCATTTTCTCGACCTCGGCCGCATTGGGCACAGCGCCGCCGCCGAGCCCGAAGGCACCGGCCATGCGCTGCATCATGCCCTTGTTCTTGCCCATCATCTTCATCATGTCCGCCATCTGGCGGTGCATTTTGAGGAGTCGGTTGATCTCATCGGGCCGCGTACCGGAGCCGGCCGCGATACGGCGCTTGCGCTTGCCGTCGAGGATCTTCGGATGGCGGCGCTCGTAGGGCGTCATGGAGGAGATGATCGCGCCCTGGCGCTTGATCATCTTGTCGTCGAAGCTCGAGGCGGCCATCTGCTGCTTGATCTTGCCCATGCCGGGCATCATGCCCATGAGCCCGCCCATGCCGCCGAGCTTCTGCATCTGCTTCAACTGCTCGGCAAGGTCCTCGAGATCGAACTCACCTTTGCGCATCTTCTGCGCAATGGCCTGAGCCTTCTCGGCGTCGATCGTCTGCGCAGCCTTCTCGACGAGGCTGATGACGTCGCCCATGCCGAGAATGCGGCCGGCAATGCGCTGCGGATGGAAATCCTCGAGCGCATCCCAGCGCTCGCCGACGCCGATCAGCTTGATGGGCTTCCCGGTCACCGCGCGCATGGAGAGCGCCGCACCGCCACGGCCATCACCATCGACGCGCGTCAGCACGATGCCGGTGATGCCGACGCGCTCGTTGAAGCTCTTCGCGAGGTTCACCGCATCCTGACCGGTCAGGCTGTCGGCGACGAGCAGCGTCTCGTGCGGCTGCGCGATGTCGCGCACGTCCGCCGATTCCTGCATCAGCTCTTCGTCGATGTGAATGCGGCCCGCCGTATCGAGCAGCACCACGTCATAGCCGCCGAGCTTTGCCGCTTGGATGGCGCGCGCGGCAATCTGCTTCGGCGTCTGCCCGGCGATGATCGGCAGCGTCGCCACACCCGTCTGCTCGCCGAGCACACGGAGCTGCTCCTGCGCTGCGGGCCTCCGCGTGTCCAGCGAGGCCATCAGCACTTTCTTCTTGTCGCGGTCCGTGAGGCGCTTGGCGATCTTGGCACAGGTCGTCGTCTTGCCCGAGCCCTGCAGGCCGACCAGCATGATCGGCACCGGCGGCGTGGCGGCAAGATCGATCGGCTGGGAGTCGGAGCCCAGTATCTCGACGAGCTCATCGTGGACGATCTTGACGACCATCTGGCCGGGCGTGACCGATTTGATCACGTTGGCGCCGACGGCCTTGGCCTTCACCTTGTCCGTGAAGGAGCGCACCACATCGAGGGCAACGTCGGCCTCGAGGAGCGCCCGGCGCACCTCGCGCATGGCTTCGCTGACGTCACTCTCGGTCAGCGCACCGCGCCGGGTGAGCCTGTCGAGGACGCCGGAAAGCCGGTCGGACAGCGATTGGAACATGGCCTCTCAGTTCTCTCTCGGGAAAGGCGCCGCCGCTGCAGCCTTCCTCAGATGCTGTGCGCGCACGCGCTCCGTGCTCATGCGCCGGGCACCATCATGGACTTGAAGTCGACCATCACGTGCGCCTGGTAGGCCGGACGCTGCGTGAGCTTCTTGTACCAGACCTCGACATTGGCGAGCGGCGGTCGCTCGATGGGCAGGTTGAAGTAGCGGTACATCTGCGTCCCGACCGCGATGTCGGCGATCGTGAGCTGGTCTCCCATAATATAGGGACGCTGCGTGAGCTGGCGATTGAGGATCGCAAGTTTCTCGCCGATGCGCCGCGCCGAGGCCTCGACCAGCTCGTCGTCGCGCTCGGAAGCCGGCGTGCGCACGAGCTGAATGAAGCACGTGGAGATGATGTCGGGATAGAGCGTCGACAGCGCCCAGTCCATCCAGGCATCGGCCTTGGCGAAGGTCTGCTCGTCGGCCGGCGAGAGCGTGCCGCGGCCATAGCGCTGCGCCAGATGGCGCACGATCGCGTTCGACTCCCAGAGCACGAAACCGTGGTCGTCGATGGTCGGCACGCGGCGGTTGGGGTTGAGCTGGACGTACTCGGGCGTGTCGAGCTTGCCGAACTCGCCGCCGTAGTCGAAGCGCTGGTGCGCGAGGCCGAGCTCGCCCACGGCCCACATGACCTTCTGGACATTCACCGACGACTTGCGTCCCCAGACTTTCAGCATCGCCACACTACCCTTGCCGCTGTGCCAATCCGCACCCCGCCGACCGCACCCGCGTAGTCCAAACGCAAACGCGCCCGTGAGCGAACCCTCGCTGACGGACGTTGACCGCATCTGCCTCCGCCACCAGTCCCTGGACGGGGCCGCGGCACGTGCAAACCGGTGGCTCTGGTATCCAGGGCCTGCTTGCGATGGCGCCTTCATGAGGGAAAGGGGGGCAAGTGTCAACCTCGAGGGCGGCCATAGAATGGGCTTGCCACCCCCGCGAACCCTGTTTGGGCCGTACCCAAACCATCGATCTTCCCTGGCACACCCGGCACGATACCCCCTCCCCGAGGGGGCGACCGGGCTTACTGCTTGAACCTCCAGTATCCGCCGCCAGGATCCTTGATCTGCTCGATCCCGAAGCGGTTCAATACGGGAACACCGCGGATCAGATAGTAAATGTCCGATATGATCGACCGGTTCTCCGCGTAGTAGCGGTGCCCCCAGAAGGATGTATCCACGGGGCCGGCATCGATCGTGGAGATACCCTCGGCCACGAACGGCGACGGCGAGGTCGTACCCAGCCGCGGGAAGGCACGGCCCGGCCCGCGGCCGATTTTCGACAGATCGAGGGCCTTGTCGCGATCCGACGCGTACAAAGTAACGTTCATTCCGGCGGCCTTGATGGCCGGGAAGATGCGGTCCTTGAAGATGTCGCGATCGATATCGGGCGCCGCCAGGATGAGTTGGCGATAGCGAGCCGAGATTTCTCGCGGCGCATTGGAGGTGAGACCGGCAACAGCGGCCGCAAGTCCTCGCGTTCCCATGCTGTGGCCGATGAGGAAGATCTCCTCAGCCCCGGACCTCTCCGCTATGTCACGCAGGAACTGACGCAGGTTGTCGGTGCTCCACTCGATACTGTCCGCGTCCAGTCCGTAAGCGCTCTCGCTACCAACCGACGGCCAGCTATAGATGATGGCCAGGCCAGGGAAGTTGAGGTCGTACTTCATCTGTGCGGCGCGCCGCGTTGCCTCGTGGAAGTCGTTGGCATAGCCGTGCACGAACACGAAGGCCTGTCGCTCGCTCAGCCGACCACTCTCCGCTCGAAGCTGGCCGAAGAAGTCGTCGCTCCCCATGCTGGTGATGCTGGCGACGACGATGTGCTTGGCGGGGTTCGGCGAGAACTCGAATTTCAACACGCTGGGCGTTTCCAGGCGCCCGACTGTGTGGGCTCGTGGAACGGTGACGTCGCTGTAGCCATAGCTCACGGCCGCGCGCTCGTGACCGTAGTAGGTCCGGGGATCCGTGGACGCCGTCCGATTGCGATCGGTGCCAAAATAGACGCGGACAGTGGCTGCGACATCTGAAGTAGGCGCAGCAGCATCGTATCGTCGTGCTCTTCCCCCTCCCCAGATCTGGCCGGGATTGCGGATGATACGGCTGATATCGTCACGCAGACCGGGAGACCGAGCCAAGGGCACAGTTATGACCTGTGGCTCCTTGGCGGCTTTCTTGGCCAGCTTCTTTTTGGCCGCTTTTCGCGATCCCTGACTTGCTCCTGGAGCCGACGATTTCGCTTGCGCTTTGCGGCGATCCGTCTTGCGTGCGTAGCTTTGCGGGCGGCGCGCCGGCAATGTCTCGGAGCGAGTTGGGGTGGCTTGCGGCTGCCGGGCAGCCGCGGGCGCATCCTCCCCCGATGTCTCGTCCGGCGCGTTCCACCCCTCCCAGGAGCAGCCTGTCAGCGCCACGGCAAAAAGCACCGCCGCCAAGCCCGGCAATAGGGAGGATAGCCTTATCAAAGAAGCGCAACTCCGCCGGCCCGACCGCCGGCACGCGAACGTACGCCGGAACGCACACACAGACATTGTCCCCGCCCCAGGAGAATGATCAGAAGTATGCAGCGATATTGGCGTGGCCACCGCGGACCGCCAAGTATGCTTGGGCTGCGGGATCGAAATCGACGATCCAGGGGTGCAATTGCATCACAGCAGCCCCGACCCGACGGTGACGTCTCTGCATGGCCGCCGCGGGCATAGCGCGACGTTCGAAGGCGGCAGCACCCCTTCCCAGCAGCCCGCGGCACAAAAAATTAAGCCCAAACTTGCCGGAATTTGCCGGGCCGCTGCCGCCCGCCGACCCTGCTTTCCGCCCCGGTGTGGATCGATGCTCCGGGTGCCATTAATTGGTCAACGACCGGCGCTGAACTCGGTTCTGCCAGCCCAAGCAGAACCTGTCCGGCCGGCCCCATTCCTCGCGCCCCGGGATTCGCCTCGATGTTCTTCACCCGCCCGATCGCCTTCGTGCTCGGCCTCTTGCTCTTCTTGAGCCTGCCGGCCCTCGCCCAGCAGCCGCAACCGCTCTTCTCGCACCCCGTCGTCAGCAAGGACGCGGAACGCTACGAGAGCTACCTCAAGGGGGCCTTCAAGCCGGGCAAGCAGACAGCGCGCCAGCTTCGTGAGGCGGGCCTGAAGGTCCTTGCCGATGGCGGCGACGCCCGCGTCGCCGCGCGCCACCTCGCGACGGCCGTCGTCACAGATGCGAAGGACACGGCGGCCTGGACAGGCCTTGCCAAGGCGCTCCTCGCCATGACGCCCGACCCGGCGCGTCCCGCCGAGCGCTACTCCATTCCCGTGAACGCCTCGGGCGCCGCCTATCGCGCACTCGAGACCGCGACCACCGACCAGCAGCGCGCAGAAGCTCTCGCCGCCCTCGGCGAGGCCCTGAAGTCGCGCTCCATGTGGCGCCCGGCCATTGAAGCGCTCGCGGCAAGCGTGCGCCTCGTCGATGCCGACGAGGTCAAAGACATGCTCGAAGCGCTGCGCGCCGAGCACGGCTTCCGCGTCGTCGACTACAAAACCGAGTCCGATGCCGTCGAGCCGCGCCTCTGCATCAATTTCTCCGAGCGCCTGCCGAGCGCGGTCGGCGACCTCCAGAAATTCGTCGCCATTGACGGGCGCGAGCCGCAGAACGTGACGGTCGAGGGCCAGCAGCTCTGCATTGACGGCCTCGAGCACGGCAAGCGCTACGAGGTGCAGCTCCGTGCGGGCCTTCCCTCGACGGTGGGCGAGAACCTCTCCAAGGCCTCCGAGATCGCCGTCTACGTGCGCGATCGCGCGCCGTCCGTGCGCTTCACGGGCCGCGCCTACGTGCTGCCGAACCGCGGCCAGCAGGGCATACCGCTCGTCTCGGTCAATGCCAGCAAGGCCGCGATCGAGATCCTGCGCATCGGCGACCGCGCGCTCGCCGGCGCCACCATGCTCGACGGCTTCCTCAAGCAGGTGCAGACCTACGAGCTCGAAACCATTCGCGACAGGAGCGGCCAGCGCGTGTGGCAGGGCGAGCTCGACATCGCGAGCCGCCTCAATGAGGACGTGACGACCGCCATCCCGGTCAGCGAAGCCATCCCCGATCTCGCGCCCGGCGTCTATCTGGTCATTGCCTCAGCCGTCGATGCCAAGCGCGGCGAGTACCAGGCGCCCGCGACGCAGTGGTTCATCGTTTCCGATCTCGGCCTGACAGCCCTCTCCGGTGACGACGGCCTGCACACCTTCGTGCGCGCGCTCGGCGCGGCCTCACCCGTCGGCGACATCGCGGTGCGCCTCGTCGCACGCAACAACGAGGTACTGGCGACCGGCAAAACCGACGCGCGCGGCTACGTGCGCTTCGACGCCGGCCTCATGCGCGGCACGGGTGGTCTCGCGCCCGCGCTCCTCGTCGCCGAAGGCAACAAGGACTATGCCTTCCTCGATCTCGCGACTGCCGCCTTCGACCTCACCGACCGCGGTGTGAAGGGCCGCGAGCAGCCCGGTCCCCTCGACGGCTATGTCTACGCGGACCGCGGCGTGTATCGCCCTGGCGAACCCGTGCACCTCGTCGCGCTGCTGCGCGATCGCACGGGTGCTGCCTCCGATACGCCGACGACGCTGATCCTCTCGCGGCCCGATGGCGTCGAGCATCGCCGCATTGTCCTCAATGACGCACAGCTTGGCGGGCGCGCTGCGACGCTCGCGCTTCCCCCGACCGCGATGACGGGAACGTGGCGTGCCCGCCTCCATACAGACGTGAAGGGCAAGGCCCTCGCGCAGACATCCTTCCTGGTCGAGGACTTCGTGCCGGAGCGCCTGTCGCTCACGCTCGAGCCGCAGAGCAAGGCCATTGCCATCGAGGAGACAGCTTCGATCGCAATCAACGGCCGCTATCTCTATGGCCCGCCGGCCGCCGGCCTCGCCATGGAAGGCGACATCAATGTGCGGCTCGCAACGGGTGATCTCCCGGGCCTTGCCGGCTACAAGTTCGGTCTTGCCGGCGAGCAGGTCATGCCCGTGCGCCAGCCGCTCGAAAGCCTGCCCCAGACGGGCGCCGACGGTCGCGGCCTGATCGGCGTGCGCCTGCCCGCTATCCCCAAGACGGCAAAGCCCCTCGAAGCCGAGATCATGGTTCGCCTGCGCGAGCCGAGCGGCCGCACCATCGAGCGCAGCGTGCGCCTGCCCGTCGACACGCGCGCGGCTCGCGTCGGCATCAAGCCGCTCTTCTCGGGCGGCCAGGTCGGCGAAGGCGAGACCGCCCGCTTCGAGAGCGTGCTCGTCGATGCCGAGGGCAAGCCGAAGGCCGGCGCTGCTCTCAAGTGGGAGATCGTGCAGCTCAATCAGCGCTGGCAGTGGTACAGCCGCGATGGCCAGTGGAACTACGAAGCCATCACGACGACGAAGCGCATCGCCAACGGCACCGCGACCGGCGACGCCACCACGCCGGCGCGCATCGAGGCGCCTTCACTCGACTGGGGCCGCTATCGCATCGAGGTGACGAGCGCGGATCCGAACGCGCCGGGCGTCGCCAGCATCCTCTTCAATGTCGGCTGGCACGCGAGCGAGGACGCCGAGAGCCCCGAGGTGCTCGACGTCGTGCTCGACAAGCCAACCTACAAGGCTGGCGACACCGCACGTGTCCGCATCAACGCGCGCGCGGCCGGCAAGGTGCGCCTCGCCGTGCTCTCGAGCGGTCTCCTCACCATGCAGGATGCCGACATCCCGGCCGGTGGTGGCGAGATCGCGCTGCCCGTCGACGCCAAATGGATGCCGGGCGCCTACGTCACGGCCATGTTCTATCGCGCCATGGATGAAGGTGCAAAGCGCATGCCGAGCCGCGCCATCGGCGTGCGCTGGCTCGCGCTCGATACCGCAAGCGAGACGCTCAAGCTGACGCTCAACGCGCCTGCCAAGGTGAAGCCCGCGAGCACGCTCACGGTGCCCGTGAAGATCGAAGGCCTGAAAGCCGGCGAGGCTGCGCGCCTCACGGTCGCGGCCGTCGACATCGGAATTCTGAACCTCACGCGCTTCGAGGCGCCCGCGCCCGAGCGTCACTTCCATGCCCAGCGTCGTCTCGGCGTCGAGATCCGCGACTTCTATGGCCGCCTGATCGACGGGATGCGGGCAACGCGCGGCTCGCTGCGCTCGGGTGGTGACGGCGAAGGCGGCGGTGGCATGTCCATGCGCGGCAGCCCGCCCGTCGAGAAGCCGCTCGCGCTCTTCTCGGGTATCGTCGAGGTGAAGGCCGATGGAACGGCGGAGGCGAAATTCGATCTGCCGGACTTCAATGGCACGGTACGCCTCATGGCCGTCGCGTGGAGCGCCGGCAAGGTCGGCTCGACGGGCTCGGATGTCCTCGTGCGTGACGCCCTCGCGCTCACCGTCACGGCGCCGCGCTTCCTGAGCCTCGGTGACGAAGCCAGCATTGCCATCGACGTGCACAATATCGAGGGCCCTGATACCGGCTACCAGGTCACGGCCGAGCAGGAAAATCCGCAGGGGCTTGCGACCTCGCTCGCCCAGCGCAATCCGCGCCTCGCGCCGAACCAGCGCAGTGCGGAGCGCATCGCCATCAAGCCGGCGAGCCTCGGCCGTCATGTCTACAATGTGCGCGTCAGTGGACCTGACGGCATCGAGGTGCGCCGTCGTGTGGCGCTGGAAGTCATGCCGCCGGCCAACGACATCCGCCGCACGGTCGTCGCTAGCCTTGCAGCCAAGGGGGGGCGCCTGAGCCTCTCGTCGGATCTGCTCGCGGATCTCATTCCGTCGAGCGCGCGCCTTGCGCTCAATGTCGGCCCCTCTGCCGGCATGGACGTGCCGGGCCTCCTCGCCTCGCTCGACCGCTATCCTTATGGATGCGCCGAGCAGACGACGAGCCGCGCACTGCCCCTGCTCTATGTGAATGACGTCGCAAAGCGCATCGGCCTCGCCGAGGAAAGCCAGCTCAAGGAGCGCGTGGAGAAAGCCGTCGCGCGCGTCCTCGAAATGCAGGATGCGTCCGGCGCCTTCGGCATCTGGGGACCGGGCGAGCCCGATCTCTGGCTCACGGGCTACGTCACGGACTTCCTGACGCGCGCGAAGGAGCTTGGCTATACCATCCCCGAGCGGCAGCTCACGCAGGCGCTCGACCGGCTCGCCAACTTCATCTCGTATGCGCAGGACTTCGAGAAGGGCGGAGAGGCGCGCGCCTATGCGCTCTATGTCCTCGCCCGCAATGGCCGCGCGCCGGTTGGGGAGCTGCGCTACTACGTCGACACGCGCCTCGAGCGTTTCTCGTCGGCCCTCGCACAGGCCCAGATCGGCGCGGCTCTCGCAATGACCGGCGACAAGCCGCGTGCCGAGCGGGCCTTCCGCGCGGCCCTCACACGTATGGGCGATGACGCTGCCGACAACGGCCGCGCCGACTATGGCTCGCGCCTGCGCGATGGTGCGGCCGTGCTGACGCTCGTCTCGGAGACGCGCACGCTCATTAGCGAGGCACCGCAACTCGCCCGCGTCATCGAGCGGGCGCAGGCGACGCGCACCTATACCTCGACGCAGGAGCAAGCCTGGATGCTGCTCGCGGCCCGCGCGCTGAGCGATGCCGCAGCCGGGACGCGCCTCACCGTCAACGGCGCGGTCCACAGCGGCGAGCTGACGCGCTCGCTCGCGGCATCGGATCTCGGCCAGGGTGGTCTCGCCGTCGTCAACAGCGGCGAGGCGCCGGTCTCCGCCGTCGTCTCGGTCACGGGATCGGCGCTCACGGCCGAGCCCGCTGTCTCGAAGGGCTTCACGATCTCGCGCAGCTATCACACGCTCGATGGCACACCCATCGCGGCAAATGATGCGCAGATGGCCGTCAAGCAGAACGATCGCGTCGTGGTGGTCCTGAAGATGGAAGGCCAGCACACGGGCGGTCGCGTGCTGCTCGTCGATCGCCTGCCGGCGGGCTTCGAGATCGAGAACCCGCGTCTCGTCGACAGCGGCGATACGAAGAGCCTCGCGTGGGTCGGTGCATCCGGCAAGCCAGCGCACACCGAGTTCCGCGATGACCGCTTCGTCGCTGCCTTCAACTACTTCGAGGGCGAGGATCGCAGCACCGGAACCAAGCCCACCGCAACCGTCGCGTACATCGTGCGCGCCGTCACGCCGGGCCGCTACGTGCACCCCGCCGCTTCGGTCGAGGACATGTACCGGCCCGACCTCCACGCGCGCACTGGCGCGGGCACGCTCGAGGTGGCGCCAGCCCAATAAAGGGAACAGATCATCCGCTCGCGCGTTTAAGGCAGCGATGAGGATAATCGCGGCAAGGTTAACCTTGCCGCGGTGGGTTACAGTGTGTGTTCCTGCGCCGCACATATGCGCGGCATTGTCCTCACCGCCAACGTGCGAAGGAGACACCCAATGTCGTTAAGACGTGTGGGCGCAGGCGCAGCTTTTCTTGTTGCCGGCGCATTTTTCACAAGCGCTCAAGCCGCCCCAGTCACGGGCGGTGTTGGGACGAAGGCCCTGATCGACCCTCATGCCATGGTCGAGAAAACCCAGGTCATCGTCTTCGGCGGGCGGCGCTGGTGCTACTACTGGGATGCCTGGAATGGCCCCGGCTGGTATTGGTGCGGCTATGGCTGGCGACGCGGTTTCGGTTGGGGCGGTGGCCCGGGCTGGCACGGATGGCGCCATCAGAGCCGCGCCTGGCAACGTCGCAATCCTGGATGGGAGCGTGGCGGCGATCGACGCCGTGTCAACCGCGGTCCCTCGGAGCGTCGCAGCTTTGATGGTGGCCGCCGTGGCGGCGGACGTGAAGGCATGAGCGGTCGCGGTGGCGGCCGTGACGGCATGAGCCGAGGCGGTGGTCGCGGTGGTGATGGCGGTCGCGGTGCCTCGAGCGGTCGCGGTGGCGGCGGTGCCATGAGCGGTGGCGGCGGTCGCGGCGGTGGTGGCGGCGGCGGCGGTGGACGCGGCGGCGGAGGCGGCGGTGGTGATGGTGGCGGCCGCGGCCGCTGATCAGCCAGCGCAGGCTCGTAGTCTATGAGCAAGACGACCGCTTCGGTTCATCCGAAGCGGTCGTTGTTCATTCTGCGATCGTGAAAGCGAGAAGCGGCCGAACGCCTATTCCGCCGCGACGGCACGCTCATCGCTTCGCGTGAGAACGAAGCC
>Ga0066256_1001386_pt1 | contig 34278 bp, 47 predicted proteins | sample ThiBio_1000_biof_FD_87107 | JGI IMG/M metagenome (GOLD analysis project Ga0066256, IMG submission 87107) | Wastewater bioreactor microbial communities from Cape Town, South Africa - Thiocy_expt_1000_biof (version 2) | ecosystem: Engineered > Bioreactor > Thiocyanate-remediating >... | reverse complement strand
AGAGTATGCGCGGAATTCCTCCTGAAGCGATTCAGGGACTATCCGTTCACGAGCAACACGCCCAGGCGGCCGCGATCATCGGGATGGCTGAACGGTTGCCGGATCCAGCCTGCCGGGAATACATCGCGGCGAGGTTCGGCGGGCAGACTGGTGCCGAGCATGTCACGATGCTGATGAACAGGATATTCTGCAGCCTTGGTACCGGTGTCCACGGGCGCCGCGGTGCGCACAAGCTGCTGCTGTGCTACTTCGGGGCGGACGTAGGGTATCGTGCTATCCGACGCGATCTAAAATGCCGGGATGCCAAGGTAATCGAAATCAGGAGCGTGGTTTACGATGTGTTGGACGCTATTGAAAATAGGGCGATGGCAGAGATGCAAGGAGAGCTGGAGGGGCATGGGCTGATCCTCAGGGAACGCAGCTATGCTTGACAAATCTTTTTTGTCTATGTATCGTTTCTACGCCAACAACAATTTGTTGGCCGGGTTTGACATCCCGAATGTAGGAGCGGCGAAGGCCGCAAAGCGTTATGCATGCGGCTTTTTTCATGCCTTGGTATGCCCCTTTATGGGCGACCGTGGCGGGGGCCGCAAGGCCGCGAGTGCTCCTACTCGTATGTCAACCCGTCACGTGCCGCCCACCCCGTTTGACATCGGGCAGGCGGTTACTCAACCGACCTTTAGGAGCATGACCATGAGTAAGTCCAAAAGCGCGTCCGCGCAAAATGTTTCCCAAAACACGAAACCAAGATGCAGAAAAGGTGATCTGGCGATTGTGCTCGTCGGATTATCCGCAGGTCAGATTGTAGATGTTGTGAAGCATTACCCTGAAGCGATAATGCAGGACGGCGAGGTAATGTTTGACGTTTGGCATATTAAGCACCAGACCGATGATCCCCGTGTTAATTACTTCAGGGAAGACAAATATCTCCTTCCAATACGTCCTGGTGATCTCGAGGAAACAGAAACCGACGAGCTGACTGTGGAAGGGAGGCAGTCATGAACGAACTCATCAAGATCGAAGCTCCAGCCGGGGTCACCATGTCCAGCCTGGAATTGGTGGATTTCATAAACGCGCACGAAGGTCGCAAGGATCTGACACATGCGAATTTTATGGCGAAAGTTCCCAAGGTCCTTGGTGAAGGGGGTCTCATTCAGTTTCAGGACACCTACATTCACCCGCAGAACGGCCAGGCTTACCCCTGCTATCGCTTCCCCAAGCGGGAAGCCTGCCTGATGGCCATGTCGTACAGCTACGAGTTGCAGGCAAAGGTGTTCGACCGGATGACGGAATTGGAGGGGAGGAAGTTTGAAATTCCCCAGACTTACGCCCAGGCGCTCCTGCTTGCCGCAAATCAGGCCGTTCAAATTGAACAGCAGTCAGCCATTATTGAGCAGCAAGCCCCAAAGGTTGAGTTCTACGATGCGGTCGCGGAGGCTATAAATTCGCAGACTATTTACGAGGTAGCAAAAGAACTTGGTATAGGTTCAAAAACCCTGTTCAAGTTCTTGCGCGAAAAGGAAGTGCTGATAAAGAAACGCGTACTTCCGTACCAAGTGCATATAGACGCTGGGCGTTTTCGGGTCATTATGAAAAAATACAAAGACCCGCGTGGCGAGATTCAAACGTACCAACAGGCATTAGTCACTGGCAAGGGAGCCATCTACATTCAGAAGCTGGTTTCCGCCCATCCTGAGTTAAAATCTAAGGGGAAGAAACAATCAACTCCTTAAGACGAGGCAATTATGGAAAGGAATGGCGGCGCGTTGGTCGAAGTCTCCAAGATGGGCGAAAGAAGAGATGAGATATTCGATGCAGTCAGGCTTTTGAATCTTGCAGGCGGGATTGTCATCGAAAATCCCTACGCAGCGTTAGAGATGGTCTCCTGCGCGAGAGAATACAATCTTAAAGAGGTTGAGCAAATTGCTGATGCGTTGGAGGAGTATGCGCATTCAATCATTGAGGATTTGGAGAGTTCTCCTGATCCGAAATCTGCTGCCGTGTTCAAGTTTGAGCCGCCAACCCGCAAATGAAAAAGCAGAAAATCAGCTTGCTTTTTTCGGGAAGCACCTGTAAAAGCAATATATAGAGTGAGAAATTCTCACCATAAAACCTTCAAGCCCGCTAACCCAGCGGGTTTTTCATTTCTAACTCACCAGCTTATTGGTGGGTTTTTTATTGGGCGCTCACAAATGTTTGAGTTTCTGTTCGGACCTGTTAAGCCAGCTGTGAGGCCAATTCCTCCGCCACGCGATTATGAACCATCGCCAAATGCTGGGCGGACTTTAGAAGAAGCAGCCAGGCGCGCTCGTCTGATTGCGCTTCAGCAACAACGCGAGGACCGGCTCTGATGTTCGCTGGTGCTGTATTACAGGCTGTCATCGCTGCCATTATCTTCGTCGTAGGCGCTGGGTCTGGCTGGGCCGTGAAGGACTGGAAGGATGGAGCGGAGATAGCTCGCCTGGAATCCAGCAATGAAGCGATGAAATCAGCAAATGACCGGTGCGCTACCGACATCGAGGGCGTGAAGTCTGCGGTTGGAGTGATCACTCAGGGCGTGGAAGAGCGAGAGAAGGCGGCAAGCGCTGCAATGCGGGATGCGGAAACTCTGGTTGCGAAGCATAAGGCAGCGGTAGCAGCTATCAAAGTGCTTCCTCCCGTGCCCGCGGAGCCGGAGGCGCAGTGCAAGGCGATCATCGAGGAGCAGAAAGAATATGTTGCGCAACGCCATCAATAAGCTTATGCGGGCAGCCTCGCTGGTCGTTTCCGTAAGTGCAATGGCCTTCCTGTTTGGCTGCGCCGCCAAGCCCGTTATCGAGACACGCGTAGTAGAAAAGCCCATTCCGATCTACTGCTCCGTTGTGCTGCCTGGGGAATGCAAAGACGCCTACGCAGTAGATCGGGTATCACCTGCAGATGATCCGATTGTGATCAATCGGGCGTTGCGTCAGGAGATCGAGGAAAGATCCGCATGTGAGGTGATGCTACGCGCCGCAGTGCGTGGCTGCAACAGCGTAAAGCATGAAGACCAAGCTCACCCTTAAGCAAGAAGCGTTCTGCCAAGCGTACATAGAAACGGGCAACGCGAGCGAGGCTTACCGTCGAGCATATGGGGCGAAGAACCAGAAGCCAGAGACCGTCAACCGCAACGCTTTCAACCTGACTCAGAATAGCAAGATTCTAGCAAGACTTGCGGAACTAAAAGCGGAGCATGCAAAGCGTCATAACCTTACTGTCGATGATCTGCTGACGGAGTTGGAGGAAGCGCGGCAAGCGGCCCTAAAAGCTTCGACGCCTCAGGCGTCTGCCGCAGTCGCGGGAACGATGGGCAAGGCAAGGCTGCTTGGATACGACAAACAGATCATTGCAGGCGATCCCGACAAGCCGATCCTGCAAAATATCACTGTTTCCTTCGTTGTCGCCCAAAAGCCGCAATCGTAGGGGCGCTGTGATCGATTTAAATCAGGTGGCCAGGGTTAGAGTATGGGTGTAATCGCTTTCCAAAGGCCGGAAAAGTTCGAGCCGCATCTGACCGGTAAGGCGCGCTGTGCAGTCTGCCAACACGAGCATGTTGCGGTTGCGCCAATCGGGGTTGAGTGGATGGAGTGCCCGAGTTGCGGCCTGAACAAAACCCGGTTTGTGCATGATGCCTTGCCTGATGAAAGTATCTGGCAGTGCGGCTGCGGATGTGATGTTTTTCGGATTGTTCCGAGCGGGACATTCTGTATTCACTGTGGCACGAGGCAACGGTTTTGATCAATGAAACTTTCCACAGATTCTGTGGATAAGCGCTGTATATACTCGGTATGGAATACCAAACCCGCATGAATAGTAGCTTTCCATTTTTAGGTTAGAAATTAATCAAGATGACACCAGAACAGTTTTGCTACTGGCTGCAAGGCAGGGCTGAGATGCAACCGGACAATCCGCCGAGCGTGGAAGAGTGGAAGATGATCTCGGAGCATTTGCAATTGGTATTCAAGAAAGAAACGCCGACTCGCGTGCCTGCGCCTGGACCGTCTGAGATCCGGCGAGCGCAGGATGAGATGAGGCGTGTTCAAGATATGACTAAAAAGTTACCGAACCTGTGGCCAGGAGTGCAGCCGATGGTTGCTCCTATGCCTTATCAGCCGTTTCCAATGGCACCTACTTGCTGATGACCACAAGCAGGGCCGAATTCCCGGAAAAACTCCGGTTCCTGTTTGAGCCGCACCGATACAAGGTTGCGTACGGCGGTCGCGGCGGAGCGAAGAGCTGGGGCGTCGCCAGGGCGTTATTGATTCAGGGGGCCGCGAGCCCCCTTCGCATTTTATGCGCGCGCGAGTTTCAGAACTCGATTACCGAGTCTGTGCATCACCTGTTGCAGGACCAAATCAGCCAGCTTAGTTTGGATGGGTTCTACGAGGTGCAGAACACGACGATCAAGGGTGCGAACGGGACCGAATTCGTGTTCGCAGGCCTGCGCAACAACATCACGAAGATTAAGTCGTTCGAAGGCGTCGACCGGGTCTGGGTTGAAGAGGCGCAGACCGTTTCCAAATCATCCTGGGATACGTTGATTCCGACAATTCGGAAAGACGGATCGGAAATCTGGTTGACGTTCAATCCTGAGCTGGAAACGGACGAGACCTACCAGCGGTTCGTAAAGAATCCACCGGGCGATGCCAAGGTGGTCAAGATCAACTGGGATGACAATCCTTGGTTTCCCGAGACGCTTCGCAAGGAAAAGGACGAACTCAAGGCGCGCGATCCGGATGGATACCAGAATATCTGGCAGGGTGAATGTCGGGTAACGCTCGATGGCGCGATCTATGCCAGGGAATTGCGCCAGGCGCAAGAGGAAGGCCGGATTCGCTCAGTTCCATATGATGCTGCCCGGCAAGTGCAGGTTTTCTTCGATCTCGGCTGGGCTGACAGTACCAGCATGTGGTTTGCTCAGACAGTGAATCAGGAAATCAGGCTCATTGATCATTACAGCGCAGCTCAGCAGCCGCTCCAGCATTACCTGGGCGTGATGCAGCATAAGCCGTATCTGTACGGCACAGTGTGGCTGCCGCATGACGCCAAGGCCAAGACCTTGGCCACAGGGAGAAGCGTAGAGGAGCTGGTGACTGCGGCCGGGCGCAACGTGCGGATCGTTCCGAATTTGTCTATTGCGGACGGGATCAACGCTGTCAGAACCATCTTTAACAGGCTGTATTTTGATGAGCAAAAGTGCTCAGAAGGAATTCAGGCATTGCGACACTACCGATACGATACCAATCCGGATACTAAAGAGCTGTCTGGACGGCCGCTGCATGACTGGGCTTCGCATTCTGCTGATGCGTTGCGGTATCTGGCTGTGGCCATCGAGGAAGACAGGCCGGCATCGAGCGCGCGCGGCATCCGGATTGTCGGGTGGCGCTCGTGAGCATTGCTATGAAGTCTTGCAAGAGCTCCCAGGTGAAGGCTCACGGCTACGATCCTGTCAGCAAGAAGCTCAGGGTCGAGTATTCCTCGGGCGGAGTTTACGAATACGAAGGCGTACCGCAATCGGTTTACGATGGTCTCTGCGGCTGCGAGTCGATTGGGAAATATCTCAACGGCAAGGTCAAGGCTGCCGGATTTAAGTTCAGGAAGGCCAAGTAGTGGAAGCTCCAATTACGGCGGATATATCGGTCGAGGCCTACGATCGTATCTGCAGGGATGTGCGTAACCAACCAAAATGGCGCCTTGATTCAGATCAAGACTGTGATTATTACGACGGCATGCAACTGAGTGCGGATGTAAACCAGAAGCTCAAGGAAGCTGGCATTCCTCCACAGGACTCGAACCTAATAAAACCAAATTTGAATGCCGTGCTGGGTCTGGAAGCGCGCTCACGCACCGATTATAAAGTCACGTCCGACGACGAACAGCAAGCAGAGATTGCCGAAGCGCTTTCCGCCAAGATCAAAGAGATCGAAACCGAAAGCCGCGCTGATCGTGCAATGTCGGACGCCTACAGCAGCATGATGCGCGCCGGCCTGGGATGGGTCGAAGTGTCGCGTGAATTCGATCCGCTGAAGTATCCGTATCGCGTCAGGGAAGTACATAGGAACGACATATTCTGGGATTGGACCGCTCGGGAACCGGATTTGTCGGATGCGCGCTACCTGCGCCGGGATAAGTGGGTTGATCGCGATCAGGCTACCTCCATGTTCCCAGAGCAAACCGATCTGATCCAGGCGAGCTGGAACAATTGGCGCACGCTCGACGTGTATGACGGCAGCGACAGCAACATGGCCAGGGCTTATGAAGTCGAGCAGGCCTGGGGGCAAAGCCAGGAAGAATACTTGAACCGGTCCTCCGGCATGGTTCGCCTCTCCGAGCTGTGGTATCGGCATCACGAGCAGGCGCCGGTATTGATGCTGCCAATCGGCACAGCCATAGAGTACAACGAGCAGAATCCGCTGCATGAGCAAGCGATCGCGCAGGGCTTGGTGCAGGTGCAGAAAGCGCTTCTTCCCCGGGTGCGTGTATCGATCTGGCTTGGGCCGCACAAGCTCATGGATGTGCCCACGCCGCTACCGCATGGGAACTTCCCGTACGTGCCATTCTGGTGCTTTCGAAAGGACCGCAGCCGTACGCCATACGGCTTGATCCGTGACATGCGCGGGCCGCAGGACCAGATAATCGATCTGGACATCTTGCTTTACGAGGTGCTGAACTCCAAGCGGGTCGAGATAGACAATGATGCGCTCGACCTAAGCCAGAACACCTATCAAGAGGTGGCGAACAATATCAGTAGCCCACGCTCGATGACCATACTTAATTCCCAGCGCAGGAATGCCAACGGGTTCAGGGTCACGACGGATAACGCCCTGGCCGCGCAAGTGTTCCAACTGGTGCAGGAGCGCAAGCGCAGGATCGAAGAGGTCAGCGGGATCTATCGGGCTATGCTGGGAGCAAATACCGAAGCCAGCAGCGGCGTTGCGATCAGCAATCTGGTGGAGCAGGGTTCCACGGTGCTGGCAGAGCCGAATGATAACTTCAGGTATGCGCGGCGGCTTGTGGGGCAGCAGCTTCTTGCCTTTGCCAAGGCCGACATGATCGGCAAGCCCATGCAGGTATCCGTCAAGCAGGGGAGCGTGCAGAAGGTCATCTACCTGAATCACGAGGTCATGACGCCACAGGGTCCGGTTGTCCAGAATGACCTGGCAACCGCTCAGATCAAGGTGGTGCTGGAAGACATACCGTCGACACCCAGTTTCCGTGCGCAGCAGTTGCAGGCATTCAGCCAGATGGTGCAAGCCGCTCCACCTCCGTATCAGGCCGTGCTGTATCCGGCCATGCTGGAGCTATCGGATGTACCGAATCGCCATGAACTGGCCGATCAGTTACGGAAGGTAGGAAATGTGCCTGGCACTTTGACGCCAGAGCAACAGGCGCAGCAGGATAAGATCTCCAAGATGCAGCAGCAACTGCAGATGCAGATGATCCAGCTCAACATGAGTAAGGAACAAGCAGAGGTGGCGAAGCTTCAGGCAGAGGTCGAGAAGCTCAAGGCGGACATCGAGGCCCGGCAGCAGGAACTGGCGATTAAGGCAGAGCAGGTGCACACAGATGCCACGATCAAGGCAGAGAACATCACGATTCAGCAGGAGAAGCAAGCGCTCGATGAACGTACCGCTGCGGCCAATATGGCTTCGCAGAATGTCCAATTCCAGAATAGGGTGAGCTCATGATCAAGTTTATCGATACGGCGTTTGTCGGGGGCACAGTGTATCGCGCCGGCCAATTCGGAGAGTTTGATCAGGCCATCGAATTGGATCTGATAAATGCCGGTGACGCGGTAAATTACCTGGCCATTGCCCTGCCGGTGGAGGTGCTCTCGAGCAGCGCGGTGGCAGCGTCGTGCGCATCGACCAATATTGATGAAATTCTGGCGTCGTTTACTATCAAATCCGGCGTGCTGGGGCCAAACAGCATTCTTCAGATAGAGCCGCTCTGGACGTTCCCATCAAGCGCGAATAACAAGATCGTGAAGGTTAAGATAGCGGGCGTCACGGTCTACACGGCAACCCGGACGACAAGCACCAGGGAAGGCCCGCTCGTTGTCCTGGCGAACCGCAATGCGCTGAACTCTCAGATCATGCCTTACGACTCGGTATACCTCACTGCCGGGTCCGGCACGCCGGCCACTTTCGCTATCGACTTTTCGGTAAATGTGACAGTCGAGATCACCGGCCAGCGGGCCAATGGTAGTGAAGCGCTCAAGCTGGAATACTTCAGGGCGCTGCACTTCGCCGGGGCGTAAAGATGACGGTCTGGTATTTCGACTCGGACGGCGGATTGGACGGCAATAACGGAAAGAGTCCTGACGCGGCGAAACGATCCTATGAAACTTTTGTGCTTGCCGGGTTTCCTGGCGCGGCGCAAGGCGATACCTATCTATTCAAGCGCGGGACGACTCAAGTAATCTCGGCTGCGAATGTGGGCGCTGGGTCAGGTGCAAGTACCACACAGAGAACGCGGTATGGGGCCTATGGCGTCGCGCAAGTCCCGTATTCGATATGGACGCCCCCTCCAACCGGGGGATTGAATAACGCCTATGTCCTGAACGTCAGCGGGAAGAGTTATATCGACTTCGAGGATATGTACTTCGATGGACTGGGCCGGGCAACCTATACGCTGTACATGCTCGCGAGCGGGGCAACGCAGAATTCCGGTCATGCGATTCGCCGGTGCTTTTTTACCAATACCGCAACCGCGGCTCTTGGCATACCGAATGGCAGCGGGCTGATTTTTGGTGGGACAGATACCTCAACTGGTGATACTGGCGATTATCTGATCGAGGACTCGGAATTTTTCGGCAACCCGGTGCACGGAATGATAGTCAACGGGGCGCATGATGTGGTAGTCAGGCGCTGCAAGTTTTACCGGAATGGCTTTGATGCCCCGACAGGTGGGCATGGATTCTCATCTAAATACCGGCTGCAGGAGTTCACGACCTCAGGCTGGACGAATACGAGCGGAACTATTTGGTCGCGGGCGCTGGCTGCATACCAGCTTGACGTCTACTACGTCATTACGAACGTAAGCAACTACGGGAGACTGACGAAGAATATATCCACCCCCACGACTCCCGCCGCCGGTGAGTTTGGGGTATCGGCAGGCACGCTCTACATCAATGTGGGATCGTCAACCGACCCTAAGAACCAGAGCGTGAGATATGCCTGGGGTCGATGCTACAACCTGCTTATCGAAGACTGCGAAGCATGGGGAAACTTCAACGATCCGCGAGCGGCGGATGTCGAGGGACATGGTTTCGCCTTCGACAATTGGGCGGATAGCTCGATATTTCGGAGGAATTATTCGCACGATAATCAAGGCGCCGGATTTTCCTTGAATCTGGGAGACAACAATACCGTTGAATCCTGCATTGCCACGAGAAACCAGGCGGCAGGATTTCAGGCTGCGTCTGCAAAAGGAAGCATGGTCAACAAAAATACATTTGTTAATAATAACTTAGGGCAAGTTGGAATAAGGGCAAACGGTGAAATCGTGATGTTTCCCAATTGCGGCGGTGGAGAGATAAAGCAGAACATTTTGCAGAATTACGGCAACCGTCAGTATGCCGCAGACATCTTTCCGGATGTGACGGGGGTCTCCGCTGACAGGAATGTTACTCATGGCTACCCGCTACTGGAAAGAGCCGCGGTTCTCCAGAACACAATAATCGAGAACCCGTACCTGGACGGAGAATTCAGGCCGAGCAATCCGGCGGTTATAAGGGCCGGGAACAACTTGGGCGGCAAGGATTTTTACGGCAAGCAGTTTTACAGCCAGCCGAATATCGGCGCGGTGGAAGATATTTCTGCTACGCAAAGAAGGTTATTTGTAAGAGCAAAATAAACAGTTAAATCAGAATACTAGAAGCCGCTTTCGGGAAACCGGGACGGCTTTTTTTATGCGCGCTAACGGCGATACCGCAGTCTTTATCAATCCCGCATTTCGCGGCGTGCTCACGACGATACCGCAGTTGGAGGAAGAGGCAAAATGGAATTGAATCAGCTTACGGATGAGCAAATTAATACCCTGACGCCCGAGGAAATCGAGACTTTGGAGAACAGCCCGGAGAAGCTCGAAGAGATCCTTGCGGCGAAAGGTGGCGCATCGGAAACGGCAACCGACAAACCCGAACAGGAAGAACAGGAAGGCGCGGCTAACGGCGCGGGGGAAGGAGAGCCGGTCGTTCTCACAAAGAACGGCAAAGGGATTATTCCTTACGAAAAGCACAAGGAGCTTCGTGTCGAGAACTCATCGCTGCGCGAGCAGCTACAGCAGGCCCAGGGCAGGCTGGATGAGCTTCTGAAGGCAAAGGATGAGGCTGGCAGCAAGAAGGATGCAGCGGTTGCGGATGACGCTATCGAGAAGCATCTGGAAAAGCTCAAGGCCGAGATGCCAGAGATCCACGAAGTAATCTCCGCTGTGCTGGAAGGAAGCCAGAAGCAAGGCGAAGAACTCAGAAAAACGCTCGAGGAACTGAAGCGCGACCGGGAGGAATCCCAGCGCGCCAAGCAACTCAGTGTGGCTGAGCAGATCGCCGAGGCGAAGGAAAACAATTCCGACCTGGTGCATTGGGAAGGCAACGATCCGGAAGCATGGGAAGAAGCGATGAAGCAGGACGAAATCCTCAGGACCACCAGCAAATGGGCGAATAAGCCTTTTGCCGACCGGTTCGGTGAGGTGGTCCGCCGGGTGCGCGCCATTCTGCCAGAAGCCTCTGTACCGAACAAACCAGTCGATCCGAAGCAGACCAAGGCCGAAGCGAAAGCAAAGGTCGAGGCCGCTCCGGTGAGGAAACCCACAACCCTATCGGATATTCAAGGCGGCGTCACATCCACTTCCGAGGCGGAGCAGCTTGCGAACATGAACCCGCATGAGCTTGCCGCGAAGCTGATGAAGATGCCGGCGCACAAAGCCGCAGCCTTGAGAGCCGAACTCGATTAAAAGGAAATAGGAAATGGCTGAAACCAATATCGCCAGCGGCAGCTCGCTGGCAATCAAGCAGTATAGCGCCGCGCTTTTGGCGAACACGCTGAAAGCGACCACGGCAATGGATAATCTCGTGGGTCCGATCGAGCCGACCGCTGCGATGGATAAGGTGGCCGGCCAGTCCGCGCCTGGCATGCCCATTGTGCGGATCGACAATCTGATGAAGAACCCTGGCGATACCGTGTCGCTCGACCTGGTCGACACCATCTCTGGGGAACCTCTGATGGGTGACATAAACAGGGAAGGAAAAGGTAACTCCCTCTCGTTCTCCTCGATGGACATCAAGATCGATCTGTCTAGCAAGGTGATCGATGCCGGCGGCAGCATGAGCCAGCAACGCACCAAATGGCAATTGCGTGAGATCGCTTTGGCGCAGTTGTCGGGTTATTTCCCTCGCTTGTCCGCCCAAACCTCACTGGTGCACCTGGCCGGTGCGCGCGGATCGCAGCAAGGCACCGACTGGGCCATTCCCCTTCAAAGTGCTCCGAATTTCGCTTCGGTGATGGTTAATCCCGTCAAGGCGCCCACCTACAACCGGCACTTCGTGGTGAACGGCGCGAATCTGACGGCAGGAGGCCAGCAACTGGCTTCCATCGCCTCCACCGATCAGCTCAAGTTGGCCCATCTGGACAATATTCGCAAGCGTCTGGACGACATGGATCAGCCCTTGCAGCCGGTCAAGATGGACGGCGACAAGGCGGCGCAAACCTCCAAGATGTGGGTTTTCCTGGCAACGCCGAACCAGTATTCGATCCTGCTGACCGAAGGCTCCCTGCGGGCATTCCAGCAGAACGCCGTGAACCGTGCGGCTTACTTCGACACCCGCCATCCTCTGTTCGCCGGGGAAGTGGGGATGTGGAACGGCATCCTGGTGATCAAGAACGAGCGGGCCGTGCGTTTCCTGCCCGGCGACTCCACTCAGATCATCACTTCCGCCAATGCCGCAACCGCTACCGAAAGCGCGCAGACCGTCAACGGTTCCCTGGGAGGCGGTTACGCTGTCGAGCGTGGCCTTCTGTTGGGCGCCCAGGCTCTGGGTATTGCTTACGGCAAGACCAAAGTCAGCGGCATTCAGTTCGGCTGGAAGGAACACTGGTACAACTTCGAAAGCAACCTGGAAGTCATGGGTGAGAAGGTTTGCGGCCATATGAAAACCCGGTTCTCGATCGACGACGGTACCGGCACCAAGGTTCCGACCGACTTCGGTGTGATCGCCGTCGATTCGGCCGTGCCGCTGTAATCCGTTCTGACGAGTTTTTGACGAAACGCGGGACTTTCGCCAGTCCCGCTCCTAGTCTCTTAATTTTCAAGGAGTTTTTCAATGGCAACTTTCAATGCACCTGATTTGACGTCCAAGGCGCGTTTCATGGGAGGGTACGGCAACGGAGTCATCGTCTACGGTACCGTCACCCCGACTGCTGGCGCTTTGGCGGATGTGTACCGGCCCGTCATTATCCCGGCCGGCATGCTGGTCACCGACCTGGACATCGTCAATGATGACCTCGATACCGGCACGACCCTGTCGGCCAAGATCGGCTATGCGCCGGTCAATTCCGATGGTCCGACGGCGGTGGATGATTATTTCAGCGCTACGTCGACCTTCATGACTGCTGTAGGGCGTAAGGTATGCGCGTTCCAACCTATCAAGTTTGAGAAGGACGTGTACGTCATCCTCACCATGACCGCTGCTGCGACTACCTTTGCTTCCGGCAAAGTTACGGCGGTCGTGAGGGGCCAAGCCGAGGGCGTCAAGTAAAGAGTATCTCCTGAAGCGGTGGTGTGTTTGGGGCGGTCTTCGGATCGCCCTTTTTTATGGAGCAAGATATGCCGCAAGTGCAATACATCGGTAAGTGCGACAAGCTGGATAGCATCCGGGGAGTGGGACTGCATTGGTCACCCGGGCAAGTGCGCAATGTGACATCTGGGGTAGCTGAGAGGCTTCTGCATTACTCGGATACCTGGGTAAAGATGGATGAGGATGCGGTCGACGATGATCCCATCGATCTGGCACCGGACGACAAGGTTGCCGAAGAGCCGCTGCCTGTCGTGGATTTTCACGCAATGGACAAAAAGGCCTTGGTCGAATGGGCCGAAACCAAATACAACGAGCGCCTCGACAAGCGCCAGAGCGAGGACACTATCCGGCACAAGGTGATCGCCCTGTTTGGCCGGTATGAGATGGACGAAGAAAGCAAATAATGGCTTTCACCTTCCAATCCGTTGTCGACCTTGCGCGCATCCCGCTCAACGATGAAGACAAGGTGCGCGTGTATGACGCAACGCTGCTGGCATTTGCAAACCACGGCATGATGGCTTTGGTGAAGCGTAGGCCGGATCTATTCGTCGGGCAGTACGCAAACCTTCCGACAGGACAGAACGTGCTCACAGACGCCTTCCCGCTGGCCGCCGGCTACGTTCAAACGCTCGCCGATTACTGCACGTTCAGGGCCGAATCCATTGATGACGAATTTATCAATTCTGGTAGGGCAGCCTTGTTCATGCAGCTATTCAATGGAGAAGCGCAGCCATGAAAACGTGGGACAGCTTCTATGATTTTGTCGCTCCCGATCTTCCTGGCTGCCCATTCGCAGCAATCGACGTTGCGCTCCGGCAAGCGGCCATTGATTTCTGTTCCCAGTCTCTGGCCTGGAAATACACTCATCCTGACATCGCAGTGACGGCTGGTACCGCCTCGTACAACTTTGTTCCTCCTGATCAAGCTGTGGTGCATGCCGTGACCTATGCGGAGTTTGAAGGCAGCGAGATCGATTGCCACACCGCGGAATCTGGGATCCAGATCTACAACTGGCGCAATCAAACAGGCACTCCTGAATATGTGCTGGGCGGCGCTACTGCATTGCAGCTTGTTCCAAATCCGGCCGCTAACGGTACGCTGAAGCTCGAAGTGGCACTTAAGCCATCTCCGACGGCAACCGGTATCGACGATGACATCTTCAATGAGTACCGGGACGCAATGGTTCATGGTGCATTTGGCCGACTGATGGCGTCGCCCAAGAAGCCATATACCCAACTGCAACTTGCAACCTACCACCAGCAGTTGTTCACGCAACTGACCGGACAGGCTGGGTACAGGGTGGCGCGCAGTTACACTAGGGCGCCTCTCAGGACAACTATCAATTCAAGGGGTCGGTAAGCATGGGGCTCAAGTTTTCCAATTTCGGTAAAGCGCAGGTATCCTCAGCGCCGTCTGGCACCACTGGCCTGAGCTTTGCCGTTACCGCCGGACAGGGGCTGCTCTATCCCGCCCTTGCGGCAGGAGACTACTTTTACGGGATCTTCAAAGACGCATCTGGCAACCGTGAGGTCGTGAAGGTCGAAGCGCGCAGCACCGATACGATGACCATTGCTGTCGGCGGCCGCGGACTGGATGGAACGGCGGCGCGAACCTGGGCGGCGGGAGATTACTTTGTCGCTGGTCTTTGCAACGTCGCGCTTCAGGAATCGCTCTCCAATGCCAACCTGATCGCTTTGGGGGCGCTGGCTTCGGCTGCCGATAAACTGCCGTACTTCACCGGAAGCGGGACGGCGGCGCTGGCCGGGCTGTCCGCTTTCATTCGTACCTTGCTGGATGATGCGGATGCTGCTACTGCAAGGGCAACTCTGGGGGCAGAGCCCGCATTTTCGACTGGCACAACGTTTGCATTTTTTCAGGCCACCGCGCCAACAGGCTATACGCAGAACACGACTCACAATAACAAGGCCTTGCGGATTGTCAGCGGAGCAGGAGGAGGCTCGGGCGGCTCTGTGGCTTTTACTACGGCCTTCGCATCTCAAGCAGTTACGGGATCGAATAGCGCGGTAACTCTCAGCAAGGCGCAAATCCCACCTCACAATCACAGCTATTCAATCGGCGGATTTGTGGGTGCGCCCACTCGGGTGGCCAGCTCTGCCGACGCGCAAACAGGTTTGGGATGGACGAGTGATGGTATTGATAACGGTATTGGAGGCGGATCGCACAACCATACCTTCACCGGCACGGCTATCAATCTGGCGGTGCAATACATCGACATGATTCTAGCGAGCAAGAATTAATGGAAATCCGAATTGCCGACTGCCCGCTCGGAGCAAAGTGCGAAGAGGTAAAAATAGAGAATGGCAAGCAGTATATAGCCCGCTGCCCTTGGTATATCAAGGTTGCTGGTTTTGATACTAATTCTGGGAAGGAAGTCGAGGATTGGGGTTGCGCCATTGCTTGGATGCCACCCCTCTTGATCAATACGGCCAATGAGTCGCGCAAGGGCGTAGCGGCCACTGAATCTTTCCGCAATGAGATGGTAAATCAGGGCGAGCAAACACAAAAACTGATGCTGCTGGCCTCTCAAATATCCATGCCGAACAATCTCTTGCAGGAGAAAGAAATATGCGATTGACGATCATACGAGATGATGGAGTAGTCGGTATCGACGGAGTTTTCAAACGCGTTGATATGGGCGCCCTTCCTGCTGGCGTACGTGCCGTGCAGTGGGATGGCTCAAGTGGTCATGTGGAATACGACAACGGTCCGAATGCCGATCTGGATAGCATCAGCGAGTTCCAGTCATTCATTGACGCCTGGAACATGCCGCCTCAATTGCCCAACAATCCAGCTCCAACGCCGGACGAGATGATCGCTGCTGCCCATGCCCGCATCAATACCGCGTACGAGGCGGCAGTTAAAGCGTTGACGGCTGGGTATCCGGAAGACGAGATTGCGTCCTGGCCGAAGCAGGAAGATGAAGCAAGGGCATTCGGGACAAAAGATACTCCATGGATCAACAGCGCGGCGCAGGCACGCGGCATTGCTCCTGCGGCGCTCGCCTCCCTGATCATTGCCAATGCCGACGCCCTGGCACCGCTGCACGGCGCGCTGACCGGAAAACGCCAACTCCTGCGAGACCAGATCAATGCCTTGGGCGCGAATCCGAGTCAGGCTGCATTGGATGCGATTCAATGGTGAGGTATGAATAAACCCACGCTCAGTGAAGTGCGCGATCAATCCCTGCATATGTTCTATGGCGCGTGCCTGATGACTGCTTTCATTTGGCCTATTCCGGCTTGGGCGGCACCGTTATTCGTAATGATAGTCGCGGTAGAGCGAGAACTCGAACAGCACCAGTGGCAAGGGGTGGGTAAGCTCGACCTGACTTTCTGGTTTCTGTCCTGCCTGATATTCGATGCAGTCTACTACGCAATAAAGTTTATTTGAAATCATAGCACTATAAACACTACAGGCCGCCTTGAGCGGCTTTTTTATTGGAGGTTTCAAATGTCTCTGCCTACCCCGAAGTGGAAAGAAAAAGCTGCTCAACTGAATGCTGCTGCCGATGCGGAAGCCGATAGCCTGTTGGATAAGTTGAAGGCGTCACATTGGACAGCCGTCATTATCGGCGGGACTCTGGGGGCGGTTGTCGTTCTGGCCATCTTTGCACTGTTCGTGAGGTAAGCGTTGTGGCAAATCTCGATATATGGACATGGCTGGCCGGGCAGCTCATCGTTGGCGCGGCGATCTGGGGGGGAATACGCGCCGACATTCGTAGCATCCATACCAGGCTGGAGCATGCGGAGAAATCAGCGGAAGAAGCCCATAACCGCATCGACAGGATACTTGAGCGCCGGTAATGGACCAGTTTGATTTGGCATCGGAGTTTGAGCAATTGGCGCGGGAAGCCGCGCTGCGACAGCGCAAGCCCGTCACGAAACATAACGGCCACTGCCTGAATTGCGGCGAGGCGTCACGTGGCGCTTTCTGCAATCCGGAATGCCGGGAGGATTATGAACGAATTGAGCGAGCAGCAAAACGAAGTGGTTTGCAAAAAATCGAGGAAGAAGAGTAGGACGCTGAGATTCAACAAGTGGACCGGGTACGCGGCAGCTGCGGCTTCGGGACTCATGAGCCTGGGGGATGTATTCGGGTACATGCGCACTGATTGGGTGTGTATCGCGCTGCTGATCGCAGTAGTCGGCATCAGCGGGTACAACTATTGGCTGAGACTGCATACCAGTCAGGCGGTGGAGTAATGGCAGCGGCATCTTGTTCTGAGGAAGAATTCATCTCTTTGTGGCGGCGCAGCTCATCTCCTCAGGTTGTAGCAAGCGCCCTTGGAATTTCTGTAAGAAACGTTTTGGGGCGCCGCAGGGCGATAGAGGGAAGGCGTGGCATTAGATTGGTTTGTACTGCGCCAAACAGCCCGGACATGAAAGTGACGATCCCTGATAACGGGATACGGACACGGGTTGATCTTGAAAACGGTGTCGTGATCGTTGGCTCTGACAAACACTACTGGCCAGGAGTCATATCCACCGCTCATCGAGCTGCCATCAAAGTTATAAAAGATTTGAAGCCCCAAATGTATGTCTGCAACGGAGACGCATTTGACGGGCCAACCGCCGGCAGACACCCACGCATCGGATGGGAGAAACCTCCGAGTGTGAAGGAAGAGTTATCTGCCTGCCAGGACAGGATGTATGAAATTCATGATGCGATGGGCGGCAAGTCGCTGTTCTGGAACTGGGGTAACCACGACATCCGCTTTAATACCCGCCTCTCAGCTGAGGTTCCGACGTATGAGGGTGTTCATGGGACTGATCTTAAAGATCATTTTCCTACGTGGAAATTCGGGTGGAGCATGATGATCAACGGCCGCACGATGATCAAACACCGTTATCACAACGGGGTTCATGCAACCTATAACAACGTTCTGAAGTCGGGGACGTCGATTATCACCGGGCATCTTCATGCGCTGCAAGTTCGGCCCTATACCGATTACAACGGCACCCGGTATGCGGTTGATACGGGAACACTGGCTGATCCGATCGGACCGCAATTCACGTACGCAGAGGACGCGCCAGCGAACCACCGTTCTGGTTTCGCGGTGCTGACTTTCCACAAGGGAAAGCTGATGCCGCCTGAACTCTGCGAGGTGGTGAATGAGCAGGAGGGCCTGTGCTTCTTCAGGGGATCGACATTCACGGTATGAACCTGTTACTCGATCCCAAGATTTTCAATTACGTGATCCTGATTCTGTACGCGTTGAATGTCATCCGGTGGATTTTTGCAGGCAGTTGGACGGATGCGATGTATTGGGTTGGGGCTTTTTGGATAACTGCTGTGGTGACCTTTGGATATGAGCGCTGAATCATCTTTGAACACCCAAGTTGACGGGGATCATTACTCGAAATTGACAATACAGCCAATCACCTACATTCATTCAAATAATCTGGATTTCTTCCAGGGCAGCATCGTGAAATATGCTACCAGGCATAAGGACAAAGGCGGTGCGGCAGATTTGCGCAAGGTGATTCATTTCGCGCAGCTTGCTATTGAATTGCAGTATAGAGAGAAACCATGAATTGGGACGACCCCGTGATTCGCGGATTATTGTTTCTGATCTTCATGCTGTTCGCTGTTGATTATTACTTCTTTGTCGAGGCTGGACCTTATTGGAGCGCAATGTGAATCTCGTTTGGAACTGGAAGGACGTTTTAAAGGAAGCATGGAGCGTAAGGCTAGGGGCTGGTTCAGCCTTGCTGGCTCTGATTCAGCAATCGTTGGCTCTTCTGCCAGCCGGTCTGTTTGGCTTGTCCCCTGAGGTTTGGTCTGCTGTTGGCGCAGTGATCGGGGCGTTGAGCGTTTTATTCGCCGCACTCGTCGCTCCAGCAAGGCTCATCGATCAGGGACTGGCGAAATGAGCATCATCCTTGGATGGCCTAGCGTGTATGCCGGCACTGCCATGGTAACGATTGGAACGAGCCTGTATGCCGGTATCGGTCCGGGCCTGATCTGGGGCGGCATATGCCTGATCGCCGCTGGCGTGTCTCAGGTGCTGTTGGGATGATCAAGCTAAACCCTAATCAGGTTCGTACATCGGTTGCCACGATGGTGCTGGCCGCCTCCACCTTGGTAGGAATTGCGGTCCATGAGGGCTATCGGGAGGATGCCTACATTCCCGTACCCGGAGACGTGCCAACCATCGGATTCGGCTCCACCGCCGGCGTCAGGATGGGCGACAAAACCACGCCAACGCGCTCACTGGTGAGGCTGCTGGATGAGATCGAGGGAGTCTATGCCACCGGGGTCAGGCGTTGCGTTACCGTGCCGCTATACCAGTACGAATACGAAGCTTATGTGCGGCTGGCTTATAACGTGGGAGTCGGAACGTTCTGCCGCAAGGCCGCACCCGGCAAACCACCCAACCTGATCGATCTGATCAATTCCGGCCGGTATGCCGAAGCATGCGCGCGCATCGAGGCATTCAAATATGGGCCCGGCAGAAAGGTGCTGCCCGGACTGGTGAAAAGGCGTGCAGAAGAACGGGCGATATGCGAGGGCAGGGCGTGAAGAACCTTGCCCCGTGGGTTGTTACGATTACCAGCTTATGGCTGTACGGCTCAGTGCTTTGGTCGTATTACGCCTGGCTCCCGGTACGCGTGTTCGATATTTTCCTGATGGTCGGCATGGGTATCTCTATTGGCGCGGTCATATGGGGATACTGGCGCATTGCTGCCATCTTCAACCGGATTGAGTCAAGACGATGAGACCCATCGCCTTCGATTGGGAATCCGGCACAGCGACCATCGAATGGCTGTCTGCCACTGCCGGTCTGATCCGATTCCTGTATCCCACACCGGAGGCGCTCCCGTTCCGCGGAGTCTGCTGTATCGACATCAAGGGAAACGAATACGAATTCAAGGGTATGGTTTTTCGTGAGAAGGATGATGCGCCCACGCTTGCCGAGCATCGCGCTATCAAAGGCTATCTTGCCAGCATGGGGCTAGTAGGCAAATCCCGGCGCCTCAAGAACGGGAAAGTCGTAACAAAGGTGTATCCGGGCAATCCCGCCCAAAACTCAACTGTGGAGAATAGTATGAAAGTTACCGTTAGCTTCGATGTGAAAGACGATCAAGGTCAAGACTTCGCCACGATCAGTGCCGCATATACCGGCGTTCCTGCTGCTGGTGTGGCCCACATGGAAGGCCTACTGATCAGCGGCTTCCTGCAACCGCTGGTGGATGTGGCTACCGCTCAAGCCGGTCAACCCGCAGCCTAAGCTCCCTTGCTGAAGGGTTTGTGGGATAACCTCGCGCCGCGTGGCTGTCCCTCCCTTCATTAATCAATGACAGCATTCCGCATAGCAGGCTTCTCCGGCCTCGTTCCGCGACTGGCAAAGCAGTTGCTCGCGCCCAATCAGGCGCAGGTAGCGACAAACTGCAATCTGACCTCTGGAGACTTGCGCCCGCGAAGCGGACCGCTGCTGGTGTTCGCCCCGGTCATCAATGGTGACATCAAGTCGATGTTCCGGATGGAGAAGGACGGCAACGAGAAATGGCTTGCCTGGAATCGTGATGTCGATGTGGCGCGATCCCCGATTGCCGGAAACACGTCGAGACGGTTTTACTATACCGGTGACGGCGAGCCACGTGCATCGGAATACGACCTGGCGACCGCCGGGATCGGGCCGTATCCCGCTGGCTGTTACGTCCTTGGCGTTACGCCTCCCATCACCAAGCCGACAGTGACCCCAACAGGCGGCGCGAGCGCGACGACTGTCAGCCGGTCCTACGTTTATACCTTCGTCACTCCTTGGGGTGAAGAATCCGCGCCTTCGCCGGCTTCGGATGTCACGACCAACAAGGTAGACGCAACCTGGGGCCTGTCCGGCATGGACGCGGCACCTCCGAACAGCGGAACCATATCGAACGCATTGAAAGATACGCCATCTGCAGGCTATGTGACGATCACGCTGAATAGTGTGTTCGGCCTGCGGGCATTTGAAGAAATCACGTTTGCTTCCGTCTCCGGCATGACGGATTTGAACGGCACATTCGCTATCAGCAGCATCAACGGCAACAATGTCGTGATCATCCTCTCCACGACGCAGACATACAGTTCAGGAGGCACCTGGGCGCGCGTGGCACCCCACAATACCTCTGGTATGACCAAGCGTATATACCGCACCCTGACCAGCCCGACAGGGACTGAATATCACTATCTCGTCACTATTTCGGTGGCGACCACGACTTACAGCGACACGATCTCGGATACTGTCGCAGCCGTCAATGAAACTCTGCCATCGACCAACTGGCTCATGCCGCCCGCCAACATGCGGGGCATTGTCATCATGGCGAACGGTATCGCCTGTGGGTTCTTCGGGAACGAGGTGTGTTTCTCCGAACCCTTCAAGCCCTACGCCTGGCCTCTCGCCTACCGGCAAACGTACGATCAGGACATCGTGGCAATTGGCATCAACGGGACTACGCTCGTTGGCATGACCGAGGGCAACCCTTTCACCATTACCGGTGTGGATCCGGTAACCATGGGTGGCGGCATGCAGAACCTGGGCGTGGCGTGGCCGTGCATGTCCAAGAGCAGCGTGGCGAGTTTTGCGTTCGGTGTGGGATATGCCGCGCCGCAAGGCATGGTCATCGTGGGGCCGCAGGTCGATATTGTCACCAAGGATCTTTTCACCCAGAAGGAATGGTCAGAACTGAACCCGGACACGTTCATCGCGACTGCGGCGGATAACCGCTACTACGCTGGTTACTCGGCAAACGATAGCTCGCTGATGTTCGTGATCGATAAGTCCGAAGCTGCGTCATTCGTGAAGGTGAACCAGCGCATTACCGAGATATGGGCGGACCCGGCCACGGGCAAGCTTTATGTCGCCGTGGACAAGAAAATCTACCAGTGGGAAGGCGATGTCGGCACGAAGCTCTCCTACGAATGGCGCAGCAAGAAGTTCCTCACAGCGCCCCCGATCAATTACGGTGCCGCGAAGATCGACGCGGATTTCTCCATGTCGGAGGCGGAGAGTTCTGGTTCCCAGGCTGCTTATGATGCGATCATCGCCGCAAATGAGGCGCTGATTGCTGCCGGCCTGAATGACGGTTTAGCCGATCCCTCGCTCGGGGAATACGAGATCGGCGGGGATGAAATGCAACCGCTGCCTCCCTTGACAATCGATTCCCTGCAATTCCAGCTTTGGGCCAACGATGAGCTGAAGTTCAGCAAGACGGTGGTGAATACTAAGGCTTTCCGGCTTCCGAGCGGGTTCAAGTCCGATAACGTGGAAGTGGTGTTGTCCGGGAACGTGAAGGTGACCGGGGTAGTGCTGGCAGAAACGATGGACGGATTGAAACAGGCATAGAAAATGTGGGTTCCATGTACATGTCACTGCGGATATGTATAGAAAGTAGAAGTTTTTAAGCAGATCAAGCCGCCTCGCGCGGCTTTTTTTATGGAGAAAAGAAATGGCTTTGGCTTATGACACTTCAATACGAAACGCAATGCTGGACGCGATTACTACTCGAGCAGGCGCAAGCGCTTTGCTGCGTATTTACAGCGGCACCAGGCCGGCAACGGGCGGCACTGCGACGACCAAATTGGCAGAGTTGACCTGCAATGCCACATTCGCTCCTGGCTCTTCTGGCGGGGTTTTGACCCTCAATGCAATCACGCAGGATTCAAGCGCAGATGCAACAGGTACCGCGACATGGTTCCGAATCGTTAAGTCCGATGGCACGACATTCGTGATGGATGGCGATGTCGGCACAAGTGGATCGGATTTGAACCTGACCACCACGAGTATCGTGGCAGGGCAGCCGGTGAGCGTTTCTAGCTTTGTCGTGACAGAGGGCAATCCATAAATGTGGCGCCTGTTCAAGGAATGGGTTTATCAGGTGACCATAGCGCTGGATCAACAGGCTAATGCCATCCTGGGCGGCTCGGCGGATGAAACCATGTCGTCCCGCTGTTTCCGGCTGCATCACATCCCAACCTATCGCGTACTGGAGAAGATCGTCAATGCGTTGTTCCTGCCGTTCCAAGGCCCGGACCACTGCAAACACGCATACGAGAAAGAAGTCCTCGGGCGGCAGTTGCCGTACAGGTTCTACGACCTCGCTATCGGGATGAATATCCAGTACGACAAAGACAAGCTGGGTGACAAAGTGGAGGTGCCTGAATGAGCGTTCTTGGAGACGAAATAACCAACGATCCGACCGGAAAAGGATATGCCGCATTCCTGCCGGATCAGCCAGGGCGAGTGGTGGAACTGCTTAACGATCAGACAGAAACGATGCGCAAACGAACTATCGTTACAGTGTTAAAGATAATGGATGTGCTAGGGGTGACGATGTACGAAAGCGTTATGAACAAGTTGGACGCGATCGCGCCATCACGAGTGATAGTTCGGGATTTTCTGAGTAGGCTCAGAATGGATAGTGGAGATATGGGTTCGCCTACCACCATAGGGATGATTGATGTAATCGGGAGTATCGCGGCTCCAAATGGTTTTACCGCAGAAGAGGTTGCTGCACTCAAGGCTATTTCCATGCAACCAGCATCTCGAGCGGAAGTACTGGGCCTGCCCTATGTGACTGAAGAAGATCTGAGGAACAGATAATGGCTACGACATTCACACTTGCGCAAGGCGCTCGCTCTTCCGCGCTGCTCACAATGGGAACGCTCGCGAGCGCTACCTATATCGCATCGTCGGCCATCGATCTTGGGGCGACAATACCCATCGATGTAACGTTGGAAATCGAGGTAACCCCTGGGTCAACTCCTAGCGGTAACAAACGTATTCTGGTGTGGGCGCAACTTTCACTCGATAACACAAATTTCGGCACTGGACCGACGAGCGGCATGACCACGACCGACGAGGGAGATCTGCAGTGGGTAGGGGCGTTCACGATCCAATCAACCGGCACGCATCGCCGATTTATGAAATTGTCTGATCTTCCGGTTGCAAGGTATCTTAAGCTGGTAGTCAAAAATGATATGGGCGTGGCGCTTACCTCCGGCTACATCTACAAAGCCGATATAACCGCCGTAGGCACCTAATGCTCATCCTGCCGCGGCGATATACGTCGCAGCCACCGAAGCGTTCAAGAGTAGACGCTTCCCACCCGATTCTTGCCGGGGTATCCAACGCCATAATCCAGTATGGCGACGTGAACGGCTGGAGAGGAAACAACGCCACCGGCGAATTCGGTTCCCTGATTCAAGATCCGACGCTGAATGGCACGCTGGCGTCTGATTATACGGATGCAGGCCCGGCGCTGAAGTTCGACGGTTCGACTACATACGCTGATTTCGGCACGGCAAATATTCCCACCGATGAATTCACGGTCATGTGGGGCGGCGTATTCGATGCTCTGAGCGGTGTTACAGGAATCGTGGATTGCTGTAACGGGACATCAAACGGTTGGAGCCTGTTCACCAGCGGAACCGACATGTACCTGTCGGGAAATCATTACTCCGGCGACTTATTGGCATCCGGCTGGGCGACGGGCACGTTTTATCACGGGGCTGCAAGAAACAAAGCTGGTGTCGGAATTTCCATTTTTCGCAACGGAGCAAAAATTGCGAATAGCGGAATTGGACTGACTGGCGTATCGAACCCCACCAATCCATTTTTGGTCGGGCAACTTCGGGTAAGCGGGCCACGGTTCATAACAGGGCGCTTCGCGTACTTTTATCTTTTAGATAAATACCTCGATGATCAGCAGATTGCGGATATTGCGGTAAATCCGTACAGGATACTTTCACCGCAAAGAAAGCTGTATCTGGTTGGCTCGACATCATCCGGCGCAACTGGAACGGTAAATGTCACCAATGCTAACGACACTTCAGCCGCCACTGGGACCACCACACTAACCGGCAGCCTTGCCAGGACCAATGGTAATGACACGCTGGCGGCGTCCGGCACGACGACAATCAAGGGGTCGCTGGCGAAGACAAACGCCAATGATACCTCCGCGGCGAACGGCACCACTACTGTAACAGGTACGCTGGCAAGAACGAATGCAAACGATACCGTAAGTGCCAGCGGGTCGGTTGGGTCATCGGTATCTGGCAACGTTGCCTATACCAATAATAACGACAGCGTTTCGGCAACGGGAACCACGACCGTTACCGGATCGCTTGCGCGCGCCAATGCGAACGACCCGAGTTCTGCATCTGGCACAACAACGGTCATAGGGTTTTTATCCAAGACCAATGCCAACGACATTTGTTCGGCCAGCGGGACTGTTCCAACCGGCTCAACCGGAACTATTGCCGTCACCAACGCAAATGATTCTGTTTCGGCCACCGGCACGACGACCATAAAGGGCAGCCTGGCGCGCACGAACCGCAATGATCTCGTTTCCGCGTCAGGAATCGTAAATAACGGGATCGTGTTTGAAGACGCGCTTACGGGTGTCAAGGCGACTTCTGCCGGCATCAAGAAACCAGGCATACCGGCAACGGCGCCGGACTGGCTCCGCACGATTTTGGAGACGGTGATCGGGCGGCGTGGGAATGCAATTGTGATTCCTTCCGCCCAGACATTGACATTTTCCTCAACCCCGACGAAAGCCGAGTGTGAGGCGCTTTACGCTTATGTGAACTCTGTCCGCGATGCGACTGAGGCTATTTTGAATAGATTGGACGGATGATATGAACGCAAATTTAATTTCCCTGCTGCGGGCGAATATGGGTGTCCAACTCGATCCCAATCTCGCGGCAGATATTATGGTGCTGGCCGATCAGATTCCCACCTTGGTTCCTTTCGACGTGATCGACCGCATAAAGCCTGAGGCGTCCGGAGAGTTCGCCTTTGCGGTGGAGCGCATCGAGGACATCGAGGACGAGATAAAGCCTCTTCACAAATCGCATTGGAATGAGACCGAGGGGCACCGGCACGGTCTGCCGTTCAATCCCGATTACCAAACGTTTATTCGCTATGAACGCGCCGGGCGGTATGTCCTGTTCACGCTCAGGAGGGATGGGGTGCTGCTTGGAAACTGTGCGATGTACCTGGATAGAAGCGCGCACACGCAGACCCTGATCGCGACCGAGGACACTCTTTATTTACTGCCGGAGGCACGCAAGGGTAGAACGGCGATGCGCTTCGTGGCTTACGTTGAGAATGCGCTGAAGCAAATAGGGGCGAAGGAAATTTGCATCACGGTCAAGATGGTAAACAAGGCTGGAAAGTTTTTTCAATTCTTGGGTTACCGCCAAGTTGAAACTGGTTTCACCAAAATTCTGGAGGATTCAGAATGCAGGTAGGAGTGTGCGGCGTGATTGGGTGTGGCATGCAGGCGGTAAAGCGGGGTATGTGTAACAGGCATTATCGAAGTGCTCTGGAAAAAGGAATAATTTCTAGGAAACGAGCTATTGGTGTAACGATTCAGGATCGCCTGAATTTTCACAGCCAATATATTCCTGAGACTGGATGCGTTGAATGGACTGGTACAAGACACCCTGAAACTGGTTACGGAAGCATAACGATAAATAGAAAAAGCGTGTCTACGCACCGCGCAGCATGGGAGGCCGCAAACGGTTCTATCAAGAGCCGCATGCATGTTCTCCACAAGTGCGACAACCGCATTTGTGTTAATCCAGATCACTTATTTGTAGGCACAAACGCTGACAATGTAGCAGATATGGACGCGAAAGGTCGTCGGATAAGTGTAAAAGGTGAGGAAAAGTGGAATGCGAAATTGAACGACGAGTTGGTAAGAAGCATCCGGAAAGATTGTCGAACGGCTCGACAGATCGCTGATGAATTGGGAGTAGGTAAAACCATAATTGGTCTAGTAAAACAACATAAAATCTGGCGGCATGTTTACTAATATTCTTTAAGGATCAATATACTATGTGTAGCTCAAAACCTCCGCGTCCTGACCCAGCAATCGGGCAGGCAGCATTGCAGAATGCTGACATTGCACGCCAACAACTTGATCTCGCCAAAGACCAATTGGCGTATAACAAAGAAGAATCCGCTTGGCAAACACCTCTAATCCAAAAAATAGCCCAGCAGCAGATCGACACCGCCGATACCAACAATCAGCGTTCCGATGAACAGTGGAATTTGTACAAAACCCTGTTCCAACCGGTCGAGTCGAAGATGGTCGACGATGCCATGAACTTCGATTCGCCCGAGCGGCAGGCCATGCTCGCCTCTCAGGCCGGCGCGGATGTCACCAAGAGCTACCAGGGCGCCCAGGATCAGAATCAGCGCAACATGGAGCGCATGGGGATCAATCCCAACTCTGGCAAGTTCCAGGCGATCAGCAGCGAAGCAGGTCTTGCTCAGGCTGCAGATACTGCTGGAGCAATGAACACGGCGCGCAACAATGCGATTACCCAGGGCATGGCGCTACGCCAGGGCGTGGCACAGTTCGGGCGCAACATGCCAAATACCGGATTGGCGGCCGACTCCACCGCATTGAATGCCGGTAACTCCGCAGTGGGCAACATCGCCCAAGGTAACAACATCAACAACGCCAACGCTGCGACCGCACAAAATTGGTTCGGCGGGGCGATGACGGGGAATAACTCGGCTGCGGGTATCCTTAATAATCAATACCAGAATCAGCTCAACGCTTGGTCACAGCAGCAGCAGAATACCGCAAACATGATCGGGGGCTTGGGAAGTCTTGCCGGATCATTGGGTGGAGCGGCAATCTTGAGTAAATTAAAAACCGGTGGCGTAATCAAGCACAACCGAGCATATGGCCTCTCATCTGGTTACCGGCCCAGATTGACTGATTATGGATTGCGTCGCAAAGGTTATGCTGAAGGCGGAATGATTGTGGGTCCTGGAACCGGCACAAGTGATTCCATCCCCGCAACGATAGAAGGGCAAACGCCAATTCAGGTATCGAACGGAGAGGCAGTTCTCAATGAAGGTGCCGTGCAAATAGTTGGGGAGCCGTTTGTCCATAATATCAATGCCGCGGGACTGGCGATGTTGAGTGGCAAAAAACCAGCGCAACCAGTTCCTGGAGCTGTCAACGGTTTGGCCGGATTATCGAATGGGAGGGCTTAATAATGGCCGCATCTGGAATTGGAGCGTTTGCTGCTGGATTATCGGATGGATTCAACAACATGATGCAGCTCAGCATGCAAAAAAAATATTACGACAGCCTCAGTGAGCACAGGGCAAATCAAGATGATCTTAAGGCTCAGCAGCTTGCCGCAAAGACGGAAGGCGGTGGTGCCAAAGGTCCGGATCGAGAAGGGTTCAAGGGTTCCTTAATGCCGATATTCAAGGCAAATAACACGGCTCCCGCCCCGCAGCGTCCTACGATGACAAGCCAACCAGGATTGGGCCCGGACACGCTTACCGACGTTGGCGCATTATCCGGCAATGCTGCTGGAGCATATCAATCGCCGAGCCTCGCCAGTACATCAGCAGCAAAGAACCAAGCGCAGCCGGTTCAGCAGGACGAAGATTTCAATCCGGTACATGAAATAGTGAAGCAAATTTATGTTGGCGATCTTGCGAATCAACCCGACAAACTCAACGCCATCCGGGCCGCAGCCGCAATGCACGGCATGGGAAAGGAGGTTGATCCGTGGCTGGATTCCCTCGTAGCTTCGAAGAAAAGCGGTATTTTTGATGCTGCCATGAGCTTGAAGCAGGGGAACATAGATGGGGCCATGGATAACCTGAAGCGCGGCGGCATTCAGTTGGAAGGTCGCCCGTCGAGGGTTGACCCAAATGACAACAGCAAGTGGAAGGTAAACATTTCCGGGACCGGCGAGCAAACGATAAATCTGGATGATTGGGCAACCTCCACGCTGGATCCTGAGAAGTATTCAAAATTCCTTCTTGACCGCCAAGGCGCAGTGGACAAGTCACGCTTGACGGACGCGCAGATCGATAATCAAAAAGCTGGTGCCGAGAAAGATCGTGCAATGGCGAAGGCGTATGGTTTAGGCAGCCTTGGTGCTGGCCGACGCTCCAATAATGGAGGTGCTGGGCTATCCCCCACGGTTCGCAAGACCGTGGAAACCGATCAAGGTATCGTTGCAATCATGTCGGACGGTTCCAAGCGGGTTATTGCTGATGACCAGGGCAATCCGATGTTCGGCACTTCTGGCTTAAAGACTGCGGCGGGTTTGATCGGTAAAACTATCGATCCGATGAGCGATACCGGGGAGATTGCTGGCAAGGTCAACGCTTTGACCAATCAGTTGAGAGGCACAAAAACGGGACCGGCGCCCGCGCCGGCATCAACTGGAAAGGTACGCAAGTTCAACCCACAAACTGGGCAATTTGATTAAATCTCACCTCGGGTTTGATAGAATAAATCAGGCTCGACAGGAGGGTGCAATGATTGCTCGTTTGATGTGTGTAGTGATGGTTGCGACATTGGTTGGATGCGCGACCTCAGCCGGGTTGAGAACGAAGCTGGATGGGATAAACGGCTTGTCTGAAACCGATCTGGTCAGATCAATGGGAACGCCGCAGCAGGTATACGAGACAGAAGGTGCAAAGTTTCTCACCTATTCATCATCGCGATTTGTGATGGTGCCTACTGCTTCTGGCAGTATTGGCAACACCAGATCGTGCCAGATAACTTTCGAAATCAACCAAGGTATAGTCGTGGGGTCAACCTTCAAGGGAAACGACTGTAAAGCATAACCTTTACCAAAACTGGAACATCAAAGCCGCCTCCGGGCGGCTTTTTCATTTCTGGAGACTGATTAATGGTTCAACGTGTCGAGGCCTGGGGCAATGTACTGGAATTCCCGGATGGGATGAGCGATGAGGATATGGCATCGGCAATCCTGGAAAACGAAGTCCACTTAAACCCGAATGCTTCCGCCTCAACCAAAGCAAAGTCTTTCGTATCCAGAGGGGTAGACGCTGGCCTATCCATGCTTACACCCAAAAAGAGCATTGCCAATCAGGCACAGGAGCGTTCCGCCTCTACCGCAGGTCTCGCAGCACCCCAGGTAAATGGCGTGCCGGTCCGCCAGGACTTCTACAATCGGATGGTTGCGGAGACTCCGAAAGGTCAAGTCACGCCCGGCACTGGAATCGTGGCTCGTACCCGCAACGCTGCCGTACAGGATACCGAATCCCAGAAGGGCAAGCGTGTCGTAGCGAAGGCGTTTGTTTCCAATGAACCGGTGCCGGAAGAGGGCGGATTCATCAATTCTGCCGGGCGCACCATCGGCCAGAATATCAAGGGTGCCGGGCAGATCGCCGCTGATTTTATTCCTGGGGTAGAGCAGGACAACGCAGTAAAGCGCTATGGGCAGGCTGTCATCGATGCGAATCCCACCGCGGTAAATTCTCTTGAGGATATTGCAAACAAGCCGGGCACCGCAGTAACGGAAGCAACCGGCAACGCCGCGCCTTCCATGGCTGGAATGGTTGGCGCCCGGGCGGTAGGGCAGGGCATCACTGCGCTGTCACCTTTTGCTGGCCCTGCTGCACCATTGGTTGCCGCTGTCGGTCAGGTTGTGTCCTGGCTGGGCCCGGCTGCAATTGCCTCTCTGCCGTCCTACAGCGGAATCCGGGATAAGCAGATTCTGAACGATCCGAAGAATCAGGAATTGGGTAAGGCCAAGGCGATAGCGTTGCTTGGAGCCGGCGCAGTCGGTGCAATCGAACAGGCATTCGGCCCCCAGCAATGGGCAATGGCCGCGCTCACGAGAGAGGGCAGGGCGCAACTCGCGGAGAAATTCGCTGCTACGACTCTGCCTGGGGCAATTGGAAAGGGAATTGCCAAAGGTGCTGGTATCGAAGGCTCAGAAGAGCTCGCTCAGAATCCCATCGAGCAGCTTGCCTCGTTCGACAATCCGACGACTCCCGAAAACCTGAAGGAGACGGCTTTCGGCGGAGCTATGGGCGCGATCGGCGGCGGCGTGCTGGGTGGTGGAACGGGTACCATTGCTCGGCAGAATCCGACGCCAACCATACTGGGCAAGCCAGTCACTGAAATATCCAATGGCGTTTTGAATTACACCGCTGCTCGTGGAAGTAACCGCGCCAAAGCTGCTGCTCAGGCCGAGCTGGCCCGGCGCGCCGCGCAGGGTGTCGATCCCGCTGTTGCGGATCAGCCAGAATCAACTTCTGAAGCCGTGGAGCGCATCATAGCCACGGGCAAGGATAAGGCTGATGAGATTCGGGCGAACGCGGCCAGCGAGCCCGACGCGATCCAGAGCGGCATATTCGACGAGCCGGACCATATTGTTGACGCCACCAATATGGTTGGAGAAGGAACGGGAGGGGCTGTCACCGATAACCCGACTCCGGAGCCGGTTGAAACTCTCAACGCGCAACTGAATGCGCTGGCCGAAGGCCGGAAGCCTGGGGTGCTGCTGACACCCGGGGAACCGCTACCTGCTACGCTGCCGCCGGATGTGAGAATAGCGATGGTTCCGAATCGGGGAATGCTGCTGTATCGCGATGACGCCACCCTGCAAGCCGCACTGAACGGCCAGATGGGTACGGCGTTGGGCTATGGGATCGATGAGAAACCGGGCGGCGCTACTCAGGTTGTCACTGCTCGCGATCCGAACGGGACTGTGATTCAGGATGTGGCGACCGATGGGAATCCGCAGGTACAGCAAGCAACGGCTACCGTGGCAGGCCCGGGTGGATCAGTGGAAGTCAGGCCGGTTCAGGAGGCGATGGCGGAGCGTGGGGCGGCAGTTTCTCAACCTCAGGAGCCGGGAGTCGACGCAATCAAGGCTCTCAAAGCGCATTTAGATGCAGGGAACAAGCCGCGCATAAGCTCATCACGAGATGAACGCGGGAACGTTCGAGTCGTCGCCAACGTTGGCACGGCAAACAATCTGCAGTCAATGGTCCTTAATCTGAAGCCAGAAGAGCAGAAAGCGTACGATGCTGCGGTGGAAGGGTTGGCATTCACAGAAACAAGCGACGGAAGAAAAATAGCAGAAAAGGATCTGATTAACGCGGTGCGGCCAGCAATAGATAGAGTCGTTGCTGGGGGTGAGGCGCAATCTCCTGCAGGGGAAGTAAGCAAACGGCCGGAGGGACAGCGGCTACCTAACGGTAATTCCCCTCATCCTGTTGATACCGAAGCGTCTCACGCGGAAGCTGATTTGCCGAACGTTCAGCCGGTTGCCAAGGCCAATGTAGCCGAAAATGGTCGGCAAGGCAATCTTCGTCCCCTCGTCGAATCCCTCATCAAACGCCGGGCTGCGGCAAAGGAATCCGGCAAGGAGCGCAGCCTGAACAGCGCCATTACTCGTGCAAAAGAGGTGATGGATGGCAAACGTACCGATACCGAACTCGAATCGAAGTGGTTCCGCGTGCAGGCTGCCGGGATGAAGAAGTCTGATCCCGATACGGCTGAAATATTGAAGCGCATCGGGGAGACGGTGAAGGCTCCGAATGCCCTGAATACTCAGCCTGGAAATAAATCGTTCGAGAGATATGCCGCGCTTGGTGACGAGATTGGAACCGCGGAGCAGGCAGTTGCTGACGCGGAAGAGATAACGGGATTGCGTCTCGGGCTGCAGGTTGTTTTTGTAAAGCTGCCGCCGAATAATCCGGCTCGTTTCATACCTGGAAGTCGAACGATAGAGGTTTCCAAGGATTGGAACTACGCGCGGGCTGAGGGCGCCCAATACATCGCCGAAGAGTTATTCCATGCTGTTGACTCATTATCAGAAAATTACACACTGAGCGCATCCAGCAAACGACTGGATTTGAAGACGGGGGATATAGCGCAGGAGGTTTTTAAAGACTTCCGTGGGAAAGGAATATTTGCTAAATTTTTTGCTTATCCATTAATTGAAAATGATCTAACGGATTCAGTCAAAAAGGCCGAACTTTTCGCCCGTCTTGCAGTATTATATTTTGGTGATCCTGCAAGCATGCAGCGTCATCTACCAATAGCTTATGGAGCATTCAATGGAATATTCAGGTCTTCAGCTCACCCAGTTAGCGGAGAAATATCACGAAGCGTTTGGTCCTTTTCCAGAAGGTCTTCTCCGCTGGTGCGCGAACACGGGGCAGGTGGATCAAATGGCAACAGGAATGGAAACGGCGCTCAAGACGGGGAAAGAGCCGAACTGGAGCGATTACGTGAGACGATCAGGGTCTCCTTCGAGGCAAGGAAGTACGGAGCAAAGGTCTACTTTACCCGCCTAGATACCAGATCATTCAAGACTAGGCTTGCTGCTTATAAAGAGAAACAGCGAGCGAGCGCTGAATCCGACCGAATAGCATCGGTCCGTCATCGATTAAAAGCGGCGGAAGACAGAGCAAAACAGGCCACCCATAGCGGTGGCCTTTCTGTTTCTGGGGACCGGAAAGCGAGTGTTCAGTCCCTGGTAGATTCGATCCGCTCGGAATGGAAGAATGCGCCTGAGATGGTCGTGGTCTCGAATATGTCGGATCCGGCCATTCCTGAACGTGTGCGAAGTGAGAACGACCGGCAAATGTCCCAGGGAGCGATCGGGCAGCCGGAGGGCTTCTTCTACAAGGGCAAGGTGTATATCGTTGCCTCAGAGATGCGCAGTCCGGACGATGTAGTACGCGTGCTGTTCCATGAAACGCTGGGGCATTTCGGCCTGCGGGGCGCGTTTGGCGATGAACTGAAACCCATCCTCAAGCAGGTCGCGGTTGGATGGCGTTCGAAGGTTGAGGCGAAGGCCGAGCAATACGGGTTGGATATGTCGATCGAGAAAGATCGGCTCATCGCAGCCGAGGAGGTGCTGGCTGAACTGGCACAAACCAATCCACAGATAGGGATGGTGCAGCGCGCAATCGCCATCATTCGCGCCTGGCTCAGGAAGAATGTTCCCGCGCTGGCGAACCTGAAGATGACGGATGCGGAGATCATCCATCGGTTTCTGATCCCGGCCCGCCGGTTCGTGCAGGAGGGGAAGGCTGCGGAACAGGAAGGGTTGGCGCCGGCGTTCAGCCGCTCCACCCCCGGCAACACCGCCTCCTGGGACGCACCTGAGCCTTCCATGATGGATGACCTGATATACAAGCTTCAGAACAAGCACATCGATCTCAAGCGCGTGGTCGAGGCCGTCAAGGCAACCGGTGCGCAGATCGCCGACAAGTGGAACGCCTACCTTCAGGAAGAGTTGTTCCACGGCCGGGCCGCGAAGCGCGTTCAGGATTTCGTGAACGATGAGCTGCGGCCAGTTATCCAGGGAATGAAACTGCGCGGGCTGACGGTGGATGAACTGGACCAGTACTTGCATGCCCGGCACGCGGAAGAGGCGAACAAGCTGATAGCGCAGCGCGATCCCAATATGCCAGACGGCGGCTCCGGCATGACCACGAAGGACGCCAAGGCCTATCTCGCCGGCCTGCCGGCGGACAAGAAGCAGCGCCTGGAGAATGTGGCAAAACTGGTCGATGCAGTGATCGCGAAGACTCGCGACCTGTATCTTTCCTACGGACTGATCGACCAGGCGACCGCCGACTCATGGAAGAACATGTTCCAGCACTACGTTCCCTTGATGCGCGAGGATCACGA
>Ga0066256_1001385_pt1 | contig 34321 bp, 27 predicted proteins | sample ThiBio_1000_biof_FD_87107 | JGI IMG/M metagenome (GOLD analysis project Ga0066256, IMG submission 87107) | Wastewater bioreactor microbial communities from Cape Town, South Africa - Thiocy_expt_1000_biof (version 2) | ecosystem: Engineered > Bioreactor > Thiocyanate-remediating >... | reverse complement strand
CGTACCCACCACCGACACCGGCACGGCCAGCAGCGGGATGATGGACGCACGCCAGGTCTGCAGGAACAGGATCACCACCAGCACCACGAGGGCGATGGCTTCGAGCAGCGTGTGGATGACCGACTGGATGGATGCACGCACGAACTGTGTGGGGTCGTACGCAATGCGGTACTCCACGCCTTCGGGCATGTTCTTCTGGATCTCGTCCATGGTCTTGCGCACGTTGGCCGAGATGTCCAGCGCGTTGGAGCCCGGCGCCTGGAACACGCCCATGCCCACGGCGGGGTCGTTGTTGAGCAGCGAGCGCAGCGAGTAGTCGGCCGCGCCCAGCTCCAGGCGGGCGATGTCGCGCAGGCGTGTCACGGCGCCATCAGCACCGGTCTTGACGATGATGTCGCCGAACTCTTCTTCGGTCTGCAGGCGGCCCTGGGCGTTGATGGACAGCTGCAGGTCCACGCCGGGCAGGCCGGGCGATGCGCCCACCACACCTGCAGCGGCCTGTACGTTCTGGCCGCGGATGGCGGCCACCACGTCGCTGGCAGAGAGGCCGCGCTGCGCGACCTTTTGCGGGTCGAGCCACACACGCATGGAGTAGTCGCCGCCGCCGAAGATCTGCACCTGGCCCACGCCCTGGATGCGCGCGAGGCGGTCCTTCACGTTGAGCACGGCGTAGTTGCGCAGGTAGTCGATGTCGTAGCGGTTGTTGGGCGAGACCAGGTGGACCACCATGGTCAGGTCCGGCGCGCTCTTGACGGTCGTGACGCCCAGGCGGCGCACTTCCTCGGGCAGGCGCGGCTCGGCCTGCGAGACGCGGTTCTGCACCAGCTGCTGGGCCTTGTCGGGGTCGGTGCCCAAGGCAAAGGTCACCGTCAGCGTCATCACGCCGTCGGTGGTGGCCTGGCTGCCCATGTAGAGCATGCCTTCCACACCGTTGATGGATTCCTCCAGCGGCGTGGCCACGGTCTCGGCGATCACCTTGGGGTTGGCGCCGGGATACTGTGCGCGCACCACCACGGAGGGCGGCGCGACTTCAGGGTATTCGGAGATGGGCAGACCGCGCAATGCGATCAGCCCCCCCAGGAAGATGAGCACCGACAGCACCCCGGCGAAGATGGGGCGGTCGATGAAAAAGCGGGACAGATTCATGGATGCTAATTCCTTGCGTCGCTGGTTCGCGCTCTCAGGCGGCGGGCGACTTGCTGTTGTTCTTGGCTTCCTTGCGATCACCCGCGATCTCGACCTTGGCGGTCATGGGCACAGGCTGTGGCGCCACCACAGCGCCGGGGCGCACGCGTTGCAGGCCATTGACGACGATGTTCTCGCCCGCCTTGAGGCCTGAGGTGACCACACGCAGGCCGTCAATCGGCGCGCCGAGGGTGACCTCGCGGTACTCGGCCTTGTTGCCTTCGCCCACCACCATCACGAACTTCTTGTTCTGGTCGGTGCCCACGGCACGCTCGTTGATCAGCAGCGCCTGCGTGTTGCGGGCCTGGCCCATGCGGATGCGGGCGAACTGGCCAGGGATCAGCGAGCCGTCTTCGTTGTCGAACACGGCGCGCACGCGCACCGTGCCGCTCTTGGCATCGACCTGGTTGTCGATGAGCTGCAAGCGACCGGCGTAGGGCGTGCCGCCCGCGGTGCCCGTACCCATCTGGACGGGGATGCGCTCGATGAGCTGGCGGGCGCTGTGGCCCTTGGAGCCGCTTTGCAGGTCTGCCAGCGCCTTCACCACGATCTGCTCGTCGGTGTCGAAGCTCGCGTATATGGGGCTGACCGACACCAGCGTGGTCAGCACCGGGGCGCCCGCACCGGCCGCCACCAGGTTGCCCACGGCGACTTCGATGCGGCCCACGCGGCCCGCCACAGGGGCACGCACCTGGGTGTATGACAGGTTCAGCTTCGCGGTCTGCAGCGCGGCCTGGGCGGCGCGCAGGTTGGCATCGGCCTCGCGCTGGGCGTTCAGGCGCTCGTCGTGCTCGCGCTGGGCAATGGCCTTTTCTTCAAGCAGGCGCGAGGCGCGCTCCAGCTCGCTGCGGGTGTACGACAGGCGGGCCTGTGCGGCCACCACCTGGGCTTCAGCGCGATCCACCTCGGCGGCGTAGGGAGCCGGGTCCACGGTCACGAGCAGGTCGCCCTGCTTGACCAGCGAGCCTTCGCGGAAGTGCACGGCCTGCACAGCACCCGAGACGCGGGGGCGTACGTCCACGCGCTGCACGGCTTCCAACCGGCCGGAGAACTCGTCCCACAGGGCGATGTCTTTTTGCAGCACGGCGGCCACCGACACCGGCATGGCAGGGGGTGCAGCGGGGGCGCTATCTGCCTGCGCCACGGGCGCCTGGAACACCAGAACGGCAGCCGCCACGGTGGCCGTCACGGCCGTGGCAAGGGTGGCCAGACCCAGGGGGCGGCGCTGGGAGAACTTGGAGAAGGATGGGAAGTTCATGGTCACTTTCGATCAGTAGGTGTGCCCTTGTGAAGCACGCTGTGAAATGGGTCTGCCGTGCGCTGGCGCCTGTGGGCTGCGCTAGGCAGGGGTCAATGCAAAGGGGTCGGGATGCAGTCTCGGCAATGACACGGTGGAAAGGTCAATACCCCGGCGACAAACACCAGGGCGGCCTGCGGGGCATCGTCAAAAGACGGTGCGGACGGGTGCGCTGTGACAGCGGCCGCAGGCCAACGGGATCAGGGGTGCGTTCATGGTGTGTTCTTTCCTCCGTGTCGTTTGAATGGTTGTCATGGCCCGAGGAGCGCGCAGGCAGGGCAACGCCAGGCAAGCGCTTCCCCTCCGGCACGCCAGGCCGGGAATCAAGGGGCAAAAAGGGAGTGGGGCTCGCGCAGAGCCCGCGTTTCTCTGCCTCCACCGGGGTGGAGGTCAGCAGCAGTCAGGGGTGTGAGAAGGTGTCAGGGGCCGTCATCAGGACGGCACCGGACTTCGCGTGGCGGCAAAGAACTGCCGGAACTGCTCTTGCGCACCAGCAGCACACGGACATTCGTGCGGGCCGGTCTGCAACAGGGCATCGGGCCATTGCGGGTTCTTGGAGAACACATGGCGGGTGACCGGCAGGCCGGCGGCCTCCAGCCGGGCCGCATAGGCCAGCGCCTCGTCGTGCATGGGGTCGGTGTCGCCCACCAGGATCAGCGTGGGTGGCAGCCCCGCCAGGCGCTGTGCACCGGCCGGCACGGCATAGGGGTGCTCGGCATCGCGCGGGCAGCGCAGAAAGTTGCGCCAGCCTTCGGTCCACTTGCAGCCCGTGGAATCGCCCGTGGCCTCGCGCAGCGACGCGGTGCCCACGCAGGGGTCCAGCATGGGCGACAGCAGAATCTGCCCGGCCAGCGGAGGGTGCGACTGGTCGCGTGCCATCAGCGCCACGGCCGCCGCCAGGTTGCCCCCGGCTTCTTCGCCCGCCAGGTACACGGCGGCGCCCTGCCCGCCAAGCTTGGTGCGGTGCTTGTGCACCCACTTGAGCACCCCGTAACCCGTGTCCACCGGCTGCGGAAAGGGCGTGAGCGGATACGCGACCGACACCACCACCGCCCCGGCACTCTCCAGCAGCGAGGCCACGGTGCAGCCGTTGTCCAGGTCGCCCGACATGAAGGCCCCGCCATGGAAGTGCACGACCACCGGCGACGTGTGGCCGGTCTTCTTGCGGCCGTACATGCGCACCGCCACGTCCTGCCCCTGGGCCACCTCAATGGTGGAATCAGTGCAGACGGACGAAGCCACACCAGACGCCTTGGCAGGCGCCGCAGCGGGCTGCGTGGGCAAAGAGGACGAGGACGGGTGGTCGGGCTGCATGGCAGGTACCCAGTAGTTAGGTGATGAGGTGGAGCATCGGTTGACGATGGATGAAATGTAGTGGCTTGGGCTTTTCTGATAAACAGGTCAAACACCACCGCACTGTTTCCAAAAGCTCAACAATCAAACCAGGGTGCCCGTGTGAGAATTCCTCAGCACCCAATCTGGGTGCTGAAGACTCAAGGAGAAGCCATGGACCAGATTCAGGCCATGCGCATATTCGTGCGGGTGGTGGAGGCCGGCACGTTTACCCGGGCAGCAGATTCGCTGAACCTGCCCAAAGCCACGGTGACCAAGCATGTGCAGGCGCTGGAGGAGCGGCTGCGCGTGAAGCTGCTCAACCGCACCACCCGCCGCGTGACCGTCACACCCGACGGTGCGGCCTACTACGACCGCACCGTGCGGCTGCTGACCGATCTGCACGACATCGAGGCCAGCATCACCAACGCTCGCGCCAACCCGCGCGGGCGGCTGCGCATCGACGTGGGCACGTCGGTGGCTCAGTTGCTCATCATTCCGCACCTGGCGGAGTTCCATGCCCGCTACCCGGACATCCAGGTGGATCTGGGCGTGAGCGACCGCACGGTGGACCTGATCGGCGACAACGTGGACTGCGTGATCCGGGGCGGCGAGCTGAGCGACCAGTCGCTGGTGGCGCGCCGCATTGGCAACCTTGAGTTCATCACCGCCGCCGCACCTGCCTACCTGGAGCGCAAGGGCACCCCCACCCACCCGCTGGAGATCGAGGAGAAACACGCCAGCGTCATCTACTTCTCGCCCCAAAGCGGGCGGCACTACCCGCTGGAGTTTCGCCAGGGGGATGAGTCCATCGACATCACCGGCCCTTACCAGCTGAGCGTGAACGAGGCCAACGCCTACGTCACCTCCATCGTGGCGGGACTGGGCATTGGCCAGATCACCAGCTGGCAAGCCCAGCGCTACCTGGACAGCGGAGCCCTGGTGCACCTGCTGCCCGACTGGACCCAGCCCCTGCTGCCGGTGTACGTGGTGTCCCCCCCCAACCGCCACCTGAGCGCCAAGGTGCGCGCGTTTGTGGACTGGGCGGCCGAGCTTTTTCAGCGGGAAGACCATCTGCAACGCAAAGCCTGACGGTCACTTTGCGCCGCTTTGCGTCGCCCCTCTGAGTGTGAAGAGAAACTCGGCTTGGCAGTGCCAACTCCACAGTGGCGCCGCCGGGTTTCACGCCTGGGGCATACGAGAGGTGCCGAATCCAGAGCGTGGACACGTTCCCAGTCTGTATGCTTGGAGCCATGAGCACTCCTGAGACCCCACCACCCGTCCCACCGGCCAAAAAGCCCGCCCAGCCGCGCAATCCCCTGCACGGCGTGACACTCGAAGCCATGGTCGTGGGCCTGGCCGATTACTTTGGCTGGGATGAGCTGGGACGGCAGATTCCCATTCGCTGCTTCCAGATCGACCCCAGCGTGGGTTCCAGCCTCAAGTTCCTGCGCAAGACGCCGTGGGCGCGCGAAAAGGTGGAAAGCCTTTACCTCTTCATGCTGCGCGACCAGCGGCGGAACGCGCAGAACTGAACCAGTCCACGCGCTACGCTACGCCGTTTTCAGGGCGCCTCTCAGTCGCCCGAGGTCACCAGAAAATCGCGGCTGATCCCGCCGCCCAGGTCGTTCACCCGGTCCAGGAACTGCGTGAGGAACGCGTGCAGGCCCGTCGCCAGGATCTCGTCGATGCGGCCGTACTGCAGGTCGGCCAGCAAGCGCCCTGCCCTGCGGCTGGTCTCGGCAGACTGACCGTTGGCCAGCACGGCCAGGTTGTCCACCACCTCGCGCAGGCACGCGTGCAATGAGCGCGGCATGTCGCGGCTCAGAATCAGCAGATCGGCCACGCGGCCGGGCGTGATCACGTCGCGGTAGACCTTGCGGTACACCTCGAACGCCGACACGCTGCGCAGGATGGCGCTCCAGTGGTAGAAGTCGCTCTCCTGGTTGCGGTCGCTGGGGCGGCCGAAGAAGTCGTTCTTCACAGCGTGGAACTTCACATCGAGCAGGCGCGCCGTGTTGTCCGCGCGCTCCAGGAAGGTGCCCATGCGCAGGAAGTGAAACGCCTCGTCCTGCAGCATGGTGCCCAGCACCACACCGCGCGACAGGTGCGAGCGGTACTTCACCCACTCAAAGAACTGGCCCGGGTCGCGCTCGAAGGCGCCGCCTTCCAGCTGCCGGTGCAGCTCCAGCCAGGTCTGGTTCTGCGTCTCCCACACCTCGGTGGTCAGCGCACCGCGCACAGCGCGTGCGTTCTCGCGCGCGGCGCGCAGGCACGACAGGATGGACGACGGGTTGTTGCCATCGCGCACCATGAATTCGAGCACGTTGGCGGGCGTTACTTCGCCGTGCTTGGCGGTATAGGCCGGGATCAGTTCGCTGATGGACAGCAGGCCTTCCCAGCCCGCCTGCGCCGCGTCAGCGGACTGCGGCAGCAAGGACATTTCATAGCTCACATTGAGCATGCGCGCGGTGTTCTCTGCCCGCTCTGTATATCGGGACATCCAGAACAGATGATCGGCAGTGCGACTTAGCATTTTTCCTCCCCGGGCAGAGAACCCCGCGCGTGCTGCGCACGCTGGCTGTGTTGTAGTGAAACCCCGCCTTCGGCGGCGTTTTCTGCTCTCTCCGTATAGCGCGACATCCAGAACAAATGGTCGGCGGTGCGGCTCAGCATCTCAGAACCCTCCTTGCGTTTGGGTCATGCCGCCCAAAGTCTGCGACTGTGTCATGGGCGCAGTGCTGCGGCCCTCGCCCAGCACCCAGGTGTCCTTGGTGCCACCACCTTGCGACGAATTCACCACCAGCGATCCCTCCTGCAGCGCGACGCGCGTAAGCCCGCCTGCCACCATCTGCACCTCACGGCCGCTGAGCACGAACGGACGCAGGTCGATGTGGCGCGGGGCAATGCCGCTTTCCACATACGTGGGGCAACTCGACAGGCTGAGCGTGGGTTGCGCGATGTAGCCCGAGGGGTTGGCGATCAGCGCGCGGCGGAAGTCCTCGATCTCGGCCTGCGTGGCGGCCGGGCCGATGAGCATGCCGTAGCCACCTGCGCCGTGCACTTCCTTCACCACCAAGTCCTTGAGGTTGGCGAGCACATGCTGCAGGTCGTCCGGCTTGCGGCACATCCAGGTGGGCACGTTTTTCAGGATGGGCTCTTCGCCCAGGTAGAAACGGATCATCTCGGGCACGTAGGGGTACACCGATTTGTCGTCGGCTACGCCCGTGCCCACGGCGTTGCAGATGCCCACGTTGCCCGCGCGGTAGGCCTCCATGAGGCCGTAGCAGCCCAATGTGGAATTGGGACGGAACACCTGCGGGTCGAGGAAGTCGTCGTCCACGCGGCGGTAGATCACGTCCACCCGCTGCAGGCCGCGCGTGGTGCGCATGTACACGAACTTGTCCTTGACGACCAGGTCCTGCCCCTCGACCAGCTCCACGCCCATCTGCTGCGCGAGGAAGGCGTGCTCGAAGTACGCACTGTTGTGCATGCCGGGCGTGAGCACCACCACCGTGGGCTCGTCGGCCGTGGCGGGGGCGCTGGCACGCAGGGTTTCGAGCAGCATGTCGGGGTAATGCGCCACGGGCGCCACCTTGTGCAGGCTGAACAGCTCGGGGAACAGCCGCATCGTCACCTTGCGGTTTTCGAGCATGTAGCTCACGCCGCTGGGCACGCGCAGGTTGTCTTCGAGCACGTAGTACTCGCCATTGCCCTGGGCATCGGGGGCGCGCACGATGTCGATGCCTGCGATGTGCGCGTAGATGTCTTGCGGCACATGCACCCCGGCCATCTCGGGGCGGTACTGCGCGTTGTTCAGGATGAGGTCGGCGGGCACGATGCCGGCGCGGATGATGTCCTGGCCGTGGTACACGTCATGGATGAAGCGGTTGAGCGCCGTGACGCGCTGCACCAGCCCCTGCTGCATGTTGGCCCACTCGTGGGCAGGGATGATGCGGGGGATCAGGTCAAACGGAATCAACCGCTCGTTGCCTGCACCGCCCTCGTCCTTGGCGCCGTACACGGCAAAGGTGATGCCCACGCGCCGGAAGATCATCTCGGCCTCGGCCCTGCGGGCCTGCATCACGTCAGGGGGCTGTTTGCTCAACCACTGCGCGTAGCGCTTGTAGTGTTCCCGCACGTCGCTGCCATCAAACGGCAGCATGGCGTACATCTCGTCAAATTTCTGCATGAACGGGCCTCCTGCAGTCAGGATAGCAAGTTGTGAGCCCGCCCCCCGCACAACACCCCTGGCGGCGCTGCGCCATGGGCCCCGATTCAGTCGTCCCGTGGCACCATGCGGTGCTGCCAGTAGCGCTCGCCGGTGTCGCGTTCGCAAGCCACCTGCCGAGGCTGTGACGAGGACCACCGAGCCGCCCCGCAGCGCGACGACTCCACCACCGCAATCTGGCGTGCGCGGTAGCGCTGCAGCACATCTGGCGCCGGATGGCCAAAGCGGTTGCGATACCCAGCCTGCACCAAAGCGGTGCGCGGCTGCACGGCCTCCAGAAAAGCCGCCGACGACGAGGTCTTGCTGCCATGGTGAGGCACCAGCAGCACATCGGCCCGCACCGGTGCGCCACGCGCCAGCAGGGCCTGCTCCTGCGGTGCCTCGATGTCGCCCACCAGCAAGGCCGACGCGCCCTCGGTGCCTGCGGCGGAAATGCGCAGCACGCAGCTGAGCGCATTGGGGCGCGGTGGCTTGGCCGCCCCCGGTGCGTCGTCGCCAAGCAGGGGATGCAGTACCTCAAACACCACGCCATCCCATGCCCAGCGCTGGCCCGCCAGACAGGGGCGGCTGGGGCGCAAGCGCTGCAGGGCGTGTTCGGCCTCGATGGAGCCGGTGAGTTCGGCGCGGGGCTGCTGGGCCAGCACGGCCGCTGCGCCGCCCGTGTGGTCGGCATCGCGGTGGCTGAGCATGAGCACATCCACCTGCTCTCCCAGCGCCCGCAGCAGCGGCACCAGCACGCGGTGGCCCGCATCGCTCTCGCGGCTGAAGCGCGGCCCGGCGTCGTACAGCAGGGTGTGCGTGGCCGTGCGCACCAGCACGGCATTGCCCTGGCCAATGTCGGCGGCCAGCAGCTCAAACTGCCCCGCTGCGGGCCGCGCGGGCTGCCACCACAGCACCGGCAACAGCAAAGGCAGCGCCAGCAAACGCAGGCGCCAAGGCAGGCGCATGGCCAGCAGCGCACCCCCAGCCACCGCCGCCACGCCCGCCCAGAGCGGCGCTGCGGGCAAAAACACCGCAGCCCAGGGCCACTGCGCCAGCCACTGCAGCCATGCGGTGAACGGCTGCAAGCTGAGGGCTGCTGCGCTCCACAACGGCGCCCACAACACGCCACCCAGCGCCAGCGGCGTGACCACCAGCGTGACCCATGGAATGGCCACCAGGTTGGCCACAAAACCCACCAGCGATACCTGGCCAAACAGCAACAAGCCCAGGGGCGTCAATGCCAGTGTCACGACCCATTGTTCACGCACCAAGGCATAAAAACGGCCTGTAGCGATAGTATCGCTTGCCTCAGCAGCTATCGGATTAGTAGCAAACAGCACGCCCACCGCGACAAAGCTCAGCCAGAATCCCCCCTGAGCCAACGCCCATGGGTCCAGCAACACCACGGACCCGCAGGCCAGCAGCCACACCTGGGGCCAGGGCCAGCGGCGCCCGCTCAGCTGTAGCAGTCCCACGATGGCCAGCATGGTCACGGTGCGCTGTGCGGGCACGCCCCAGCCGCTGAACAGCGCGTAGGCCGTGGCCAGCAAAACACCCGACACCAGCGCGGCAGACTGCGCTGGCACCGCCAGGCTCAGCCGGGGCGAGCGCCGCCACAGCGCCCTCACCACCAACGCGGCCAGCCAGGCAAACAACGTGATGTGGAGGCCCGAAATGCTCATGAGGTGGGCCACCCCGGTGGCGCGGAACACATCCCAGTCCGCACGGTCGATGGCGCGCTGGTCGCCCGTGACCAGCGCCGCCACCACGCCTGCAGTGCGCGTGCGAGTGGTATCAGCGGATTCATCGGCCGACCCATCACGCCCAAACACCAGGCGTTCCAGGATGGCGTCCCGCACGCGCTGGCGCAGCTGCTCCACCGGGACCTGCCAGGTGGCAGCCACACGCACTGGTGGCTCGTCCTTGGGGCCGGCGCGCACATAGCCAGTGGCCTGCACGCCCTGCTCCCACATCCACAGTTCGTAGTCAAAGCCATGCGGGTTGCGCAGGCCGTGGGGTGCCTTCAGGCGTACGGTGATCTGCCACCGCTCGCCCGCCCGCACAGGCGCGGGCTGGCGTTGCAGGTCCAGCACCTCGCCACCACCGCCAAAGGCGCCGCCATACCAGGCCACATCGATCTGCGGCGGCATGGCCACGGGTATGCCCTGCAGCGTTGCGGACTCCACCGCCATGCGCCAGCGGGTGCCTGCCTCGTTGACCTGCGGCATGGCGGCCACCACGCCGGTGAGGCGCAGGTCCTTGCCCTCCAGTGCGGCAGGCAGCGCCTGGGCCTGGTAGGCCACGGCCCGCAGGCCGGTGCCACCAAACATGGCCAGCGCCCCCGCCAACAACATCATCCAGGGCGACATAGCGATCACACTGCGAGCCCGGCGCAGCCCGGGGTGCCGACGCGCGGCAGCCACCGCACCACCGCCCAGCAGCAGGCCAGCCATCAACAACCACCCGTAGGCCGCCGCAGACCACAGCGCGGGCTGCTGCAGTTGCAGCGCAGCCCCGGCCACCACGCCCAGCAACACAGCGGGCAGCAGCCACGGACGCGGGGGCAACGGCACCTCCACCCCCTGGCCTGTGGCGGACAGCGGCGCGGCATTAGGGGCGCTTATGGTGGACATGCACTGATGCTAATGCGCCGCCAGGGCCTGCCCCGTCGGTGGGAGGGTGAGGCGCTGTGTAACACTTACCGCGCTCGGCGGCCTGCGCACCAGGCTGCCCTCGTCTATCCACCCGCACTTCCTAACGAGGACCACCATGAGCGTTTACGACAAGCTGAAAGAACTCAACATCACCCTGCCCCCCGTATCGGTGCCCGCCGCCGCCTACGTGCCCTATGTGCAGACCGGCAACCTGGTGTTTCTGAGCGGCCACATCGCCCGCAAGGACGGCAAGCCCTGGGCCGCACAGTTCGGCCGCGACATCGGTACCGAAGAAGGCAAGCAGGCCGCACGTGCCGTCGCCATCGACCTGATGGGCACGCTGCAAGCCGCCTGCGGTGGCGATCTGAACCGGGTCAAGCGCATTGTCAAGGTGATGAGCCTGGTGAACTCCACCGGCGATTTCACCGAGCAGCACCTGGTGACCAATGGCGCCAGCGAACTGCTGGGCCAGGTGTTTGGCGAAAAGGGCGTGCATGCCCGCAGCGCCTTCGGCGTGGCCCAGATCCCCATGGGTGCGTGCGTGGAGATCGAACTGATCGCTGAACTGGCCTGACCTTCAGACCTCCAGCAAAAAGCCCTTGGCATCGCTGCCAAGGGCTTTTTTGTTGCCTGCGGCCCGCCAGCTCCGCCACTGGGTTGCGAAAAAGGTGCCGTGCGCGCTGACTCGAGATCGGTGCGATCCCAACACCCGTCAGAAGGATTCCCAGTCCTCCTCGGCTCCCGCCGCAGCGCCCTGCTTCGCGTTTTTCTGGCTCCCCGTCTTGGCGACCGATGAGGGAGCGGGCGCCTTGGCCAGAGCGGCAGAAGTGCCGGTGGTGCCGATACGGGCCGCTGAAGCGGTAGTACCGCCAGCGGCGGGCGCTGGAGTTGCGCGGGCTGGAGACAGGCTGACGGTGACCTTGGCTGCACCGCGCGCCGCACCGATGGCGGCTTGGGCTGGGCCGTAGCTGGCGGCGTTCACCTTGAACATGGACACCTCGCGCGCCAGATGGTCGGCCTGCTCGCGCAGGCTCTGCGCTGCTGCGGCGCTTTCCTCCACCAGCGCGGCGTTCTGCTGGGTCATCTGATCCAGGTTGCTGATCGCCTTGTTGACCTGCGACACCCCCGCGCTCTGCTCGGACGATGCGGCCGTGATTTCGCCGATCATGTCGGTCACGCGCTGCACCGACTGCACGATGTCGGTCATGGTGGTACCCGCGTCAGACACCAGGCGCGAGCCGGTTTCTACCTTCTCGACCGACGCGCTGATGAGCTGCTTGATCTCCTTGGCCGCCTCGGCGCTGCGCTGGGCCAAGCTGCGCACCTCGCTGGCCACCACAGCAAAGCCACGCCCCTGCTCGCCGGCCCGCGCGGCCTCCACGGCGGCATTCAGCGCAAGGATGTTGGTCTGGAATGCAATGCCGTCGATCACACCGATGATGTCCGCGATCTTCTTGCTGCTGTGGTTGATGTCCTCCATGGTGGCCACCACCTGGGTCACCACTTCGCCGCCCCGGCGGGCCACGCCGGTGGCGCCTGCAGCCAGGCTGCTGGCCTGCTGGGCGCTGCCCGCGCTTTGCTGGATGGTGCTGGTGAACTCTTCCATCGCGGCGGCCGTCTCCTGCAGGTTACTGGAGGTCTGCTCGGTGCGGGCCGAAAGGTCCTGATTGCCGGTCGCGATCTCGGCGCTGGCAATGGCAATGCTGTCCGTACTCTGGCGCACCTGGTGCACCATGCGCCCCAGGGCGTTGCTCATGGCATAGAGCGAGCGCAACAGGTCGCCAAACTCGTCGCCGCGCGTGACGGATTCTTGCTGGCTCAGGTCGCCGCCTGCAATGCGCTCGGCCAGGCCATGGGCCTGCGCCAGCGGCCGCTGGATGCTGCCGATCAGGTAGTACGCCCCCACGATGATGGCCAGCAGAAGGAGGGCCACAGCCACCGCCGCGATCTTGACGGTGAGCATGCGCTCGGCCGCCATGGCTGCCTGCGTGTCTGCGGCGTTCTTCTGCTGCTGGGCCACGAACTCGCGCAGTGCCGTGAGGTAGGCCACCACCGACGGGTTGTACTTCTGATTGATCAACGTCACGGCCTGGTCTTGCTGGCCGTCGCCCTTGAGCTTGCGGGCCTCGCCACGCAGGTCGATCATGGCCTTGCGGGCGGCCGCGATCTTGTTCATCTGGGCCTTGTCAGCGTCGGACAGGGCCATGGATTCGAGCGACTTCTGCACCTCGCTGATCTGGGCCGAGGTGGCCGCAATGACGTCCTTGAACTCGGCCTCCACCGCCGGGTCGTTGCTCACGATCAGCGCCTGCGTGCGCGCGGCATTGGTTTCAGTCAACCCCGACCAGCGCAGGGCGGCCTGCACCCGCGCCTCCATGTCCTTGCTCACGGCATCGGCCTGGGCTTGCACTTTGGCCGAGCGGTAGGCCGCAAACCCCACCACGGCGACCAGCATGACCACGATCAGAATCACAGCCAGCCAGAGCTTGTGGGCCATCCTCAGTTGTTTGGGCATGGAGGTCTCCTGGAGTGTGTTTGTCACGAGATGTTGCTCGCTTTCCGACAATTGCACAAACCAGGAGCGGCCGCATGAGGGTCATCCCCAAGCGCCACTAGAGGCGCAGCCATAGGCGTAGGCTGCGTTGAGCCCTTTCCGTGCACCCCATTTCACCCGCTTGGAGTGGCTAAAAAAACCGCAGCGACACAGCTCCGGCCGAGAGCTGCACCGCAGGCGATGCGGCAAAAAAGCCAGAAGCCTTGTGCGAGCCGCTGTTACTCGACCCGTGTCACCGCCTGGGGCTTGAAGCCCAGGTCCGCTGCCTTGCCCTTGCGGCCGCGTGCGGCGCGGGCGTTGTTCAGGCTGCGGATCTCCAGCGTTTCGTCGCGCTGCTTGCCGCCCCGGCCGATGCCATCGAGACGAATGCTGCGGGTGTAGGCCGCAGCGCCTGCCAACTGGTCCTTGTCTTCCAGGTCGATCAGCATCAGCCCCCGGCCGCCGTTGGCCATGGTTTTCAGCTCGGTGATCTCGAACGTGAGGATGCGCCCGCCGGTGGAGGCGCAGGCCACATGCGTGGCGGGCACCACCGGCTTGCTGCCCGTGCTGCCTGCGGCGTGCGAGGGTACGCACACGGTTTCGCCCTCGCCCAGGGTGATGAAGGCCTTGCCGCCCTTCTGGCGCGAGACCATGTTCTCCACCGCTGCCAGAAAGCCGTAGCCCCCAGAGTTGGACAGCAGCAGCGTGGCGTTGGCGGGCCCCGCAAAGTAGTGCAGCAACTGCGTGCCTGCTTCCAGCTCAATCAGCGTGGTCACCGGCTGGCCATCACCCCGCGCGCCCGGCAGCAGCGACACGGCCACCGAGTACACGCGGCCGTTGCTGCCAAAGGCCAGCAGGGTATCGACCGTGCGGCATTCGAACGTGCCGTACAGCCCGTCGCCCGCCTTGAAGGCAAAGCTGGCGGCCTCATGGCCGTGGCCAGTGCGGGCGCGCACCCAGCCCTTTTGCGAAACGACCACCGTGACGGGCTCGTCCACCACCTTCACTTCGGCCACAGCCTTTTTCTCGGCCTGGATGAGCGTGCGGCGTGCGTCGGCAAAGGTCTTGGCGTCGGCCTCGATCTCCTTGACCATGGTGCGGCGCAGCGAGCCGGGGTTGTTCAGGATGTCTTCGAGCTTGCCCTGGCTTTCGCGCAGTTCTTTCAGCTCCTGCTCGATCTTGATGGCTTCCAGCCGCGCGAGCTGACGCAGGCGGATTTCGAGGATGTCCTCGGCCTGCCGGTCGCTGAGGTTAAAGCGTGCAATCAGCGCGGCCTTGGGGTCTTCGGCCTGGCGGATGATGGCAATCACCTCGTCGATGTTGAGCAGCACCAGCTGCCGCCCTTCGAGGATGTGGATGCGGTCCAGCACCTTGTTCAGCCGGTGCTGGCTGCGGCGGGTGATGGTGGTCTGGCGGAAGGCGATCCACTCTTCCAGCATCTGGCGCAGCGACTTCTGCACGGGCTTGCCGTCGAGCCCCACCATGGTGAGGTTGATGGGCGCCGAGGTCTCCAGACTGGTGTGGGCCAGCAGCGCGGTGATCAGCTCCTGCTGCGGTGTCTTGCCCGTCTTGGGCTCGAACACCAGGCGCACAGGGGCGTCCTTGCTCGACTCGTCACGCACCACGTCCAGAACGGCCAGCATGCTGGCCTTCAATTGCGTCTGCTCCTGCGTCAGCGCCTTCTTGCCGGCCTTGACCTTGGGGTTGGTGATTTCTTCAATCTCTTCCAGCACGCGCTGGGTACTCACGCCGGGCGGCAGTTCGTTGACCACCAGTTGCCACTGGCCGCGCGCCATGTCCTCGATCTTCCAGCGTGCGCGCACCTTCAGGCTGCCTCGGCCCGTGCGGTAGGCGTCGGCAATGTCGCCGGGGCTGCTGATGATCTGGCCGCCACCGGGGTAGTCCGGGCCGGGCACGATGGCCAGCAGCTCGTCCTGGCTGAGCGATGGCGTCTTGATGAGCGCCACACAAGCATCGGCAATCTCGCGCAGGTTGTGGCTGGGGATCTCGGTGGCCAAGCCCACGGCAATACCGCTGGCGCCGTTGAGCAGCGCAAACGGCAGGCGGGCGGGCAGCTGGCGGGGTTCTTCGGTGCTGCCGTCGTAGTTGGGCATGAAATCGACCGTGCCTTCGTCGATTTCATCGAGCAGCAGGCTGGTGATGCGCGACAGGCGCGCCTCGGTGTAGCGCATGGCCGCAGCGCCGTCACCGTCGCGGCTGCCGAAGTTGCCTTGGCCGTCGATGAGGGGGTAGCGCTGCGCAAAGTCCTGCGCCATGCGGACCAGTGCGTCGTAGGCCGACTGGTCGCCGTGGGGGTGGAAGCGGCCCAGCACATCGCCCACCACGCGGGCGCTCTTGACGGGCTTGGCCGCCGTGTTGCGCGTGGGGCCGCTGTAGCCCAGGCCCATGCGGTCCATCGAATACAAGATGCGCCGCTGCACCGGCTTGAGGCCGTCGCACACATCGGGTAATGCACGGCCCTTGACGACCGACAGCGCGTATTCCAGGTAGGCGCGCTGGGCGTAGCCCGCCAGGCCCAGGGAGTCGCCCCCGTCATCGCCTGCGGTGGTGAAATCAAGAGTGGGTTGGTCGCTCATTCGTTCGGAATCGTCGGTAAGGGTTCAAACGCGATCTGCGGCGCGCTGCGGGTCTGTGCCACCTGGGTGGGCGGCAGGTTGCCCCGGTTCTGCGCGCCGCCCGACAGCTCCATGCGCACACGGCCCGGCAGAGCGCGCTGTGTCAGCACGGGCGCTGGCGGCTTGAGCTGGGCGTACAGGCCCAGCACGGTGCGCACGTAGTTTTGGGTTTCCTTGAAAGCTGGCACCTGGTTGCCCGCCTTTTGCACGGCGCCTTCGCCGGCGTTGTAGGCGGCCACGGCCAGGTCCATGCGGCCGGGGAACAGGTCCAACAGATGCCGCAGGTAACGGGTGCCGGTGGGCACATTCACGGCGGGGTCCGCCAGTTTTTGCTCCACCGTGCGCTTTTTGTCCGCACTCACTCCAAAGCGGCTGGCCGTGGCGGGCATCACCTGCATCAGGCCCACGGCGCCCTTGGGCGATACGGCGGCGGCGTCAAAGCCGGACTCGGTGGCGATCACGGCCTGCAGCAGCTCATAGTCCACGCCATGCTGGCTGGACGCAGCGCGCAGGTGGTGCTTGACGCGCTTGTAGTCGGGCGCAATGTCGAAAAACGCCAGCAGGCGCGCGCCCGCTGCAGGCAGCGCGTAGGGCATGGGCGAGGCATTGACGGGCGTATCCCGGGTCGAGTCAAAGTCGTTGCCACGAAAAAACAGCTGGTAGCGCGCATCGACCTGCTCCGCCGCAAAGTGCGTCACGCCACGCTCGTCCACATGCGCCCACAGGTCTGCACGGGCCGTTTGCTGCAAAAAGCAGAGCAAACAACCCAACACATACCAGCGCAAGCGGCCGATTTGGCGGAATGAGGTCATGGCAGGCGGCTCGGGCGCGTATGACGCTGCTCTTCAGATATCGACCTCGACCGCATCGCCATGCAGCTCCATCAGCTCGCGGCGCGCGGCGGCTTCACCCTTGCCCATGAGCTTGGTGATGAGCCCCTCGGTGGCGGCAAAGTCCATGTCGCCCAGCTGCACGGGCAGCAGGCGGCGGGTGTCGGGGTTGAGCGTGGTTTCCCACAGCTGCTCGGCGTTCATCTCGCCCAGGCCCTTGAAGCTGCTGATCTGGCACTTCTCGCGCGGCACGCCGTCTTTTTCGGCCTTGTCCAGAATGGCGGCCAGCTCGCCATCGTCCAGCGCATACATCTTGGCCGCGGGCTTTTTACCCCGAGCGGGCACGTCCACGCGGAACAGCGGCGGGCGCGCCACGTAAATGTGGCCGGCCTCGATGAGCTTGGGGAAATGCCGGAAGAACAGCGTGAGCAGCAGCACCTGGATGTGCGAGCCGTCCACGTCGGCATCGGACAGGATGCAGACCTTGCCATAGCGCAGGCCGCTCAGGTCGGGGGTGTCGTTGGGGCCGTGCGGGTCCACGCCAATGGCTACCGAGATGTCGTGGATTTCGTTGTTGGCAAACAGGCGGTCGCGCTCCACCTCCCAGGTGTTGAGCACCTTGCCGCGCAGCGGCAGAATGGCCTGGCTCTCTTTGTCGCGGCCCATCTTGGCGCTGCCTCCAGCCGAGTCGCCCTCGACCAGGAACACTTCGTTGTGCGCGGTGTCGCGGCTTTCGCAGTCGGTGAGCTTGCCGGGCAGCACGGCCACGCCCGAGCCCTTGCGCTTTTCAACCTTCTGGCCCGCCTTCTGGCGCGTCTGCGCAGCCTTGATGGCCAATTCGGCCAGCTTCTTGCCGTATTCAACGTGCTGGTTGAGCCACAACTCCAGCGCGGGGCGCACAAAGCCACTGACCAGGCGCACCGCGTCGCGCGAGTTCAGGCGCTCCTTGATCTGGCCCTGGAACTGCGGGTCCAGCACCTTGGCCGAGAGCACATAGCTGGCGCGCGCAAACACGTCCTCGGGCAGCAGCTTCACGCCTTTGGGCAACAGACTGTGCAGTTCGATGAAGCTCTTGACGGCGTTGAACAGGCCGTCGCGCAGGCCGCTTTCGTGCGTGCCGCCCGCGCTGGTGGGAATCAGGTTGACGTAGCTCTCGCGCATGGGCTGACCGTCTTCGGTGAAGGCCACGGCCCAGGCGGCGCCCTCGCCTTCGGCAAAACTTTCGTTGTTGCGGTCGGCAAAACCCTCGCCCTCGAACAGCGGGATCACCGGATCGCCGTTCAGCGTCTGCATCAGGTAGTCGCGCAGGCCGCCTTTGTACTGCCACGTTTGCGTGTCGCGGGTTTTCTCGTTGACCAGCTGCACCGTTACGCCGGGCATGAGCACGGCCTTGCTGCGCAGCAGGTGGGTCAGCTCGCCCATGGGCAGGGCGCTGGATTCGAAATCCTGGGCGTCGGGCCACACGCGCACCGAGGTGCCCTGCTTGCGCTCGCCCGCCTCCAGCGGCCGGGCCACCAGGGGCTCGACCACATCACCGGCGGCGAACACCAGGCGCGCCACCTTGCCCTCGCGGTAGCTGGTGGCCTCCAGCCGGGTAGCCAGGGCGTTGGTGACCGACACGCCCACGCCATGCAGGCCGCCCGAGAAGCTGTAAGCCCCGCCTTTGCCCTTGTCGAACTTGCCGCCCGCGTGCAGGCGGGTGAAGACCAGCTCGATCACCGGCGCGTTTTCTTCCGGGTGCATGCCGAAGGGGATGCCCCGGCCGTCGTCTTCCACACTGACCGAGCCGTCGGCGTGCAGGGTGACGCGGATCTTCTTGCCGTGGCCGGCCAGCGCCTCGTCGGCGGCGTTGTCCAGCACCTCCTGGATGATGTGCAAGGGGTTGTCGGTGCGGGTGTACATGCCCGGGCGCTGCTTGACGGGCTCCAGGCCCTTGAGCACGCGGATCGAACCTTCGGAATATTCGCTGGCGGAAGCAGAAGACGGTTTGGCAGACATAGCGGCGGATTGTAGTGCGGCCACCGCCCTGGGGCTGGATAAAAAGACAGTCTTCGCGCGACCCTGGCGGCAACTGTATTGGTCGCGGGTGTATCAGCGCGTTTCACACAATCTGGCTACATTCCTGCGCATGCATATGAATCCTCCCAAACTATCCATGTTCCAGGTGCTGGCCTGCGGCGCGGCCATCGTGACCTTGTCCATGGGCACCCGCCACGGGTTCGGGCTGTGGCTGCTTCCCATCACCCAGGAGATGGGCTGGACGCGCCAGTCGTTCGCCCTGGCCATCGCCATCCAGAACCTGTCCTGGGGACTGATCGGGATTTTTGCGGGCATGGCGGCCGACCGGTTTGGGGCCTTCCGCGTCCTGCTCGGTGGTGCGGTGTTGTATGCCTTGGGCTTGGCAGGCATGGCCCTGTCACCTACGCCCACGTTATTTGCACTGACGGCCGGCGTACTGATTGGCGCGGCCCAGGCGGGCACCACCTATGCAGTGATCTACGGCGTGCTGGGGCGGCAGATTGCGCCCGAAAAGCGCTCGTGGGCTATGGGCGTGGCGGCGGCAGCGGGCTCGTTCGGGCAGTTTCTGATGGTGCCGGTGGAAGGCTGGCTCATCGCTGGCCTGGGCTGGCAGCAAGCGCTGCTGGCGTTGTCGATGGCGGTGCTGCTGATCGTGCCGCTGGCCTTTGGCCTGCGGGAGCCGGGCTTCAAGGGCACGGCCCCGGTCAAGCGCGACCAGACCATTGCGCAGGCGCTGGGCGAGGCCTTCCGCTACCCCAGCTTCAACCTGCTGATGGCGGGCTACTTTGTGTGCGGCTTTCAGGTGGTGTTCATTGGTGTGCACATGCCCAGCTACCTCAAGGACCATGGCCTGTCGCCCCAGGTGGCCAGCTATGCGCTGGCGCTGATCGGGCTGTTCAACGTATTTGGCACCTACATCGCGGGCACGCTGGGCCAGCGCATGCCCAAGCGCCACATCCTTGCCTTCATCTACTTTGCCCGCGCGGTGGCGATCAGCATCTTCCTGCTGGTGCCGCTGTCGCCGTTGTCGGTGTACGTGTTCTCAGCGGTGATGGGCGCGCTGTGGCTGTCCACCGTGCCCCCCACCAATGCCACCATCGCGCAGATCTTCGGGGTGCAGCATTTGTCGATGCTGGGCGGCTTTGTGTTCTTCAGCCACCAGATCGGCAGCTTCCTGGGCGTCTGGCTGGGGGGCTATCTGTATGACGCTACCGGCAGCTACGATATCGTCTGGTACATCGCGATTGGTCTGGGGATTTTTGCCGGGCTGGTGAACTTGCCGGTCAAGGAAAGCCCGATCTCGCGCAGCAGCCCACAACCCGCCTGACCTGTTGGACCCCCTCCCTGCATGAGCCACACCACCCCGCCCCGCAAAACCACGCCGCGCGCCCTGCGCTGGCTGGGCGGCGCCGTGGCCGTGCTGCTGTGCCTGGTGGTGTTTGGCTTTTACACCGTGCCCGAATTCATGGTGATGCTGGCAGACCAGATGTGGGCGTGTTTTTGACCTGCTCCACAACATTTTCAAGCGTTTTTGGCCGCAAGCGATAGTGAGTCATGCGCTGGCAGCTATCATTTTTATAGTCTCATGCATGGTATGCACGGTACAGAGGCCCCTTCGGAATGGGTGCGGCGCTGGAGCCACCTGATCGCCCCCCACAGCGCCGTGCTGGACGTTGCCTGCGGCGCCGGGCGCCACCTGCGCCATCTGCGCGAACAGGGGTACACCGTGGTCGGCGTGGACCGGTCGGCCGAAGCGCTGGCCGCCTGCGAAGGGCTGGGCGAGCTGGTGCAGGCCGACATCGAAAACGGCCCCTGGCCTTTAGCAGGCCGCCAGTTTGGTGGCGTGGTCGTCACCAACTACCTGTGGCGCCCCTTGCTGCCCACCATCGTGGCCAGCGTGGCGCCGGGCGGGGCGCTGATCTATGAAACCTTTGCCCAGGGCAATGAAACCGTGGGGCGCCCCGCCCGGCCTGAGTTTCTGCTGGCACCCGGCGAACTGCTGCACGTGTGCAAGGACTTGCGCGTGGTGGGTTACGAAGATGGCTTCATCGACGAACCTGCGCGTTTCGTGCAACGCATCACGGCCGTACGGGAACTCCCGCAGGCGGGCGGACCCTCACGACATCTTTTGCCCATCGGGGCTAGTTAGAATGCCCTTTTACCGTTTACCACTGCGGACATGACTTCTTCTTCCGTGCCACTCACCGGCAGCATCGTCGCCCTCGTCACCCCTATGCATGAGGACGGTAGCGTGGACTACCCCACCTTGCGCAAACTGATCGACTGGCACATCGCCGAAGGCACCGATTGCATCGGCGTGGTGGGCACCACGGGCGAGTCCCCCACGGTGAACGTGGAAGAACACTGCGAAATCATCCGCGTGGCCGTGGAACAGGCCGCCAAGCGCGTGCCCATCATGGCCGGCTGCGGCGCCAACTCCACCGCCGAGGCCATCGAACTGGCCAAGTTCGCGCGCGGCGTGGGGGCCGACAGCCAGCTGCAGGTCGTTCCCTACTACAACAAGCCCACGCAAGAGGGCCAGTACCAGCACTTCAAGGCCATTGCCGAAGCCACGGGCGACCTGCCCATCGTGCTGTACAACGTGCCCGGCCGCTCCGTGGCCGATATGCAGCACGATACCGTGTTGCGCCTGGCCCAGGTGCCCGGCGTGATCGGCATCAAGGAAGCCACCGGCAACATCGAGCGCGCCCAGTGGCTCATCCGTGATGTGCCCAAGGGATTTGGCGTGTACTCGGGCGACGATCCGACCGCCGTAGCCCTGATGCTGTGCGGCGGCCACGGCAACATCAGCGTGACAGCCAACGTGGCCCCGCGCCTGATGCACGAGCTGTGTGTGGCGGCCCTGGCAGGCGATGCACGCCGCGCCATGGAAATCCAGTTCAAGCTGATGCCCGTGCACAAGAACCTGTTCGTCGAAGCCAACCCCATCCCGGTCAAGTGGGCCATGGCCCGCATGGGCCTGTGTGGCGGCACCATGCGCCTGCCCATGACGCCCCTGGCCAGCAGCAATGAGGCTGTGGTCGAGTCGGCACTGCGCACCAGCGGCCTGATCTAATTCGGGCTTTGCGCCCGCTCTCAGAGACACTTCCCAAGGATTTCCGCGTGAAAGCTGCTACCACCCGCCTCAGCCTGCTGGCCCTCGCCATAGCCCTGTCCGCCTGCTCCACCAGCATTCTGGAAGGCGACAAGATCGACTACAAGAGCGCCGCCAAGGGCTCGTCGCTGGAAGTCCCACCGGACCTCACCCAGCTGTCGCGCGACTCGCGCTACGCCATGCCGGGTGGCTCGGTCTCTGCCGCCGCCATGCAGGCCGGCCAGGCAGCGCAGCCGTCGGGCAACGCCAACGCGGCGGCCCTGCAGCTGGGCGACGTGCGCATCGAGCGCGATGGCAACCAGCGCTGGCTGGTGGTCAACCGCCCTGCCGACAAGCTGTGGGAGCCCGTGCGCGACTTCTGGCTGGAAAGTGGCTTCACGCTGGCCCAGTCAGAGGCCAATGTCGGCATCATGGAGACCGACTGGGCTGAGAACCGCGCCAAGCTGCCGCAGGATTTCATCCGTTCCACCATCGGCAAGCTGATGGAGTCCCTGTACTCCACCGGCGAACGGGACAAGTTCCGCACCCGGCTGGAACGCAATGCCAATGGAGGCACCGAGATCTACATCACCCACCGCGGGATGGTCGAGGTCTATGGCAACGTCACCAAGGACAGCACCGTCTGGCAGCCTCGCCCCTCCGACCCGGAACTCGAAACCGAATTCCTGCGCCGCCTGATGGTCAAGCTGGGCGTGAGCCAGGAGCAGTCCAAGGCTGTCGCCGCAGCCCCCGCACCACGCACCCAGGCCGCCCGCATGGCCACGGTGAACAATGTGCCGGTGGTGCAGCTGGACGAAGGTTTTGACCGCGCATGGCGCCGTGTGGGCCTGGCGCTGGACCGCACCGGCTTCACGGTGGAAGACCGCAACCGCAATGAAGGCACGTACTTCGTGCGCTACGTGGCGCCGGACACCGAGAAGAAAGAGCCAGGCTTCTTTAGCAAGCTGTTCAGTTCCACGTCCGCAACTCCTCCGCTCAAGTACCGTATCGTGGTGCGCAGCCAGGGTGAAGCAACCACCGTGTCGGTGCTCAACGAAGCCGGCGCCCCCGAGACCTCGGCCAATGCCGAGCGCATCGTGCGCGTGATTGCTGACGATCTGAAATAAGCGGCGCAGGCCGAAAGGCCGCCACCCACACCTCTGGAGCCCCCTCCACCTTCGGGTGGACGGTGGCTCTGGTTTTTTGGGCTGCCACAAACCCATTCTTTCGCCCCGCCATGCTTCGATTCAAGAACCTGGGCAGCGGCAGTACCGGCAATGCCACGGTGGTCGAAGGCCGCAGTGGCAGCCAGGTGCGCCGCCTCTTGATCGATTGCGGGCTCGGCATCCGGCAATTGCAGGCCCGCCTGGCGCTAGCGCAGTTGCAGGTGGAAGACCTGGACGCCCTCTTCATTACCCACGAACACTCCGATCACATTGGCTGTGCCCAGACCCTGGCGCTGCGTTTTCGCATTCCCGTGTGGATGAGTGAAGGCACGTACGCGGCCCTGGGCGCGCCAGACCTGGACGGCTTGCTGCGGGTGGCGCACGACATGGAAGCTATCGACATGGGCGCCTTCGAAGCCCGCCCGTTCACCGTGCCGCACGATGCCCGAGAGCCTCTGCAGCTGCGCTGCTCCGATGGCGCCGCACACCTGGGTGTCCTGACCGATCTGGGCCATGCCAGCTCCCATGTGCTGCAGCAGCTGCAGGGATGCCACGCCCTGATGATCGAGGCCAACCACGACCCCGACATGCTGGCCGCGTCCCGCTATCCTCCGTTTCTGAAGCGCCGCGTAGGGGGGCTGTATGGCCACCTGGCCAACAAAGCAACCGCAGAGATCCTGCGCGCGGTGCAGCATGACGGCCTGCAGCGCGTGGTGGCGGCGCACCTGAGTGCGCAGAACAACCTCCCCGCCCTTGCCCGTCAGTCACTGGCCGCCGCGCTGGGGTGGGCGGATGAGGAGATCCAGGTCGCCAGCCCTACCGAGGGGACGCAATGGTTCGACGTGAACTCTTGATGGCCCGAACCGTACGCCCTTGAATGCCTCACCCTGACGAAGGGCATAAAAAAAGCCCCGGACCTTGCGGTGCGGGGCCGTGGCACAGGCCGACCTTGGGGTCAGCCCAGAGCCTGCAGCGATTTACTTGGCTGCGGAAGCGCCGGTAGCGGCGGTGGCAGCAGCGTCAGCAGCAGCCTTGGCAGCGTCAGCGGCAGGAGTAGCAGCGTCAGCAGCAGGTGCAGCGGCGGCAGGAGCAGCAGCGTCGGAAGCGGCAGGAGCTGCTGGCTCGGCGGCGGGAGCAGGTGCTGCGGCGGTAGCTTCCACAGGAGCGGGAGCGGGTGCTGGAGCGGGTTCTTCCTTCTTGCCACAAGCGGCGAGTGCAGCAGCAGCGATCAGGGCGGCCAGAACGAGAGAGTTCTTCATTTCGATTTTCCTATTTGGACAGACAGAATCTTGAAAAGCCACGGCGTCAGGCTTCCTGAGCCCATGCACGCATTGGCACAATGCACTTGGTTGCACCTTTTTGGGCACAGCCGCAGATTATATTGGTATTTAGTCAATACTGACTAACACTGACGAAAGCTTTACGCCAGCTTGACTTTGCGCAGTATCCCGGCGGGCTCGACCGCCGCGTGGCGCCCTGCCAACGGGCGTTCCCCAAAATGGGGCAAAAGCTACAACCCCAGCGTGGTGGAGGGGAATCCAGGCGCGCTCTTGCTGCGCACCCACTCGTTGAGCGTCTCATGCAGCATCACCCTGCGATCGGCCTCGCTGCCAGTCACCCCCACGCAGCGCTCGGGATCGAGCCGGTGCAGCACCCATTGCGGCGACCACAGCGCATTGGGCAAGTCCAGCGGGTCGGCGGCCGGGCTGCGGCGGGCGCAGATGATGGGGTCCCAGGTGCCACGCCGGCGCACAAGGCGGGCCGGGGGGCGGATCACGTCGTCATAACTCCAAGCCAGCATGGTGAAGCGCCGGCCGCTCCGGGCCGAGTCCTGCAAGGCCTCGACCACCGCACGCTCGCCCAGGGGCCAGTCATGGAAGTTGGCATCGCTGATGAAAATTTCCTGCCAGCCATCCCGCGCCGCCGTGGCAATGGCGTCGCGCACCAGTTGCTGAAACGTCTCGCGCCCGCTGAATCGCCCGCTGGGCAAGTCGCGCAAAGGCTCGGCAGAGGGGGTGGCTGTATCGGTCATCACTGGCTCCTGGTCACTCTCCACCGGCCCAGACATGGGCCCAGCCCGCATCGCACCACGACGAAAGCAGTTCCAGCGCGTCGTCGCTGGCCCGGGCCAGATCCCGCGCCGATAGCCGGCGCTCATCCGCCAGGCGCCGCATCAGCGTGGCGTCACGCCCCGCTGCGCGGTAACTTTCGCCGTTGATGAAGATGTGGTGTGCGTCGTACATCATGCGGCTCTTGCGGTCCAGCCGCACCCCTTCCAGCATCACCCGGGTGTCGCCCGGCTCAAACCACACGCTGGGCTTGGGCTCGGTGAGGTACTCGCCCAGCGCGCGCTCCAGCACCAAGGGCTGGGCCAGCGCACGCGACAGGGCCTCGCGCGCAAAGTCCTGCAGCCCGGAGGGAATATGCGCTGGCTGCGCCACCGCGTCCTGCCCTGCATCGCGATAGAGCAACGGGTGGTCGTCCTCCCCGGCATCTTCCGCCAGACGCACCAGCAGCTCCTGCGCCAGCTCGGCGCGGGCTGGCGCGCGAAAACCGATGGAATACGTCATGCACTCGCCTTCGGCAATACCGTCGTGGGCGTAGCGCGGGGGCAGGTACAACATGTCGCCCGGCTCCAGCACAAACTCTTCTTCGGGCTCAAACTCGGCCAATATCTTCAAGGGAATGCCGTCGCGCAGCGACAGATCCTTCTGGCGCCCGATGCGCCAGCGCCGCTTGCCGTGCGCCTGCAGCAAAAAGACGTCGTAACTGTCGAAATGGGGCCCTACGCCACCGCCGTTGCTGGCGTAACTGATCATGAGGTCGTCCAGCCGCGCCTCGGGCACAAAACGAAACTGCTGCATCAGCGCATGCACGGCGTCGTTGTGCAGATCGACGCCCTGCACGAGCAGCGTCCAGTCGGGCTGCTGCAACGCAGGCAGTGCTCGGCGGCTGAAGGGCCCGTGGCGCAGCTTCCAGGCACCTTTGACCAACTGCACCAGACGCGACTCCACGCCCTCCTGGGCAGCCAGCGCGAACAGTTCGGTCCGCAGCACCGGCGGCGCAAACTGGGGGATCGCCTGGCGCACCAGCAAGGGCTTCTTCTGCCAGTGGCGGCGCATGAATTGCGCGGGAGTGAGGCCGCCGAGCAGCGCCAGGGGTTGCTGAATGTCCATGGAGAAAGTCTTGCCCTTTTGCAGGGCCGTTGGTCAAACTGCGACAATTCTCCTATGGAAATTACCCAACAATGTGTGGTCGCACTGACCTGGACCCTGAAAGACACTCTGGGCGAAGAGCTGGATGTGCTCGACGAGCCCGTGGAGTTTTTGGTGGGCGGTGATGATCTCCTGCCCCGTATCGAAGAGGCCCTGCAAGGCCACGGCCCCGGCGCCAAGCTGGCACTGCACCTTGAACCCGAGGATGCCTTCGGCGACTTCAATGACCAGTTGCTGTTTCTGGAACCCCGCGCCCTCTTCCCCGCCGAAATCGAAGAAGGCATGACCTTTGACGGGATGGCGCTGCCCGAAGGCTGCAACCCCGATGCCCCCCGCACCGCCCTGTACACCGTGGCCGAGATCTACCCCGACCACATCGTGCTCGACGGCAACCACCCGCTGGCAGGCATCGCGCTACGCCTGCAACTGACCGTGGAGGCCGTGCGCGAGGCCACCGAAGAGGAGATTGGACGCGGCACCGCAGGAACCGGCAGCCCCAGGCTCCAGGCAGCTCGTTGCTGCACTGATCTCCCTAAGAACCGATTCAAAAAGCACAACGGGCGCCCCGAATCAAATCGGGGCGCCCGTTTTTTGTGGTGTCGATCAGATCACATGCGCGAGATCTGGCCGTTGTACAGACGCACGCGGTCGCCGATGCGGAGGTCCCCCGGGCTGCTCACGTCGTACACGCGGTAGCCACCTTGGTCCAGCTGCACAGACAGCCGGTATCCCTGCACGTATTCCTGGTTGTTGCGGCCTTCGATGGCGTTGCCAGCCACGGCACCGCCCAGACCGCCTACCGCCGTGGCTGCGGCACGGCCCGTGCCCTTGCCGACCTGGTTGCCCAGCACGCCACCCACCACGGCGCCCAAGACCGCACCGGTGCCGGTGGTCTGACCTTGGCTGCGGCCCTGCAGCACCTCGATATTGGACACGCGGCCATATTCTGTGCCTGCTTGTTGCTGCGGATAGGCAGGAGCCGTCTGGTAGCCACTGGAATAGCCGCCGGAATACTGCGGCGCGGGGGCGGGGCGGCTGTGGCCACAAGCGGCCAGCGAAGCAGCCAGAACCACGGTGCCCACGAGGGCGAGAGGATGTTGGAATTGCATGTTCAATCTCCTGAAGTTGTCGGGCTACGCATTGGCAAAAGAATCAAGAAGGATCCCAGCTCAATGCCCATGTGCAGATTGGAACAACGCCTGAGGATGCCGCAGCGTAGACACAGGGGCCATCGACGTGTCGGTAACAGACCCCTCGAAACGTAAGCGGAGTCTTACAAGCCGGCTGCTCAGTCCAGTGCACCGCACCGGTAGCCGGTGCGCATCAGGACTTGCCCGTGGATCCGTACCCACCCTCACCCCGCTGTGTGGCTTCGAACTCGGTGACGACATTGAACTGGGCCTGCACCACCGGAACAATCACCAGCTGGGCCAACCGCTCCATGGGCTCCAAAGTGAAAGCCACGTTGCTGCGGTTCCAGGCGCTTACCATGAGCTGCCCTTGGTAGTCGCTGTCGATCAAACCCACCAGGTTGCCGAGCACAATGCCATGTTTGTGGCCCAGGCCCGAGCGCGGCAAGATCAGCGCGGCATAGCCTGGGTCTTGCAGGTAGATCGCAATGCCGGTGGGTACCAGTTGCCAGGCGTTGGGCTGCAGGGTCAGCGGCGCATCCAGGCAGGCACGCAGGTCCAGCCCCGCGCTACCGGGCGTGGCATAGGTCGGCAATTGGTCCACCATGCGCGGGTCGAGAATCTTCACGTCAATCTTCACGGTTTTTTCTTTCCTGTTCCTAATCCTGTACCACTGCGCTGCTGCGCCACTTGTCGCAAGCGATCCTGTAAGGCTTGCGTCGCTGCATTCACTCCCGAGGCCTGGGCGCCCCCAAGCTGCGCTGCCGATTGCATCAGCCAGCCCAGCCCCCACCACACCACGCCCATGACCACCAGACCGGGCAACGAGCCCTGACCGAGCAGGAAAAGGGCAATGCCGTGCAACAACACCATCACCAGCAACACCGCACGCACCGTGCGCAATACACCGGCCAGCGGACGCATCACCTGCAGCAGATCGGGCGGCAGAGCCTGAGCTTGTGCACCGGTGTTGGGCGCCTGGGCTGCTCTGGCCATCGCAGCAGCCGCGGCAGGAGCCCGTGCCACAGGGGATTTCTGCAAGGGCTTCTGGGCGGTCAGGCGCTCCACGTAAGCCGCAAAATCGCCATTGGGCGGCGTGTCCCAATCAGGCTTGGTGGCACCAGTTGTCATCACACCTCCCCACGGTGGTGATCGTCAAGAAGGCAGCGGTGGCAAACGCGCGGCGATCTCGGCAATAAGCTGCTGCGCCAGCACCCGCTTGGACGCGCGGGGCAACTCACGGTGGCCCTGGGCGTCCACCAGCAACAGCGCGTTGTCGTCCTGCCCAAAGGTGGCGGGGCCGATATTGCCAACCAACAGAGGGACGCCCTTGCGCGCCCTTTTGGCTGTGGCATGGGCCAGCAGGTCATGGCTTTCGGCGGCAAAACCCACGCAGAAAAGGTCGCCTTCCAGCGCATGGGGCGACCTGGCGATGGTGGCCAGAATGTCGGGGTTCTCGACAAACTCCAGCGCTGGAGACTGGCCCGAGCCGTCTTTTTTGATCTTCTGGTCAGACGCATGGGCCGGGCGCCAGTCGGCCACCGCAGCCGTGGCAACAAACACCGAGGCCGCCTGCACATGCCGCTGCACGGCCGCCAGCATTTCCTGGGCAGACTGCACATTGACGCGCCGCACACCGCGTGGCGTGGGCACATGCACCGGCCCGGCGACCAGGGTGACATCGGCACCCGCCTCGCGCGCCGCACAGGCCACGGCAAAGCCCATCTTCCCACTCGACAGGTTGGTGATGCCACGCACCGGATCGATGGCTTCAAACGTGGGCCCCGCCGTGACGAGCACCGACCGGCCCGCAAGGGTCTTGGGCGTGAAAAAAGCGATCAGCTCGTCCAGCAGCTCCAGCGGCTCCAGCATGCGGCCGTCACCCGTCTCGCCACAGGCCTGGTCGCCATTGCCCACGCCCAGCACCACGGCACCGTCCTGCCCCACCTGCGCCAGATTGCGTTGCGTGGCGGGGTGGGCCCACATTTCGCGGTTCATGGCAGGGGCCAGCAGCAAAGGCACGCGCTGCGCGGGGCGCGCCAGACACAGCAGGCTGAGCAACTCGTCCGCACGCCCCTGCACCAGGCGCGCGATGAAGTCTGCACTGCAAGGCGCGATCAGGATCGCGTCGGCCTCGCGGCTCAGATTGATGTGGGGCATGTTGTTGGGCTCGCGGGCATCCCATTGCGAGCCATACACCGTGCGGCCTGACAGGGCCTGCATGGTGACCGGGGTGATGAACTGCTCGGCCGCCTCGGTCATCACCACCTGCACGGTGGCACCCTCCTTGATGAGCTGGCGGCACAGATCGGCTGCTTTGTAGCAAGCCACGCCCCCACTCAGACCCAGAACAATGTGTTTGCCAGCAAGCTCATTCATGGGGCGAATTTAGCAGACGGGGGTGACCCTGCCCCCGGGGGTGTCGCCGGGGTGCCATCTATAATCCCAATTTCCGTGCGACACGTAACGTGTTGCTCTGAGTGAGGTAGCTTGCCTCTAAAAACAAAAAGCAATTAAATCGCCTGTCCTCGGACAGGCTCCAGAGAGCTGGTCGGTAACACGGCCATCTCACAAAGTTCTTCCTTGTGAAGGGCTTCTAATGACGATGCTCGGGCAACCGGTCATCTGAAACGTCGTCCCTCTGGGGTGACTGAAATTGAACGGTAGCAATACCGTTTGTGGCGCTCGCGCACATTGCCGACGAACCGCCACAAGCGGTTTCGCCGTGGATAAATGGTCGCCTCTTCAGGCGATCAACAAATGTGAGCAGCGCATCTGGACCAACTCAGAGTGCTCCGCTCTGATCTGCCTTGTCGCACATCCCTTATGGGGTGCTGCGTCCTCGTATACGACTACGAGTAGCCTACGGTGACGTGCCGGACCAGCAATGGACCGGTGCGAAGCTCACCTGACAACGTATCCCCCGCGCAAGCGGTGGTCTGGATCCGCGAGGAGTCAGGCCAGACACTGCCAGCAGAACGGCGGTAGAGGGGCAAGGCTATTTCCGCATGGGCAACGTAAAGTGAATCATCGTTTGAACCTGGGTAAGGATTGATTGGCCAAAGCTGCTGTCAGGCCAAAACCAAAAGGTACGCTGCCGGCATTTCTCGTGGAAATTGAGAGTGCGTCGTCATCAGTGCAGCCCCAGGAGAGATGAGTCCTAACCGGATAGAGAGAGGTGGTTCACTCCACCGATCTCGGTAGATCAGGGAACGTGGTAAGCCCCACTATCCGCCTGCACACCCCGGTGTGTGGGCAGGGAAACCGCAAGGCGACCTGTTGGGTGAGGGGGTATGGGATCTTGGAGAAAGCGAACGGCCGCGTGTAACGCGCGGTATACGGGGTGAAACATCCCCTGACGCGAAAGCGGGCTGACTTCCATATGTGGTGCAACCGTCGCGAGACGACTGCATTTGTTTAATCGAAACCCCGAAGGGACGTTTTTCCCCTTCGGGGAGAAGTGCGTCCCCCAAGGGTTCAACTCGAAGGGGAAAGCATGAGAGAACTCACTGGAGACAGTGAATCTGCGTCCTCACGCGAACCGCAAGACTGGCACGCCATTGACTGGCACCGGGTCGAACGGTTCGTGAGAACGACGCAGCAACGTATAGCGAAGGCTACGCAGAAACAGGATTGGCGCAGGGTGAAAGCCCTTCAACGGTCCTTGAATCACTCGTTTTCCGCCAGGGCTCTGGCGGTGAGACGGGTTACTGAAAACCAAGGCAAGCGAACATCAGGTGTTGATCGCCAGCTTTGGGATTCACCTGCCCTGAAACGGGCGGCGATTGGGAAATTGAAGCAGCAACGGGGATATCGACCCCTGCCGTTACGGCGGGTTTACATCCCAAAATCGAACGGAAAGGAGCGCCCACTGGGCATCCCGACTATGTTTGACCGGGCCATGCAGGCACTCCACCTGCTCGGGCTGGAGCCTGTGGCGGAAACCACGAGTGACCCGAACTCATATGGGTTCAGGAAAAATCGCTCTACGGCGGATGCCATGGGCCAGATATTCGTCTGCACATCCAGAAAGGCCTCGGCCCCATGGGTACTGGAGGCGGATATTCGGGGCTGTTTCGATCACATCAACCACGATTGGCTGGTTCGTCACGTTCCTATGGACAAGACGATCTTGCGCAAGTGGCTGAAAGCCGGGGTGGTCCACCAGGGCCGCCTTTCGCCAACTGAAGAAGGAACGCCGCAAGGCGGAATCATCTCGCCTACCCTGGCGAACATGTGTCTAAACGGGCTGGAAGCGGGCCTGATCGCGCACCTCTGTGCACGATTCGGCAAGACGAAGGCTGCGAAGCTAAAAGTCTATGTGGTTCGGTACGCCGACGATTTCGTGATCACCGGCAGCTCGAAAGATCTGCTGGAAACCGAGGTCAGGCCGTGGATAGAAACTTTCCTCGCACAACGAGGATTGGAGCTATCGCCGGAAAAGACGAAAGTCACACACATCGACGACGGGTTCGATTTCCTGGGATGGAACTTCCGCAAGTACAAAGGGAAGTTGCTCATAAAACCGAGCAAGAAGAACGTGAAAGCGTTCTACAGCAAAGTCCGGGATATCGTGAAAACGCATGTATCGGTGAAGCAGGAGGATCTCATTGCCAAACTGAACCCAGTCCTTCGTGGCTGGGCGCAGTACCACCAGCCGGTGGTGGCGAAAGAAACGTTCAGTCGGATGGATAGCTTGATCCACTGGCGGCTTGTCCGCTGGGCGAGAAGGCGTCATCCGAATAAGTCCCGACCGTGGTGCAAAAGCCGTTACTGGCAGCGCGCCGCAGAGAGGGATGAGTTCGCTGCAACCGTCAAAACAGCAGAAGGTTCAATCGCGGTAAAACTGTTGAAGCTCGCTGATACAGAGATCGTGAGACACGAAAAAATCAAGGGGGACTACAACCCCTTTGACCCGAATTGGGAGGTTTATGGCGAAACGTTGAGGACGAAACGCATGCTCAAAAGCATGTCGTACCAGTACGAAACGTCAATGCTGTTCATCTCACAGAACGGGCGTTGTGCACTCTGCACAGAGCCTTTGGACGCACAGGGCGGCTGGCACGACCATCACATTGTTTACAAAGTGGTGGGCGGGTCGGATGCTCTGTCCAACCGGGTGTTGTTGCATCCGGTCTGTCACGTCAGACTGCACGCTCTTGGGTTGACGGTAGCGAAACCGGCCCGATAAGGGCTTAGCATCCATGATCGGAAAAGGGGTTGAGAGTAAAATCCTCGGTTCTTCAACCGAACATGGACATGTTGTGCTTGAGCCGGATGCGGTGAAAGTCGCAAGTCCGGTTCTTAGGGGGGGATGGTTCAGCAATGAACTGTCCCTACCCTCCCACCACCAAAAAAGACATGACCAAATTTGTCTTCGTCACCGGCGGTGTGGTGTCTTCCCTCGGTAAGGGAATCGCCTCAGCCTCCCTTGCCGCGATCCTCGAATCGCGGGGACTCAAAGTCACCCTCATCAAGCTTGACCCCTACATCAACGTAGACCCGGGCACCATGTCGCCGTTCCAGCACGGCGAGGTGTTCGTGACCGATGACGGCGCAGAAACCGACCTGGATCTGGGCCACTATGAGCGTTTCATCGAAACGCGCATGAAGAAAACCAACAACTTCACCACGGGCAAGATTTACCAGTCCGTGCTGGAGAAGGAACGCCGCGGCGACTACCTGGGCAAGACCGTGCAGGTCATCCCCCACGTCACCAACGAAATCCAGGAGTTCATCAAGCGCGGCGCTGGCATCGGCACGCCCGATGCCGTGGACGTGGCCATCGTCGAAATCGGCGGCACCGTGGGCGACATCGAATCGCTGCCGTTCCTGGAAGCCGTGCGCCAGATGAGCCTGCGCATGGGCCCCAACAACGCAGCCTTTGTGCACCTGACCTACCTGCCCTGGATTGCGGCAGCGGGCGAGCTCAAGACCAAGCCCACCCAGCACACCGTGCAGAAACTGCGCGAGATCGGCATTCAGGCCGATGCGCTGCTGTGCCGTGCCGATCGCCGCATCCCTGAAGAAGAGCGCGCCAAAATTTCGCTGTTCACCAACGTGCCCGAATGGGGCGTGATCAGCATGTGGGACGTGGACACCATCTACAAGGTGCCCCGCATGCTGCACGAGCAGGGCCTGGATGGCCTGATCTGCGACAAGCTGCGCCTGAACACCCCGCCCACCAGCCTCAAGCGCTGGGACGATCTGGTGCATGAGACCGAACACCCCCAGGGCGAAGTCACCATCGCCATGGTCGGCAAGTACGTGGACCTGTCGGACAGCTACAAGTCCGTGAACGAAGCACTGCGCCACGCAGGCATGCGCAACCACGTGCGCGTGAAGATCGACCACGTCGATTCAGAAACCATCGAAGGCGCAGACGCCGCGAAGAAGCTCGCGAAGTACGACGCCATCCTGGTGCCCGGTGGCTTTGGTCAGCGCGGCGTCGAGGGCAAGATTGCCACAGCCCAGTATGCCCGCGAGCACAAGGTGCCCTACCTGGGCATCTGCCTGGGCATGCAGGTGGCCACCATCGAATACGCCCGCCATGTGGCTGGTCTGGCCAACGCGAACAGCACCGAGTTCGACCCCACCACGCCCCACCCCGTGATCGCCCTGATCACCGAGTGGAAGGATGCCGACGGCACCATCAAGACACGCGACGAGAACTCCGACCTGGGCGGCACCATGCGCCTGGGCGCGCAAAGTTCGGACGTGGCCAAGAACACGCTGGCGCACAGCATCTACGGCGATGTGGTCACCGAGCGCCACCGCCACCGCTACGAAGCCAACGTGAACTACCTGGACCAGCTGCGCAAGGCGGGCCTCGTGATCTCGCCGCTCACGCAGCGCGAGCAGCTCACCGAAATCGGGGAGCTGCCCCAAAACGACCACCCCTGGTTCATCGACGTAGAGTTCCACCCCGAGATCAAGACCACGCCCTTGAACGGCCACCCGCTGTTCCACAGCTTCATCAAAGCGGCCGAGGAATACCAGCAAGCCGCCAAGAAAAAG
>Ga0066256_1001384_pt1 | contig 34339 bp, 37 predicted proteins | sample ThiBio_1000_biof_FD_87107 | JGI IMG/M metagenome (GOLD analysis project Ga0066256, IMG submission 87107) | Wastewater bioreactor microbial communities from Cape Town, South Africa - Thiocy_expt_1000_biof (version 2) | ecosystem: Engineered > Bioreactor > Thiocyanate-remediating >... | reverse complement strand
CCAATCGAGATAGAACTGCGTTTCCACTCCACATATCGTGCCATCGAAAGCTCGGGAGGTGGACCGATGTCATCGCAACAGACGAAATATGCGGCGCGGTCCGAGGATGTCCTGGCGCTGGTCGAGAACCATTCCTTTGCGTGGGTGGTCTCGATGGCGCAGAGTTTCCGGGCGACGCCGCTGCCGCTGAGGCCACGGCTTGGGGCGTCGGGCGAGCTCATCGGCTTCATAGGTCACTTCGCCCGCAGCAATCCCCAGGTCGAAGAGGTGCGGCAGTCCGGCCGCGCGCTGCTGCTGTTTCTTGGTCCGCATGGCTACATTTCCGCATCATGGATGCGGGATCGCACGCAGGCGCCCACTTGGAACTACATGGCCGCCCAGTTCGATTGCCGTATGACGATGATCGACGATGCCGAAGGCATCGACGACTGTCTCAACGTGTTGATCGGCAGCATGGAGGAGGGACGGTCGAACGCATGGTCGATGAGTGAAATGGGAGAGAGGGCGGCGCGGCTCTCACGGGGCGTCGTCGGGTTTCATGCCGATATCATCTCGTCCAGGCCCGTCTTCAAGCTTGGACAGGACGAACGCGACGATGTGCTGGCGGATATCCTTCTCGGCCTGGAACGCGAGCCCGGCGGTGAGGCGCTCCTTGCCGCCATGAAACGTTACAACGCCGAGCGGATCTGAGGGCTGGCCCGAACGAGACGATGTTCGATCTAATCTCGTCTGCGGGCCAGGAGAGCATGGGTTAATCTCCCTCTGCGAGCCAGGGAAATCGCAGCCGGATCGGGGGGAAACCTTCCGGGCGGCGGTCCATTCCATCATCGGATCAACCGAAACGATGTCGCCGGGTTCGAAGGGGAAAGCGGGCGGCAGCCCGGATAATGTGTTTGCGGCGGATAAGGCACGATCACACGCACCGGGGCGGAACCCCCGCCGAAGCGGGCGACGCTTGTCCTTTGCCTGAACATCAAGAACGTGTGGAACCTACTGGGAGAGATTGAAATGCAAAGTGCACTTTCACGTGAAGGTCTTGCGACCAGGACGCGCCGGTCGATGACGTCCGTTTTGTCCGCGACAGGACTGGCGCTTGTGTCGGTTCTGGCGAGTGGCGTTGCGGCCGAGGCCAATGACATCAGCGAATGCATTCTGAGCGGCGAAGTCGGGTCGATCAAGCTGCAGCCCGTCAACGAGGGCGTGCTGACGGTGGAGACCGCGCTGCCCAATCCCGGCTGGTGGAACGGCGATACGCCGGAGCAGATCACGACCGGCTTCGAATATTGCCTGGCGGCCAATGTCGCCCATCGCGCCGGCCTCAAGGAGATCCGGCTGGTGATTGCCTCGTTCCCGGCCATGATCGCCAACGTCAATCCGGGCAAGGATATGGCGATGGCAACGATCTCCATCACCGCGGAACGCCAGAAGGTGATGCAGTTCACCGCGCCCTACTTCAACTCCGACATCGGCATTCTGGTGAAGAAGGGCACGGCCGTCGACGTCGCGGCGATGAAGACGTTTCGCGTCGGCGTGCTGCAGGGCTCGACGGGGGCCAAATATATTGCCGACGAGGTCAAGCCGGCGGAGCTACGCGAATATCCGGAAAATCCGGCTATCCTCGCCGCCCTTATGGCGGGCCAGATCGACGTCGCGGTCAATGACACCGCCATCCTACTCGGCCTTGCCTCCAAGTCGAACGGCGCGCTCGAAGTGGTGGGCCAGTATTCGACCGGGGAAACCTATGGTTCGATCCTGCCGAAGAATTCCCCCAACAAGGAAGCGATCGACCAGGCGATCGAGGACATGCGCAAGGACGGCACGCTCGAAAAGATGGCTTCGACCTATCTTTCGGACATCTGGGGCGCCGATCCGACCAAGGTTCCCTACCTGAAGCCCTGAGCTGAAGCGGCGCAAATCCATGACCATGGCACACGAAATCAACAAGGAGAGGCCGTCCGGCCTCTTCCCCGAACGGCGGGCCTTCAGCAGCGGCGCTGCCCCGCGCGACGTGACCGGCTGGGCAACCACGGCCGTCATTACAGCGCTTGTGCTCGTCTTCGCGTTCTGGGCGACGCTCCGGCGGCTCTATGGGGTGTCACTGACACTCGGCGTCAGCGAATATGTGCTGATGCCAGCGGCCGTCATTCTCGCACTCGCTGTCCTGGCGATCCTGATCCCGGCCGCCCGAAGCGTATCGCGCGCGCGCGCCGCGCGTCAGTGCGTCTCCTCCGGCAAACTCGTCAATGCGCGCATCCTGACCTCGGCTGCATCCGATTGCGCCTATTATACCTTCGGCTTCGCGGCGCTGCTGGTCGCCGTGATCGGCTTTGCCCAGTTCCTCGTCGCCAATGACCTCGCCGTCAGCCGGACATTCCTGCTGATCCCACTGATGTGGCACTCTTTTCCGCTGGTGTTCAAGGCGTTCTGGCTGAACGTCTACATCTTCGTCGTGGCGGAGATTCTTGTCCTGGTCTGGGGCCTGATCGTTGCAATCGCGCGGCTGATGCCGGGTGAGACCGCACGGCCGATCCGTGCGATGGCGACGCTCTATACCGACATCTTTCGCGGCATGCCGGCAATCATCACAATGTATCTTGTCGGCTTTGGCCTGCCCCTCAGTGGCGTACCGCTTCTCGGCAACCTCTCGGCAGAAACCTATGCCATCATTGCCCTGACGCTGACCTTCGGCGCCTATGTTGCGGAAGTCTACAAGGCCGGCATCGAGAGTATCCACTGGAGCCAGGCCGCGGCCGTTGGCTCATGAACCTGCCGACATCCGGGTCCGAAGGCGATCTGGCCAAGGCATTGCCGGCGCACCTGCGGTCCTGCCACGTCACCCCGCTGAAGCTCGATGGCAATCTCAGTGGCGCGGCTCTGGTTTTCCCTGCCGCGCCGGTCGTCACCGGTGTGGCGGTGATCAACAGGGACACAAACAGACACCTCCAGGCAGCAACCTCGATGATCGTCGGCGAAAGCGAAAAGCTTTTGGGCGCCATCGACGTCGCATGCCGCGTGGCACGGTCGAACGGTGTGACGTCGTTGCTGATAGAAGGCGAAACCGGCGTCGGCAAAGAGCTGTTTGCCCGGCTCGTACATGCTGGCAGCCAGCGCACGAACACCGACCCCTTTATCGCCATGAATTGCGGCGCCATCACCAGGGAGCTGTTTGGGAGCGAGCTGTTCGGCCACGTGGCCGGCGCTTTCACCGGCGCCTCGCGTGACGGCAAGGCAGGGGTTTTCGAACAAGCCAACGGTGGCGTGCTCAGCCTTGACGAGATCGGTGAGCTGCCGCTCGAGATCCAGCCGTTCCTGCTGCGCGTCCTTGAGGAGCGTGTCGTCCACCGCATTGGCGACAGCAGGGGGCGGCCTGTGGACGTCCGCCTCGTCGCCTCGACCAATCGTGATCTCAAGCAGGAAGTCGCGGCGGGGCGTTTCCGCAGCGACCTCTACTACCGCATCGGCGCTGTCTCGATCCGCGTCCCTGCCCTGCGCGAGCGTGGCGAGGACGTGCTGTTGCTGATCGAGCATTTCAACCGCCAGATTGCTTCCAGGGCAGGCAACGATCCGTTGGAATTCTCAAACCAAGCGCTCGACGCTCTGCTTGCCTATCGCTGGCCGGGCAACGTACGCGAACTGAAAAACCTGATGGAACGGCTGCATATTCTGGCGTGCGACAAGACCATCGACCTCGAGCATCTCCCATGGGAAATCACGACGGGCATCGGCAATGGCACAGCCAGGCACATCGATAATCCCGTAGCCATACTCGAGGCACCGGTTTGCACATTCGAGGACGCCGAGCGGCAGGCAATCAGGAACGCACTTGCCGCGGAGGGCGGGAATCTGAGCAAAGTCGCCCTCAGGCTCGGTATTTCCCGGCCAACTCTCTACCGCAAACTCGAACAGTACGGCATTCGGCGCGGGTTCGTCTGAGCAGTCGCAACAAAGAAATTGCGCCATGACATCGGCGATCGGACCACCGGATTTCATCCTGGCGGAAACAAGAACGCCCAGGCCGTTGCCGGATTGAGATGCGTGCCCGAAATCAGGCCATCGCGATCAACAACGGTCCGAAGGCCATGGTGACGTTGGGCAATCCTACCTAGGAGCGCATGACTGGTATCGTCACGCAGCCGAAGAATATCTGCGCTCTCCAGATAGTGAGTGTCTGGACCGGAGCAGCCCTCTCCACACTGCATCCGGTCCAGGACTTCCTATGGAACGATGACGCCGCGGCCGGTGAAGCGACGGTTCTTGAAGTCGTCGAGCGCGGTGTTGATGCTGGCGAGATTGTACTCGGTATAATGCATCTTCACCTTGCCGTCGGCGTTGAGCTCCATCAGTTCGACTAGCTCGGTGAAATTGCCGCCCGGGCTGCCGCCGATGTTGATCTCCGCGATGACCAGATGCGCGGTCGGCACGTTGACGGCGCCGCCATAGCCAACGACGAACAACTGGCCACCCTTGCGCACCATCTTCCAGCAGATGTTCTCGACGCCGAGCTCACCGACGAAATCGATGACCACATGGGCGCCGCCGCCGGTGATCGCCTTGACCTCCTCGACGACATTCGGCCCGCCATCGAGAACGAAGTCGGCGCCGAGGTCCTTGGCCAGCACGCGCGCCGCCGGCTCACGATCGACGGCGATGATCCGACACCCTGAAATCGCATGAAGCGACTGCAGCGCGATGTGACCGAGCCCGCCAATGCCGAGCAGGACGCAATAACTCCCCGGCCGCAGCAGCTTCGCCGCTCGTTTGGCCGCCCGGTAGGCGGTGATGCCGGCGTCGGCCAGCGGCGCCACTTCGATTGGCGTGACATTGGCGTTCAGCTTGATCAAGGACCGCTCGCTGGTGATGAAATACTCAGCGAAGCCGCCATTCATGCCGAGGCCCGGGAACTGGCCGTTGTCGCAGTACATGTCCTCGCCGTGGCGGCAGTTGAGGCAGATGCCGCAGGAGCGGAACGGATGGCAGATCACGGCATCGCCACGCTTGACCGACCTCACGCCGCTGCCGACCTCCTCGACCCAGCCGGCATTTTCGTGCCCCATGATGTAGGGCAAGAGCGTGCCCTCTGGGTCCATCGTCGGCTTCCACACGCCCTCGATGATATGGAGGTCGGTGCGGCACAGGCCAGCGGCGCCGACGCGCACGATCACCTCATCCGGTGAGGTGATCGTCGGTGCGGCGACATCCTCGATCTTGAGCTTCACGTTCATTTTCGGATCGTATTCGTACAGTCTCGCAGCTTTCATCGTCGTGTCCTCTCAGGTCCGGGGAATTGTTACAGGCGCGGCCAAGCTTCTCGGCGCCGCGGCCGAGCGCGGGCCCGGCGGTCGGGTCCTCGTCCTCGGCAAGATCGCCGATCAATGTCTCTGTGGTCAGGATCAGCGTCGCCACGGAGGCCGCATTGGCGAGCGCCGTGTAGGTGACGCGGACAGGATCGATGATCCCGGCTTCGAACATGTTCTGGTAGCTGCCGGCGGATGCGTTGTAGCCGTAGCCGCCATTGATGCGCGTCACCTCGGCCACGACGGCTTCGGGATCGGCGCCGGCGTTGACGGCGATGCGCCAAAGCGGCCGCGTCAGCACGGAGCGCACCAGGCGCACGCCTTCGGCGATGTCGCCATCGACACTGGCCGCCACCTTGTCGAGCCGCGGCGCGATCTGGGCAAGCGCGGAACCACCGCCGGCGACCACGCCCTCCTCGGAAGCCGCACGCACCGCATTCAGCGAATCCTCGATCAGCTGGATGGTCCGCTTCTGCTCGACCGGCGTGACGCCGCCGGCATAGAGGATCGCGGTGCCGCCGGAGAGTTTGGCCAGCCGCCCGCGCAGCTTGTCCTGCTCGATGTTCGGTGGGGCGGCCTCATATTGTCGCTGCACCTGCGCGCGCCGCGAGGCGATCGCGTCATGATCGCCGCCACCGCGGATGATCGAAGTGTAGGAAGAGCTGGTCTTCACCCGGTCGGCGGTCCCGAGATCATCGACCGTGATATCCTCCAGCCGGCCGCCGAGATCCCGGGCGATCACCCTGCCGCCGGTGATGATCGCCAGATCCTCCATCATCGCCTTGCGCCAATGGCCGTATTCCGGCGGATGGACGACGAGGTATTTGCCTGGCCCCTGCTTTCCGAGCAGCGTCACCACGACTTCCGGAGACACTTCCTCGGACACGATCAGCAGCGGCCGGCCGGCCTCGTCGGCGATGCGACGCGCGGCCTCGAGTGCTTTCGGCTCCTTGATCTTGAGATCGGTCATCAGGATGAAAGGCCGCTCGAGCACGGCCTCCATCTTTTCCTGATCCGTGACCATGTGATGCGAGAGGTAGCCTCTGTCGAAGGACATGCCTTCGACGACGTCGAGCGTGGTGTCCGTGGTCACGCTGAAATCAGTGGTGATGACGCCATCGGCGCCGACGCGCTGATGCGCTTCCGCCACCAGCGCGCCGAGCTTGGCGTCGGTCGCGGCGATATTGGCGACAGAGGCGAGGATGCCGTTGCCCTTGGCAGGCTTGGCAGAAGCCTTGAGAGCATCCACAACCGCCGTTACGGCGAGCTCTATGCCCTTGCACAGATCGACTGATTTCGCGCCGCGCTCGTTCGCCTCGATGCCGCCCTGGATCAGCGCGTTGGCGAGCACGATGGCGGTCGTCGTGCCGTCGCCGGCAACCTCATTGGTCTGCATCGAGACTTCGCGTACGACCTGGGCGCCCATGTTTTCGAAGCGATCGTGGAGCTCGATCTCGGAGGCGATGCTGACACCGTCACGGGTCACCATCGGCGTGCCGATCGGCCGGTCAATCATGGCGTTCATGCCTTTGGGACCGAGCGTAGGCTCGACGGCCGCGGCGAGCCGAAAGACACCACGGGCCAGCGCACGGCGGGCCTCGGAATTGTGAAGCATAATTTTGGGCATGACTCCTCCTTCCGCCTTACGGGCGGGTTGTTGGTTAGGGGCCTCGTGCGAGGGAGGCCGTTGTTTCGGTTCTGCTCAGGTGGCCGGCGCGTTTCGCTCCGGCACGCGATCCATGATGAAGTCGACCAGCGTCGGCTCCCCGTCGATCACGTCCAGCTCCTTGTATCTTGCCTGCTTGAGCCCACGGCAAAGCGCGCCGTTGAACTCCATGTTGATGCGCACGGCACGCAGTTCGGCGAGATAAGCATCGAGGGCCTCGGACGGAATTTGCCGCCCCTCCCAGGTGACGAAGACCGCGTCGCCTTGTTTTCGCGCCGGAAAGCGCTCGACCAACGCCGCCCGGTATCTTGCCTTCCGGCTTGCCGCGTCGCCGGACCCGAGCCGGGCAACATCATATGCGGCAAGGTCCATGCCGAGGATCTCGCGATCCGTCAGCCGCTGCTTTCTCAGGGCGAGCAATACGGCTTCCTGACGCCGCTTGAAGGCCTTCATGTTGAAGGTTTCGCGCAGCGCGCCGATATCCTCATCGCCGGCGAGCCCGGCGAATATGTCGCCGAACGTCTTGCCGTCCTCGATGCCGCGATTGACCTCTTCGGCGAACATGTGGTCGTGCAGCCTGACACGATAGGCGGGCGACCAGGAGAGCTGGTCGAGCGCCTTGCGCACGCCGTCGAGCATGAGGCAGGCGAAGTTGGGCGAGCACCAGTAGGTCGGCAGGCGGAAGTCGACCTCCACGCTGCCGTCGCCCCTGATCTCGGCCTGCTCGACGAAGCCCATTTCGGTGATCGGCTCGTCGAGCTCCGGGTCGTTGACTTCGCCGAGACGCCGCCAGAGTTCCTTCTCGCGGCTGCCGGAAACACTAGCGGTTGCCATGGCCCCTACTCCGCAGCGATGCTGAAGGGCGATTTTGCGAGCGCCTTCTTCTTCGCTTCGACGTCGATGTTGTAGAGGCGCGCGGCGTTCAGGCCGAGAATCTTCTCCTTGATCTCATCGGTCAGTTGCACACCGCGTTCCGCGGCAATGTCCTGCGGGATCTGGTAGGCCCAGAACTTCTCGACCAGCCAGCGGGGCGTCCAGATCGCGTAGTCGGAGCCGAACAGGATCTTCTCCGGCCCGAGCCAGAACAGCAATTCACCGATGACCTCGCCGAAGTAGCGCGGGCGCGAGTGGATGAAGGGCAGTGCCACCGCCAGGCCGCCATAAACATTGGTTTCCTGCGTCGCGATCCAGCAGAAATCGTCGAGGCGCGGCAGGCCGCAGTGCTCGATGATCCAGTTGAGACCCTGGAAATCCGTGGCGGCATGGTCGACGTCATGCACGTCGAAGGCATCCTTGCTCAGCGGGATGATCGTGGGGCCCTTATGGACGTGGATGTTCTTGATGCCGAGCTTCTCGCACAGCTCGAAGCATTTGTAGGCATCGGGATCGGTGAGCTTCCAGCCCTTGGAAGCTCCGTTCCATTCGGCCGTGTACATCTTCACGCCCTTGACGTCGTAGGTCTCCTTGAGGAAGTGGATGTACTCAAGCGCCTTCTCGCCATCGCGCGGATCGAAGGCGCCGTTGACGATGAAACGCTCGGGATAGCGCTTGGCGACCTCGGCATTGCGCTCGATCGTGTTGAAGCCGTTCTTGTAGAAATCCTTCAGATAGGTCGACTGGACGATCGCCACGTCGTCCGGACCGTCGATGAACAGGTCGCGGTAGAGATCGTCGGCGCTGTATTTTTCGAACTTGCCCTTCTCCCAGAGCTGCTCCTTCGGGCTCAGGCCCGTGTGATAGGCATAGAAGCAGTCGATGAACTGCTTGCCGTGGATGTTCTTCTGGTTTTCCGGGCTGCCGTCCCAGAAATGGGTGTGGCCGTCCACCACGAAGATGTCCTTGCCTTCAGGTGTCCTGTACATGTCTTGCCTCCGCAGTCGTCATGTTGATGGTGTTCACGGGGCCGGCGCGCCGCCGGGCAGCGCGCCGGGGCTTGCTCAGATGTATTCGAAGACCTCGTCCATGTTCCCGAACAGGATCACGGTGTTGTCGTCGATGCGCACCATGCGGCCGTAGTGGGTGGAGGTGTTGACCTCGAAGATCTCGGCGGTCATGTCGCGGCCGAGATATTCGCTGATCTCGTCCATCTTGAAGATCAGCTTGCCGTCGCCGTCGATGCGGATCATGGCCGGCTGATAGGTGACGATGACCCCGGGCTTCTTGCCCATGAATTCGGCGATGGCGCGGGCCTCGACCGAGTCGTTCATGGTGACGCCGCACTGGTGCGAGATCGTCTGTTCGAAGGTGATGTCCTTCATCGACTTGAAGATGTTGGACTGCGAGGCGTCGCGTGCTGCTACTGACATGATCTTCTCTCCCCTGTTCAGCGCTTGAGGCCGAGTTCGCCGAGAATGCGGCCGATCCGTTCCTCGGATTGGGCGCGGACATCGGTGAAGGCGACCGGCTTGGAATGCGGCATCGACCAGATCGGCTGGAGGCCAGTGGCCGCCTTGTCGGCGAGCGCGCCGTGCTTGTTCACCCAGCCCTGGAACAGCTTCTTGTTGGCCGCCCCGAACTTCTCGTCATGGGCGAGCAGGTAGATCAGGTCGATGGTGTTGGCGAGGTTGCGCTCGTAGTCGGCTTCGGCCGCCGAAATCACAGGCGGCGTGATGAAATCGTGGTTGGCCGCCGCCGCTTGCATGAGGAAGCCGGAGCGGAACAATTCGCCGACCAGCGGCTCGAACACGATGTTGATGGCGAAATACTGCTCGAGATAGTCGGCCGTGCCCATGATGGTCTCGACCGCCTCGCGAGTGCCCTGCCACACGCCGTCCTCGAGCCAGTGCTTCTTGCCGAGCTCGTCGTCCCAGCCGGCGATGTCCATGCCGATCTCGGCGAGGTAGAGCGTGATGTCCTGGGCGAGCCGAAGCTTGTAGGAGGAGTTGGTCAGCGTGGCATTGTTGATCATCTGCGTGTAGCCGTAGCGCTGCGCCTGCATGAGCGACGTGCCCAGGCCGAATTCGGCGTGCTTCCATGCTCCCAGATGCGCTTGCAGGAGCTTGGCCCAGACCTTGTCGAAGGTCTTCGGAGCACCGGCTCGGCGCGCATTGGTGATGACGCTCTGCACCATCGTCTCGATCTTCGACTGGCGCTGGTAGTGCGTGCGTTCCCATTCCTGGTCGGGAGCCCTGAACGCGTGCCAGTTGGAGCTTTTGGCAGCCGTATTGTCCTTGACGTAGGCGCCGTTGCCGTTCGAGAAGTTGATGATCCAGTCCTGGATTAGATAGCGCTCGGGGTCGGGTTGCACGTCGACCGTGACGTCTTCGTAGTGGGTTGCGCGCTGACCTTTCGGATCGAAGTACCGATATTTGCGGCTGTCCGAATCGGCGAAGATCGCGGCGCCCGCGGCTCCCGATCCTACTGAACTCGACGTTGCTACCATTGTCTTCACTCCCTTTGTTGCAGTTGCTCTAAAGTCGTCGGCTCCGGCCCGCCTCAATGGGCCGGGGCGGCGTTGGACGATGTGGTGAACCGGTCGAAGAAGATCCGTTCGGTCTCGAAGCCGTTCATGAACAGAACCGGCTGCAGCGCGTCGATCATGGGCGGCGGACCGCAGGCGTAGACGTCGCCCTGTCCGTCGATCGCGAGTTGCTTGAGCTTGGCGTCGACGCTCTGGTGCACGAAGCCGCGCTCGCCATCCCAGGCCTCGCCATTGACGTGGGAGAGACCGGGAATGAAGTTCAGCTCGGGGTGACGGCGGGCAAGCTCGGCGATCCTGTCGAGATAGAACGGGTCGCCAGGCGTCCGCGCGCCGTAGAAGAAATAGACGTCGCGCTTCTCGCCGCTCTTCAGATGATCGTTGAGGATCGACCATACCGGCGACATGCCGGAGCCCGCGCCGACCAGGATCAGGGGACCTTGCCGTTCTTCCCGCCGAAAGCAGGTGCCATAGGGTCCGGCGACGGTGACCTCGGCTCCGACGCGGATGCCTCCGGAATCGAGCTCTCCGGAGAACTTTCCTTCGGGGTATTTCTTGATGATGAAGGAGAGCTTTTGGGTTTCGTCCGGCGTATTTGCCATGGAGAACGAGCGCGTAATCGTCTCCCCTTTTTGCGTGGTGACCGTGATGTCGACATATTGGCCAGCCCAGAATTTTATCGGCGAGGCGAGCTCGATCTCGATGCCGCGGATGTCGTGGGTGAGATGCTCGAACTTCGAGATCCGCCCCTTGAACGTCTTCACCGCGATTGATTTCGCCAGAACCTCCTCGTCGTAGTTGAGGAGCTCGACCTGCATGTCGGAATAGGCGATGGACCGGCACAACAGGACGTGACCGCTCTCCTTCTCCATGTCGTTGAGCGCGAAGGTCGAGTATTTGAGCATGTCGACTTCGCCTTCGAGCAGCACGCATTTGCAGGCCGAGCACTGCCCTTCCTTGCAGCCATGCGGCAGCGCGATGCCCTGTCGGAATGCCGCGTTCAGGACCGTTTCGCCGTTTTCGACCTCGAACTCGACGCCGACCGGCTCCAGGCGCACCGTGTGAGCACCAGTCATCGATAACCTCCCAATTCCTCTCCGTGTCCCGCCCTGCCGGGCGGGAAGTGGCCTTGCTTTGGAATGTCGCGGGGGTCGGAGATCCGACCCCCGCGCACGGATGGTCAGTTGCAGGGGGTGATGGTGAAGCCCGCCCGATATTCGGCGAGGTGCTTCTCCCGGTCTGCCGGAGACATGGCGCGCAGCGCGTTGAGCGGCGAACCGAGGGTGTTGCCGCGCACATCGTCGAGCGTCCACTGCTCGTCGGCGCCGAAGCGCAGGTGCGGCTGCGGGATCAGCGTCTTGCCGTCGGAGCGGACGAAGTTGAGATCCTTGATCGCGTCGGCAAGGTCCCAGCCGTCATAGAGCGTCTCCCACTCGCGCTTGCCGCTGAAGCGGCCCATCGCGGGCGTCGGACGGCCCTGATACTCGTCGGCGAAGGCTTCGACGGCGGTCCAGCGGTCGAGTTCATGGGCGAAGGTGTGCAACTGCCCGTCGATCTCGTCGACCACCATGTCCTCGCGGATCAGGCAAGGCACCAGGCAGGACCAGCAGCGGTGCGGATAGACGTAGCCGACATCGCTGTTGAACAGCAGCACCTTCTCGCCCTTGTGGCTGAGCTTGGCGTACCATTTCCAGAAGTCGCCGAACTCGGCGTACCAGCCCGGGTACTTGTGCTCGAACCACTCGAAGTCCTTGTCGGTCTGGGCTTCGATGCGCCAGAAGTTGACCGGCCAGCCGACGGCGAAGAACTGGCCGACCTTGTGGACGTAGTTCTTCTTGGTGATGCGCTCCCAGGCGGCCTGGACGTCGTCGTGATGGATCTTGATGCCGTATTTCTCGAGCGGCAGCATGTAGGTGCGGTAGTAGTCCTCGTAGATCCAGCGGTGCCACATCTCCGCGTAGGACTCCTTGTTCTTGTCGCGGTTGGTGGTGCCGTATTCGATGAAGGTGCCGATCGCGGCGTCGACGATGGCGTGGTTCTGCCAGAAGGCGTAGCGCATATCGCGCTCGAGCAAGAGATGGTTCTCCGGCTCCTTCAGCGCGGCCATCAGCAGCGAGTGGCCGTTGCCGATGTGGCGGCTCTCGTCGGACTGCACCGAGAGGAACACGGTCGGCAGCGCATAGTCACCGTTGCGCGCGGCTTCCGAGGGCATGGCGACGAAGAGCGTGTTGGTGAACGCCGTCTCGGCGACGACAGTCAGGTACATGCAGGCGGCGGTCATGGTGTCGCCAGTGATGAAGCCTTCACCGAACTGGCGGCCGATCGTGGTCGCGTAGCATTTGCCGAAGGCTTCCTCGGTGATATCGAACCCCGCCGGGTCGATGTAGTTTTCCATGTACCACTTCTTCAGATTCACCTGGATGGTCGAGTGGCGGAACTCGTCGACCATCTGCATGGTGAAGCCGGTCCTGAGGTCCTCGCCTGGTGCCAGCCGTGCCACCATCGCCATCGAACGTGCGGCGGAAATTTCCGGGAAGGGAATGATGGCGAGGAAGAGCTTCATCCACTCCACCCAGCGCGGCTCGACATTGCGGAACATGTCGCCGCGAAGGGCTGCGTCGAGCGCGCCGTAGACGCGATTGTCCTTTTCCTCCTGCATGGGGAAATAGGAGCGCAGCACCTGCTTCATCGGATCGCGCGGCGCCTTGGCGATCTTGTAGTCGGTCGGAAACGTCATCGCTTCCTGGACATAGGTCGGGTTCCAACCGAGGTCGGAAATCTTCTTGGTCGCCTCGCCCACGGAAATACCGCGCTGCGAGGTAATCTTGTTAAGTGTCAACGACGACATCGTCATAAGCCTCCACCAGGTTGAGCCATGGATCCCTCGATCCAGGGCATGAGACGGCACACAACGCCGCCAGTGAGTTTGCGAACGGCATGACAAAGGGTTGCGCGGTCAGGCGCGACACAGGGTCCGGCCTTTCAAGTGGATCGCGGCAAAGGTTCTCGAGGTGGGCTGCGGGCGCTGCGACACACCAGTCGCATCTGCGATGGGCGTATCGAAGCGCATATGTTGCGGCTTCCTCCGGTCCTTCGTTCTTTTGGCACCGCGTCAGAACGCGATGGGCTTCTTATGCCAATAGACAAAGCAAGCCCCGTGCCAGTTTGAATTTTGGGCTGACGTGCACCCTTTGGGCGGATGTTCACACCCGGTTAGCCCGAGAATTCCGGGCGACTGTAACGATATTTTACATTTGTATATTACACATGTAATATTTGCACGTCTTTTGTGCATCGCAATATACAGTTAGCATCCGCGATATAAATAAAATAATCGGCATCTATTCATTTCAGTATCTTCATACATTATTTGATGCCTGATCTCGGATGGGAGGCAGAGCCGGGAAAGACGATGCCGAGCGATAATGACAATCCAGGCCTTCCCAGGGCCAATCAGCCGGACGACGTGACCGCCGAGCTCGTCAGGCTGATGCCGCGCGACCTCGTTTTCGTCATGCGTTTCATGGGGGAGAGCCAGCACCGTCTGCAAAGTCATTTCCAGGATTTCATCCGGGCCGAGCTTGCCGCCGGCGGTATCACCGCCGAGACGCATCCGTTGATCCATCTGTTCATCGAGAGCCACGCAATCCTGTTGCGCGACTTCGTGTTTTCCGGCGTTTCGCTGTCACGGCAGTTTCGCATCGCCGAAATCGAGCATCTTACCGGCGACAGCACGTCCATGATCCGCGTCGACATCTGGGACCAGTTGAAGAGCCATATCGAGACCGCGGAAAAGCAGTTCCGGACACAGGTTGATGGGCTCCCGGGGTTGCTGTCCGCGTTCGAAAAGCCAACTGAGAACAAGAGATGACCGGCCGCATGGAACACGACGTCGGACTGGCCACGCTGGTCGCTCAACGATTGGCTCTCGTCGCCGAAATGTCGGCGCTCACCGCCGAACTACAGCGGCTCAATCAAAAGCTCTCCGGCATCCAGATCGAGGTGCTGCGCCTGCAACTCGAAATCGGGAGAAACGGCCGCAGCGCTGAACTGGTGCGGGATTTGCATGACGCTGAAGAGAATGCCGAGGCCATCAGGCAGGCATGCACCGAAAGCGAGGATCGTATCGTGGCAATCGAGACAAAGGTCGCGGATGTCGACCGCGCGCTTGCCGAAGCAACGAGCGACAACAGGGGAGACAAGCCGTGAACCAGCAAACGATGCAGAATTTGGCGTTGTTCGACCTGTTGGCGCGCTCTTGGCGCCGTCCGGCCGCGATTGCGGATGTGTGTTTCACCATTGACGGCTCCGCCGTCGCATTCACATCCGTGGATGGATCCGTCGCAATCAGCCAGGTCGCGGATCAGGAACCGCCGGAGTCAAGGATCAGGGTCAGCGGAGATCTTGGACAGACCACGATCCGGCCCCGCGAGAAGCCGCCGGCACCCTTGGTCGCCTCCACGTCGCTTGGGGACGGCGATGTCCCGATCGTCGCTTATCGCGGTTCCGGCTTCCTCGTCGGCACGAATGCCGGGGAAGTCATGCATCTGGCACCCGACGGCGCGATCGCGCCGACGCCGATCAAGATCGACGGACCGATCCTCGCTCTCGCCCATGGTGCCCTGAAAGGTATGACAGCCGTCAGCGATGGGCATGACGTGTTCCTGTCGCGCACCAACAATGAAAGGTTGAGGCTGGAGCAGGCGGCATCTTCATCGACGCATGCAATCGCCTTCTCGCCGGACGCGAACCGGCTCGCGCTCGATTGCGGCAGCGGGCTGTCGATCTGGGCGGTCGACGGCGGCCTGGAGCCGATATGCGAATTTTCCACTCCGTCACGCCCGGCTTCCATCCGCTGGAGCTACGACGGCTCGTGGCTGGCCTGCGGACTTGAGACAGGAGGCTTCGGCCTTGTGCGCCTGGCAGATGGCCGATCCGGCGTGGTCGGCGGCTTTCCCTCGCCTGTGCGCAATGTGTGCTGGAGCACACTGGACAATACGCTGTTTGCATCGGGTGCCTTCCGCATTGCAGGCTGGTCGATGACTGCCCCGCCATTTGACCATGCAGCTGCCGGCGCGCTGGAAACGGGTCGCCCGGCGGCTGTTCCTGTTGAAACAATGGCACCGCACCCGGTGAGAGACCTCATCGCCGCAGGCTACGCCAACGGCCGGATCACCCTCGCCCGGATCGGATCGCGTGACGAACTCGTCGTGAGATTTTCAGGCAGCGCGATCACGGCGCTGGCCTGGTCAGGCGATGGACAGCACCTGGCCGTGGGCATGGTGGATGGAACTGCCGCGATCGTCACCTTCCCGGCGATGCTTTTCAAATAGCCAGGACAAATCTCGATAACAGGAGGATGGAATGCAAACCGAGCTCACTGCAGAGGAAAAGAGCAAGGACGCCTTTTTCGAACGGCTTGCCGAGTTGTCGCAAGAGATGGTGGCCAGGCATGGCAAGGATTTCAGCATGGGAGCGCTGGTGCTGGCTGCACGGTGGATCGCCGAAAACCGGGCGGGTCCCCTGAAGACCAATTGAATTGCCGAGGCGCTCTCGACCCGGCACGCCCTCAAGACACATGCTGGCGGCGCCGCTGGCATATTGTCAGGCCCGGCCGAGAGGTCTTGAGGGTCCGATTGATCACGAAACCCCGCCAGAGATTCTTGCGACCTAATTCACAAAACCCAGGGGACTCGAGCCCAAGCATGGTGGCAGGATCAAAAACGAACGATTTTGATAGAAACATTCTGGTGGGCCCGGAGGGACTCGAACCCCCAACCAAGCGGTTATGAGCCGCCGGCTCTAACCATTGAGCTACAGGCCCCACGCGGCTGGATTAGTGTTTTTCCCACGCCGGCACAAGGGCTTATGGGCGCGCTGGCCAAGATCGCCCAAATCAGCCCATATTCGCGCCCTATGAGCAGCCCAGCGTCCCTTCTGGACGCCCGGATTGCGCTCTGACAGTTTTGGAAAATCGCGACGCGCCGTGTCTGGACCGATTCCGGTTCCCGGCCCGAAGCGGAAGACGAGCAGCAGCCGGATCGCAGACCAAGGAGATTTCATGACCAGATACCTTTTGCCCCTGGCGCTCGCCGCCTCGGTAGCCTTCCCGGCAATGGCCGCGGCCGCCGACACCACGCCCACGCCCCGCATCATCGTGACCGGCGAAGGCCAGGCGACCACGCCGCCCGACCTCGCTCTGCTGTCGCTCGCTGTCATGCGCGAGGCCAAGACGGCGCGCGCCGCGCTCGATGCCAACAACGACGCCATGGCCGCCGTGATCGCGGCGATGAAGGCCGCCGGCATCAAGGATCGCGACCTGCAGACATCAGGCATCCAGATCAACCCGCGCTACAACTACACCAACAAGGCGGATGGCAGCCAGGAGGCGGAACTCGTCGCCTACCAGGTGACCAACACGCTGTCGGTGAGGGTGCGCGACCTCGACAAGACCGGCGAGATCATCGACAAGGCTGTCTCCCTCGGCGTCAACCAGGGCGGCGGCATCACCTTCACCAATGACGACCCGGCGGCCACGGTGACGGCGGCGCGCAAGAAGGCCGTCGCCGATGCCATCGCCAAGGCCAAGACATTGGCCGAAGCGGCCGGCGTCAACCTCGGCAAGGTGCTGGAAATCTCCGACCAGAGCTTCACCCCGCCACCGATGCCGATCAACGCCAAGGCCTTCGACGCCGCGCGCTCGGCGGTGCCGGTGCAGGCGGGCGAGAACGCCTATTCCGTACAGGTCACGGTCACGTTCGAACTGAAGTGACCGGCGCCATTCCGGTACCCCTCGATCTCTTTTGATCGCGGGGCTACCGGGCATCTCTGCCGAAGCCACATAGAGAAAACCCCGGAAGATTGCTCTTCCGGGGTTTTCTTTTTCATCACCACATCACTGGCTTTCGACGTCGGATCTGTACGAGAGCCGCGTCGCTCTTTCGGCCCCGTGCCTTAACGGCGAATGATCGGGCAGCCGCGCTCGTTGGCGAACACCACCACGACGCGGTCACCATACTGACGCCCGGCGACCTTGACCGTGTAGCGGTCCATGTCGACGATACGGGCGCGGCGGATGCCCATGCGGTCGGCCTTGTCCAGGGCACGTTCCGGCGAGCAGCGGCGCCAGTTGTCGCGGCGGTATTCGTCACGGCGATCGTCACGGCGCCAGTCGCGGCGATCATAGTTGTTGTCGTCGACATAGACGCCCACGCGCGGATCCTGATTGTTGCCGAAACCAAGATAGATGTTGTCGGCGTGAGCGGCCGGCACGGCGGCAAGCGTGCTGAGGCCGATCATGGCCGAAAGCGTCGCCGTCTTGAGGGTGCTGAACATGTCTACTCTCCTTATTAAGGGCTCGTGCCCTGTCGTGAAACCGATGTGGCGATAATGACCCCTTCCGCCTGAACTGTTTGCGAACCTTTCGTTCATTTTCGGTTCATATGGATCCGCCCCTTCACAATGCCTGGCCAAACGCTTCAGACCCAGGCCGGTTCCAGGGGCGAAGGCCGGCGCTTCGGCTATCGCGGGCGCGGAGGCGAGGGGGCGGCGCTTCGATGCGAGCCTACGGCTCGTCGTTCAGCATATGGTCGAAATAGTCTTCCGGATCCGCCATGTCGGTCTCGCTGGCGCTGACACGGCCGCGCATTGAAATGCCAGCCTCGTGCACGGTTTCAGCACTTCCCGAAACCAGCCTGTGCCACCAGTAGAGGTCCCGTCCCTCGGCCACCAGCCGGTAAGCACAGGTGTTGGGCAGCCAGCTTATGGTGCGGACATTGCTGGGGGTGAGGCCGACGCAATCCGGCACCCGCGCCAGCCGATTGGCGTAGTCGGAGCATCGGCAGGTGGCGGCATCGAACAGCCGGCAGCCGACGCTCGTCCAGTAGATCTCACCGGTATCCTCGTCCTCTAGCTTCGACAGGCAGCATTTGCCGCAGCCGTCGCACAGCGATTCCCACTCCTGCGGGCTCATCGCTTCCAGCGTCTTCGTCTTCCAGAATGGCTTTTCCATCGTCCGGGGTCTGGCCTTGGTTTGTGGCAACATCAAGCTTCGCTACCGCCTGAAATGAAGCCCAGACCACACGAATAACACGAAGTCGCCTTCAAAACGCCAGCCATCCACCCTTGGTTGCTGCGGCCACTGCCCGATTGGAACCAATATGGTTACTATCGGTTTCGGCAAGGATGGGACGCCACAAGGAGAGTTTTCAATGAAACGCCAATCATCGATTCTGGCAGGCACGGCGCTTGGCTTGTTGATGGCATCCGCGCCGTTGGGCGCTTCCCCGCTGCAGGGCATGGCGCCATCGCGCGCCACGACGCCCCTGGTGCTGGCGCAGGCGGCTTGCGCCGAGGGCCAGTCGGCTGAGGAATGCGCGCAGGGCGAGCCCGGCAAGAAGAAACACCGCCAGGAGCAGCAGGGCGAGGCCCAGCAGCAACAGGGCGGCGGCGGAGAAGGCGAACAGCAGCAGCCGCGCAAGAAGCGCGACCAGCAGCAGGGCAATGGCGGCGGCGAGCAGTCACAGGGTGGTGGCGAGCAACAGCAGCAACCGCGCAGGAAGAATCGCGACCAGCAGCAACAGCAGATGAATGGCGCGGCCGAGCAGGCTCCCGCGGGCGGCGAGGAGCAGCCGATGAAGCCGCGCAAGAAGAACCGCGACCAGCAACAGCAGCAGATGAACGGCGCGGCCGAGCAGGCTCCGGCGGGCGGCGAGGAGCAGCCGACGAAGCCGCGCAAAAAGAATCGCGACCAGCAACAGCAGCAGATGAACGGCGCGGCCGAGCAGGCTCCAGCGGGTGGCGAGGAGCAGCCGATGAAGCCGCGTAAAAAGAACCGCGACCAGCAGCAGCAACAGCAGCAGGAAACCGCGCCCGCCGGCCAGCAGCAGGGCCAGGAAGCGCAGCCCGCGAACGACAACCAGCCGGGCCAGCAGGATTCGCGCAAGAAGAAGCACAAGCAGGACCAGCAGGCACAGCCTGCCGAGCAGCAGGGCGAACAGCCGCAGAAGCCCGGCAAGAAACCTGTCGCCGAACAGCCCGCCACCGGAGAACAGCCGGCGCAGGGTGAGCAGCCAGCCCAGGGCGAGCAGACACAGGGCCAGCACAAGAAGCTCAAGCCCGGCGAAAAGCCCGCCAATGGCGAGCAGCCGGCGCAGGGCGAACAGCCTGCTCAGGGCGAGCAGACGCAGGGCCAGCCCAAGAAGCTCAAGCCCGGCGAAAAGCCCGCCGCCAATGGCGAGCAACCCGCGCAGGGCGAGCAGCCCGCTCAAGGGGAGCAGACGCAGGGCCAGCCCAAGAAGCTCAAGCCTGGTGAAAAGCCCGCCAATGGCGAACAACCCGCGCAGGGCGAACAGCCTGCAGGCGGGAAAGGCGCGCAGAACGAGCCGCCCGTCGATCCGAACGCGGCGCCGATCCTCGACAGCCAGAAGGATGCCGAGCGCCAGAACGGCGGCAAGCGCCGGCCCGGCCAGGGAGAAGGCGGTCAAGGACAGGGTGGCCAGGGACAAGGCGGACAGAACGCCGGCAACGACAACGGCCAGGGCGGCGGCAACGGCCAACAGAATGGCGGCCGCAAGCCTCCGGTCGCGCCGGTCGACCAGGGACCGCCTCCGACCGACGACCGGGCTGCCCAGCAGGAGATCAAGCCGGAGAAGCTCCTGCCGGTGCTGGAGGAAAAGGGCCGGCGCATCGATCGCAGACCCAGCGACGACGACTGGCGCCGCCGCCCGCGCCCCGAGGGCGCCGACATCGTCAAGCAGTTCGGCGACCGCGTCATTATCCAGTTCAACAATCAGGAGATCGTGCAGAGCACCGACACGCCGCGCGTCAACCGCGGCGCCAGGAACATCTACTACGAGGACCTGCCGGGCGGCCGCACCCGCGAGATCGTGGTGCGTGACAACGGCAACCAGATCGTCACCATCCGCAACCGTAACGGCGACGTCGTGCAGCGCTCGCGCATCACCCCGGACGGGCGCGAATATGTGCTGAGCTACGTCGACGAGCGTTACTATGACGACGTGCGCGACTGGCGCGATCCGGGCGACGACCTGCCGCCGATGCGGCTGACCATCCCGCGCCGGGACTACATCCTCGACTCGCAATATGTCGACGATCCCGACGAATACTACACCTTCCTCGAGCAGCCGCCGGTGGAAAGGGTCCAGCGCCTCTATTCGATCGACGAGGTCAAGCGGTCCGCGCGCGTGCGCGACATCGCCCGCCGCGTCGACCTCGACACGCTGAACTTCGACTTCGGCTCGGCGACCATCTCGGACACCGAGGTGCAGAAGCTGGAGGGCGTCGCCAGCGCCATGGAAAAGCTCCTGAAGAAGAACCCGGCCGAGACCTTCCTGATCGAGGGCCATACCGATGCCGTCGGCACGCCCCAGGCGAACCTGGTTCTGTCGGACCGGCGCGCCGAATCCGTCGCGGAAGCCTTGACCAACGCCTTCGGCATACCGCCGGAGAACCTGACAACGCAGGGCTATGGCGAGGAGTATCTGAAGATCAACACGCAGGCGCCGAACCGGGAGAACCGGCGCGTCGCTATCCGCCGCATCACCTCGCTGGTGGCGCCGGCGGCCAGCAACGATTAGTCCATGATTTCAAGATCATGGCCTGATCGGTAGAATCAGGATGAGAAGCAGCCCATCCCGGCGTTGTCGGGGTGGGCTTTTTCTTTCCGGCCGGGCTCCCGGGTTCAACAAGAATTGTAACCGGGCGGGAGCGGGATCATTGAATCCGAGGCTTGCCTACCCCAGATTCTGGACAGGGCGTTCCCTGCCCCGTCCCGACTCCAGCGGGACGCATGAGCCCCGCCGGCCCCTCTCCGGCGGGGTTTTGCTGTCCGCGAACCTTGCAAATCGCGGCTGCCTCACCAAAATACGACGAGGGCCGCGTGAAGCCGAAACGTCTGAAACGCTCTTCGGCCGACACCTCGCTCTTTCCTCGAGCCCCAGCCTTTGTGAACTCGAACCGGGATACCGCATGAAACGCCTCGAACTCGCCATCGAATCGATCATCCTTGCCTCACGGTGGCTGCTGGTGATCTTCTACATCGGGCTCGGGCTGGCGCTTGCGGTCTATGCGCTCTCGTTCGGCAAGAAGCTCTACGAGTTCGTCAGCACGGTCTTCGCCCTCGGCGACACCGACACCATCCTGAAGATGCTCGGCCTGATCGATGCCGCGCTGGTCGCCTCGCTGGTGGTGATGGTCATCATCTCGGGCTACGAGAATTTCGTCAGCCGCTTCGACGAGAATGAAGGCAAGGTGCACTGGCTGGGCACGATCGACGTCGGCTCGCTGAAGGTCAAGGTCGCCTCGACCATCGTGGCGATCTCCTCCATCCACCTGCTGCAGGTGTTCCTGAACTCGGTCTCCTACACCACCGACCAGTTGATGTGGCTCACCATCATCCATCTGGCCTTCGTCGTCTCGGCGCTGATGCTGGCCTATATCGACCGGCTGATGGGGCTCGGCAAGACCAAGAAGGCCGAGGCCGAATAGCCGTCAGTACAGGTTCCTGATGCTCGTGTCGGTCCTGGCGAACACCTCGTCCGGCACGAAGAAGTCGCCGGCCAGCGGCCCCTTGGCGCCGGGGGCGTAACCGGAGAAGTCGCTGACGCCTTCGGCGCGCAACACCTCCTCGTCTATGTAGAAATTGCCTGTCGCCTCGCGCGACGGACGCAGGAAGATCGCATGCGCGGCATCCGCCATGATCTCGGGCGAGCGGCTCATCGCCGCCACCGTCGCGCCGCCCAGAAGGTTGCGCACCGCCGCCGTGTCGATGGTCGAGATCGGCCACAGCGAGTTCACGGCGATGCCGTCCCTGGCAAACTCGGCGCTCATGCCCCGCGTGCACATCGACATGCCGAACTTGGCCATGGTGTAGGCGACGTGGTTCTTGAACCACTTGGCCTTCATGTCGAGCGGCGGCGCCAGATTCAGGATATGAGGATTTGCCGCCAACTTCAGGTGCGGAATGCACATTTTGGAGACCAGGAACGTGCCGCGCGTGTTGATCTGATGCATCAGGTCGTAGCGCTTCATGTCGGTCTCCAGCGTGCCGGTAAGCTGGATGGCGCTGGCATTGTTGACGCAGATGTCGATGCCGCCGAACGCTTCGACGGTCCGCGCGACCGCCTCGGCGACCTGCCCCTCCTCGCGGATGTCGCAGATCACCGGCAGCGCCTTGCCGCCGGCCTGCTCGATCTCCTGCGCCGCACTGTAGATGGTGCCCGGCAGCTTCGGATGCGGCTCGGCGGTCTTGGCGGCGATCGTGACATTGGCGCCGTCGCGCGCGGCCCGCAGCGCGATCGCCAGCCCGATGCCGCGCGACCCGCCGGAGATGAACAGCGTTTTTCCCTTGAGCGACATCCTCTTCCCTCCACGTCGGCGCGCGTTTCGTCGACGTGATCCTTGCCTGTGCCGGGGCTGGACACAAGGGGCCGGCGCTCGAAAGGCCGGTGACGCAACGGAGGGCAAGCGGCCCGGGATTGGGAACGAAGAGCCTGTCTAGACCAGCACCAGTCCCTGGCGCATTGCGGTCGCGATGGCGTCGGTGCGATTGGCGGCGCCAAGCTTCACCAGGATCGCCGCAACATGGAACTTCGCCGTGTGGACGGAAATGTTGAGTCGCCGCGCGATCACCTTGTTGGGCGCCCCCTCGGCCAGCAGCGTCAGCACCTCCGCCTCGCGCGGCGACAGCACCGGCCGCGCGGAAGCCTCGTCCGAAGCCTCTTCCGCGGCATCACCGTGGAAATCGTCGAGCGCTTCAGCGGACCCGGCTTCCCGGGTAACCCGATAACCGGCCGCGACCAGTCTGACGGCCGCAGCGACCAGCAGATCATCGGCCGAGGCCGGCAACACGGCCAGCCCGCTGGCAGCCTGCTGATGGCCGGCGCGCCGTGAAAGCAGCACGCCCGGAATTGCCGGGTCGACCGCGTGGCTTTCCAGCGCCGCGTCGTCGATCACGGCGACGTCGGCCATCCGGCCGGCGCCGGCCATGACCGGCGACAGGTCGTCGCTGGCCGCCAGCAAGTCGGCCAGGCGTTCGGCGCGCGCGGCATCGCCCAGCGCCACCAGCACCGTCAGCCGGTGGGTCGCCAGTTCGCTTTCAGCGATCGCCTGTGTTGCGCCGTACGCCATTCGCCTCTCTCAGCTCAGCTCAGCGGCTTCTCGCCAACGGTGACTTGCACATCGCGCCGTTCGCCGCCGCTCATGACACCGAGCGTCACCGCCGCGCCGGCGCTGTCTGGTCCGAGCTTGCGGATCAGCTCGCGCGGGCCATGGACGGCTTCCCCGTTCCAGGCCACGACGATGTCGCCGACATGCAGGCCCGCCGCTTTCGCCGGTCCCTGCTCGTCGAGGCTCATCACCATGGCGCCCTGCACGTCGCCATTGCGGATTGGATGCAGGCCGGCACCGAGATAGCCGCGCGCGACATGCCCCTTCTCGCGCAGCGTCGCCACCGCCCGCTCGATCGTCTCATAGGGCATGACCAGGGCGCGGCGACGCGGCCCGAACAGCAGCATGCCGATCAGCCCGCCTTTGGCGTCGAGCACCGGCCCGCCCTCGAAACGGCCGCCGGTGTTGATGGCGAGATTGATGCGCCGGTCGATGGTGCCGCCGCGCATCGAGCGCCAGGCGGGACCGACCTCGCCGACGGAACCCGACACCGCCAGCCCCGATCCCTCGCTGGCGCCGACCGCGATCGCGATGTTGCCTGGCCGCACGACGCCGGCCTTGCCAAGCGGCGCGCTGCTGACGGCAGAGGCGGGCTTGAGCAGCGCGACGCCCGTCGACGGATCGCGGCCGACGAGCTCGGCCTTGACCGTCTCGCCCGAAGCCAGCGTCAGTTCGATCTCCTCGCCGGCCTCCACCGCTTCCTCCGAGGTGACGAAGAAGCCGTCGCGCCAATGGAAGGCGCTCGCCGTGCGATGGTGGTGCGTGGCGAAGCTCGCCGTGGACGACGCGGCGGTCGCCGCCACATCGGCGACGGCATCCGAAAATGCGCTGAGGTTGAAGTCGCTCATCTCAATGGTCTCCTGGGTTTTCTCATGCCCCAGATATCGCTCGACGTGGCGCCGCGAGGTACTCGCCTGACGGCTAGTTGGCGCTGTCACTGGCCATGTGGTCAGGTCGCGGCGCCCTGGGCCGCTCCGCACATATAGTGCGTGTCGCCCAAAAGTGCTTGGCGGTTTTGGGACAAGGACACGGACCAACAGAGAGTGCGTGTCGCCCAAAGGTGCTCAGCGGTTTTGGGACAAGGACACCGCCAGCATCATTCGCCAGAATCACGCAGGAGCCCGCCGATGGCCTTCGCCGCCGAAAAACTCCAATCCGACGACACCTTGCTCGACGCCTATTCGGCGACGGTCGCCGATGCCGTGGACCGCATCGGTCCCGCCGTCTGCCGCATCGAGCGGGGCGGCGGCCAGGGTGGCCACGGCTCCGGCTTCGTCATCGCTCAGGACGGGCTGATCATCACCAACTTCCATGTCGTGGGCGACGCGCGCGCCGTGCGCGTGACGATGCCGGACGGCGCCGTGCGCGACGGCCACGTGCTCGGGCGCGATCCCGATACGGACATCGCCTTGGTGCGCGCCGACGGCAGCTTTGCCGATGTCGCGCCGCTTGGCGATTCCAAGCGGCTGCGGCGCGGCCAGATCGCGATCGCCATCGGCAATCCGCTCGGCTTCGAATGGACCGTCACCTCGGGCGTCGTCTCGGCGCTCGGCCGCTCCATGCGCGCCTCGACCGGCCGGCTGATCGACGACGTCATCCAGACCGACGCCGCGCTGAACCCCGGCAATTCCGGCGGACCGCTGGTGTCGTCGGCCGGCGAGGTGATTGGCGTCAACACCGCCATGATCCATGGCGCGCAGGGCATTGCCTTCGCGGTCGCCTCGAACACGGCGAACTTCGTCATCTCCGAGATCATCCGCTTCGGCCGCGTGCGGCGCGCCTTCATCGGCGTCTCCGCCGATACGACCAACCTGCCCCGCCGGGCGGCCCTGCTGGCGGGCGTGTCGTCGAGCACGGCGGTGCGCCTGCGCGGGGTCGCGAAGAACGGCCCCGCCGCGAATGCGGGCCTGAAGGAGGGCGACATCATCGCCGCCATAGACGGTCGGCCCGTTACCGGCGTCGACGACTTGGTGCGCCTGCTTGATGCCGAGCGCATCGGCCGCGAGGCGCTCTGCACCGTGGTGCGTCGCACCGGTGTCAGCCAGGTCGCGGTGACGCCTGTCGCGCGGAGCTGAAGACGCCGCGGCGGCCCTCCATGGGGGCGAGTGCCATTCCAACCCGCCAGGCGATCCTCAAGCCCCTGCCGCGCCCTGCGCATACTGCGCCAGGAATTCCTCCGATGGCGGTATCGGCTTGATGACGTCGATCAGCACGCCGTTCGGATCGCGGGTGATGAAATGGCGCTGGCCGAATGGTTCGTCGCGCAGTGTGCGCAGGATCGGCAGGCCCGCGGCAACGACACGCTCGTAGACCGCATCGGGGTCCCTCACCTCGAAATTGATCAGCAGGCCCGCCGCCCGGCCGCGCCCTGCCTCGGGGATCGTTTCGTGGTCGCCCTGAACGATGCCGAGATTGACGCGTTTGTCCTCGGCCGATTGCAGATGCACGTACCAGTCGCTTTCGAACAGCGGCGCGAAGCGAAAGTGCTCGACGTAGAAGGCCGTCGTGCCGGCGACATCGCCGGTCATCAGCACGGGGTAGTAGCTTGTGGTCTTCATCTTTCCATCTCCTGCCAGATAACATACAGTCTGCATGTAAATGCAATTAACATACAGGCTGTATGTATGCAACAAGAGTCCGCCCGCCGTTCCAATCGGGACCGCACCGAGGCGACGCGCGGCGACCTCATCGCCGCCGCACGCAAGCTGTTCACGGAAAAATCCTATGCCGAAACCGGCACGCCGGAGATCGTCACGGCGGCTGGCGTGACGCGCGGCGCCCTCTACCATCACTTTGCCGACAAGCAGGCGCTGTTCGCCGCCGTGGTCGAGCAGGAGGCGGCGGCGGTAGCGCATGAGATCGAGGTGGCAGCGCCCGCCACGCTCGATGCCCGCGAAGCACTGCTTGCCGGATCCGATGCCTACCTCGCCGCCATGCGCGCGCCCGGCCGCACGAGGCTCCTGCTGCTCGACGGTCCTGCCGTGCTCGGCCGCGCGGCGATGGATGCGATCGACAACCGCCACGGCAATCGCGAGCTGCGCGAGGGCCTTTTGGCGGCAATGCGCGATCGCACGATGCAACGTCTACCGGCGGAAGCGCTCACCGCCCTGCTCGCCGCCGCCTTCGACCGTGCGGCGCTTGCGGTCGAGGCCGGCGGATCGCCCGAGGACTACCGCACCGTGCTGGTCGCCATCATCGATGGCCTCGGCCGGGCGTGACACAATAACGGCGTCGCTCAGGGATTAGCCGCCACCTCCGGCTCCTCGTCGGGCACATGGCCCGGCTCGAACTCGTTGAAACAGCCGAGCTGTCGCTTGAACTGATCGATCAGCCATGAGGCCGCCGGCTTCGGGCTGCGGTCCGTGCGGTGCATGGCGTAAAGCGGTGAGCGCACGGCCCGGTAGGGTTCGAGGTCGAGCTCCACCAGCCGGCCGCTCGCAAGGTCCTCGGCGATCAGCCAGCGCGGCAGCCCGCCCCAGCCGAGCCCCGCGCGCATCAGCGCATGCTTGGTATAGACATCTGTCAGCCGCCAGGTGTGATAGGCGAAGACGCCGAAATCCCGTCCCTGCGTGCGCTCTGACTGATCCGTCACCACAAGCTGGGTGAATTCGCGCACGTCCTCCAGTGGCACCGGCCCCGGCAGCAGCGCCAGCGGGTGGCCAGGCGCGGCGGCCGGCACGATTGTGTTGAACCCTATCTCGAGCAGCTTGACCTGCGCCTCGCCCGGAACGCCGCCGATACCGATATCGGACAGGCCCTCGGCCACTTGGTCGACGATCAGTCCCAACGACCCGGTGTAGAGCCGCAGCGTCACGGCCGGGAACTGCGCCTCGAAGGCCTTCAGCGCCCGCACCAGAACTTGCGACGGCAAGGTCATCTCGACCGACATGGTGACCTCGGCCTCCAGGCCCTGCCTGTAGCCGTCGACGCGCGAGCGGATCCGCTGCAGCACGGCGATCATGCGCCGCGCATCCTCCAGCATGGCGCGCCCTGCCTCGGTAAGCTGCGGCTCGCGCGTGCCCTCGCGCTCGAACAGCTTCAGGCCGAGTTGCGCCTCGAGATTGGCGATGGTGTAGCTGATGACGGACTGCGCGCGGTTGAGCCGGCGGCCGGCGGCCGAGAAGCGGCCGGTATCGGCCACCGCCACGAAGACCTGAAGCTGGTCGAGCGTCGGATTTGGCTGCATGACATATCCAATCAATGGATGGGTATCATAGAAAATATACCTGTTTTCCTGATGGATCGGTAGGCCCATATCAGGCGGGAAATTTCATTCCCGCAACTGGAGAGCCCGCCAATGTCTATCCTTCTCGTTACGTCGAGCCCGCGCGGCAACGCCTCGCATTCGACCCACATCGCCACCGAACTCGCCGAAAAGCTTGTGGCCGCCGACCCGTCCAACAAGCTGGTCGTGCGTGACCTCGTCGCCAACCCGCTGCCGCATATCGATCCGGACTATGCCACCGGCATCTACACGCCGGCCGAAGCCCGCAGCCCGCGCCAGGCCGAGGTGGTCGGCGTTTCCGACGCGGTGCTCGATGAGCTGTTCGCCGCCGACACGGTGATCCTCGCCACCGGCTTCATCAACTTCAACATCTCCTCGACGCTGAAGTCCTGGGTCGACCACGTCGCCCGTTCGGGCAAGACCTTCGCCTATGGCGAAAACGGGCCGAAGGGCCTCGTCACCGGCAAGAAAGTCTACATCGTGCTGGCCTCGGGCGGCATCTATTCCGAAGGCGCGGCCGTGCAGATGGACCATGCCGTGCCTTATCTGCGCAGCGTTCTCGGCTTCATGGGCATGACCGATGTCGAGGTCATCCGCATCGAAGGCGTCGGCATGGGTCCGGACGCGGTCAAGGCGGCGCTTGCCAAGGCGAGCGCGAAGGTCGATGCCGTGGTCGACGGCAGCCACCAGATCGCCGCCGCCGCGTAACGGCAGCGCCGGCTTCGTGAAAGGCGGGCACCGAGGTGCCCGCCTTTTTCGTTTCACAGGGGCAGGATGTGGCGCAGCAGGCCCGTCGCAGCGATGCCGACCAGCACCGTCGGCAGCATCGGAAGGCGCGTGGCCGCCAGTATGGTGACGGCCAGCGCCAGCAGGTCGCCCGGATGGCGCGACACGAAGCTCGGCGCGATCACCGAGATCAGCACGCAGCCTGGGGCCGCCTCCATGACCGCGGTCGCGCGCGGGCTGAGCACCCGGTTCCGCAGCACGACATAGCCGCCGATACGCGTGAGATAGGTGACGCCGGCCATCAGGACGATGGTAAGCAGCGCCATGGGATCGATCATGCCTCGCCTCCCGACAGGAACCATGCCGCGAGCAGGCCGGATAGCGCGCCTGCAGCGACGTACCAGGCGCCCGGAACCATGAGGTATGTCAGCGCCGCGACCACGAGACTGACGAACCAGGGCCGAGCCGCGGCGAAACCCGTCCACATGCCGCGCAGCAGCACCAGGAAGACCGCGGCGAAGGCCTAGGCCTGGACATCGCCCAGCAGCGGGCCGAGCAGCGCGCCAGTGGTGGTGAAGACCACCCAGGTGACGTACATGGCCAGCGCCGCGCCCAGATAATAGCGCAGGCTGAAAGCCGGGAAGATGCCCGCTTCGAACCGCCGCCTGGCGTCGGCAAGCCCCAACGCCCAGCTCTCGTCGCACATCAGGAACAGCGCCGGAAACACCTTGCGGCGGGGCAACTCGCGCAGGAACGGCGCCAGCGCCGCCCCCATCAGCAGATGCCGGCTGTTGACCAGGAAGGTGATGGCGACGATCAGCAGGATGTGCGGCGGCGAGGTCCAGAGCTGGATCGCCGCGAATTCCGAGCCACCGGCGAAGTTCAGGCCCGTCATCAGCGGCACTTCGACGACGCTCAGCCCTTTCTGGGCAGCCTGCGCGCCAAGCACCAGCGCATAGGGGATAGTGCCGAACAGCACCGGCGCGCACGAGGTAACGCCGCGCCATAACTCGGCGCTGGAGCCACCCCTCGCAGACGAGGTCATATCCGCAGTCGTCATGTCTTCCTCTCGGGCGCGCCTTGCGGCCGTCCTTGCCGTTCGTGTCCGATGTCGGCGGTCCAGATGGAGCGGGATGCCGATGCCGTCGACCCGCTCCATGGCAATATATCCAGCCCGGCGTGCAATTTGATTGCGAACTTCGTCGATTGGCTTCATAATTTGGCATCCAGTGCTACATAATTGCCAAATGGTGAAATTGATGACCATGAAGCTCGACGACATCGATCGACGGATATTGCGGGCGCTGCAACGCAACGGGCGCATTCCCAACAACGAGCTCGCCCAGGCCGTCGGCCTCTCCCCCTCGCCTTGCCTGCGCCGCGTGCGGCTGCTGGAGGAAGCGGGCGTCATCGATCGTTATGTCGCCGTTCTCAACCCGGCGCGGATCGGCAAGGGGCTCACCTTCTTCACCCGCATCTGGCTGAACGCCCAGGACGAGGACACGATCGAGCACTTCGCGATCGAGGTGGCCAAGCTGCCGCAGGTCATGGAGTGCTACCTGATGCTGGGCGATTGCGATGCCATGGTGCGGGTGGTCGCGGCCGATATCGACGATTATCGTCGCTTCCAGTCGGAGCATCTGAGCCGCATCAGGGGCGTGCAGAACGTCAAGACCGATGTGCCCAGCCAGACGATCAAGCACACGTCGGAACTGCCGGTGTAGCGACCATCGCCGTGCGGATCGGCCGTCGAGAGCATGGCTTTTCAGACCGGATAAAAAATGCAACCGGATTGTAGGATGAACGTCGGCGTCCACGTCCTTTGCGGGCAAGCGGCGCGACGAAGCAGGAAGGATCGCGCCCTCGAACAGGGATGCCTTTCGGCATGGGAGAAACACCATGAGCCTTTCCTATCGTTGGGTCATCGTCGCGGCCGGCGCGCTGATGACATGTGTGGCGCTGGGCGCGATGTTCTCGCTGGCGATCTTTCTCGAGCCCATGGCGCTCGACACCGGCTGGTCGCGTGCCGGCATATCCACCGCAATGACGCTCAATTTCCTGGTCATGGGCCTCGGCGGCTTCGCCTGGGGAGCGATCTATGATCGGGTCGGCGCCCGCATCGTCGTCTTCGCCGGCACTGTCCTGCTCGGCCTTGCGCTCGTCGTGGCGAGCCGCGCCGGTTCGCTGCTCACCTTCCAATTGAGCTATGGGGTGATCGTCGGCCTGGCGGCCAGCGCTTTCTTCGCGCCGATGATCGCGCTCACGACCGCGTGGTTCGACACCCACCGCAGCCTCGCCGTCTCGCTCGTTTCTGCCGGCATGGGCGTGGCCCCCATGACGATCTCGCCCTTCGCGCGCTGGCTGATATCGGCCTATGACTGGCGAACGGCGATGTTCGACATCGGCGTCCTGTCGTGGGTGCTGCTCGTGCCCGCCGTGCTCTTGGTGCGCCAGCCGCCGGCGGCGCGCGCCGCGCCGGACGGCAGCATGCCCGCGGCAGCCTCCGACGATCCCGGCATGAGCGTCGGCCAGGCGCTGCGCTCGCCGCAATTCCTGGTGCTCGGCCTCACCTTCTTCGCCTGCTGCGCGGCCCATTCCGGCCCGATCTTCCACATGGTGAGCTATGCCATGGCCTGCGGCGTGGCGCCGATGGCGGCCGTCTCGATCTACAGCGTCGAGGGCCTCGCCGGCCTCGGGGGGCGGGTGCTCTATGGCGTGCTCGGCGACAGGCTGGGCGTAAAGCCGGTGTTGATTACCGGGCTCGCTATCCAGGGCCTGGTGATCGCCGCCTATCTCGCCGCCGGCCGGCTGGAGCATTTCTACATACTGGCGGTGATCTTCGGCGCCCCCTATGGCGGCGTGATGCCGCTTTACGCCGTTCTGGCGCGCGAATATTTCGGCGGCCGCATCATCGGCACGGTGCTCGGCGCCGCCACCATGCTGTCCAGCCTGGGCATGGCGTTCGGGCCGCTCGCCGGCGGCATGATCTACGACGCCTATGCCAGCTATTCCTGGCTGTTCATCGGCTCGGCGCTGATCGGGCTGGGCGCGGCCGGCATCGCCATCGCCTTCCCGCCACAGCCCAGCCGGCAGCGGCTGCAGCCAGCCTGAAAAAGAGCAAGGCCGGCCTGCTTTGCGGGCCGGCCTTGCCGGAAACCCTATCGGATCGCTAGCGCATGACCCCGAAAATCGGAATCGATTTTCGGAAAGGATCATGCGCCAAATCAAAGTGGTAGAGCGTCCTTTGCGCGTCCAAAAGGACGCGCGGCGCTCTAGCCGAAAATACGCTCGCCCTGCTCGTCGACGAGTTGAATGCCCTTCTTGATCGAGATGTCGACGGCATCGTCCAGCCCCGCGAAGCGGTCGGCGCGAATGAACTTGTGCTCCTTCATCACGCCGCCGATCTCCTTCGAGACGACGCCGCAGGTCTGGTACTGGCCCTCGGCCTTGTAGGGCGTCGCGCTGATCAGGAAGCCCTTGTGCTCGACCTGCTTGGCCGGCGCGGCTTCCTTGGGCGCGGCTGCCTCGCCGCTGCCACCGCCGCCAAAAAGACGCTTCAGGAAAGACATCGCTCAATCTCCACTTTGCCGGCGTCCTGAATCGCGAACGCCCCTCGTTCAACCCATTGCCGCAGCATGCGCGAATGTTCCACCCCGTTCCAGCCCCCTGATGAAGACATCGACGAGAAGCTCGATCTGCCGCAATATCCTGAAACTAGCAAAGAAAAAGCCCGGATCTCTCCGGGCTTTCTGATCTGGAATGCGATGCCGCTTCAGCGACGGGCCAGTGCCTCGATGGCCTCGGCGGCCTCCTCGAGGATGCTGATCGCCTCGGCCTGCTTCTCCTGGGGCGCGTCGACCATGTCGCCGAGCGCTGCCCGCAGGCGGTGGCGGACGGCGCGGAACTGGTCGCGCGCCTCCGAGCGGCCGCGTCCGCGTCGCTCCTCGCCTTCGTCGTTCCAGCCGAACCAGTCGCGCGCCTTGGCCATCTTGCGGCCGAACCGCTCGAGATGGTCGAGCACGCCGTCGATCATCTCGCGGTTGTCCTCGAGATGCGCCTTGCCGGCGTCGGTGATGGAGAACACCTTCTTGTTGCCCTCGCTGGAGGACACAGCGTAGCCGGCCTCCTCCAGGAAGGTCAGCGTCGGATAAACCACGCCCGGGGTGGGGGGGCCGGCGGGCGCGTCCTCCGGGGCGTTGGTTAGTGGGGGGCCGGGGGGGGGGCCCCCGGGCGGGGGGGGCCGGGGTGTCCGGTGGGGGGCCGCCGCGGCCCGGCGGGCCCCGGGGGGGGAACGTCCCCCCCCCCCCGCCCCGCCCGCCGCCGCCGCGTCCGCCGTGGCCGAACGAGCCGAAGCCGCCGCCACGGCCGCCGAAACGACCAGCCATATGCATGAATGCGCGCTCGGCGCGATCGCCGAAGGGATGATGTCTGTGATGCATGAATTGCTCCTTGAGTTCTATCTTACGATATATCTTAATTAGACCTCATCCTTCCGTCTGTCAAGATATATCTTAAGATGTATCGAAAAGCGATGCGCATCGGTCGACTCGGCGGGTCGACCGAGCGGCGTGGCCGGCCGATGGCGCTACCAGTGGCCCTTGCGGCGGTTCCATGCGTAGAGAAGATCGGCGAAGCGATCATAGGCGAACCGCGTGAATGGCAGCGTCACCGGATTGCCGAGAAGCCGCGCCAGCCAGCCCTCGCCTGGCGTCATCGCCCACACGGCGATCGCCACGTCGGCGCCGACGAGCAGCCGGCCTTCGGCATCGACCGCATGTAGCCGGCGGCGGATATCCTCCAGCGAGGCGCTGAAGCCAGCCAGCGCCGCCGGCTCGAAATTGATGTCGCGGAATTCGACGCGACCCGCTTTGACCAACTCGATCAGCCGCCGCTTCTGCCTGCTGATGCCGGCGTCGCAGACCGGGCATCGCGTGTTGTACCAGACGGTGAGGTGCGGCTTGCGCATCGATCAGCCGTGATGATGCCCGGTATCCGCGCGGACAGAACTCACACGACTGTCCACCCGCGGTCTCCAGTTACTTCCGGCGCATGGCGGCTTTCGGCCCAACGCATTTGTTGTCGCGAAACAGTGCCCACTCCTCGCAAAGACGCCGGTCGGGCAGGCGGCAGACCCCGTATTCGTTGCCGGCCTTGTCCTTCCTGATCACGAAGCCGCCGCCAATCGCGGCGCAATGGGTCGACGCAGGATTGGCCAGGCCGACCCGTTTCGGCGGGCTGGCATCGGCAAGGGTTTGCGTCGAGAACACCACGGCAAGGCCGACGGCCAATATCGAGACCTTCTTCATCGCGATCTCCCTGGCCGCATCCTGTCACGGTGCATCCTGTCATGCGGCACGATGCTCGTCAAAGACACCGATCATGAGAATAGCGGTGTCACCTCACCCGATTGGAGTAGGAACCGGCTCCCTTTTTCAGCCTAGAAGGCAATTTGCTCGACAACGAGCGGGGGGGAACATGAAGTCCATCATAGCATGCGTCGCGACCGCGGCGCTCCTTGTCGGTTGCGCATCATCCGGCACACAGGTGCTCGCGCCATACCAGCTCGCCGACGGATCAAGGTATCAGGACGTCGTCACCATCGGCGCAGACAAGACCGGAACCGCGCCGGTCGTCACGCACGTCAAGACGTTCAAGCTCGGCAGGAAGTCTGGCGCCGTTCTGGTCGCCGATGGCACGGGCTCGGCCCCGGGGCTGGGCAGCGTGGTGAGCGGGGCCGTGGTGGCCGGCGTCGTCGGTGGGGTGGCTGGCGGCCTGGTCGCCAATGCGACGAGGCGAAGCGGCGGTTCAGACAATGCGTGCTC
>Ga0066256_1001383_pt1 | contig 34357 bp, 28 predicted proteins | sample ThiBio_1000_biof_FD_87107 | JGI IMG/M metagenome (GOLD analysis project Ga0066256, IMG submission 87107) | Wastewater bioreactor microbial communities from Cape Town, South Africa - Thiocy_expt_1000_biof (version 2) | ecosystem: Engineered > Bioreactor > Thiocyanate-remediating >... | reverse complement strand
GCACGGGCGGCCCCCGCCGCACGGTGCGTTACGACATCGACATGGTGAAGTGCATCTATTGCGGCTTCTGCCAGGAAGCCTGCCCGGTCGATGCCATCGTCGAAGGTCCGAACTTCGAATTCGCGACGGAAACGCGCGAAGAGCTCTATTTCGACAAGGCCCGTCTGCTCGACAACGGCGACCGCTGGGAGCGCGAAATCGCGCGCAACATCGCGATCGACTCGCCGTACCGCTGATCGGCTATTGAATGTATGCCGCCCCGGGAGCATCCCGTCGCGGTCCAGTTAAAACGGAGCGCCGGCAGCGTCATCGAGGCCGGCAAAACTCCATCGGGCAGGGGACAGTCCGCCCGGGGGAAGACGAAAAGGCACCAACATGGGTCTGCAGGCTCTTTTTTTCTATCTCTTCGCCTTCATCGCTGTGGCGTCGGCGTTCATGGTGATTTCGGCTCGGAATCCGGTCCATTCGGTTCTGTTCCTGATCCTCACCTTCTTTAACTCCGCCGGCCTCTTCCTGCTGACGGGCGCCGAATTCCTGGCGATGATCCTGCTGGTCGTTTATGTCGGCGCTGTGGCGGTGCTCTTCCTCTTCGTCGTCATGATGCTGGATATCGACTTCACGGAATTGCGTTCGGGCGTGCTCGAATACGCGCCGATCGGCGCGCTGATCGGGGTCATCCTGGCGGCGGAACTGATCATCGTCATCGGTGGCAGCGTCATTTCGCCGGACATCGGCAAGACGGTGGCGATGCCCATTCCGGCGCTGACGGAACGCACCAATACCGCCGCCCTCGGCGACGTGCTCTACACCCATTATGTCTATTTCTTCCAGATCGCCGGCCTCGTTCTGCTGGTCGCGATGATCGGCGCCATCGTGCTGACGCTGCGTCACCGCCAGAACATCAAGCGGCAGGATATTTCCCAGCAGGTTGCCCGCACGCCCGCGACCGCCGTCGAGGTGGTCAAGGTCAAGCCCGGGCAGGGCGTCTGAAGCGCGCACGAGGTCAAGGAAACGAAATTATGGAAATCGGTCTTTCCCATTACCTGACGGTCAGTGCCATCCTCTTCACGCTCGGTGTTTTCGGCATTTTCCTCAACCGCAAGAACGTCATCGTCATCCTGATGTCGGTGGAACTCATCCTGCTTGCGGTCAATATCAACATGGTCGCCTTCTCTTCCTTCCTCAACGACATCACGGGTCAGGTCTTCGCCCTGTTCATCCTGACGGTGGCGGCGGCGGAAGCGGCGATCGGTCTTGCAATTCTCGTGGTCTTCTATCGTAACCGCGGCTCCATCGCCGTCGAAGACGTCAATGTGATGAAGGGCTGAACCGGCTATGATCCTTTACAAAGCCATCGTTTTCCTTCCCCTGATCGGCGCGTTGATCGCCGGCCTGTTCGGTCGCGCCATCGGCGCCAAGGCATCGGAATACGTCACCACCGGCCTGATGATCGTCGTGGCGATCCTTTCCTGGATCGCCTTCTTCACCGTGGCCCTCGGCCATGGCGAAGCCGGCGAAGTGATCAAGGTTCCCGTCCTGCGCTGGATCCAGTCCGGCGGCATCGACGTCGAATGGGCCTTCCGCGTCGACACGCTGACCGCGGTGATGTTCGTCGTCGTCAACACCGTCTCGACCCTGGTGCACCTCTATTCGATCGGCTACATGCACCACGATCCGCATCGGCCGCGCTTCTTCGCCTATCTGTCGCTGTTCACCTTCATGATGCTGATGCTCATCACGTCGGACAACCTGCTGCAGATGTTCTTCGGCTGGGAAGGCGTGGGCCTGGCGTCCTACCTGCTCATCGGCTTCTGGTTCAAGAAGCCCTCGGCCAATGCGGCGGCGATGAAGGCCTTCATCGTCAACCGCGTCGGCGACTTCGGTTTCATCCTCGGCATATCCGGCGTCTTCGTGCTGTTCGGCTCGATCAACTTCGAGACGATCTTCGCGACCGCTGCGACCTATCTGCCGGCCGAAGGGGCTGCCGAGGGCGGCGAAGCCGTCATCAACCTCTTCGGCATGCATCTCGACAAGGCGCACGCCATCACCGCCGTCTGCCTGCTCTTGTTCATGGGCGCGATGGGCAAGTCGGCGCAGTTCCTGCTGCACACCTGGCTGCCGGACGCCATGGAAGGCCCGACGCCGGTTTCGGCGCTCATCCATGCAGCGACCATGGTCACCGCCGGCGTCTTCCTCGTCGCCCGCATGTCGCCGCTGTTCGAACTGTCGCATGACGCGCTGACCGTCGTCACTGTCATCGGCGCCATCACCGCCTTCTTCGCGGCGACCGTCGGCCTGGTGCAGAACGACATCAAGCGCGTCATCGCCTACTCGACCTGCTCTCAGCTTGGTTACATGTTCGTGGCGCTCGGCGTCGGCGCTTACGGCGCGGCCATCTTCCACCTGTTCACGCACGCTTTCTTCAAGGCGCTGCTGTTCCTCGGCGCCGGCTCGGTCATCCATGCCGTCGACGGCGAGCAGGACATGCGCTACATGGGTGGCCTGCGCAAGCATATCCCGATCACCTTCTGGATGATGACCATCGGCACGCTGGCGCTGACCGGCGTCGGCATCCCCGGCACGATGTTCGGCTTCGCCGGTTTCTTCTCCAAGGACGTGATCATCGAATCCGCCTACGCCTCGCATTCGGCGGTCTCGGGCTTCGCCTTCACACTGCTGGTCATCGCCGCGCTGTTCACCAGCTTCTATTCATGGCGCCTGGCCTTCCTCACCTTCTTCGGCAAGCCGCGTGCGAGCCACGAGGTCATGCATCACGTGCATGAATCGCCGATGGTGATGTTGCTGCCGCTTTATATCCTGGCGGTTGGCGCGGTTCTCGCCGGTGTGATCTTCGAAGGCTACTTCTTCGGTCACCACTATGCCGAATTCTGGAAGGGCGCATTGTTCACCCTGCCGGAAAACGAGATCCTCGAACACTTCCACCACGTGCCGCTTCTGGTGAAGTGGAGCCCGTTCATCGCCATGGTCACCGGCTTCGTCACCGCCTGGTACATGTACATCAAGTCGCCGGAAACGCCGAAGGTCCTGGCCCAGCAGCATCGCGTGCTTTACCAGTTCCTGCTCAACAAGTGGTACTTCGACGAGCTCTACGACTTCCTGTTCGTCCGGTCCGCCAAGGCGCTCGGCCGCTTCCTGTGGAAGAAGGGTGACGTCGCGGTCATCGATAGGTACGGCCCGAACGGCATCGCCGCCCGCGTCGTCGACGTGACCAACCGCGTGGTGCGCCTGCAGACCGGTTACCTCTATCATTATGCCTTTGCCATGCTGATCGGCGTTGCGGCGCTCGTCACCTGGATGATGCTCGGGAGTTCCTTCTGATGACCGATTGGCCTATTCTTTCAACGGTCACGTTCCTGCCGCTGGTCGGCGTCCTCTTCCTGTTGCTCACGAGGGATGACACGCCGAACGGCCGGCGGAACGTGCTGAACGTCTCGCTGTTCACGACGCTCTTCACCTTCCTCGTGTCGCTGTTCATCTGGATCGGCTTCGACAATTCGAACCCGGGCTTCCAGATGGTCGAGAAGACCACTTGGCTCGGCACCGGCATCGGTTATCACGTCGGCGTCGACGGCATCTCCATGCTGTTCGTCATCCTGACGACGCTTCTGATGCCCTTCTGCATCCTCGCCAGCTGGGTGACGATCGAGAAGCGGTTGAAGCAGTACATGATCGCCTTCCTGATGCTGGAAACGCTGATGATCGGCGTCTTCGTGTCGCTCGACATCGTACTGTTCTACGTCTTCTTCGAAGGCGGCCTGATCCCGATGTTCCTGATCATCGGCGTCTGGGGCGGCAAGGACCGCGTCTACGCCAGCTACAAGTTCTTCCTCTATACGCTGCTCGGCTCGGTGCTGATGATGCTCGCCATCATGGCGATGTACTGGCAGGCCGGCACCACCGACATCACGGAACTGCTGAAGTATCAGTTCCCCGCCGGTCTGCAGACCTGGCTGTGGCTCGCCTTCTTCGCCTCCTTCGCGGTGAAGATGCCGATGTGGCCGGTGCACACCTGGCTTCCGGATGCGCACGTCCAGGCGCCGACCGCAGGTTCGGTCATCCTGGCCGGCATCCTCCTGAAGCTTGGCGGCTACGGCATGATCCGCTTCTCGCTGGCGATGTTCCCGCTTGCCTCCGACTATTTCGCGCCGATGGTCTTCGCGCTCTCCGTCATCGCCATCATCTACACCTCGCTGGTGGCGCTGATGCAGGAGGACATGAAGAAGCTGATCGCCTATTCCTCCGTCGCCCATATGGGTTACGTGACGATGGGTATCTTCGCTGCCAATACGCAGGGCGTCCAGGGCGCGCTGTTCCAGATGATCTCGCACGGCTTTGTTTCCGGCGCGCTGTTCCTCTGCGTCGGCGTCGTCTACGACCGCCTGCACACCCGCGAGATCGCCGCTTACGGCGGCCTGGTCAACAACATGCCGAAATACGCCTTCGCCTTCATGGTCTTCACCATGGCGAACGTCGGCCTGCCCGGCACCTCCGGTTTCATCGGCGAATTCCTGACCCTGATCGGCGTCTTCCGCGCCAACACCTGGGTTGCGCTCTTCGCTGCGACGGGCGTGATCCTTTCGGCCGCCTATGCGCTGTGGCTCTATCGCCGCATCATTTTCGGCGCGCTGGAAAAGGAAAGCCTCAAGGCGCTCTTCGACCTGTCCCCGCGCGAACAGGCGCTTCTTTACCCGCTGATCGTTCTGACGATCTTCTTCGGCGTCTACCCGGCACCGATCTTCGACGCGACGGCAGCCTCCGTGGATCTGCTGGTCAACAATTATACTGCAGCCTTGCAGGCAGCGCACGATGTCGCGCTGTCGGTGAAATGACGACAGGAATCTAAGACATGACCTCTGAAATTCTGCTCGCAAGTCTGCATCTCGCAACGCCGGAAATCATTCTGGCGATCGGCGCCCTGGCGCTGCTGATGATCGGCGTGTTCTCCGGCGAAAAGTCGGGGACGACGGTAACCGTGCTGGCCATCCTGCTGCTGGTGATTTCCGGCGGCTGGATGATCCTGTCTGGCGCGGACGGCCTGGCGTTCGGCGGTGTCTTCGTATCCGATGCCTTTGCCCGCTTCCTCAAGGTCGTGGCGCTGATCGGCTCGGTGACGGCGATCATCATGACGCTCGGGCAATCGCGCTCGGAACACCTGAACCAGTTCGAGTTCCCCGTGCTTCTGGTGCTGGCGACGCTCGGCATCCTGCTGATGATCTCGGCCAACGACCTGATCTCCGCCTACCTGGCGCTGGAGCTGCAGTCGCTGGCGCTCTACGTCGTCGCGGCGATCAACCGCGACAGCCTGAAATCGACCGAAGCCGGCCTGAAATATTTCGTTCTCGGCGCTTTGTCCTCGGGCATGATGCTCTACGGCATGTCGCTGGTCTACGGTTTCACCGGCCATACCGGCTTTGCCGAAATCGCCACGGCGCTTTCCGGCGAGACGCGTTCGCTCGGCCTGCTGTTCGGCCTCGTCTTCGTAATGGCCGGCTTTGCCTTCAAGATTTCCGCCGTGCCGTTCCACATGTGGACGCCTGATGTCTATGAGGGCGCGCCGACCCCGGTGACCGCCTTCTTCGCTGCCGCGCCGAAGATCGCCGCCATGGCCATGTTGGTCCGCATCGTCGGCACCGCCTTCGAACCGATCAAGCTCGACTGGCAGCAGGTGATCTCCTTCATCGCCATCGCCTCCATGGTGCTCGGCGCCTTCGCGGCGATCGGCCAGCGCAACATCAAGCGACTGATGGCCTATTCGTCCATCGGCCATATGGGTTACGCGCTCGTCGGCCTGGCTGCCGGCACCAAGACCGGTGTCTCGGGCGTGCTGATCTACATGACCATCTACATGGTCATGACGCTCGGCACTTTCGCCTGCATCATGGCGATGCGCCGCAAGGATGGTGGCGTGTCGGAAAACATCGACGACCTCGCCGGGCTTTCCGCCACCAATCCGTTCATGGCAGTGGTGCTGACGGCCCTGATGTTCTCGCTTGCCGGCATCCCGCCGCTTGCCGGCTTCTTCGGGAAATACTTCGTCTTCGTTGCGGCCATCGAAGCCAAGCTCTATGCGCTGGCGATCATCGGCGTCCTCGCGTCCGTCGTCGGCTGCTATTACTACCTGCGCGTCATCAAGCTGATGTGGTTCGATGAAGCCAAGGGCGAGTTTGCCCGTACGTCGGGCGTGCTGCGGCTGGTCTTCGGCCTGTCCGGCCTGTTCGTCGCCGGTTACGTGCTGATCGGCGGCCCGCTCGGGGCTGCTGCGGAAGCGGCCTCCGCTTCGTTCTTTTGATGGATGACAGGAGACATAGCCGGACGACGCTGAGCGACGTCCGGCACGAGGCGCTCGGCGATGTCTCTTCCACCAACACGGAATGCCTGGCGCGTGCGCGCGCCGGCGATCCAGGCCTTCTCTGGATCACTGCCCGCCGCCAGACCGGCGGACGCGGTCGCCGCGGGCGACCCTGGGCCTCGGAGCCCGGCAATCTCTACGCCTCCCTTCTCCTGATCGATCCGGCACCGCTCGACCGCTTGCCCTCCTTGCCGCTCGCCGTCGCCGTCGCCGTGCACGATGCGATCCGCAAGGTGGTGCCGCCGGGCGCGGAACCCGTCGAGATCAAGTGGCCGAACGACATCCTGATCGGCCGCAAGAAGACCTGCGGCATCCTGCTCGAAAGCGAAAACCTTGCGGATGGACGACAGGCGCTGGTCATCGGCATCGGTATCAACATCGCCGTCATGCCGGAGAGCGGCCAGTATCCCGTCACCTCGCTGGCCGCACAGGGCGCCTCCGTTTCGCCCGACGAACTGTTCGCGCATCTCTATGTTTCGATGAACGATATGCTGGTGCTTTGGAACCGCGGACGCGGCATCGCATCGGTGGTGGAGTTGTGGCGCAGGGGGGCCTGCGGGGTTGGGGAAAAGATCACCGTCAACCTGCCGGACAAGTCGCTTTCCGGCCAGTTCGCAGGTATTGATGACAACGGTTTGCTGATGCTCGATACCGGTGGCGGCCGGCTATTGCCGATTGCTGCGGGCGACGTCTTTTTCGAATGATTTGGAACCAGATAACATGACAAATAAAGAAGAACTGGTGTTTCTGCCGCTTGGCGGCGTCGGCGAGATCGGCATGAATCTCGCGCTCTACGGTTATGGAGCGCCCAGCAACCGCCAATGGATCATGGTGGATTGCGGCGTGACGTTTCCAGGTCCGGACCTGCCGGGCGTGGATCTCGTTCTCCCCGATATCAGCTTCCTCGCCAGCGAGCGCAAGAACCTCAAGGCGATCATCATTACCCACGCGCATGAAGACCATTATGGCGGCCTGAACGATCTCTGGCCCGGCCTCAACGTGCCGGTTTATGCCTCGGGCTTCACCGCCGGCCTGCTGGAGGCCAAGCGGCGCTATGAGGAATCGCGCGGCGATATTCCGGTGACGCCGTTCAAGGCGGGCGATATCATCAATGTCGGTCCGTTCAGCATCGAGGCTGTCGCCGTCAACCACTCGATCCCCGAGCCGATGGCGCTGGTGATCCGCACGCCGCTCGGCAACGTCGTTCACACCGGCGACTGGAAAATCGACCTCGAACCGTCGCTCGGTCCGCTGACCAATGAAAAGCGGCTGCGCGAAATCGGCGACGAGGGCGTGCTGGCGCTGATGTGCGACAGCACGAATGCGTTGCGCGATGGCGTTTCGCCTTCGGAAAAGGAAGTTTCCGAAAGCCTGCAGAAGGTGATCGAGTCCGCGGAAGGCCGTGTGGCGATTACCACTTTTTCCTCGAATGTCGGTCGTATCCGCTCGGTCGCAGAAGCCGCCGACAGGGCAGGCCGCGAAGTCTTGCTGCTCGGCAGTTCGCTGAAGCGCGTCGTCGACGTGGCGCGCGACGTCGGCATCATGGAAGGCATCAAGCCGTTCATCGGCGAGGACGAATACGGCTACATCCCGCGGGATAAGGTCGTCGTCATCCTGACTGGCAGCCAGGGCGAGCCGAGGGCGGCGCTGGCCAAGCTGGCGCGCGACGAGATGCGCAACATCGCGCTCAGCGCCGGCGATCTCGTGGTCTTTTCCTCCCGCGCCATTCCCGGCAACGAGAAGGCGATCCAGGACATCAAGAACGGCCTCATCGAGCAGGGCGTCAACGTGCTGACCGATTCCGAAGCGCTGGTGCATGTCTCCGGCCATCCGCGCCGCAGCGAGCTGCAGCAGATGTATGCCTGGACGCGGCCGGAAATCCTCGTTCCCGTGCACGGCGAAGCCGCGCATCTGACGGCGCAGCGCGAACTTGGCCTGCAGTCAGGCATCGCCACCGTGCCGCGCGTGCGCAACGGCGACATCCTGCGGCTGGCGCCGGGCCCGGTCGAGGTCGTCGGCGAAGCGCCGCACGGCCGTATCTTCAAGGACGGCAAGCTGATCGGCGATTTCGACGAGATGGGCATCGGCGAGCGTCGCAAGCTGGCCTTTGTCGGCCATGTCGCGGTGAATGTCCTGCTCGACAGCCGCCTCGATTTCGTCGGCGATCCGGTTGTCGTGCCGGTCGGCCTGCCGGAATTCGATTATGAAGGCGAGGACATGAACGACACGCTCTATGACGCCGTGCTCGGCGCCGTCGAAAGCATCCCGCGTGCCCGTCGCAAGGATCTCGAAACGGTGCGCGAGGCGGTTCGCCGTGCCGTCCGCGCCGCCGCCAACGAGGCATGGGGCAAAAAACCCGTCGTCACCGTCTTTCTGACGAAGATCTGACCGGACCGGGGGAGGAGACCGTCATGCTCGGACGCATCAATCACATCGCCATCGCCGTGCCGGATATTGGCAAGGCATCCGATGCCTATCGCGACACGCTGGGCGCGGCGGTCTCGCAAAGGCAGGCCCTGCCGGAGCATGGCGTGACGGTGGTCTTCGTGGAACTGCCGAACACCAAGGTGGAACTGCTGGAGCCGCTTGGCGAGACTTCGCCCATTGCCGCCTTCCTGGCGAAAAACCCTGACGGCGGCATGCACCACATCTGCTACGAAGTGGATGACATCCTTGTCGCCCGCGACCGCCTTGTCGCTGCCGGTGCCCGCGTGCTCGGCAACGGCGATCCCAAGATCGGCGCGCACGGCAAGCCGGTTCTTTTCCTGCACCCCAAGGATTTCTTCGGCACGCTGATCGAACTCGAGCAACTGTGACAATAAGGCCGGTTTGAGCTCGACCGGTTTTGGCCTTATAAGGCCTCTACAGCGCCGCGCGTCTTTCAAGACGCGCCAAGGACGCCGTAGCAGCTTATCCAGAGGCCGTTCGCCCGGCCGGAACCAAGGCAAGGGCGTCTTCGCATATGAAGCGGAGAGGTCCGGAAGGACGACCGATGCAGCTTTTTTCCATCTTTGCAGTGTATTTCATCGTCTGGTGGATTACGCTTTTCGCGATCCTGCCGATCGGCCTGCGCACGCAGGCGGAGGACGATCATGTCGTGCCCGGCACCGTCGAAAGCGCCCCGACGCGTTTCCAGGCGAAGAAGGTTCTGCTGCTGACGACGCTGGTCTCCGCCGTGCTCTACGGTCTCTGGTATCTCTGTTCCGTCTATCTCGGCTTCAGCATCGATGCCCTGCCGCGCTTCATTCCCAAATTCGATTGAGTTTTGTTGCGGCCTGCCGAAAAAGGCTCGCTACGGCCTTTCGTCATACGGATTTCATAAAAGCCTGCGATGAGAGGCTGCTTTTGAAAAGCAGCGTTGAAAAAGATAGCGGCAGGCGAAAAGCAAAAAAAAACAAGGCTGGAAGCCTTGTTTTTAAAGTATCGCGTGATCTCTAACCGTTACCGGGGCTGCGAGCGAGCGCGCCTAAGACCTAATCCTCCCAAGACTTTGACCGCGAAACGACAAGAATTTAATCTCCTTGCCTCTTTTGTGAGCCGAAACTAGCTCAGAGATTGGGCTTTGTCATCCGATTTTTTTGCATTTTTGCTACACTTCGATACATTTTTTCTGTTGACAAGCGAGAAGTGTAATTTCAGTTCTGGCTCGCCTCAATTCTGCCGTGAAATCATATTTCGAGTGGCCGTCATTCGAGCTTCACGCCGCAAATGCGTGTTTCAGGCGGGTTTCTTTCGCCCCGCGAAGCGGCTAAGAACATCTTCCAAAATCGCCCCTGTTCATTGATTCCCGGCAGTCGAGGGAATCCAAAAAATTTCTGGACCAGCCTATGCGCCTTTCCCGCTTTTTCATGCCTATCCTGAAGGAAAATCCCAAGGAAGCCGAGATCGTCTCCCATCGGCTGATGCTGCGCTCCGGCATGGTCCGCCAGCAGTCACAGGGCATCTATAGCTGGCTGCCGATGGGCAAGCGGGTTCTGGACAAGGTCAACAAGATCATCCGCGAGGAGCAGAATCGCTCCGGCGCCATCGAGCTGCTGATGCCGACGCTGCAATCCGCTGAACTCTGGCAGGAAAGCGGCCGCTACGACGCCTACGGCAAGGAAATGCTGCGGATCAAGGACCGTCAGGAGCGCCCGATGCTCTACGGCCCGACCAACGAGGAGATGGTCACCGACATCTTCCGGTCCTACGTCAAGTCCTACAAGAACCTGCCGCTGAACCTCTACCATATCCAGCTGAAGTTTCGCGACGAGATCCGCCCGCGCTTCGGCACCATGCGGTCGCGCGAGTTCCTGATGAAGGATGCCTATTCCTTCGACCTGACGAAGGAAGGTGCCGAACATTCCTACCGCAAGATGTTCGCCGCCTACCTGCGCACCTTCTCGCGGCTTGGCCTGCGCGCCATTCCGATGCGCGCCGACACCGGCCCGATCGGCGGCAATCTCAGCCACGAATTCATCATCCTTGCCGATACCGGCGAATCGGAGGTCTTCTGCCACAAGGATTTCGTCGATTTCGACATTCCGGCCGAAAATACCGATTTCGACAACGTCGCCGGTATGCAGTCGATCTTCGACAAGTGGACGTCGGTCTACGCCGCCACCTCCGAAATGCACGACGAGGCGGCTTTCAACGCCATACCGGAAGGCGATCGCCTTTCGGCTCGCGGCATCGAGGTCGGCCACATCTTCTATTTCGGCACGAAATATTCCGAGCCGATGGGCGCCAAGGTGCAGGGGCCAGACGGCAAGGAACATGTTGTCCACATGGGTTCCTACGGTATTGGCCCCACCCGCCTTGTTCCAGCCATCATTGAAGCATCGCATGATGAAAACGGAATCATCTGGCCGGCATCCGTCGCGCCGTTCGATTCCGTGATCATCAACATGAAGGCGGGCGACGAGGCCTGCGATGCGGCCAGCGAAAGGCTGTATGCGGCTCTCGGCAACGCCGGTCAGGATGTGCTTTACGACGATACGGACGATCGCGCCGGCACGAAGTTCGCCGCCGCCGATCTGATCGGTGTCCCGGTGCAGGTCATCGTCGGTCCGCGCTCCATCGCCAATGGCGAAGTGGAACTCAAGGACCGCAAGACCGGGGCACGCGAGACGCTGACCGTTGAAGCGGCATTGAACAAGCTGACCGGCTGACAGAAGGGGAAAACATGGCGGTAGATGCGGTGAAGGAAACGGCGGAACAGCCTGGCAAGAGCAAGGCCGGCCGCCCGTTTTCCGCCTTCGAACGGATTGTGGCCTGGCGCTATCTCCGGGCGCGGCGCAAGGAAGCCTTCATCTCCGTCATCGCCGGCTTTTCCTTCATCGGCATCATGCTCGGTGTCGCGACGCTGATCATCGTCATGGCGGTGATGAACGGTTTCCGCACCGAGCTAATTTCCCGCATCCTCGGCGTCAACGGCCACATGATCGTGCAGCCGATCGACACACCGCTCGACAATTACGACGAACTGGCCAGGAAATTCGCCGCCGTGCCCGGCGTCACCATGGCCCTGCCGCTGGTCGAGGGGCAGACGCTGGCCTCCGGCCGCGGCGGCGCGGGCACCGGTGCTCTGGTGCGGGGCATCCGTCCCGAAGACATCGAGGCGCTGAAGACCGTCTCCAGCAACGTCAAGAGCGGCGATCTCGTCGGTTTTGCCGCGGGGCAGGGCGTGCTGATCGGCTCTCGCATGGCAAGCCAGCTCGGCCTCAACGCCGGCGACCAGATCACGCTGATGTCGCCCGAGGGCGATATCACGCCGCTCGGCGTCAACCCGCGCATCAAGTCCTATGTCGTCTCCGGCATCTTCGAGATCGGCATGTCGGAATATGATTCCTCGATCATCTACATGCCGCTCGAGGAGGCGCAGCTGTATTTCAACGCCGAAGGCGTGGTGCAGTCGATCGAGCTGTTCGTCGCCAATCCCGATACGGTCGACGAGTTGCGTCCGAAGCTCGAGGAAGCGGCCGGCCGCCAGGTGTTCATCACCGACTGGCGCCAGCGCAACCAGACCTTCTTCTCCGCCCTGCAGGTGGAACGCAACGTCATGTTCATGATCCTGACGCTGATCGTGCTGGTGGCGGCGCTCAACATCATTTCCGGCCTGATCATGCTGGTGAAGGACAAGGGCAGCGACATCGCCATCCTGCGCACCATGGGGGCGACGTCGGGCTCGATCATGCGGATCTTCTTCATGACCGGGGCGGCCATCGGCATTGCCGGCACGCTGGCCGGCGTGCTGCTTGGCGTCATCGTCTGTCTCAACATCGAATCGATCCGGCAGTTCTTCTCCTGGATTTCCGGCACGGTGCTGTTCGACCCGGAACTCTATTTCCTCAGCCAGCTTCCCGCCGACATGAATGTTGGCGAAACCGTATCGGTGGTGATCATGGCGCTGACCCTGTCGTTCCTCGCCACGATCGTTCCCGCCTGGCGCGCTTCACGGCTCGATCCCGTGCAGGCGCTGCGTTACGAATAAGGACGACACGCGTACATGAAACGTAAAATCGCACTGCAGCTATCCGGGGTCGAGCGCCATTACGGCCAGGGCGACACCGTCCTGTCGATCCTCAAGGGCGCGGATTTCACGCTGCATTCCGGCGAGATCGTCGCCCTGGTGGCGCCGTCTGGCACCGGCAAGTCGACGCTGCTGCATGTCGCCGGCTTGCTGGAGCATCCCGACAAGGGCGAGGTCTTCATCAACGGCAAGAGCTGCAACAATCTGCCCGACGACCAGCGGACGGCGATCCGCCGCTCGGAGATCGGCTTTGTCTACCAGTTTCATCACCTGCTGCCGGAATTTTCGGCGCTGGAAAACATCATGATGCCGCAGCTGATCGGCGGGCTTGCCTGGAACGAGACCCGCGAGCGCGCCAGCCAGCTGCTCGACTACATGCGTATCGGCCATCGCGCCACCCATCGCCCGGCGGAGCTTTCCGGCGGCGAGCAGCAACGCGTGGCGATTGCCCGCGCCGTTGCCAATGCGCCGCTGGTGCTGCTGGCCGACGAGCCGACGGGCAATCTCGACCCGGAAACGGCCCATTACGTCTTCGACGCGCTGGAAGCCCTGGTGCGCCAGTCGGGCCTGGCCGCCGTCATCGCCACGCACAATCTCGACCTTGCCCGCCGCATGGACCGCCGCGTGACGATCAGCGACGGCAAGGTGCACGAGATCTGATCTTGCGGTTTTTCCTGCGGCTCAATCGTTGCTGCAGGGACCGCGATCCTTGGTATCGTCCCAATCCTGGATGGTGATGAACTTCGGTTCGACACGCAGTTGCTTGTCGTTCACCTTGGCCTTGCCGGTCAGCACGTTGTAATCGCAGGTCGTTCCGGCATCTGGGTCGAGCGTGTCGTAGTCGTTGTAGGTATAGCCGGCGACGACGAAATCGCCGTTGCGATAGGCGAGCGTCATCCTCTGTTCCCAGCGATTGCGGCCGATACCGCTGTTTTGCGAATGCACGGCGATCGAGCCGTTCGCCAGCGCGGTCAGCGACGCATCCTGGCCGAACATGCCGTCCAGGCTGCTGTTGCCCCAGATCTTGCCCGGCGCTTCGGCCACCAGCTTGAGCAGCGGATGATCCTTGTCACGCACATAAATGTAGATGCCGATCATGTCCTCGCCTTCCGGCGGCGCCACGAGAAGGGCAAGGTCCGACTGGTCGTCCTTGTTCCAGTCACCGGTCACGGCATCGATGATGCGCTCCGGGGCGATCGGTCCGGCGGCAAGGGCAGCGGATGCGCCCATGACGAGCGCCACGGCGGCGAGCAGGGCTCGGATCATTCTCGTACTCCTCTTCTTCGACTGTGTTTTCATAGCCAAACCCCGAGGAGGGGTCCAGCATCCGCGTGATGGCAGAATAGCGGGGAACGGCTCAAAATTGGGATTGACACCGGAACTAAAAGAGAACAAAATAAAAACATAAGAGGTAAGGAGAGATGCAATGACTGATTTTATTCGTGATATCGCTGCCTTCGCTTCCATTGTGACGTTTATCGCCAGCCTGTCCGTGATCATGATGGCGATGTGAGGACGCAAGCTCGCGTCCGTGATAATTTCCTGCAGAACCTTTGGGGCGTACTGGACTCTGCTGCCGGGGAAGCCGACAATCAGGCTTGATTCAAGTGAATGATTGGAAGGCATGCGATGGCGACGGTAGGGGCTGTATCGGGCGTCGGAGGCGAAAGCCGGGACGCGCTGGAATTCGTCCATCTGCGGGTTCATTCTGCCTATTCCCTGCTTGAGGGCGCGTTGCCACTCAAGAAGATCCTGAGCAAGGCTGCTGCCGACGGCCAGCCGGCAATTGCCATCACCGATACCAACAATCTCTTCGTTGCGCTGGAATTTTCCGAGAAGGCTGTCGGCGAGGGTCTGCAACCGATCATCGGTTGCCAGGTGTCGATCGACATGGAGGACGGACAGGAGACCGACAAGCGCGGCCTGCAATCCTTCGTCAAGCTGCCGTCGGTGGTATTGCTCGCCGCCAATGCGGTCGGATACGAAAATCTCGTCGACCTCGTCAGCCGCGCCTATCTCGGCGGCGAGGGCAATGGCTCCGTCAATATTCGCCTGTCCTGGCTGCAGGAAGGCGGCACCGACGGCTTGATCGTGCTGACCGGCGGCGTCGGCGGTCCCGTTGACATCGCCTCGAGGGAGGGGCATGCGGCGATGGCCGAACAGCGCCTCTTGACGCTGAAGGCGCTGTTCGGCGATCGGCTTTACATCGAGTTGCAGCGGCATGGCAATTACGACCGGCGACATGAAGCGAGAATGGTCGATCTCGCTTACGCCCATGACGTACCTCTGGTGGCCACCAACGAAGCGTTTTTTCCGTCTCCCGATGATTTCGATGCCCATGATGCGCTGATGGCGGTGGCACACAATGCGATCGTCTCCGACGACAGCCGGTTTCGCTTGACGCCGGACCATTATCTGAAAAGCCGCGCGGATATGGCCAGGCTGTTTGCGGACCTGCCGGAAGCTTTGGAGAATACGGTGGAGATCGCCCGGCGATGCTCGTTCGTGCTCAAGACCCGCAAGCCGATCCTGCCGCGCTTCACCAGCGCGGCGACAAGCGACGAGGAGGAGGCCGATCGCGCCGAAGGGGCGGAATTGCGCCGACAGGCCGAAGAAGGCCTCGACCACCGCCTGGCGACGCTCGGCATGGCGGAAGGGTACGACGAGAAGGACTATCGCGAGCGGTTGCAGTTCGAACTCGGCGTCATCGAACGCATGAAGTTTCCGGGCTACTTCCTGATCGTTGCCGACTTCATCAAATGGGCGAAGCAGCAGGATATCCCGGTCGGTCCGGGGCGTGGTTCGGGTGCGGGCTCGCTCGTCGCTTATGCGCTGACGATCACCGACGTCGATCCGTTGCGATTCTCGCTGCTGTTCGAACGCTTTCTCAATCCGGACCGCGTGTCGATGCCGGACTTCGACATCGACTTCTGCCAGGACCGGCGCGAAGAGGTGATCCGCTACGTCCAGCAGAAATACGGCCGCGAGCAGGTGGCGCAGATCATCACCTTCGGTTCGCTGCAGGCGCGCGCCGCGCTGCGTGACGTCGGTCGCGTGCTTGAGATGCCTTACGGCCAGGTCGACAAGATCTGCAAGCTCGTGCCCAACAATCCGGCCAATCCGACACCGCTGTACAAGGCGATCGAGGAGGAGCCGAAACTGCGGGAGGAGGCGGAAAAGGAACCCGTCGTCGCCCGCCTGCTGGATATCGCCCAGAAGATCGAAGGCCTTTACCGGCACGCCTCGACCCATGCCGCCGGCATCGTCATCGGCGATAGGCCGCTGTCGAAGCTGGTGCCGATGTACCGCGATCCGCGGTCGGACATGCCGGTCACCCAGTTCAACATGAAATGGGTCGAGCAGGCGGGCCTGGTGAAGTTCGACTTCCTCGGCCTCAAGACGCTGACCGTGCTGAAGACCGGTGTCGATTTCATCGCCAAGCGCGGCATCGAGGTGAAACTCGAAAGCCTGCCGCTGGACGACGCGAAAACCTACGAAATGATGTCGCGCGGCGAAACGGTCGGCATCTTCCAGGTGGAAAGTGCCGGCATGCGCAAGGCGCTGATCGGCATGCGCCCGGATTGCATCGAGGACATCATCGCGCTGGTGGCGCTCTATCGTCCGGGACCGATGGAAAACATCCCGGTCTATAACGCCCGCAAGCACGGCGAGGAGGAGATCGAGAGCATCCATCCGATGATCGACCACCTGCTCAAGGAAACGCAGGGCGTCATCGTCTACCAGGAGCAGGTGATGCAGATCGCCCAGGTCCTTTCGGGCTATTCGCTCGGCGAAGCCGATCTTCTGCGCCGCGCCATGGGCAAGAAGATCAAGGAGGAAATGGACAAGCAGCGCGAGCGTTTCGTCACCGGCGCCGTCAAGAACGGCGTGTCGAAACCGCAATCGGACCTGATCTTCGACCTCTTGGCAAAGTTCGCCAATTACGGCTTCAACAAATCGCACGCGGCGGCCTACGCCATCGTCTCCTACCAGACGGCCTATCTCAAGGCGCATTACCCGGTGGAATTCCTCGCCGCGTCGATGACCTACGATATGTCGAACACCGACAAGCTCAACGATTTCCGGCAGGATGCCAAGCGGCTCGGCATCAAGGTGGTGCCGCCATCGGTCCAGACTTCGTTCCGGATGTTCGAAACCGGCGACAACTGCATCTTCTATTCGCTCGCGGCCATCAAGGGCGTCGGCGAAGCGGCCGTCGAGCACATCGTCGCGGTACGCGGCGACAAGCCTTTCGCCAGCATCGAGGATTTCTGCCTGCGCATCGATCCGAAGCAGGTGAACCGCCGCGTGTTCGAAAGCCTGATCTCGGCCGGCGCCTTCGATTGTTTCGGCCGCGACCGCGCCGAGATGATCGCCGGCCTCGACCGCATCATCGGTTATGCCCAGCGGGCGCAGGAAAACAAGACGAGCGGCCAGTCGGACATGTTCGGCTCGGGGGCCGCGACCGGGCCGGAAACCATCACCTTCCCCACCTTCGCGCCCTGGCTTGCCTCGGAAAAGATGCACCGCGAATTTCAGGTGCTCGGCTTCTATCTGTCGGCACACCCGCTGGATTCCTATGCGAGCCTGCTGTCGAAGATGCGGGTGCAGAGTTTTGCCGATTTTTCCGCTGCGGTGAAACAGGGTGCTTCCGCCGGACGACTGGCCGGCACGGTGACGATGAAGCAGGAGCGCAAGACGCGCACCGGCAACAAGATGGGCATCGTCTCCTTTTCCGATCCGTCCGGTCAGTACGAGGCGGTGCTGTTCTCCGAAGGCCTCAACCAGTACCGGGATCTTCTGGAGCCCGGAAAATCGCTGATCCTCACGGTCAATGCCGAAGAACGTCCCGAAGGCATCGGTCTCCGAATCCAGACGGCGCAATCGCTCGAGGAAAAATCGATCCAGATGCAGAAGGCCTTGCGCATCTATGTGCGCGACGCCGGACCGCTTCGAACGGTCGCCGCCCATCTCAACGCCAAGGGTGACGGCCTGGTGTCCTTCATCGTCATCAAGGAAGAGGGCCAGCGTGAGATCGAGGTGGCATTGACGGAAAAATACCGTATCTCGCCGGAAATCGCCGCTGCCTTGCGTTCCGCGCCGGGTGTGATCGACGTCGAGCTGGTCTGAACGGTCGGGAAAAGATCACAGGATTACAAACACATAAGAAAGGCGCCTGAATCGATGTTTCAGGCGCCTTCGCTTTTGGATGAGGATGCTGCCCTGCGGCTCAGCTCTTGGATTTTCCCTTCGGCGTCTTCTTCGTCAGCGTGATGAAGTCGGTCCCCTGGCCGGTTTCCGATCCCAGGCCGACGTCGGCAATCGTCAGCGACGAGCCGTCGCTCAGAAGCGTTTCGATCTTGCGGCGGACGTCGTCGGGAATGCGGATGCGGTCGAGCGTCTTCGACAGCAGGTCGGGATCCTTGGCATCGGCGCTTTCGGTGATGCCGAGGCGCTTCATCTGCTGCTCGCTCAGATGGTTGTCGAGGCTGAGCGCGTGCCATTCCACCTTGCCGGCGGTGCGCATTACGTCGGTTGCCTCGAAGAACAGCGTGCCGAGCGCCACTTCCGGCCGGTCGATGACCACCGGCGCCTCGATGATCGGCTTGAATTTCTGACGCACCAGGATCTGGCCGGAGGGCGGCGTGCCCTTGCCGGCGGCCTTGTAGAGTGCTGCCATGAATTCCGGGCTGAGCAACTCGCCCTTGGCCGGCAGGTTGTTGGCCTCCTTGAAGGCTTTGATGGCGGCGATGGTCACGCTGCCGGCCTGGCCGTCGACATCGCCGGCGGCGTAACCCAGCGTGTTGAGCAGCGTCTGGGCGTCTATCATCGCTTCACGCGCGCCGCGGCGGGTGATGAGAATGCGGATCGGCGGCATGTCCTCGATCACGGCCGTCGCCGTGGCGCCGATCTTCGGCAGAACCTCGTTCATGGCGAGTTCGACCGGCCGCAGCACGGGATCGGGCGTCGTCGGCCGCAGTTCCGCGTCCGACATCAACTGTTCCTCGATCAGCGGATTGTGCGGCTTGAAGAGGTTCGAGTGGCTGAAGGCGACCGGCACCACCGGTTCGTCGGTGATGATCACATGCGCGCCGCGCTGCGTCATCTGGAACAGCGCCTTGGCAAATTTGCCGGGCATGCGCACGCAGCCATGCGAGGCCGGATAGTTCGGCACATGGTTGGATTCGTGCAGGGCGACGCCGGACCAGGTGATGCGCTGCATGTAGGGCATCGGCGCGTTCGAATAGAGGTTGGATTCGTGATATTTCTTCTTTTCCAGAATGGAAAAGATGCCGGTCGGCGTCGAATGACCGGGCTTGCCGGTCGAGACCTTCGACGTCGCCACCACCTGGTCGCCGTTGTAGACGACGAGCGACTGGGCGTCGCGCGAGACGATGATCTGCAACGTCCGGCCATCATTCGCCAGCGCAGGCGGCGTGAAGGCGGTTGCGGCAAGCAGGGAAAGGCTGACGCCCAAGATCAAACGAGAAACCATCGTGCTATTCCTGACGCAAAACATATGCCGACAAAATATGTCGTGAAGTTTAAGGAAGTTTTGAAGCGTAGAGGAATTTCGGGAACCAGCTGAAACAATCGACAGCGCCGTTCCAGCACAACAACTAAGCATCCGTAAACGATCTTGTACATATCCACCGCCGGGTGGCTTCGAAACATCACGAATTATTGATCGCGCCGTCCCGTCTGGAAGGTATAACCGGTTTCGACAGTGTTTTTTCCGAATTTTTCGCGGAGCTTGTCGACGGCGGCCTCGGCGGCGGCGCGGCGCGAGGCATGTGCGTCGACGAGGTCCGGCGGGTCGGCCCGGCCGGGATCGGTGAGATCGGTGACGCCGATGCCGAGAAGGCGGAATTTCGTTCCGTCGGCCTCTTTCTCCAGCATGCTCAGCCCGGTACGGAAAATCCGGTCGGCGAGCTGCGTCGGATCTTCCAGCCGCTTGTTGCGGGTGCGGATCTTGAAGTCTGCGGTCTTGAGCTTCAGCACCACGGTGTTGCCGGCAATGGCGTTCTTTTTCAGCCGCCAGGCGACCTTTTCGGACAGGTTGCGCAGGAGGGGCACGAGATCGTCGAAACGGGCGATGTCGTCGAAGAAGGTCGTCTCCGCCGAGACGCTCTTGGCGGCGTCGTTGAGATGCACCTCGCGATCGTCGATACCGCGCGACAGGCGGTACAGGCGCTGGCCCATGGTGCCGTAGCAGCGCATCAGTTCGTTTTCCTCCATCGTCTGGAGTTGTCCTATGGTGCGGATGCCGTCGCGTTCCAGCGTCGCGGCAAACGCCTTGCCGACGCCCCAGATCGTCGTGACGGGGCGGGGAGCGAGGAAATCGAGCGCCTCCCGCTGGCCGATGACCGAAAAGCCACGCGGCTTCTGCAGGTCGGAGGCGACCTTGGCGAGGAACTTGCAATAGGAGAGGCCGATCGAGATGGTGATGCCGATCTCGTTTTCCACGCGTTTGGCAAAACGGGCGAGGATGCGCGCCGGCGGGTCGTGATGCAGCCTCTGCGTCCCGTCGAGTTCCAGGAACGCCTCGTCGATCGACAGGGGCTGAACCAGCGGCGTCAGATCCTGCATCATCGCCCGTATCTGCCGGCCGACCCTGACGTATTTTTCCATGTCCGGACGGATGACCACCGCTTCGGGACAGGCTTCGAGCGCCTTGAACATCGGCATCGCCGAGCGCACGCCGTGGATGCGGGCGATGTAACAGGCGGTGGAGACAACGCCACGCTTGCCGCCGCCGATGATGAGCGGCTTGTCCAGAAGCTCGGGATTGTCGCGTTTTTCGATCGCCGCATAAAAGGCGTCGCAGTCGATATGGGCAAGCGTCAGGTCGTAGAGTTCGTCATGATAGACCAGCCGCGGGCTGCCGCAGGCGCGGCAACGCCTGGTCGGTGCCTGCTCGGCCAGGCAGTCGCGGCAGAAACCGGAATTGGACTTGGGCTCAGTGCTCATGTTCGGAACAAAGGTTGAACAAAGAGACGCTACGCCAGGACAGGCGAATCCTCAAGGCCAAGCTGGATCCGCCCGGCGTTTTCCCGGGAAAAGACGCGAGGCTGGAGCTACCCGTCTCCGTCAACCCGTCTCCGTCAACCCGTCTGCGGACGGACGTCCGTGCAGACATGCGCCTGCAGCAGGCCGAAGGCCTCCGCCCATCCGGCGACGGCGCGAATGCCGGCACAGGGCTCGGGAGCGAGGGCGCGGAAATCCGCATTGGCGAGCATCGTCAGAAGCAGGCAATCCGGCACATGTTCGCGGACGGACAGGAGGTTGCGTTCGATGTCGTCGATAAAGGCGACCGGCAGCGGACGGGCACCGTGCAGGGCCGTGACGACAGGGCCTTTCGGCCCTTCCGTCGCCACCATGGGAAAATGTAGGTCGAAGCGGTCGAGCAGGTTGCGCCGCACGAGCCGGTGGCGCGGCGACATGGCGGTGAGGAACACGATATCGGCGTCCTCCGCCAGCCGGTGCAGCGTCTCGACCGCCTGTTCCGCCGGCATCTGCCACTTGTCTTGCGCCGCGAAGAACGCATCGAGGAAGGCCGAGACGATGGCCGCTTCCGGAAAGGAGCCGTCCAGGGTCGAGACGATGTTGCCGTGGAGATGGAAGGAGCGCGGCAGAAGCTCGTGATTCTGGCTGCGCAGGAATGCGGCAAACGGCGAAATGAACTCCAGCACCACCTCGTCGATATCGCAGACGATCAGCGGCCTGTCTGTCAGCCGGACGTGGTCGAGATCGTAATCCTGCTGAGTCGCCATCAGTATTCTCCGGAGTCCAGTCCCGGTTTCGAGAGCGTGCGCCAGGCGGCTGCAACGGTTTCGGGGGCGGTATCCGTTGCGGCGCAAAAGGCCATCAGGGTCGGTTCGTGCCCCATGATGAAGTCGATGAGCCCGGCAAGGAAGCCGGTATCGCCCATGGCGTGGCGCAGCTCGCCGGGTGCGACGCCCGTCAGGGCCAGGAAACGCGACAGCATGTCCGGTTCATTTGCCAGCCAGGACAGCACGGCGATCGCCGTTTCCTGCGGATCTGCGGCCGCCGCCGCGCCTATTTTCGAACTGTTATGCATTTTGACGATCGGTTACCTTTTTCTCAACCAAATCCATCTACTCTGTCGGGCGAGATTGTAGAATGAATCCGCCGGACACCTATATAGAGGATGGGCCGGCCGGAAAAGCATTCAAGGACAAGCCGTAATGCCGAAACAGGTCATGATCGTAGAAGACAACGAGCTGAACATGAAGCTCTTTCGGGATCTGATCGAAGCCTCCGGCTATACGACCATCCAGACCCGCAACGGAATGGAAGCCCTGGATCTGGCGCGCAAGCACCGTCCGGACCTCATTCTCATGGATATCCAGCTTCCGGAGGTCTCGGGACTGGAAGTCACCAAATGGCTGAAGGAAGATGACGACCTGCATGTCATTCCGGTGATCGCCGTGACCGCTTTCGCCATGAAGGGCGACGAGGAGCGGATACGGCAGGGCGGATGCGAAGCCTACGTGTCCAAGCCGATTTCCGTGCCGAAATTCATCGAAACGATCAAGACCTATCTCGGCGATGCCTAAGGGAGCAGGGACGACACGATGACTGCACGTATCCTGGTCGTGGACGACATTCCCGCCAACGTCAAACTGCTCGAAGCGCGCCTTCTCGCCGAATATTTCGATGTGCTGACCGCTGCCGACGGCAAGACGGCGCTTGAGATCTGCGACCGCACCCAGGTCGACCTCATCCTCCTCGACATCATGATGCCGGGCATGGACGGATTCGAGGTCTGCGAACGTATCAAGGGCAATCCGCGCACCACGCATATTCCGGTCGTGATGGTGACGGCGCTGGACCAGCCGTCCGACCGGGTGAGGGGACTGAAGGCGGGTGCCGACGATTTTCTCACCAAGCCCGTCAACGACCTGCAGTTGATCTCGCGCGTCAAAAGCCTCCTGCGCCTCAAGACGCTGAGCGATGAATTGCGCTTCCGCGCCGAAACAGCCCACACTATCGGCCTGGAGGAAATGCTGAAGACGGACAGCCGGAGCGAGGAGGCGGCGCAGGTGCTGCTGGTCGATGGCCGCGGCAGCTCGCAGGAGCGTATCGTCAAGGCGCTGAAACCGATCGCCGATGTCATGGCGATGTCGGATCCGCAGGCAGCATTGTTCGAGGCAGCGGAAAACCCGTTCGAACTGGTCATCGTCAACTCGAATTTCGACGATTACGATCCGTTGCGCCTGTGCTCGCAGCTCAGGTCGCTGGAGCGGACGCGTTTCATACCGATCCTGCTGATCACCGAGCAGGGCGCCGACAGCATGATCGTGCGGGCGCTGGATCTCGGCGTCAACGACTATATCGTCCGGCCGCTCGATCCGAACGAACTCGTCGCGCGCTGCCTGACCCAGATCCGCCGCAAGCGCTTCAACGACCGCCTGCGCAGCAGCGTCAAGCAGACGATCGAGCTGGCGGTAACCGACGGCCTGACCGGCCTGAACAACAGGCGCTATCTCGACAATCACCTGAAGCTGCTGTTCAGCCGGGCGATCGCCCGCGGCCGGCCGCTGTCCGTCTGCATCACCGATATCGACCGCTTCAAGAGCGTGAACGACACCTATGGCCACGATGCCGGCGACGAGGTGCTGAAGGAGTTTGCCCAACGCATCCGCGGGACAGTGCGCGGCGCCGATCTTGCTTGCCGCTATGGTGGCGAGGAGTTCGTGCTCGTGATGCCGGACACGCCGCCGGAAATGGCTGCGGCCGTGGCCGAGCGGCTGCGCGGTCGTATCGAAGGCGAGCCTTTCAGCCTGCCGGGCGGCGATCTGCTGAAGCTCACGGCCTCGATGGGCATATCCTCGACCACCGGCAGCATGGAAACTCCGGAGCAATTGCTCAAGCAGGCCGACCGGGCGCTCTACGAAGCCAAGAACGGCGGACGCAACCGTGTCGTGGCGGCAGCGGCCTGAACGAATCAATTCTCGTCATGACGACAGTATTTTTGAAGAACAGTCGGATCGGCTGGAGAATTCGGCGTGTCTGTGGATAACTTTTCCGAAGGAACGCGGCCTTTTTGCTATAAGGTTGTGCAGATGGTGGCGTTTTTCACCTATTATTGATCAATCGTATAGCGCGTGAAGATTCCCACAATTGGCATCGTGAAAATTTCGCGCATACAACACAGTTGAAGCGAAATGACGCAGCTGCATCTGCCGTGATGGCGGTCCGGACTTTCGATGGCACGATTAAGCTTTGATTCAATTGGGTATCTAAAAACTTAACAAAATATTGTTTTTGCAGGTCCCAAAATATACGTGCCGGCACTGAATCAATATTTTTAGTATTTTGGTTGTTTTAATTGGAAAATAAGTCGCTTTCCTTACCATTATCCGTCGTTTTTAACCATAAAGGGACAAGGGTCCGTCTAAGCATTAAGAATTTGTTGATTTTCTTTTCATTTTGAGCAAATTATGCGTCATACAAAGAGACAACGTTCCTCGGAAAGAGGGCAGTCTTACCCCATGATGCTCAGGTCCGCCGCATCTCCTGGGTCGTGGGGTTGGCCGGTTGATATGCTACACGCGGTTCCTCGTGCCGCTGCATGTCAACCGGCCCCCTTTTCAAACGCCGCTTCCCCCGGGAGGCGGCGTTTTTTATTTCCGGCGGTGCAGGCATGGGAGGGAAACGGCGGCGGGCAGGCGGCAATAAAAAAGCGCGACACCCGAGGGCTCGCGCTTTTTTTTAAACTTCCGGAACGCAGATCTTACTTGATCTTGGTTTCCTTGAATTCGACGTGCTTCTTGGCAACCGGGTCGTACTTGGTCTTCGTCATCTTGTCCGTCATCGTACGGCTGTTCTTCGTCGTGACGTAGAAGAACCCGGTGTCGGCGGTCGACAGCAGCTTGATCTTGATGGTTGTAGCTTTCGCCATGGTCGTGGTCCTGCCTTTAATAAAAACGAAGCCGTGGACGGCCGGAAAGGGTCCACGGCTATTTCTGGCGCGAAACTACAAATCGCGCGTAAAAAGTCAAGTCCGTTTTGGCCCGAAAAGCAGGCGAGCCACCGAAAGCAGCACGTAGAGGCCAAAGAAGGCGGCAATTGCCCAGGCAAACCCGTCATTGCCGGTCATGTCGATGGTGGCGCCGATGGCCTGCGGGCCGGCGACGGTGCCGATGGCATAACAGAAGATGAAGGCGGCATTGGCGGCCGCCAGATCCGCGCCGGTGAGTCGCGAGCCGAGATGGCTGAGGCCGACCGTGTAGAGACCGGCGACACAGCCGCCCCAGAACAACAGCACGGCCGCCATCATCAGCCAGTTGCCGGCCAGCAGCGGCAAGGTCATCGCGCCGACGAGGCCAATGACGGCCATGATGAAGAGCAGCGTACGACGGTCGGAGATCCGGTCCGAGAGCATGCCGAGCGGGATCTGGAAGATGACGTTGCCGATGCCCATGATGGTCAGAAGCAGCGCCGCCTGCGCCTCGGTGAAGCCCGAGCGGGTGGCATAGATCGGAAACAGCGACAGGCCGCCGGCCTCGACCGCGCCGAAGACGAAGACCGCCGCCGTGGCGCTCGGCACCAGGAAGACGTAGCGGAAGAAGTGCAGTTCCGGCTTCTCGTCCAGCACGGGGCTTTCGTAGCGGGCGATGAAGATCGGTATGGCGGCGAGCAGGATCGCGCCGGCACCGATCAGGAACGGAAATACGCCCTCGCTGCCGACGATGGAGAAGATCAGCGGCCCGGCGGCAAAGCCGATGGACAGCACCGTGGAATAGATGCCGAGCACCATGCCGCGCCGGGAGGGCGGGGAGGCGGCGTTGATCCAGAATTCCGAAAGCACGAAGAGTGTGGTGGTGGCGCCGTGGAAGACCACCCGCAGCGGGAACCACATCCAGAAGGCTTCGGCGTAATAGAATCCGAGCGCGCTGACGGCTGCCAGCAGCACGGCCCAGAGCATGGTGTTGGCCGCCCCGAAACGGCGGGCGAGCCATGTCGTTACCGGGGCTGCGGCCATGGCGGCGACACCGGCCATGGCGGAGTTGAAGCCGATCAGCGTCGAGGAAATGCCGCGCTTTTCCAGGATGATGCTGAGCAGGGGCAAGCTGAGGAAGAAGAAGGTGAGTCTGGCTCCGATCGATGCCATGCCTGCAAATGGCCCCGGCCCATGAACGTCCTCGATGTGTCCGGGTGCGGGGATGGGCTGCCGATACCTTAATTGATTCTAGTTACTCTGCGCTGCGGAATGGCTGTCCGCGACGGCTCTAATAAAACGTCCCTCGGCTGCCAAGCGGAAAAGCCGGGTGCATGTTCATCAGTTTTTTCAAGTCTTCGAGAACGGTTCGGGTTATCCGTGGCACGCTCAGGCTGTCGACATCGCGCAGATCGAGCCAGCGCAGATCATGCAGTTCTCCTGTATCACGGATGAGATCGGGATTTATTCCAGCTTCGTCGGCAAAGGTCGAAAAGAAGCGCGTGTCGAAACGCCGCACGTTGCCCGGCGGCGTGACGGCACGGGCGACATATCGCAGCGTATGCAGGCTTGCCCGGAGTCTGCCGCCGGCGGCATCCCCCAGCGTAAGGCCGGTTTCCTCGTGCAGTTCCCTGAGGGCTGCCAGCGCGATTGCCCGGGCGCTCTTTTCCGTTCCCCGTTCGCCGGTGAGCCTGGCGAGAACGAGGGGATGGAGATCGGATGCGAAGGGCAGCGCATGGTCGGATGCATCCCGCCGCCCGCCGGGAAAGACATAGGTATCCGGCATGAACACATGGCGGCTGCTGCGTTTGCCGACCAGCACGCGCGGAAAGCCCGTCGTCCGATCGATCAGGACGATCGTCGCGGCGTCGCGCGGACGAACGGAGGGACCGGCCGGGCGCTCGGCAGAGACTTCGACGCCCCATTCGGTCTTGTCGCCCGGCCGTTTCACTCGTGCTGTTCTCCGATGTTGGGATCGTCGAGCTCGTCCTTGTGCCCGCCGAAGCCGTGCATACGCAGTGCCCATTGCAATCCGATGACGCCGCCCTTGATCGGCTGGATCGACAGCATCGCCGTCAGCACCGTAATGGGTGCCCAGATCGCCAGATGCGTCCACATCGACAGCGGCCAGACCAGATCCGTCATCATGTAGCCGCCGACCGTGACGTGGCCGATGACGAAGATGACGAGATAGGGCGGCAGGTCGTCGGAGCGCTGGTGGAACATTTCTTCGCCGCAGGCGGCGCAATGATCGACCGGCTTGAGGAAAGCGCGGAACAGCCGGCCGCTGCCGCAAGCAGGACAGGTGTTGCGCAGACCGCGGACGATCGAGCGCCCCACCGGTCGCTCCGCCACATCCGGACCGCCGAAGCGGATCGGTTCGTTGTCCTGTTGGGTCGCCATATCGGATCCTTCCTGAAAGCGTCTTTTGCGATTGCCTTAGCGGCGACCGCGTGGCGGACGGGTGCCCGGCTGCTTGCGCTGCCCGGCACCGCGCCGCGATGTCTTGTGGAACGAACGCACCGCCGTCGGCATCTTGCGCCCCTCGCTCAGCATCTCGAACCGCAGGGCGCCGGCGAGCGGCACCGCCTCGGCCAGTCGCACTTGCACCTCGTCGCCGAGGCGATAGCCGAGACCGGTGCGCTCGCCCGACAGCGCCTGGTGCGCCTCGTCGTAGATGAAATAGTCGTTGCCGAGGGTCGAGATCGGCACGAAGCCGTCGGCGCCGTAATCCGGCAGGCTGATGAACAGCCCCGATTTGGTGACGCCCTGAACGCGGCCGGCAAATTCCTCGCCGATTCGGCCAACGAGATGATGGGCGATCAGCCGGTCGACCGTCTCGCGCTCGGCCGCCATGGCGCGGCGCTCGAAGGTCGAGATTTCCGCGGCGATATCGTCGAGCGACGCCTCCTCGTCCGGCGTGATCCCGCCTTCGCCGAAGCCGAGCGACCCCACCAGGGCACGATGCACGATCAGGTCGGCATACCGACGGATCGGCGAGGTGAAATGGGCGTACTTCATCAGGTTGAGGCCGAAATGGCCGATATTGTCGGGGCTGTAGATCGCCTGGCTCTGGGAGCGCAGCACCATCTCGTTGACCATGGTCTGGTGCGGCGTGTCTTCCGCCTTGGCGAGGATGCCGTTGAAGGAGTTGGCGCGCACATTGCCGCCCTTGGCGAGCGGGATGCCGAGCGTCGCCAGGAACTCCCGCAGCGTCTCCTGCTTGGCAAGCGACGGCGCGTCGTGGATGCGGTAGATCAGCGGCTGGCGCTTCTTCTCCAGCGTCTCGGCGGCGGCGACGTTCGCCTGGATCATCATCTCCTCGATCAGCTTGTGGGCGTCGAGCCGTGGCGGCACGAAGACGCGGTCCACCGTGCCGTCGGGCTTGAGCAGGATCTTGCGCTCCGGCATGTCGAGTTCCAGCGGCTGGCGCCGGTCGCGGCCGCGCTTCATCACGTGGTAGGCGTGCCACAGCGGCTTCAGGATCGGCTCGAGCAGCGGGCCGGTCTTGTCGTCGGGCGCGCCGTCGATGGCCGCCTGGGCCTGGCTGTAGGAGAGTTTGGCCGCACTCTTCATCATGATGCGATGGAAGGTGTGGCCGATCTTGCGGCCTTCGGAAGAAAATGCCATCCGCACGGCGAGTGCCGGCCGGTCGACGCCTTCCTTCAGCGAGCAGAGATCGTTGGAGATGCGCTCGGGCAGCATCGGCACGACGCGATCGGGGAAATACACGGAATTGCCGCGCTTCAGCGCCTCGCGGTCGAGCGGCGAGCCCGGCCTGACGTACCAGGAGACATCGGCGATCGCCACCGTGACGATGACGCCGCCGACATTGTCCGGCGAAGGGTCGGCTTCGGCATAGACGGCGTCGTCATGGTCCTTGGCGTCGGCCGGGTCGATGGTGATCAGCGGCAGCGCGCGCCAGTCCTCGCGGCTCGCCATGGTCGCGGCCTTGGCGGCTTCTGCCTCGGCCTCGACGGCCGGTGGGAAGATGTGGGGGATGCCGTGCGCATAGATGGCGATCATCGAGATCGCCTTTTCCGAGGCGACGGAACCGACCACTGTCAGGACCTTCGCCCGCGGCAGGCCGAAACGGCCGAGCCGTGCCACTTCGACCTCGACGAGATCGCCGTCCCTGGCTTCGCCGGTCGAATCCGGATCGATGACCATTTCTTCGCCGCGCTTTTCGATCGGCATCAGCCGTCCACCGCCGCCGGGCGTCTCGCGGAACACGCCGAGCACGGCGTTCATGCGCTTGTCGATGACCTTGATGATGCGCGCCGTATAGGCCGGCCCGCCGCGTTCGCTTGCCGGGAAGATCTTCGCCAGGATGCGGTCGCCGAGGCCGGCGGCCGGCGTCTTGCCCTTGCCGCGCTTTTCGGAGGATTGGCGGATCAGCACCGCCGGTGCGACACCGGCGTCCTCCGGCCACTCGGCCGGGCGGCCGATCAGTTCGCCGTCCTTGTCGCGGGTGGTGATGTCGATCACGGTAACGGGCGGCAGGGCGCCGGGGCGGATCAGGGATTTGCGGTTCTTCTGGACGAGGCCGTCTTCTTCGAGCGAACGCAGCAGGTTCTTGAGCTCGACGCGGCTTTCGCCTTTCAGGCCGAAGGCCTTGGCCAGTTCGCGTTTGGATGCTTTTTCGGGATGGTCGGCGATGAAACGCAGGATCACGTCCCGCGGCGGCAGCACGCCCTGAATGATGCTGTCGCCGCTTTTGGCAGTCTCCGCGCGGGCGGCCCTGCCAGCCCGTTTGCCGGTCTGTGCTGCCTTGCCGCGCGGTTCTCTGTTCGTCATTTAACTCTTCTTCGTCTTCGAGGCCGTCTTGGCCTTCGGTTTTGCCGCAGCCTTTGGCTTGGCGGCCTTCTTTGTTTCGCTCGTCTCGGCGGAGGCCTTGGCCTTTGCCGTCTTGGCAGGGGCCTTCGCCTTGGCGGACTTGCCGGACGGTTTTCCGGCCTTTTCGACGATCAGCGCCAGCGCTTCCTCGACCGTCACCGATTGCGGGTCCTTGCCCTTCGGCAGGGTGGCGTTGACCTTGCCCCAGTTGACATAGGGGCCGTAACGGCCGTCGCGCACGGTGATGGCGCCGCCGTCGGGATGGTCGCCCAGTTCCTTGAGCGCCGCAGGCGTCGCGCGGCCACGACCGCCCGCACCCTTGGTCTGCTTGTCGGCAAGCACGGTCACGGCACGGTTGAGGCCGATGGTGAACACGTCCTCGACGCCTTCGAGGTTGGCATAGGTGCCGTCATGCAGCACGAAGGGCCCATAGCGGCCGATGCCGGTCGAAATCATCTTGCCGGTTTCGGGGTGGGCGCCGACGTCGCGCGGAAGCGACAGCAGCGCCAGGGCCTTTTCGTAATCGATGGTCGCCGGCGTCCAGCCTTTCGGCAGGGAAGAGCGTTTCGCCTCCTTGCCGTCGCCGCGCTGTATATAGGGACCGAATCTGCCGCTGCGCAAGGTGATCTCCTCGCCGGTGAGCGGATCCTTGCCGAGCGCCTTCGGTTCGTTGAGTGCCGCCGCATCCGCCTCGCCGCCGTTTTCCGACGATAGCTGGCGGGTGTAGTTGCAGTCCGGATAGTTCGAGCAGCCGACGAAGGCGCCGTACTTGCCGAGCTTCAATGACAGCTGGCCGGTGCCGCACACCTGGCAGACGCGCGGATCGGAGCCGTCCTCGCGCTTCGGGAAGACCAGCGGCGCCAGCATCTCGTTCAATGCGTCGAGAACGTTGGTGACGCGCAGTTCCTTGGTGTCCTCGATCTGGGCGAAGAAATCGCGCCAGAAATCGCGCAACACATCCTTCCAGTTCAGTTCGCCGGCGGAAATGCGGTCGAGCTTTTCTTCGAGATCGGCAGTGAAATCATATTCGACATAGCGGTTGAAGAAGCTTTCGAGGAAAGCCGTCACCAGCCGGCCCTTGGCCTGCGGCATGAGCTTGCGCTTGTCGATCGTCACGTAGTCGCGGTCGCGCAGTGTCGCCAGCGTCGCGGCATAGGTGGAGGGGCGGCCGATGCCGAGCTCTTCCATCTTCTTGATCAGCGAAGCTTCGGAATAACGTGGCGGCGGTTCTGTGAAGTGCTGGGTGGCGTTGACCTTGTTCTTCACCAGCTTTTCGCGGGCGTTGATCTCCGGCAGGCGGCCGCCGTCCTCGCTGTCGTCGGCCTGTTCGCCGTCTTCCTTCTGGTCGGTATAGGCGGCGATGAAGCCGTCGAAGCGAATGACGGAACCGACGGCGCGCAGGCCGGCCTTCTGCCCGCCATTGCCGGCGAGGATTTCGACGGTGGTGCGCTCGATTTCGGCGGACGCCATCTGGCTGGCGATACCACGCTTCCAGACGAGGTCGTAGAGGCGAAGCTGTTCGTCATCGAGGTAGCGGCGCACCGAATCCGGCGTGCGGTTGAAATCCGTCGGGCGAATGGCTTCGTGGGCTTCCTGGGCGTTCTTCGCCTTGGCGGAATAGAGACGCGGCTTTTCCGGCAGGTAACGGGCACCGAATTGCTCGCCGATGGCATGGCGAGCGGCGTCGATCGCTTCCGGCGCCATCTGCACGCCGTCGGTACGCATATAGGTGATCAGACCGACCGTCTCGCCGCCGATATCGGTGCCTTCATAGAGCTTCTGCGCCACCTGCATGGTGCGCGATGCCGAGAAGCCGAGCTTGGAGGAGGCGGCCTGCTGCAGCGTCGAGGTGGTAAAGGGCGGCGAGGGGTTGCGCTTGACCGGCTTCGCCTCGACGCTTTCCACGACGTAGCTGGCGCCTTCCAGAAGCGACTTCAGCCGGTTGGCCTCCTCGCCGTTGCCGATGGCGCGAGGCTGCAGGCGCTTGCCGTCCGCGGAAACCAGCCTGGCCTCGAACTCGTCGCCGCGCGGCGTCTTCAAAAGCGCCGAGATCTGCCAGTATTCTTCCGAAACGAAACGCTCGATTTCCGACTCGCGGTCGCAGACCAGGCGAAGCGCAACCGATTGCACCCGGCCGGCCGAACGGGCACCCGGCAGCTTGCGCCACAGAACGGGCGACAGATTGAAGCCGACGAGATAATCGAGGGCGCGGCGGGCGAGATAGGCATCGACCAGCGGCACATCGATGTCGCGCGGCTGCGCCATGGCATCGAGCACGGCCTTCTTGGTGATGGCGTTGAAGACGACGCGTTTGACCGGCTTGTCGCCGAGCACCTTCTTTTTCTTCAGCAGGTCGAGAACGTGCCAGGAAATGGCTTCGCCTTCGCGATCCGGGTCGGTCGCCAGAAACAGGCCGTCGGAGGATTTCACCGCGTCGGCGATGTCCTTGATGCGTTTGGCCGAAGCGCCGTCGACCTCCCAGAGCATCTCGAAATCCTGGTCGGGAAGCACCGAGCCGTCCTTGGCAGGCAGGTCGCGGACATGACCGAAGGACGCCAGAACCTTGTAGCCGGGGCCAAGATACTTGTTGATCGTCTTGGCCTTGGCCGGCGATTCTACCACAACAACATTCATCACGGATCTCTAAAACAGTATGATTGCGCCATGAAACCGGAACTCATGGAGGGAAGGAGCGCGGTTTTCCGGATTTCCGACATGGACAGTGATTTCGTCGCGGTCAAGAGGCTTAGGGCAATTTATATGCCGTTTACGGGCTGCACACCAAAATACAACCATTGAGAGCTTCACATGATATTGCAATTTGAGATAATTGATCTATCTTCCATGTGACACGGAATCGAACAGGTTTTCCGGTTCCGCCAATCTAATATCGGTTCTCACGAAGGCGAGAGTGGAAATGACCCCCAAGACAGCACAGGCCGATGATGGTGAAGCTTGGAGGCAGAACATCGCCTATATCCGGCAGATGCTCGGCGAGTTGCGTCAGGTCGCCCAGAGCGAGGGCGCCGAGATGTTATGCTACTTCATCGAAATGGCCTATATGGAGGCCGGCGATATTCAGGCGGGCCGCCGTTCAATCCGGCATCGCCAATGATACCAGGCCGCCGGCATGGCGATGCAGCCGTCCGGCAAGATCCAGTTCCAGCAAGACCAGATAGACGGTCGCCGGCTGAATTTGCGTATGGCGGATGATGTCGTCGATCTCGACCGGTGTCGGGCCGAGCGCGTCGACGATGCGGTCGCGCTCCTCTTCCCCGGGCGGCAGGAGCATCGGCCTTTCGCTTTCGTAGGGCGGTTCCCGGACGGAGGGGTCGGAAAACAGATCGATTTGCGAGATCGGCGACAGTGCATTCAGCACATCCGCGGCCTCCGTCGTGACGATTGCCCCGTCCTTCAACAATCCGTTGGTGCCGTGGCAGCGGGGGTCCAGCGGTGAGCCGGGTACGGCAAACACCAGCCGCCCGAACTCGCCGGCGAGCCGGGCGGTGATCAGCGAACCGGAGCGGCTTGCGGCCTCGACCACCACCACCCCCAGCGCGACGCCGGCGATCAGCCGGTTGCGCCGCGGAAAATCGCGTGCCCGCGGCTCCCATCCGAACGGCATTTCGCTGATCGCCAATCCGCGTCCTTCACAGATGTCCTGCAGCAGGCCGATGTTTTCGGGCGGATAGGGCTGGTCGAGCCCGCCGGCCATGGCGGCGATCGTGCCGGTTTCCAGGCTGGCGCGGTGGGCGGCGGTGTCGATGCCGCGCGCCAGGCCGGAAATGACGGCATAACCCGCCCGCCCGGTATCCCTGCCGATCATCGCCGCAAACTTGGCGCCGCTGATCGAGGCATTGCGAGAGCCGACAATGCCGACGGCGGGCAGGACGGCAGTCGAGAGGTCGCCCTTGACGGCAAGCAGCGGAGGGGCGCCGTCGATCTGGCGCAGGGCAGGGGGATAATCCGGCTCGCCGATGCCGACGAAGCGGGCGCCGAATTTTCGGGCGACCGTCAATTCGCGTTCGGCTTCCTCGACGGTGGCGATCCGCATGGGACGGGCGCCGCCGCCCCGACGCGAAAGGTCCGGCAGCATTTCCAGCGCCAGTTCCGCCGATCCGCAATGATTGATGAGGTCGCGAAAGGTGGCGGGACCGACATTTTCGGTGCGGATCAACCGCAGCCAGGCGATCCTTTGTTTGTCCGTCAGCGCAATTCCCGTTTTCCTTGCGCCGGTGTTGGACATTTATCCCTTCTTTCCGATCTTGCTTTCGGTGCCGAGTATCAGTCGCTCGATGTTGGGCTTGTGTTTCCACCAGGTGATGATGGTCATCAACGCCAGGACGAGTGCCACTTTTTCAGCCCCCAGTATCCACAATGCAACCGGAATGACAAGGGTTGCAACCAGAGCGGACAGAGAAGAATAGCGGCTAAGGAAAGCGATGGTCAGCCAGATGGCCGCGAAGACCAGCACCATCCACGGTGCAAGGCCGAGCAGGATGCCGATATAGGTCGCCACGCCCTTGCCGCCCTTGAAGCCGAGCCATACGGGGAAGAGGTGGCCGAGGAACGCGGCGAAGCCGGCGATCAGGCCGGCCTCCGCACCGAAGGCCGCATCGGCGAGCAGCACCGCCGCCGTGCCCTTGAAGGCGTCAAGCAGCAGGGTGGCGAG
>Ga0066256_1001382_pt1 | contig 34363 bp, 35 predicted proteins | sample ThiBio_1000_biof_FD_87107 | JGI IMG/M metagenome (GOLD analysis project Ga0066256, IMG submission 87107) | Wastewater bioreactor microbial communities from Cape Town, South Africa - Thiocy_expt_1000_biof (version 2) | ecosystem: Engineered > Bioreactor > Thiocyanate-remediating >... | reverse complement strand
AGTCCCGAAAATCATTTGATTTTTTGGGTGAATTTTTTATTGGGTAAATTGTTAATTTTATATGTGAAAAAGCTTATTATATATTTTTTGTATCAATTTAGACGAAATTATTAATTTCTCTTAATTATCTCTTAATTTCTATTAATTTTTCTTAATTATTGTTACAATTTGTTAATTTCTCTTAATTATTTCTTAATTTCTATTAATTTTTCTCAATTATTGTTACAATTTGTTAATTTCTCTTAATTATTTCTTAATTTCTGTTACATTTTGTTAATTATGATAAAGAATGATTTTTGGATATCCAAAAACTATTATCATGTATGATATAATACATAATAAAAAAGACAATTATAGTATTTATAAATTAATTTATAACAAAAATCAGTAATGCTAAAACTATTGGTTAATTACTATAATAATTAAAATCATAAAAGTGTAAATAAGTATATACAAAAATCAAAATCTATAATATTTATTTTTCATTGAATTGTTTCTTATGGAAAGTGCTATAAATATGTTATAGTAATATGTCTTTAAGCCGACGCCAAACCTGAGAACAAAAAGTAAACTAAATAGCATCTTAACTCTAACCACCGTTTTTTCAACAATTTACCCAATAAAAAATTCACCCAAAAAATCATTTAGTTCGTCCATAAAAATGTTTTACTTACATTATAGTTGTTAAGATGATTTTAGTAACATATTTGGGATTGCATCAGGAGACACTTGGATGCATCTGGTGATACCTGCCAAAATTGACACAAAAGTAACAACAACATTAGCCTTGTACAATGTCATCATTTATCTATAACGGTCGCGAAGTGTATGATGCTAAAGATCTTAAAGAAAAATTCCCAGTTTTCTATCATGGATGTGCTGACAATACAAAAAGTGTTGCAAAGAAACGTTCTATACCCGCTGATGTTATTTTATATGCAATTAAAACATCAACGGGATGGAACAGTTCAACACCTGACATACGCAGGTCCTCGCTATTGCTTGACAAAATATGGGTTGATGAAAATATGCCTAAATTCTTGGAAGAAGGAATTACAACACCTTCAGGAAAAACGTATCTTCCTGCACCAGACGTTTTGGAACTAAGTGATGACGAAAAATTACGTGATGATGAAGGTAACATTTACGAAATTGAAGTACGTGGCAAAAGACATGTTGATACGTGTTATTTCAGAGCGTCTGATATTGAACGTATATTAAAAATGGTTAGTATTTCTTCAACTATACAAAAAGGTACAACGGACCGTGAATATATAAATTTTGAAGAGGGAAAACATTATAAAACTTTTATGGCAAATAGTTGTGCAAGTGAGAAAATGTATAGTTATAGTTGTCCAATATTATTTCTTACATACAAAGGACTTGTTCAATTATTATTTACACGAAGACATCCTATTGCAAAAATTTTCAGGCAGTGGGCAACAAATGTACTATTTACTGCACATTTCAATCTTCTCAAACCATTTGATGTTATGAAACATGATAATAAAACAATTTACAACTATTGGAAAGAGATTTTACTTACTCCATCTGTTGTTTATTTATTCAAACTGGGAAAAGTCAAAGACTTACGAAGTTCCTTGAAAATTGATTTAGAACATAGATATAGTGATGATTTATGGGTTGTTAAATTCGAAGCAATTGGAAAAGTTCATGCAGGTTGTTTCGCAACTATGAAGATTTCGGAAGTAAAACTAAAGCATTCAATTGATTTACTAAATACTAAATTAGATGAAAGAGATGCAAGATTAGCTGAAAGAGATGCAAGATTAGCTGAAAGAGATGCAAGATTAACTGAAAAACATGATATTTATGTCGAAACAAATAAACGGCTAATTAGAGCTGAACGATTGCTTGATGAAAAAGATGCTAAAATCGCTGAACTTACTGAACTTAATAATCGGTTGTTAATAAAACGCTAAGTATGCAACTATTTTTATTATGTTGTTTTTGCATTTGAAATCACATAGATGCATCTGGAATATCCCATCATACTTTAGTAACCCTCTTGAATGCATCTGGAGTCACCCATCATACTTTAGTAACCCTCTTGAATGCATCTGGAGTCACCCATCATACTTTAGTAACACTCCTGAATGCATCTGAAGTCACACAAATGATTTTAGTAACATGTTTAGTTTTGCATCAAGACACCTAGGATGCATCTGGAGTCACCCATCGTACTTTAGTAACACACTTGAATGCATCTGAAGTCACACAAATGATTTTAGTAACATGTTTAGTTTTGCATCAAGACACTTAGGATGCATCTGGAGTCACCCATTGTACTTTAGTAACACTCTTGAATGCATCTGGAGTCACCCATTGTACTTTAGTAACACTCTTGAATGCATCTGGAGTCACACCAACTATTTTAGTAACATGTTTAGTTTTGCATCAAAACACTTAGGATGCATCTGGAGTCACCCATTGTACTTTAGTAACACTCTTGAATGCATCTGAAGTCACACAAATGATTTTAGTAACATGTTTAGTTTTGCATCAAGACACTTAGGATGCATCTGGAGTCACCCATCGTACTTTAGTAACCCTCTTGAATGCATCTGGAGTCACACCAACTATTTTAGTAACATGTTTAGTTTTGCATCAAGACACTTAGGATGCATCTGAAGGCTCTTGCATCTGAAGGCTCTTGCATCTGAAGCCCTTCATCTATCATATTTTTGTAATATGTTGTGTGTTTTGCATCTAAAAATAATACTTTTCTCGCGGAATTACATTAATATTCATTTGTACACATTTTCGTTGCACCCCGAATTTGTAATTTCCATGATAGATATTGGCTTGCGCATATAATTTCCCATGTAATATTTGGGTTCAAGCCAAGAGCAGCATAATTCCATGGTAATTGTGGATTATCCATAACAATATCCCACGTAACATTTTTGTTACTCGAAATGCCATACCAATCCCAGGTTTTTTTTGGGTGTTCCAATATATACGAAAACCACTCCATTGTCTGTTAATTAAACATATTCTATAAAAATTTTCATACCCTTCAATATTCGGGTGCCGCACATGCCGCCGCGAGTTCATCTTTGAAGCGGCGCACACGTCGCTGTATTTGTCGCTGTTGCGTCTTTGGTTGTGCACTACTTAGTCCTGACCACCACCAATCTTCATCCTTCGTATTTTCAAGCATTTCTATTGTTAATCCAGGATTAAAACACATACGTTCATAATTCCATTGTATGTCTTTGTTTTGTCGAATGATTCTTAACGTTATGGTTGGGTTCATTGATAATTCAAATGCCGAAAACATTGCAATGTTTTTTCGTATTGTTTTCCACTTAATATTTGGATTTTTGCATAAATATACAGGAGACCATGGAAAGTCTGGATTTGCAACTATTATATCCCATGTTACTATTGGATTTGCACTAATTCGACCTTCGCACCACTCGCACTCCGGATGCTCCTTCACTAATTCCCATGTAATTAGCGAACTTTCACTTAATTTCCAAAAACACCATGGTTTATGTATGTTATCTCTAACGATTTCCTTAGTTAGCTTCGGATGTTCTGTTAGTTTATCGAAATCCCACTCTTTATTTATATTATTTTGTATGAATTCACTTGATACTCTTGCATCTTCGCTTAAACGTTTATAATTCCATGGCATATTCGGATATTCTTCTATAATTGACATTTTAGTAAACATCGTTAATGTGTCCCAATCCCATGGTTTATCCATATTAGCCATAATAAATGAAAACCACTCCATTGCCCACGTTTCTATTCAAACCACATGATTCAACATTCACCTTCATTTTTGTTAACATTATGTAAAATGGGTGCAGCCGAAAGCTCTGCGCGCGTTAAACACAACCAAGAATTCACCTTAACACTTCAAGCTGAATTGTCCACAATGATTAAGGATGCTACCATTTCGTCCAAAGATAAACAAGATGCGTACAAATACTTAACAAGTGCTAAATTCAAAAAGAGAGCACTTTTCGATTTAGATTCGAATTTTACACACAACAAAATCATCAAAATCACAATAAAAGACATCAAAGTTACCAAATCATTGCATGTTACAATTCATGGCACAATTAAGGTCCTTAAAGAAGAATCTCTTGCCGAATCATTGGTGAAAAGCATTTTAGAAGATGTTATACCAAAATATGCAGGTGCGGGTGAACAAATGCCATATGATTTAGCGCCATTCATGATTTGGTTCCGCTCTGCAAAAGTTGTTTTTCGTTCTAAATAATTAAATGGGCGCAGTATCATCTAAAGATGTCAAACATAATCAAAAATTTAGACTATACTTAAGTCCAGTGCTAAATAAACCAGGCCATATCAATGCTGTGTATAAATACCTAAATGGTGATGTGTTCAAAAAAAGAGCCTTGGTGGATTTGAATTCAAGCTTTGCCACCGATAAACAAATCGAAATCACAATAAATTCAATTAAAGTCATGGAAACGCTTGATAACATACAAATTTATGGAATAATCAAAGTGCTTGATGGGTCTGTATCTGAATCATTCGTTAAGAGTCGTTTAGAAAAGGCTTTACTCAAAGGTGATCCGATGCCAAATGCTTCTGCATCATATAGGATTATTTTTAGAGATGCAGCAGTCATATTCACTGATGATTTTCGACCTGTACGACCAAGACGCTATTCGGAACTGTCATTATTCGAAAAGCTTGGCTTGGTCTAAACATGCGTCCTAAAAAATTGATGCGAACTTTTTCACACAGGCACATCATGTATAATGGCATCGTCGTTCGTGTATAAAGAGCGTGAAGTGTATGAAGCTAAAAGCCTCAAAGACAAATATCCTGCGTTCTTCAAGGGTTGCACCGAAAAAATTAAAAATGTTGTAGAAAAACATTCTATACCATCTGATGTTGTATTTTATGCAATTAAAACAAGCACGGGCTGGAATGAATCTAATGCAGATGTTAGGAAAGCTGCGCTACTTATTGACAAAGATTGGGCTGATGAAAACATCCCCGCAATCCTAAAAGAAGGAATTACGTCATCGACAGGAAAAGTATATTTACCTGCACCTGAAATTTTGAAACTAAAAGATGAAGAAAAATTCACGGATGATGATGGAAATATTTATGAAATAGAAATTCGTGGCGAAAGAATTATTAATAATTGTTTCTTTAAAGCATTCGATCTTGAAACAATGTTGGAAATGAGTTCAATTAAGGGTACTATACAAGATAGTCGCTCATCATTTGTCCAAGGTGAAGACTATGAAATATTTATAACCACCGCAGCGGCAGGGTCTGACAGAAGACGAGATATGTTGCCAACAATATTCTTAACATATTTCGGCTTAACGCGTCTATTGTTTGTACGTAGACATCCTATTGCTAGAAAATTTCAAAAATGGGCTACGAATATTATTTTTGTAACACACTTACATGCATCTAAACCACTTGATATTATGAAATATGATAATAAAACAAAATACAATTACTGGAAAGATGTATTACTCACTCCATCTGTTGTTTACTTATTTAAACTTGGAAAAATCAAAGAACTTCGAAATTCCCTAAAAATTGATTTAGACCACAAGTATAGTGATGATTTGTGGGTCGTTAAATTCGGTAGAACTACACAACTGAAAGCACGCACAAATCAACATGAAGAACATTATGGATTGCTTCCACATGTTGAACTAAATCTTGTTCTACAAACAAGATTTGATGTTAGGTACCTTTCTGATGCCGAAAATACTATAAAAGAACACTTTAGAATGACTAATACATTAATTACTGATAATGCACACTATAAGGAGTTAGCAGTTGCATCAGATGAAAATATTACAACAAATATCAAATATGTATATGATACATTAGAGAAGGAAAATGTAGCTTATATGTTGGAAGTAACTGAATCTATGGAAAAATACTTGGAACTATCTATTTTAGACAAATTACCAACAAATCTTAGCGCGGAAATTGCTTAACTATTATCTAATCTGACGTCCCAAAAAATGACTACAATTTTTTACGGCTTGCAATGTCATATAGAATGTCAGCCTCAGACGATTTAGTACGCGATGCTCCTGATATTTTGGCATTAAGTGACAGAGAAAAATTCTGCGACGATGAAGGAAATATTTATGGTATTGAAACACGTGGCGACTGGACTACAAATATTTATTTTAGGGCATCTGACATTATTTACATGTTAGATATGGATAATATTAATTCATTTATGCGTGACAATGAGTTTATTCAAGGTGAAGACTTTGAAGAATTCAATATTTTAACTGAACGTTTCCCATGTCTATTTCTTACGTATTTAGGCCTAATGCGTATACTGTTTGTGCATAAACATCCTAATGCAAAAAATTTCCGGAACTGGGTGACCAAAACACTTTTCACTATTAAATATGGTACATCTGATGCCAAAACTGCTATTGTAGCAGCAGCTGACACAGAAGCGGACACTGAAGCAATGCCAGTGATTTACTTATTCATTATCGGTCGCATCGGCGACCTACGTGACGAAATGAAAATCGACAAAAAACATACATTTGAAGATGACGGAATGGTTGCTAAATTCGGGTACACAAATGACCTGAAGCGTCGTGCAACGGAACATGCGAATGCATTCGGTAAATTCAAGGGTACTAATATATATTTAAGATGCTATACACGCATTGACCCAGCAAATCTACGCAAAGCCGAAAGAGAATTACATAGGTTCTTCGAAATGGAAGAATGTCTTGTTACAGACAACAAATCATATGAAGAATTGGTTGTATTGAACAAAAAATATGTAAAAAGTACCGTATTTGATAAATTTGCATCTATTGGTATGATTTATGAAGGTTGTTATTCAGATACGAAAATGTTAAAGCTGAAGCTTGACCATTTGAATAATAAACTTGCTGAAAAAGATGCAATGATCGCAGAAAAAGAAAGAATCATCGCCGAAAAAGAAAGAGTAATCGCTGAAAAAGACAAAACATATGCAATGATGTCGGCCTACATGACTAAAAAGAGATGAAATGCACGAATACAACTTAATTTTTATTCACACATCCACGTAGCCAATTCAGTCTTAATGCGTCTTGTGCGTTTTTGTACTCTTTTGCGACTGTTACCTAAGGTTGGCATTGGGTTTCCACTTATCCACCAATAATCCCAATCAATATCTTGGTTCGCTGCAATAATTTCGAATGTTATATTAGGATTCATGCCTAACAAGTCATATCTCCATGACTTATCTGGGTTTGCTTGTACTATATCCCATGTAATACTAGAATTTGTTCCTAATTCACCAAAGTTCCATGACTTTTCTGGATGTGCACAAACAATATCCCACGTAATATTAGGATTACGACTTAGAAAATCATATTCCCATGGTGTATTTGGGTTTGCTTCTACAATGTCCCATGTAATAATTGGATTCATAGATAATAATTCCATATCCCATTGCTTGTCTGAATGCGCGCAAATATTTTCCCATGTTATGGTTGTATTTGAACTCATTATTATATAATCCCATGATTGGCGGGCTAAACAGGTTCACATTGCTAATTGTAAACGCTTTTCTGCTCTTATTGCAAATGATTTAATGGAAGCAACACTATATAGCCTGTTTTAAAATTAAGATACATCTTGTTCTGGCTAAGCCAGAACGAGGTTAATAGATCTGTCCACTAAAGGTGGACAGATCTTGCACATTTCGCGAATTAATTCAAAAACTGCAAAGCAGTTTTTGAATTAAGCCAATTTCCAGCTTAGCTGGAAATTGGCACGAAATGTACCAAAAACTTTCGGAACACGACGATATCATAAACTACCAAAATTATACAAGACAGACAAGACAAACAAGACAGCTATTTGGAATAGCTATAAGTTTTTGTCTAAAAATATTTTTAGAAAAACAAAAAAAATTTAACTATTCCAAATAGCTGTCTTGTTTGTCTTGTCTGTCTTGTAATACTACATAACATATATTAATTACACAATAACTTCCTCCGTATCTATTATGGTCTTCTTCATTCTACAATTTATATAGCCTCTAACTTGCTTTTTAGCAGCATTATAAAATCTACATTCTTTAAATCCCATACTCTTCATCCCTGCGCTAAGATGCGCAACTAATTGTTTAGAAATTTTTTGACTTGTGCCAGTTTTACTACTATACGCTGCAAATAGTTCTGAACTCGCTAAGTTTTCACTTTCAGATGCTTCAATATTTTCAGATAACCATTCACCAACTGGATTACATTCATGTTTGTATTCTTTGTTTGCAACTTTTACTGAAGTAGGAACTTTTTCGCGTTCAGTGTAAAATGTCTTCGCACCTTCAACCATCCAGGCAAGCAATCCTTCCATATTTTCCCCTAAACTTTTACACCAAGGAAGATTTAAAATGCCGATTTTTTTATAGTTAGTTCTGCTATTTAAACGCATCTATCAATGTAGATTATAAAGGATGCCTAAGAAGAAACCGAAAGATGAAAACACTAAACCAATAATTATGAAAAAACCTTACAAAACAATCAAGACTTCCCTAAAATCAATCCTTTTACCCATAAACGCACTTGCTACTAAAACTTTTATTAACAATCTTTGCATTAAGTGCAATGATATTGTTATTGAAACATATCAGTTTATACGACTATTTTGCCTAAAGAATTATCATAACAATCTTCCCATTCCTGAACTGTCTGAAAAATTTATTTCATATTGCATGAAGACTTTAGGAATTCGTGACAATCGTGGTAAAAAGTCTAAAGAACCTATACTATCAAAACTCCAGACTTTTTATGATGAGGAATTTAAGCAGCTTCAAGCGCATCCAGAAAAATTTGATATTAAATGCATGACTCATCTATTTTCCTACCTTTCTACACAAATTCATACTGGAATTCACAATAACATTAAAATTCATTTTTGTACAAGACTGTCTAGATTTATCAACAAAACTGTTACTATCTATGAATCTGACCTTACTAAAGAACAAGCTAAAAAAGAAAGAATTGTTCTAAAGAAAGCGATTTATGAAAATACTCCCCCTCCTGAACGTTACAAAGTCTGGTACGATTCTTACAGAACAAAGATTCTTCCAGAGACTTGGACTAATTGTATAGCTTACGACGTCAAAGTCTCTCCAGAAAAATATTTGCCTTATAGTTTCTTCATGAATAATGTTTTAGAAGAAAAAGGATGCAAACTTTTCCAACCACTTAGTTTACGTAATAGTATTATACCACACTATATAACACTTGATACAGCATCCATCGTAAATGTCTTCAGTATGAAAGGTAAAGGAGTGTTGTTATCAAACATTACGGAGAATCAAAAAGAGATATGGGAAAATTTTTTCAACTTGAATCATAAAATCTTTAAGCAAAAAGATTATAATTTCAATTATACTATCCAGACAGACGGTATCGGAGTTTCTCTTCTATTTGTTCACAAAAATCATATAAAATTTGGAGAATCTTCTTGTTCTAACAAAGATGCTCTAACTTATAAATATATTGAAGAGTGTACAAAGGATAAATTAGAATCTCTAAAAACAAAGAAGATTGTTGGAGCTGATCCTGGAAAATTTAGTTTGATTTACATGACAGATGGTAAAAATAAATTACGATACAATGCGTTTCAGAGGCATACCGAAACATATGCAATGCGAAACAGTCAAATTATGTTATCAGAAAAGACAAAAAATAGAATCATAGAGAAAGAGACATCTTTGTCTGAGAAAAACTGTAAAACAGTTAATTATGAAAAATTTAAAGAATATCTGAAAATCAAAAATAAGCTTAATGCAGAGCTGAAATCATTCTACATTAGAGAATTGTTTAGAAAGATGAAATGGAGAAGATTTGTGTATACACAGAAGAGTGAGAGTCGTTTTCTAAACAATATTCAAAAAATATTTGGCAAACCTGAAGATGTTGTGATAGCGTATGGTGATTGGAGTCGCTCTAGTCAGATGAATAATTTTATGTCAACTCCAGGCAAAGGAATACGAAAACTTATAACGCAAAAGTATGAGACAATATCAATAAATGAGTTTAGAACATCAAAATTATGTTGTAAATGTTACAAAGAATTGGATCATTATAAAAAAGAAGCAAACCAGGTGTATAGATGTCTAATATGTAAAGAATGTGGTAGCTCCCCAAGCAAACTATCCAGATTCGTTACAAGAGATCTAAATGCTGCTCAGAATATCCTAAATTTATGTGAATTGTGGATAAAAGAGCAAAAACGTCCCGAAGCTTTTCAACGAAAGGTGGAAGGACAGGCACCCACCCCATCTAAAGATGGGGGAACAGAGTGTCTATCACATTGATTTTACACTAAGGAAGATAATGTTGACCTGATCGGCATTTTAAATCTTCTTTGGTGTAATAAATTCAGGGTCTTTTTTAGCTATTTCACCGGTTGCAGCAAGTTCTTCGTCCCATTCATCATCTTCTGGATATGCAAATCGCACAGTAAATGGAATAAGTCGTACACGATCCCACATACTATTCGTATCTGTCGAAAAAACCGGTTTATGATTCGTAATAATCATCAATTTAATTTGCATCTTTGTTTCAATACTACTCTTGAATTTCGCTTGCAAACTAATTGAATCCGTGCTTGATGTTAATTGTTTCAACATTTCTTCGTCGAATGACATTTTCCCCGATTCATTCAATGTTGCAACACGCGCATGCATTGCATAATACAAACTATCCATATTTTTGTCTTTCCCGCTGAAATCACGTTTATTTAGTGTTGCAAATAGTGTTGGTCCAAGAATTTTCTTAACAAATTCAATTAGTATTGATTTGCCATTATGACCATCACCATATAAAATCGGTAAAATACCTGCAGACTGCTCACCTGTTAAACAATATCCCAACAACCATTTAATATATAAAACAGTTTCTTCATCACGAAACAATGATTTAAAATATTGTTGCCAATCAGTCGTAATTGCATCTGGTTTGTATTCATGTTCTAATGCATATGTAAAATAATCATCGTGTCGTCGTGCCCTTAATTCTCCTGTGCGTAAATTAACTGTTCCATTTTGCACACTTAGCAAATGTGGAATGGTGTTTAATTGTTTCGTAAAATCATAATTCTTAATTAGTGGCGATGCAGATGCTAATTTTATACAATTCACTGCATATGTTTTTCGATATGTTTGTGTTATTATTTCATCAATTGTTTTGAGTTCACTATTTAGTTTTTCCTTTTGTGTATCGTTTGCTTTGATTTTTTGGTAATTGATATAGTCAATAATAGGTTGTATTATAAGTCGCATATTTTCGCAAAATATGTAAGCAATAACCATGTCAGGCACTTCTTCCCAAAGCACAGATTTTTTATTGAATACATACCATGTATCTGGTATATGAGACACATACACAATCGTTCCTTTAAAATGTTCAGCAAATATGTTTGCAAGCCCAACGTCTCCGCGGGTCAATTGGTCGCGTGTATACTTTATCCATGGAGTTTCACTTATTTCGCCAGATGGTTCAAATGCATCAAACTCTGTTTTATCAATTACCGCTAAAGAAGCCAATATTTTATTTTCTTTTTTCTTACGCATATATGTTTCATATGCTTCAGGGCTGTCTTGTTTCGCATAATAATATAGCGTTCCAATCCCAATAGAAGCATCCGCACTTTCACAAAGTGCTACAGTTGCAGCTAAGTCAATATTATCTCTTGTTGATTTGTTTGCGAATTCAATTGCAACACTTGTCGCACGTCCACCAGACACTCCACCAATTGCACGACATACTTGGTACCACGATTGATAATATGAAGCTGAATCACTACCAATCATATTAACAATTGTAGTAAGTTCGTCTGACAGTACTGGTTCATCTGTTGCATCAATATATGTGTGTGAAATATGATTTGGGAATGGCTTATTTTTCGATTTGCGTTTCTTTAAATTATCACATATTATAGCATATATGACATCTGGCATATCAGAAATTGTCGATAGATTTCCATGTATCCATGTATATGAACCTTTTTCATATGAAGTCGGTGAACAAATAATAATGCCACCATTTGCACGTATGTCTACTCCTGGTGTTTCTACACCATTAATTCTTGATCCGGCTGAATTTTGTAAAGTAGCAGTTCTATCATCTTGTTTATAATAAAAATGGTATCCACCACATGGTGTTGATTCAATTGCTGAACAATTATCTTTAAATGTCGCAATTAATGCAGGTGATACATTTTTACCCTTTCCAAAATCTATATCAATTACAACGATTTTGTTTGGTTTACCAGTTAAGATTGCAAGGGCAGTATGTGTGCGATCAATAACTCGCTTAGATGGGTTTTTCCACTCTTTAAATCCTCCTTTGGCACCTTTTTTGTCAATAGTTATGTTAAATGTTGTACATGCTATCGAATTTTTGATAACATAATCTAATGTATCAAATGGTTTTTTGCTCATTTATTTTCTTAATATTAAAATACTTTTAATATTAAACCTCGACATGTTCAACCTCATCTGGCTTGGCAAGCCGCCGTTTAAGTATATTTTGCCTCACGGCATTCTTTATTCTCTCTTTATGTGTTTCGTAATACTTACGAACATCTTCTGCATGTGCAGCAATTCTCTCCTCTTCTGTTTTAAATACTCGTCGTTTACGTATTGCTTTTGGTTGTGTTTCTACTGGTTTCTTTGCATTCTCTGCTTTCGCTATTGATTGATATGCTCCCAACATTCCCTTTAAAAAATCAAGCATCACTATATCAGTTGTTTCAGCCATTATTTCCTGTATACATTTCACTAATTTGTCTGACATATAGGTTTTGTAATATTAATTCTTTATTAACTCTTAAACAGATTAAATCAGAGGCAACTGGTTGACTTTCTACCTTGAATCCCACATAAAAACAGTTCAAACCCACAACTTTTCTGTCAATGCACATCCATTATATTATTACAAAATGGCGGCATTCATCTACAATGATCGCGAAGTGTATGATGCTAAAGATGTTAAAGAAAAAGACCCTGGGTTCTTCTTTGGTTGCAGCATCAGCATTAGAGCCGTTGTTCAAAAACAGGGCATACCTGCTGATGCTATATTTTATGCTATCAAAACCCGTGGTAATTGGATCGCATCTGATGCATATATAAAAAGAGCGTCACTTTTGCTTGACAAAGAATGGGTTGATGCACATGTTCCTAAATTTATGGATGCCGATGTTGTGCCAACATCAACACCTAAAAAAGGAACATATTTGACTGCTCCAGATATTCTTGAATTGGCCGATGATGAAAAATCATTGCTGCAAAAGAAAAAATATTTGCTGAAAGAGAAAGAGTTATTATTGAAAAAGAAAAAACTTCAATAATGTTATTGGATTATTTACATATCAAAGACACGGAAATAGCCAAACTCAGCGAATGCATTGATGACAAAAACAAAATCATTAAAAAATTAAATGCACAAATTGATGCTCTCAAATATACTTAATTTTGGTAGTTCTACAATACCTATGTAATCCTGACGTCCCCCATATTGAAGCCGTCATTTTTTGTTTAAATATACTATTGAAAAATGTCAATAGCATACATATATCTTGTTCAAGCAAGCCGTGATATTGGTACTAATATATATAAAGTCGGAAGAACTATTACGAACAATAGCAGTCGATATAACAGATTGGCTGCTTATGGAAAAGACCGTGATGTTTTACTCAAAGAACGTGTACCAATCGAACATTGTTATGCTATAGAATCGCATATATGTAAACAATTTCGAATGAAATTTGAAACCGCAGGAGGTGCTGAATGGTTCAAAGGTTCATGTTTGGATATGAAGGTCACAATTTATGATGTTATTGATAATTATAAACAACATATGACATAATTTTGGAACTCAACGGTACCGTCGTGTCCGACCCTTCGGAACGTGTCGACATCAGAATTGATGTAAAGTTTTTATTGACAACATCTTGTATAATGTCATCATTCGCTTATAACGATCGTGAAGTATACGATGCTAAAGATGTTAAGGAGATGTATCCTGATTTCTTTCTTGGGTGTGCTGACAGCATCAAGCGTGTTGTTAGTCTTCGTAAAATACCATCTGATGTCATATCATACGGTATCAGAACACGAAGTGGATGGAATGAATCTACCGCTGCAATTAGGAAATCAACCCTACTGCTTGACAAAGAATGGGTTGATAACAATATTGCTACATTATTGAAAAAGGGAGTAACAAATGCGGCTGGAAGAACATATTTACCTGCTCCAGATATTCTTGAAATGGCAGATGATGAAAAATTATGCGATGATGAAGGAAATATATATGAAATTGAAGTGCGAGGTGAAAGGTCGGTAGATAAATGTTATTTCAAAGCATCTGATGTTGAAACTGCATTAAAAATGAAAAATATAACGGGAACTATACAAAGAACGTCATCAGAACATGATGATGTGGTGTATGAATATGGAAAACATTATCAAACGTTCATAGCCAACACGACCTCAATTGACGGCACTGCTGGCTATAGACATTCCATTATATATCTTACATATTGGGGATTTGTACAATTGTTAATGACCCGTAGACATCCAATTGCCATAAAATTCCAAAGATGGGCTGTAAAAACGCTTTTCACTGTTAGACATGGTACGCCTGAAACTAAACAAGAACTTGCAGGTGAACTTCTTGGTACAAATGTAGATAGTATTAAATCATTTCTTGCGACTGATACATCAACTGTGTCCGCAATATATTTATTTATAATTGGGCGTATTGGTGATCTACGCGACGAAATGAAGATTGATGTTAAACGCCGGTTTGATGATAATGGCTTAGTTGCTAAATTCGGATATACTGCAGATTTGCGCAGACGTACACTTGAACATAGTAAAACATTTAATAAATTCAAAGGTGCTAACATTTATTTAAGGTGCCATGCGCGTGTTGACCCCAAGTTCCTCAGCGAAGCCGAAAAAGATTTAAGTGGCTTCTTTGAAACAGAAGAATGTCTTGTGACAGACAATAAAAAATACGAAGAATTAGTAATATTAAACAAAAAATATATAAAAAGCACTGTATTTGATAAATTTAAGTCAATTGGTGTTATTTATGAGGGTCGATATGCAGACGTGAAAATATTACAACTACAATTACAACAACTAAATGAAGCAATCGCTACAAAAGATATAATGCTTGCTGAAAAAGAAAGAATTATTGCAGAAGTATCTTATGGAAAAGAAAGGATAATTTCTGAAAAAGAAAAGGTATATACAATGATGATAAAATACATTGACGATAAAGATGCAAGAATTATTGAACTAAATGAACATATTGCTGAACAAAATGTAATAATTCAACAATTACATGAACGAATTAATTCTCTCAAAGAACATATCTGAATATGCGCGTTTGTTTCCTGCATTTGTTACATAAAGTGTTTTGTAAAATGGATGCAGCCAGAATTATTGCATCTATCTATACTCCTGGGTTTGCTTTCCCTTCTTGGGTCTCCCATCCCACTGTCTGGAAATCCCATGATTTTTCGTCTACTAAAGTATTCTACAATTCAAAGGAATCGACAGATGATGTCAAAAAACTTCTGATGCAACGCGAACCTACCAACATATCTTTACGACGTAATTACTCTAAAGATTTACTTGCTGAACATTTTGGATATTCAATTGGTGCTTACTCATTGTCTACATCTGAAAAACTTATGCCAAACATTGCCATTTATACACATGCTACCATAAAATTATCTAAAGGATTCACTAAAGTGCATGTGATTAATCTGATAGGTGCTGGCCTGTTCCGAAATTAAGATATACTTTTCGCGAATGCGAAAAGTATCAAATACTTTCGGAACAAGGCCGGCTTTCGTAGAACTACCGAAATTAAGCTACACTTTCAGTGTATCTTAATTTCGGTAGTCTACGGTGCCGCATTTGATAATTCAAGTCAACCAGATGCAATCTATTTCAGAGACAGACCGATTGATGCTATTATAGATTTTTATAGGAATATGTGGACACTTGCAGCGACTGCTCTGTTTACATCACCTTGTAAAAAACTACAAATCTATAATGTAGGTGGCGGAGCTTTTGCTGGTACATATTCTCCAACATTTATTATGAATATATTTGAACCAGCCATAAAACCACTTTTACCATTATTTGAAAAATATGGTTGTAAAGTGATTGGTTATGATTGGATAACACATAGATTCAATGGAGGGTATATTCCTAATTGTTTAGAAACAGCCGATTTAGAAGGAACGATGTTTGTTAATGCATGGGACCCATGGACTCTCATAGGCAATGGTAATGAACGAGATAATTCTCTTGATGGATATTGGGGTAGATGTAGTAATATGAGTATTTTAGGTTGGTTACCAACTAATCCACATATGAAACTATGCCCAATAATTGTGTAAAATGTGCATATTCGTTCCTATGACTACGATGTACAATTTAACGTCATCAGCACATTTTTCATCCTTTCTATTGTTATTCCCATTAGTGCAATAATATATCCTAAATTATCAGCAGCTTCGTACACTTTTTCAATATTTGCTTCTGATGCGCATGGCGTAGCTATAACGATTCGCATAGATTGATTAATATCCATATTTTCACCATAGTAAAATGGTATTCTCCTGGCATTCATCATACGATTCCGCTTACGTTTCCATGCAGCATCTTCAAGTTTCTCCTCAAAGTCTGTAGTTACAATAGGATTCATTGCAATGAGTTGCATCACATCATATGCTGCCGCTATATTTGCCCGTGCAGTTGTAAACATGTCGCAGCAAATTGCTACACAGTTTCGAATGCGATGCAAATATTGTGTTTGACGTTCAGTAATTTCTGCATCAGTCAAACATGTGCGAAGGGCTGTGGTAGCGAAGTCCGGAAGTAGACTGGTTGGTACTCCCGCTAATGCTACAAGTGCCATTCTATCTGTTACCGCTGCATTAACAACGGTTTGAACTGGTTTTATGCGGGATTCAGGTGAATCATACTCTACCATTTTAGAAGATAATAAGAACACAATTGCAGTTGTTAATTCATCAATTAGACCAATATACCATGTAGGAACCGGTTGTGGCTCCGATATTTTCAACATATTTAATGCATCTAATACTTCCGAACCATACCGTTCTACATCGGTTTGCTCGCGCTTTAACATCGCCATCGTCCGCTATTTTTACAGTAAAATGAAGATAATTAGGAAGGTTTCAATTATGGGTGGGGGACAAAAGTTGTCTAATTTGCGAGCTGAACTCGCAAATTAGACAACTTTCTCCCCCCCATATCCCCCTGTAAAGAGTAACTGCTCGCGGGGCGAGATTTTAAAAGATATCAAAAAACGATTTTATACCCCTCTAAAATCAATATTTATGTACTTTTGGGAATCGCGCCCCCCGCGAGCGAAGCTTGCATAAACCCAATAAGGGGGCTATAGGGGGAGGCCTATTAGGCTGATGTCCCCCATACTGCATGATAATCCCAATCACGTTCATCTGTCTTGATTTTGCGATACATTGCAAATGTTTTGGGTCCTGACATTGGTTGCAAAAACTTCCAATTCGTATTCAAATATTTCACACATGCTGCTACACCTGGATGCATCGCATCATCAATCACAATAATTCCATTCAAGCGAATCAGTTTTTCAGCATAGAATACATCAAGTAAAGTGTAATCGAATGTATGCCAACCATCGACAAATACTAAATCAAATGAACCTTCGCCATGTTTTTTAAGAATATCTGGTAATGCTACATGCGATTTCTTCTGTATCAATGTATGTCGTGACTTCATTTTCATTTTTTTAACAAGGATTGATGCAGCATCCTTCCATTGTTCCGTTTGAAATGGGTCGATACTAATCAGGTGACCACCCGTTTCTTTTAATGCTGTTAACATATATGCTGCAGATATTCCATTTGCAAACCCAACTTCAACCACTTTTTTACATTTATTTTCGATGATAGTATTTAGCAAGAATTGGCCTTCTTCGGCACCAATACCGGCTTTTATATACTTCTTATAATCCATTGGATTCTTGTGAAATTCATTCAATGAATATAGAAAGTAATTGTTATCAATTGGGGTTAGAGGAATACCTAAAAGGCGTTTTGATGCAATAATATTCAGTTGATAATGTTTGAATAATTCGGCTTTATCTTCGGCCAAAAATGAGCGATTCACTTTTATGCGATATTCTAACATTTTCTTTGCAAAACTAACATAATCGTTTATTTTTGCGATATCTAAATATGCAAATGCTGTTGAATTATATGCGAGCCCATTGTAACCAATTGCTATTAATTGTTCTGAATAATGCACTACAACATGCTTAAAGAATAGTTTCAATAAGAATGGGAACGAAAGACCTTCATGTGTATAGTAATTTGGTAGAAAAATTGCACTACCACCTACTTTTAAGTGTTTTTGCAAGTAATTTTGTAAAATGTTTAAATCTGATAAATAATTTCCAGTAACATCGTTGCGTTTACTATAATCATTCAAATAGATTGAATATATGAAGTCGAATTTAGTTGCTGGACTATCTTTGTAAATAGGCAATAGTCCAATCTTGCGATTTGCTGCTTCTTCTGCTTTGTTATACAATACAATGCCTTTTTTGAGATGTACTGGTGCATCCTTGAAAAATAGCAAATACAATAGGAAATCATATGTTTTGCCAAGATGTATACGTCCAATGGAATTTCCTGATGTTAAATTGAAAATGTACTTCAACTCATTATCAATTCCAATATGTTTATGTATTTCGGTACGTATTTTGCGATATTCGTGGAAAAGTGATAAAAGAGACATTTTGGGTGGTAAATCAAGTGTTGTCGGCGAGAATTTTATGTCACTTGCAACTACTGCAGGTATTTCAAACAATACATCAGGAGCTTTTGGTATTACTATAGGCGCCACAACTACTGACATTTTACTAAGTAATCATATTATATTGTACATGTGATGCTAAGACTGGGGCGTGCATAATATTGACGACAAAAATGTTGGCGGTTGCATCATGTACAATGGCGGCATTTGTGTATAACGGTCGTGAAGTGTATAATGCTAAAGATATTAAAGAAAAATACCCCGTTTTCTTTCATGGTTGTGGTGAACGTATAAAAGATGTTGTTGAAAAGCGTTCAATACCACCGGATGTAGTTACATATGTAATCAAAACATCAGATGGATGGAACCCGTCATCATCACATATTAAAAAATCAGCAGTATTACTTGATAAAGCATGGGTTGATGAGAATATTCCATTAATTGTAAAAACAGGTATTAAGTCTTCCACTGGAAAGACTTATTTACCAGCACCAAGTATTTTAGAATTAAACGACGAAGAAAAATTTACAGATGATACAGGGAATATTTATGAAATTGAAGTTCGCGGTGAAAGAAATATTAATTTATGCTATTTTAGGGCTTCTGATATTGAAATTATGTTAAAAATGAAAAATATTTCAGGAACACTACAAGATTGCACATCAACATTTTCTCAAGGAAAAGATTATATAACGTTTATAACCGACCATCCCGGGTTCGGCGGGACGAAAGGAGATATGTGTTTAACTACATATTTAACATATTTAGGGTTAATGCGTCTATTATTTGTCCGTAAACATCCAATTGCTATTAAATTTCAACAATGGGCCACAGAAACACTTTTCACTATTAAACATGGCACAGCAGAAGCCAAGGAAAAACTTGCTGGAAAACTACTTGGCGTTGGATTAAGTGGTATAAAAGCATTCTTGGCAACAGATGCTGAAACATTACCTGTAATTTACTTGTTCATTATAGGTCGCCTTGGTGATTTACGGGATAAAATGCACATTGATGTCGCGAAAAGATTTGATGATGACGGATTAGTTGCTAAATTCGGATACACAACAGACCTAAAAAGTCGCGCTGCGGATCATGCCAGAAATTTCAAAGAATTCGGTGCGGAAGTGTCTCTCAAATGCCATGTGAGGATTGAACCAGCACATCTAAGTGCAGCTGAATCTGATTTGCGAACATATTTCAAAGAGAAAGAATGCACAATCACAGATAATAAAGCATATAAAGAATTAGTAGTGCTTAACGAAACATTTGTAAAACGAAAAATCGTTGATGTATATCGAAAAATAGGAAGAACATATGGCGGTCGTTTTTCTGAATTATCAACATTAGAGACTGAAATAAAATACTTAAAATGTTTACTTACTGAAAAAGATAAGACGATTTCATTCTTATCAAATAGCATTGTAGATAAAGACACAAAAATCGATAGAAAGGATGCAATAATCGAAAAATTAACAACAAAAATATATTGAAAAAAGCTGCTTTAGCAGCTTTTTTCTTCCCCGAATAAATTGGCTTAGCCAATTTATTCTATTGACAACTTTAAGGCTTTGGAACAGCAACACATTTGCATTTAGCTTCAAATGCGCAAGGATTCGCAAGTATTGTTTCGTGTGCCTTCGCCCATGCTTTTTTATCATGTTTAGGTGGAGCACGAAAATTCAGACCCATATATGTTCCCGGATCATGACATGAAGAACACCGTGTTTGTGCTGGCACTCCGAAACTTAAATGCGTGAAATAGTCAGTGTGAACATCTTCGCGTTCTGTTGGTTTCCATGCTTTACAACATGTAAAACATGCAAAATGTGGTTTATACATCTTTGATGACACGTGTGTACAATATGCAGCCGTAGCATATTCACCATCGGTTTCGGATGGTGCAAGCACTGACCTGCATACATAACAAATCGGCCCATATATTCCTGAAAAAGTTTGATTTGTGTTTGGTGTGGCAATTGTATGCAAATCTCTTTTGAATACACTTGCGTATTCATCTCCGAATTTTTCGCGTCTTTTCTCCACGCGTATTCGTTCTTCAATGCATTCAAGTTTCGATTCTTTACGTAATATTTCTAATTCGCTTGGATCCATTATTATACATATGCGCAACATTCATTTAATTCATTTTTGAACAATTGCGTTCGCGCCTGCACACGTTGGCGCGTTTCTTTCAGAAGTGGCATAGTATTTCCACTTAGACGAGAATAATTCCATCTTTTGTTTTTATTTGCTTCAACATATTCCCATGTTATATTTGGATTTTCACTTGCATTTGTATAAATACCCCCTTCTGATTGATGTTTTTCGATGTAATCAAGTGGACAAAGTAATCCGCGTTCATATTCTATTTCAGGATATTTTTCAAGAATTTCCCATGTAATTGCTTTCATCTCAGTAAAACACCACGTTCTAAATGGATGTTTCATAACAATATCCCATGTAATATTTGGGTTTCTACTAATACCAATATGACAAGTAAATCTATGCGGATTCTTTTGTATAGTTTTCCACGAAATACTTGGGTTCATACTTAACATAGCGTAGTCCCATTCTTCATGTGAATTTTCTCTTACAATTTTCCATGTAATATTAGGATTTGCACTTAATTCGCAAAAATCCCATGGCTCTTCATAGTTTTCTTTAACAATATCCCATGTAATATTAGGATTACTACTTAAGTGTGGATAACTCCAAGGCTTGTCTGGGTTTGCTTTGACAATGTCCCATGTGATATTGGGATGCATACTTAATGCCTCAAAATTCCATGGTTTTTCTGGGTTTGCTTCAACAATATTCCATGTAATATTGGGATTACTACTAAGTGTACCCCAGTCCCATGGACATTCTGGATGTTCTCTAACAATATCCCATGTAATATTGGGATTTGCACTAATTGCTACCCACTTCCATGGACGTTCTGGATGCTCTAAAATATAGCTAAACCATTCCATTGCGCGATAATATGCAGAAACACTAAAAACATGCCTGATACTTCAATATTTATGAAATATTAGAGTTTCATATGCCAAACGAATCTGTTTGAAGATTTCGCCAGCTTCAGGCATTGGATTCTTGTCTGGATGCCATTGTAATGCCAACTCTTTGAATTTACTACGAATTTTTACATCAAAATCATCACATGTACTCAAACCAAGCACTTCCAATGATTTTACTCGTTCTAAATATTCTGCGTCTTTGATGTCTAAAACTGGAGGTTTTTCAGCTGCTCGTGCAGCTGCAGCTGCACGTTGTCGTTCGCGCTTTAATTTCCGACGTTCTTCCGCACGTTTTACACCTTCGCTTGTATCATGTTCATGCTTTCTAAATCTTTTGTCTGCTTCATCGCAGCTTCTATTGATTTTAGCAAACCTTCGTTTTGTCGGCGTATCATCCGCTTCATCTGAGCTTGATTCAGACATATTGTTAATAATCTAACAAAACAAAAACTTTGTGCTTCAATTTTCTATAATTATACATTGTGCGGATGAACATTAAAAATTGATGACAAAAATATTGGTGGGCGCATCATGTACAATGGCGGCATTTGTGTATAACGGACGCGAAGTATATAACGCTAAAGATATCAAAGAAAAATATCCTGTTTTCTTTCATGGTTGTGGTGAACGTATAAAAGATGTTGTTGAAAAGCGTTCAATACCACCGGAAATAGTTACATATGTAATTAAAACGGCTGATGGATGGAACCCATCAACCGCACATATTAAAAAATCAGCAGTATTACTTGACAAAATATGGGTTGACGAAAATATACCTAAATTCTTGGAAGAAGGTGTAACAACATCCACAGGGAAAACTTATTTGCCTGCACCTGATATTTTGAAGCTAACTAATAAGGAAAAACTAAGTGATGATGAGGGAACCATTTATGAAATTGAAGTACGTGGCGAAAGAGCTATGAATAAATGCTATTTTAGGGCATCTGATATTGAGGCTATGTTAGAAATGAAGCATATTGCTGGCACTTTACTGCGAAATTCTTCAGAGCTTGATATTACATTCGAACAAGATATACATTATGTAACATTTATATCCGATGCTACGACTGGTTGCGACGCACCAGGCTTTAAGTGTCCAGTGTTATATTTAACATATGCAGGCTTGGTGCGTTTATTATTTGTGCGAAAACATCCTATTGCTAAAAAATTTCAGCGATGGGCGACTGAAACGCTTTTCACTGCAAGCCTTGGCACACCCGAAGCTAAAAAAGAACTTGCTGGAAAACTGCTTGGCGTTGAACTATGTGATATCAAGGCGTTCCTTGCTACTGATACAGACATTATGCCTGTGATTTATTTGTTTGTTATTGGTCGTATTGGGGATTTACGTAAGGAAATGAAAATTGATACTGCAGGTACATTTGATGACGATGGCCTTGTTGCGAAATTTGGCTATACAACAAATCTGCGTGACCGCGCGGCCGATCACTATAGAACTTATGGCAAAATTCCTGGTACGCGCGTATATTTGCGTTGTTATACTCGCATTGAACCTGCACATTTAAGCAAGGCTGAATCTGCTTTGCGTGAGTATTTTAAACGATGCGAATGCCTAATTACTGACAATAAAACACATAAAGAATTAGTCGTACTTAATGAAAAATTTGTAGAGAGAAAAATCAAGACTGTTTACAAAGATATAGGAAAGTTATATGAAGGTCGTTGCGCCGAAACACGCAAGTTAGATGAAGGTATTGATAAGATGATAGACATACAAGACAAAATAGTTACAAATCAACAAATTAGTCATGATAAATTATTTTCTACAAGTGATAAACTTATTGCCATGTATGAAGAACGTCTTGCCGAAAAAGATGCAAAAATAGCTAAAAGAGATGCTAAACTTGCTGAAAAAGACATAATTATTAAAAATTTAACATCCAGATTGAGTTTTAATGCTTAATTAAACTTCTCGCTCCCATACTTCATGAAATCCCGCAACAAGTTGCCGAAAGCCTTTCGCGCGTAGAGTTGCAATTATTTTGTCGTAATTACATTTATGAGGACAATCTTTTTCAAACAATATCATTGTTAATTGGTCATATAACACAGGATTTTCATCCATAAACACTTCAAGAAAGCCTTCACAATCTGCAACTAATGTGTCAAATCGTAAATCATATTTACTTTCGATTTCTTCAAGCGTAAATTGTGCAATCGTAGATGTTTCTGCTGGTTCTGAAGATGTTCCATATCCTCCATACGAATTTTGTTTAACAAGTATAATTGGTTTGCGTGATATTACGCCTTTGATTAATCTGCATGAACACCCATTAATTACTAAATTGCGTTCTAATGTATGCCATACACGTTCATCTGGTTCAACCGCAACTAAACGCATTGGATTTGTTAGTTTTTTACTGATTATGCTTGTAACAGTACCATATCGTGCGCCAAGTTCAAGAACAGTTGCAGTTGGCCGTATATATTGTTGTGCTTGCAATTGTTCATCGCGTTCAACCGCAAATATGTTTATTTTAACATCTTTTTCGTTATAGAATGTCATTTTATATACTGTGGTGTTCCGAAATTAAGTTACATCTGGTTATGATTTCGGAACATGATGGCGAAGTCAGAACGAGATGTAACTTAACCACCTAAAAACTTCTTATTTTTCAATTTTTCATAACAATCAATTATGAATTGCGCATAATTTTGAATGTTGGTCGAAGCGTTGCAGCAATTACAATTCGGTCAAACAAATATGGTTGATATCTATAAACTGGAATAATTGTTGTCCACTGCGTTGTATGCGAGACTTCCATAAGTTCATCTTTTTCTTTATATTTCTCTACACAGGTCCAATGTTGTGGAGTGTTTTCAGTGCATAGGTAGTATCGCTGTAAATTTTCAGACATTTGTTAGTATATCAATGTAATAAAAATTGCTTTCAATTTTTGCTAACACGCGTGCGTGCGGTGCATCTAAATGCAATATTCATATAGTTCATCTTTCAAATGTTTGACATGTTTTTGTACTTGATAACGTTTTTTCAAAATATGTGGCATATGATTACAGCTAAGGGTTTTATAGTTCCATGGCACATCAGGATTTGCATCAACAATATCCCATGTGATACTGCGATTTCTACTTAATTTCTCATAGTTCCATGGTTTGTCTGGATTTGCCTTAATAATTTTCCATGTGATTGTTGGATTCATACTTAAATACTTATAATTAAATGGTATGTCTGGATTTGCGGCAACAATTTGTAAAGTTACAAATGGCCGCTTGCTTAATTCATCAAAATCCCATGGTTTGTCTGTATTTGCTATAACAATATCCCATGTTAAATCTTTTCTACGACTTAGCCATTTGTAACTCCATGGTCTATCAGGATTTGCACGAATGATATCCCAAGATATATCAGTTCTACGACTTAGACTACTATAATCCCATGGTTTGTCTTGATTTGCATCAATAATATCCCACGTGATGCTGCGATTTTTACTTAAATTTGTGTAATCCCATTGTATTTCAGGATTTGCACAAACAATTTCCCACGTAATTTTACGATTAGTGCTAAGCCATTTATATTTTTGCCATTGTTTGTCAGGATTTGCATGAATAACGTCAAATGGTATACTTGGATTACAACTTAATTTATGGTAATTCCATGGTTTGTCTTGATTTGCTATAACAATATCCCATGTAATATTGGAATTTTCACTCAATCCGTCGTAATTCCATGGAATATCAGTATTTTTGCAAACAATATCCCATGTAGTATTTTTATTGCGACTTAACCAATAATACGCCCATGATTTATTCGAAATTTGTGGTATCATTTCAATCGTCACATTAAGGAGACTGTTATCTAAGCAACTATATTGCCAAGGTAATTCATGGTGTTCCAATATAATTTCCCACGAAATATTTCTATTTCGTGTTATATTGCTCCAATCCCATGGCTTTTCAGGATGATCTAATATGTAACTAAACCATTCCATTGCTTGCTAATTATTAATGAAATATCATTAATGTACCTTTCAATATTTAAGTGTACCGTAGAGTACCGAAATTAAGATACACTTTTAGTGTAAGACCTGTCCACCGTTGGTGGACAGGTCTTTTAACCCCCGTTCTGGCTTTGCCAGAACGGGGTGTATCTTAATTTCGGTACTTCTACGAAAGCCGGCCTCGTTCCGAAAGTTTTTGATACTTTTCACGAACGTGAAAAGTGCAAGACCTGTCCACCTTTGGTGGACAGGTCTTTTAACCTCGTTCTGGCAAAGCCAGAACGAGGTGTATCTTAATTTCGGAACAGGCCGGTACCATGCCGACAACACCATTTAATCACAGAATGCAGATTACGAAACTCATTTTAGTGGGGAAATGTGATAGAGTTCTTAGTTGTTAACGATTTATCCATTTTCCATGTCCGAAAACCGGCTCATACAATATATTTGCATCTGCTAAAAAGTCTTATGATATCCTTCAATTTTCTACAGAATAAATTAGCAAAGCCAATTTATTCAAGAAAGAATTCGCCACTTTTAGTGGCGAATTCTACAGCATCAAACATTGCATCTCTAATTATCTGACATTTTTTGTTACAACGTTTAATATATGCTTGTTCAGCGCGCCAATCATCCCAGCGTTTGCTATAATGAGCAATACTTTCGCCATTATTGCGCAAAATTTTTAATGGTGTATTTTTACAATCTAAATATGCAAGTGTTTCAGGCAGCTTCGGAAGGACACTTAGTTGTGTATTTTCACAATCTAAATATGTAAGTGTTTCAGGCAACTTCGGAAGGACACTTAGTTGTGTACCATAACAAGATAATAATGTAAGTGTTTCAGGCAGCTTCGGAAGGACACTTAGTTGTGTATTATAACAATACAAATGTGTAAGTGTTTCAGGCAGCTTCGGAAGGACACCCAGCTGTGTATTTGAACACCGTAATTCTTTAAGTGTTTCAGGCAGCTTCGGAAGGACACTTAGGTTTGTATACCAACACGACAAATGTGTAAGTGTTTCAGGCAGCTTCGGAAGGACACTTAGGTTTGTATATGAACAATGTAATTCTTTAAGTGTTTCAGGCAGCTCCGGAAGGACACTTAGTTGTGTATTATTACACCGTAAGTATGTAAGTGTTTCAGGCAGCTTCGGAAGGACACTTAGTTGTGTATTTCCGCAATCTAAATGTGTAAGTGTTTCAGGCAGTTTCGGAAGGACACTTAGTTGTATACTTCCGCAATCTAAATGTATAAGTGTTTCAGGCAGTTCCGGAAGACTTGTTATATTTAACCAAGAGACATCTAATTTTCCATCTTTAATCGCGTTAATGCGCGACAATAGTTTTGCAGTATCAAGTCCATGCGCCATCTTTGCATCTGTTAAAAAGTCTTAAGATATCCTTCAATTTTCTACAGAATAATTCATCTCTAAATGTCAAACATTTTTCTTCACAATGCTTAATGAATGCTTGTTCAGCGCACCAAGGCATCCCATCGTTTACTATACCCTACTGTTCCGAAATTAAGCAACACCTCGTTCTGGCAAAGCCAGAACGAGGTTAAAAGACCTGTCCGCCTTTGGTGGACAGGTCTTACACTTTTAGTATTGCTTAATTTCTGGAACACGACGGTAGTTTGTAATGCTTTCACCGGCATTGTGTTTAATTTTCGGGGATGTTTGACGGTTGGGGTAGATGGGTGTTTCAGGCGGCTTTGGTAGAATTGAATAGTATCTTAAAACATTTTAGGAGATGCAAAGATGGCTTTTGTCGCAGTATATTATCCCGGTTGTAATAAAGATACCACAGGCATTCGTGTACTTGGACGATTTTCATCACAACAATCCTTACATACATATATACAACTAAATTACGGAGAAAATATTCACATGCTTGAAAATAACGATGAATTACATATTTCATATGAAGGCGATGGCATTGTCATATCATATATAGAAAAAAGCTGCATAAGCAGCTTTTTTCGGCCCGAATAAATCGTGCTTACACGATTTATTCTATAGGAGTGCCAGCTACAAGTACAATTGCAACATGTCATTCCGCTACTATTGTAGGTCTTGAATTAAACCCTATACCTGCAACAAATAAAGAAATTGAAGATGCATTTTATGTTCTTTGAAAAGTCAATCTAATTTGGCATATTTTTAGTGTCTGTCAAAGCATATTTAACTGCTTCTAAATTGTATGTTTTTCCTACAATACCTGGTATTGCTGCTGTAACTGTTGAAAGTATTGATTTTGAACGCCTTGCAAGTTCATTTGGCGCATTTTCACGTAGTGATAAAGAATATTCACGAACAAGTTTCCTAAAAAGTGGTTTCACTTCAGATGGAATATGTGAAATTCCACGACATGATGTTACAAAAATAAATCTCTTTGATTTTGTTTTTGATATAGATGGTAATGCATATAAAACTGTGCTTAGTTTAGTTGTTGTTCCAATAAATCCTGGTAATAAATTTCCATTGCTTTCTGTAAACTTTGCTGCATTAATATGCGTTTTATCACTTTTTGGAACTCTGAACTTTAGCTCTTCCATAAATCTTGATGAAACCGGTAATTTATATACTCCCATAAGTAATAACGTTTCATCATCTAAATTATTTTTGAATGCTAAATCAACATCAAACAATTCAGTTCCAGGTTCAAATATAGAACGCGTCAAATGTTCCGGTCTTAAATATGGTGATGCAGTTGACATAGCCAATGGATTAATATTTTTACAAAAATCGTCAGAAATAGTTGGTTCATATTGTTTTATAGATGGAGCGGCTGCGGCTGCGGCTAACATTGGTGTACCGTCACCGCTACCGCTACCGTCACCGCTACCGCTATCTCCATATGTTTTTACACCAAGGAATATTTAAAATGCCGATTTAAAGAAGTTCTACATATTTAGAATAAGCCTCTTGAAAATCTGTGGCATTTCTTCTCTTCGGGGAAGTGAGTACTTTATTGTGCTAAAGATTTTTAAAATAAATTCTTAAAAAGCATGGTAGCTAAAAAGCAAAATTACCCATGTTTTAAATATTCTTGTGAATATTTTTATATAAGCTTTTGTATAATTTAACACCTAAGGTGATAAATTATATGAGAGAAAATTTCCTGAAACTTTTCAAATAAAAGTGGAAGGAAAGGCATTCACTCTATTTCAAACTTAGAGAAAAAGCTTGCCTATCACATTGATTTTACACTAAAGAACATTTATTATGTCAGCATTTTAAATCTTCCTTGGTGTAATAATCCAGCTGGTTCAAGTATTTCGTCCATCATATCATAGTAAAAATCGTTGTTTGATTCTTTAGCAAGCAATTCTTGAAAAGGAATACTTGTAGTTGTTGTTGTTAAACATCCACTTGGACCATTAAAAATTATATAAGTATTTTCTGGAACTATGAAAGTTGTGCTTGTATTCAACTGACCATGTGCACTAATTGTCATAAATTCCCAGTCTTTTTGTAATTGTTTATAATTTTTATGTGTTACTGGAAGTTTTCGAAGACCCTTACCACAACCAGTTTGTTTCCTACGTTTTATTTTACTCGTTCTCATTGTTAATATTTATTGCGATAACTTTCCATCAATCCATTTGTATCCCATTCTTCATCTACAAAAATTATTGTTGGCTCTTGTATATTTGTAATGCAATCTATGAAATGTTCCTTGACATTAGGATGACAGATGTTTGTCCAAAGGATTGATACTTTTTTAGGACGAGGTTCTCTGATTAGCATCATCCATTCTTCACTCAGAAATACTCTAACTATTTTCGCTTCAGGCATAAACTCATCAATTGCTTCTTGAAATGTATGTATTTGTAAATATTTAATCGATTTCACAAGAAGATTGTCGGGCATTTATCTAATTAAACATATAAACAATATATAAACCCTAAGATTCAATTTTGTGAATGCACACGCATGCGTGCAAATCGCGCCTTTAGTTACATTAGTCGGTGCTAAACATGAATTCGGCATCCTAAATGGTAACAGGCCGGTAATTCACTTGATGAATATTGTGATCATTGTAGCAATATGGTGATACCGTCGTGTTCCGAAATTAAACAACACTTTTAGTGTTGCTTAATTTTTCGGAACACAGCGTAAACCCTTACTGTCCAGAAATTAAGCAACACTAAAAGTGTAAGACCTGTCCACCTTTGGTGGATAGGTCTTTTAACCTCGTTCTGGCTTTGCCAGAACGAGGTGTTACTTAATTTCGGAACAGTAGGGTACTTGTATAGTTAGCAACAAATCCATACATAAAACTAATTTCGGTGACGTCAGCCACCCTGTAACAAAAAAATTGACGCGTTTGTCTCTCTCCTGATTAATTATTAATAATGTCAGCATTTGTATTGAATGGTCATGAAGTGTATGATGCAAAAGAAGTCAAAGAACTTGACCCTGGGTTCTTCTTTGGTTGTAGCGTTAGCATTCGCAATATTGTCGAAATACACGGTATCCCGGAGAAAGATGTGTTTTATGGCATCAAAACTAAAACTGGTTGGAACGTTTCATCTGCTGCAATTAGAAGAGCATCTCTTCTCTTGTCAAAATCATGGGTTGACTCACACGTTCCTAAATTTGCTGAAGCTGGAACAGTTGCGACACCGTCAATAACACAAAAATATCTAACTGCACCAGATATTTTAGAACTAACAGATGCTGAAAAACTACACGATGATGAAGGAAATATTTATAACATCGAAGTGCGTGGCAAAAGACATGTTAATAAGTGTTATTTTAGAGCATCTGATGTTGAAGCGCTGTTAGAGATGAAGAATATAAATAGCACTTTATATGAAGCTACCTCTTCGTTCACTTTGAACAAAGACTATGTTACATTTATAGTCCAACAGGTAAGTATTCTGAGTAAAAAAATTGATAAGCATCCACATATATTTCTTACATATTCAGGGTTCGTACGATTATTAATGGTACGCAAACATCCAATTGCTGATAAATTTCAAAAATGGGCAGCTGAAACACTTTTCACTGCAAGTCTTGGGACATCTGATGCTAAGAAAGCTCTTGCTGGTAAACTCCTTGGACTTGAATTAGCTGACATCAAAGCGTTTCTTTCGATAGACACTGGCATAATGCCTGTGATTTACTTGTTCAGCATCGGTCGTATTGGAGACTTACGCAAATCAATGAAGATAGACACCTCACATGAATTTAGCGATAATGGAATTGTTGCTAAATTCGGCTACACAACGGACCTGAAAACTCGTGCAGAAGAACATATGCGCACATTTGAAAAATTCGAAGGTGCAAAAGTAATGCTAAGATGCTTCTCTCGCATTGAACCTTCATGTTTAAGCAAAGCTGAAAGAGATTTACGGGAATTCTTTACACGCCAAGAATGTCTTGTCACAGACAACAAAAAATACAAAGAATTAGTTGTATTAAGCGATAAGTTTGCGAAGGTTGGTGTAGTAGACAAATACAAATCGCTTGGTAGCATCTATGTTGGCCGCCTCGCTGAAATAGAAAAATTGGAAATTAAAGTAGAAGAACGAGACAAAATGTTAGTTGAAAAAGACCTACGTATTTCAGAAAAAAATGAATTAATTGCAGAAAAAAACAGTTCGCTTATTTTACATGCTGATTTGCTTAAGGAAAAAGAAGGAAAAATATCAGAACTTACAAAAATAATTGAAGAAAAAGATAAGGCTCTAAAAAGATTATCAATAAAATTATATTCATAATTATGTAAAATACCATCTGTCAAACCTCTTTAGTTGACAGGTCTTTTTAATCTTCCTTGGTGTAATCATATCGCTTAATTTAACATAATGTAAAGAACTCCAGAATATATGCATAAATATATTAAATGGAATGGAAAACAAGAAAACAGCGCAAAAAACCTAACTCACCCCCCACTCGCAAAAAGTCGCGTAACAATCATATTTTATTCGATTTGTGGATAAATGCAAGTCTAAAAGAATCACAATCAGCAGTATTTCCTTCATTTCATAGATTATACATATCGCCAGACGAAGCCGCAGATGCACGTAACACATTTTTAGATGCATATCACGCAACTACAGAATCAGGATATGCATACGATTGCAATACGCAAAAATTTATTGAGTTTTACAAAGAAATTGACGTACCAATTGAACATATATTTTACACACATATGCCACTTGGACCTGATGCTAAAATACCAGACAAACCTAAATCACTATATTATAACTATAATTTATATATCATACATCCAGTAACATTAGCACAAAATCATCCACAAACAATAAATATATTATCAAAATGGTTAATACGACGGTATTATGGTGCAATACCTAAATCAATTGTTATTATTACTGTATCGGAACGTAATGGGTCGCAGGAGCCTGGTGTGACAATTTTACATGTTCCTAATGCAAATACTCTTGGTATTGCTTATAATCATGTAATGAAGCAAGCAATATCGATGGCACCCGACCTTATTGTGTTAGATATTAAAGGTGGTGCATTAATTGACAAAATTATTCCCGCGTATCCGATAGTAATTAATAATGGTGTTATTGTAATAACACCTTTACAATTAGCGCAAATTAATGGTGTATCACCACTTGCATCTACACCTGACGATGTTTTTACATCTGTATTAGGACGTATTGCAGTAGGATTGGGTGCGATTCTATGTACAAACAAAATCACAAACTTAATAATCGAACCAGATGCAAAATATTACATCACAGGAATTAATTCATTACATACTGATAGCCTTCTAATGGATGGTAGAGTAAGCCTTGTTAACAGCGTAAATGCGCGATTTATTCCAACATTGCGGCATGGATGGTTATCAATAGATACGCAGACATTATTAGGTTGCGGGATTGACCAATTGACAATGGATTCAACTGTATTAGAATTAGGAAGTTGGTATGGTAAATCATCCGCGTTCATATTACAAAATGCGCCAGCGGGAATAACATTTTATGCCGCAGATTACTTCAAAAATAATGCAGAATATGATGCAAAAATGTGGAAATTAGGACCACTTGATAAAATGTTTCTGCGTCATTTGCGATACGAAACATTTCAGGCAAATGTTGCTCCACATATTCGCGATGATACACATGTATATATGATGAAAATGGATATATATGAAGCGGTAGAAATAGTTGCATCTAAAGGAACTAAACCGACATTAATATTTATAGATGCTGAAAAAGCGACAGGTCCACTGATAGAACTGCTTTATAAATTACGAAAGTATTTTCCTGAAGCAATTATTGTTGGTGATGACTATATTTATCCATCAGTACGTGCAGCTGTTGCTAAAGTTAATTTACCATTTACTATTACACTTGAAGAAAGTTATATTATTTATCCACATAAAACATCATATGATATGGGTAAACAATCGATTATAAAATGGCAGACTCTCTTAAAACCATCCGACATTAATATACATATTTTGCAATTAATCAAACAAAAAAAATTACGAGAAGCGCTTGCTGTTTCCGCTGGCAATGCATTGCATACATATATTACTGGTTTAGATACAGAAATTTTGCATCAATATATTTGTAAAACATTGAGGGACAATCCGGATGAATTAGGTGAATTATGGCCACAACTTTTTGGAAATTGTTATGATTGGAAACCGCCTTATACAAACTATTCAAATTTAACGTCATTTGATTATTTAACTCATAATATTAAATGGAATTAGGGCTTTTTGCACTACGTAAACCCTTAATTTCTGAACACAACGGCAGCACACATTGTTTACGTTTAATTTAATAATTACAATTGTATTAATTGTAGGATAAATTTTTTCCTCAAACCTATCGTTTGCTTTTGTTGATGGTTAATGTTGGATAAAATTGTAATAAAATTTTCGATTGATTTGTTTTGTTCGTTATATGTTATTTTGCGCGTATGATGCAACCATACTTATTTGTCTTTTGTCGCTTTTGCGCCCTTTCGGGTGACTTATGAAATCGCACCACCAATTTCATTGTTATTATTTTCGATTGTCCAGTGAGTTTATCAACCCCCTTTTGGTTGATGTAATAATGCTTTTATTTGTTTAGTGATTATCAATCCCCTATTTGATTGATGTGTGAGTGTCTTGTTTTCGGCTTTTGTGGGTTGCAAATGACGGCTAATTATTTGGCTAATGAATTCTAATGCTCATCCACATATATAAGTTGCATTTTATATAATGGACGTCGTGTTTGTTTTGTCTTCAGGAATTAGCTTAGCAAAATTCCAAAACGCAGTGTACACGCGAAAAGCGAACGGGGGCCTATGTTTTATACCTAACATAGATAGGTTTTTGGTGGTGGTGACTAACATATTTTTGTTAGGTGTGCGCGACAGCGATGCTTTTGTTTTCGTCTAATGTCATGCTTTTGTTTTCGTCTAATGTCATGCTTTTGTTTTCGTCTAATGTCATGCTTTTGTTTTCGTCTAATGTCATGCTTTTGTTTTCGTCTAATGTCATGCTTT
>Ga0066256_1001380_pt1 | contig 34406 bp, 35 predicted proteins | sample ThiBio_1000_biof_FD_87107 | JGI IMG/M metagenome (GOLD analysis project Ga0066256, IMG submission 87107) | Wastewater bioreactor microbial communities from Cape Town, South Africa - Thiocy_expt_1000_biof (version 2) | ecosystem: Engineered > Bioreactor > Thiocyanate-remediating >... | reverse complement strand
CTGCTTGATTGCTGCCACTATCTGGCTTTCTGTAAATCGTTTTTTCATTTGTATTTAAAGTTTAAAATTAACAACTCTGTTATTCTAAACTCTAACTTTAATTGGACGAACTTTGGGGGAGCTTACACAGGTGGAAGTCCTGTACTTCTCAAGTCTTCTTGGGTGTTCGCAGCACTGCCGGGCTACTTTTTTAAAATCTTCTAAAAGTTATGCGAACACCCAAGAAGAAAAAAGTAAGCAAACGACCAGAGGTCAGGAGCTTAAAAATCCAACCAGACACCAGATTTAACGAATGTAGCCGGACGATTGTTCCGGTAATCAGGCTAAGTGGCGTTTGGCTTGACAAGTTAGGGTTTGCCCCCGAGCAACGGGTGACAGTCACTACAATGGACAAATTACTCATTATCCGGCTGGACGAACAACAGTAAGACTTAAAGCCGTCAGTTCAAAACGAATTGGCGGCTTTACTCACCTTGACACAGTACTTTATATTTTGACTGGAAGCTCTCAAATGCCCTGCCTATAACATGTGCATTTGTGTTATGTCGGCGGACAGATAACGCCGCTTCAGCTTCACCTATCTATCATCTGTAGTTCCAGCCGGACGTTATAAATTGAGCTATAGAATTAACAATGAGCTTTGTATCTTTAATCAGCATTTGTTCCCAGCGGGACGTTTTCCAAATTCCGCCACAAACACAAATGCTCAACTGTAAAGCACTGGACTGCCAGCGGGATGAAATTCTGGAATATGTAAATGATGAAAAGCGAACAATGAACCGCTAACATAAGGCTTGCTGACAAGGCTGTTCAACAAAATATTACATCCTCAACTTCATAACTTTAGTGACATTCTTTCGGTTTAAAATTGCTCATGATGAAATATACACTCTTATTGTTTTTCTTATCATTTTTTGTATTGGGAGTGAAGGCACAGCTCAAGGGTGCGTCTGAATATGTAGTGATCACATCCGAAAAGGGAAAAACCCGTGTAAAGGTTGATGAGAAAGGAGAATTACAGGTGAATGTATCGCCGGGAGATGCGCGGAAATTTAAAGCTGCCGGTATGGTGCGCTATAGTGATTTCGGCGCCAGGGGCGATGGTAAAACAGATGATATAGACGCTATCGCTGCAGCTCATGCATTTGCCAACCAAAACGGGCTTTCAGTGAAAGCCGATGAGGGGGCCACATACTACGTCGGGGGGAAGGAGCGCACAGCAGTTATCCGGACAGACACCGATTTTGGGACGGCCGCCTTCATTATTGACGATACCCGGGTACAAAACCGTAATGCATCTGTATTTACAGTCACTTCCGGTTTGCTGCCTTTCATACCCGAACCGTTATCTTCGCTGAGGAGAAACCAGGAGAAAATCAATGTCGCATTTTCCGCGCCCTGCCTTATCAGTGTAACCAACGCTCATGTAAAACGTTATATCCGCTTTGGGCTGAACCAGAATAACGGATCACCCCAAACAGATATCTTTGTTGTAGACCGGAACGGCAAAGTAGATATGAATGCGCCGATCATCTGGGACTTTGATCAGATCACAGACATCACTGCGCTTCCCATAAACAGGGATACCCTGCGCATCACGGGAGGCCGTTTTACCACCATTGCCAATGAAGCGACATCGGAGTACACCTATTACAGCCGTAATATTGCGATCAGGCGTTCCAATGTAATTGTGGATGGGCTTGCGCATTGTGTTACCGGCGAGGGAGACCATGGTGCGCCCTATGGCGGCTTCATTAATATCAGCGACTGCGCTTATGTAACGGTTAAGAATTGCATTTTTACCGGGCATAAAACATACAGCACCATCGGCGCGGCAGGGAAGCCCGTTTCCATGGGCACTTACGACATTTCGGTAAACCGTGCGGTCAATATATCATTCGTGAACTGCAGCCAGACAAATGATATCAACGACAGGACCTACTGGGGGATCTTTGGTTCCAACTACTGCAAAAATCTTCTTTACGACAAATGCACGCTTTCGCGGTTTGATGCCCACATGGGCGTTGCCAATGCCACTATCCGGAACTCCACCCTGGGGCACATGGGTATCAATGCCATCGGCAGCGGGATTTTGACCGTGGAGAACTCAACAATTAACGGCAGAACGCTTATCAACCTGCGCAGCGATTATGGCAGTACCTGGCAGGGAGAATTTTTTATCCGCAACTGTGTTTTTGTACCTGAAGGCGGCAAACCGGTCAGCGCGGCCCTGATAGGCGGCTCTTATTCCGGTGAGCATGATTTTGGTTACACCTGTTATATGCCGGAAAGGATCACCATTGAAAATCTCCGGATCAACGACGCTGATCATCCGGAGGATTACCGTGGCCCCGCCATTTTTTCAAATTTCAACCCGCAAATGACCGACGATTCCTACCGGGAGAAGTTTCCCTATGTGAAAACCAGGGAAGTCATACTCAAAAATGTAACCACTGCGAGTGGCAGAAGCCTAAGGATCAGCGATAATCCATTTATGTTCAAAGATGTGAAGATGGTTGTTAATTAAAGTTGTGCTGCGCCGGTATATTCATAAAGGTGATTGTGCAGGCAATAGAATAAACAATGCACTTTTATAGGTGGCCCCCCCTTTCTGCTTAGCGGGAATTGAGACAACAATAAACTTTCTTGACAAGATTGATTATATTAGAGCAGGTAAGAATGGTAGCCTTGAACTTACCTGCGGAATACAGGAAGTTTAAAAGGAAATAAAGATGAGTTTCCGATCTGTAGCGGCGTATTCCAAATTTTAGCACCATTTTCTCCCCTCGCCGTTGCGCGCAGGGGGGATTGCAGGGGTAAGGGAAAGATATGCAGCGAAAATTTGGAATGTGCCCATCTGTAGTGTATTCACTTTTTTACATATTTTCATTTCCCTGTTAAAAAAAATATTGATGCACACGCTGTTACCCCTCATTTTGGCAATGATTGTTGTTATTGTGCTGCTGGAGATGTGGGCTGCCAGGCTGAGGATCGCTTATCCTATATTTTTAGTGGTTGCCGGCTTGCTGATCAGCTTTATTCCCGGTCTGCCCGTGATAAAAATAAATCCGGACCTGATATTTTTTATTTTCCTTCCCCCTCTGTTATGTGAGGCCGCATGGTCTGTTTCCTATAAGGAAATGAAGAAATGGTGGCGTATCATCGGGAGCTTTGCCTTCCTGGTAGTATTTTTTTCAGCGTTATCTGTAGCCGTTGTTACCAGCTATTTTATTCCCGGATTTACCATTGCATTAGGATTTTTATTAGGCGGGATTGTATCGCCGCCTGATGCGGTGAGTACGGGGGCGATCACAAAATTTGTAAAGATCCCGAAGTCCACTTCCGCTATTCTTGAAGGAGAAAGTTTGCTCAACGATGCTTCTTCCCTTATTATTTTCCGGTTTGCATTGGCTGCAGTGGTTACCGGCCAGTTTGTGTGGCATGAAGCAACATTGTCTTTTTTATGGATGATAATCGGGGGTGTTGGTATCGGTTTATTACTGGGGGGGATATTTGTTCAGGCGCATAAACGCCTGCCAACAAATGCGCCCTCAGATATCACCCTAACATTAATAGAGCCCTACTTTATGTACTGGATAGCAGAGCAATTCCACAGCTCTGGTGTTTTAGCGGTGGTGGCAGGAGGGCTGTTTATGTCTGCCCGGCGGTTGACATTTCTGAATAGCGCAAGCAGGGTAAGAGGATATAGCGTATGGGAGAGCTTTGTTTTTGTACTGAACGGCATCGTGTTTTTTATTATCGGGCTGGATCTGCCTGAGATTGTAGGCGGATTACGATCAAAAGGGATTCCCCTGCATACAGCTATCGGATATGGGGTGCTGGTGAGCATTGTTTTGATTGTTGCAAGGATCATAAGCTCTTATGCTGCATTAATAACAACGCTTATTTTCCGCCCCGGTGTTGCACCACGCTTTAATTCCAACAGGCGGCGTTGGCTGATGCCGCTCCTGCTGGGGTGGACGGGCATGCGGGGTGTAGTATCGCTAGCGGCGGCATTATCCATCCCGGTAATGCTTAAAGATGATATAGCTTTTCCCCACAGGAACCTGATATTATTCATCACTTTTATTGTGATATTACTTACGCTGGTTGTCCAGGGACTTACGCTTCCTTATTTCATCAGGAGCAGCCGGCTGTTTGATACGATTAATAACCGGGAATCAGAAGAAGAAATGAAACAGAAAATGAAAAAGGGATTGAAAGAACATGTTTACCGGTTCCTGAAAAATAAGTATGATGAGGACCTTATCAGTCAGTTAGGGATGGAAAAATTTTTGAAGCAATGGGAAGAACGATCAAAGGCTACTGACGGCATCGTAATGAATAAAAAAACAAAAACTATTTTTGTGGAAGTGCTTGAGATACAAAGGCAATACCTGACCGAGCTCAATAAAGACCCAAAAATTGATGAGGAAATCATTCGCCAGCAATTGTATCAGATAGACCTGGAGGAAGAGCGGCTGAAGGTAATTTAATGATGTGCCGGGATGACCAGTATTCCCTTTTGCAGTAACCGGGGAAAATATATGTTGATCTTTAAAGCGAAATTAGAAATCATAGGTATCAATCCTTTTGTGTTCGTACCCCCGCAGATACTGGCGCAAATTTTTGAGGAGGCAAAAAAAGACAGAGGTACTATCCCTGTCTGTGGAACGGTAAGTGGCAAAAGTTATACACAAACACTTCTGAAATATAAAGGCGAGTGGCGGCTCTATATCAACACCGTAATGCTAAAAAAATCCCCAAAACGGGTTGGCGAAACAATTGAAATAACCATTGCTTATGACCCGGATGACAGGACTATACACCCTCATCCAAGGCTTGTATCGGCTTTAAGCAAAAGCCCAAAAGCAAAAAAAAAGTTTGAGAGCCTCTCCTCCTCTTTACAAAAAGAGATCATACGCTATATAGCGCAGCTTAAAACTGATGAAAGCATCATAAGAAATGTGCAGAAAGCTATTGATTTTCTTAATGGGAAAACGAGATTCATAGGAAGAGATCCTATTCGATAAACAATATAAAGCATGAAAACGAAACAAGACAGCCCGGGTGTTTACATTCCTCCGCCTTTGATTTACGTTTTAATCTTTATTGCCGCGATCTTTATCCAAAAAAGAGTTCACATTGATGATGCCCTGTTCCGGTTACGATTGACCAGGGGGATCTGTATTTTGTTCCTCATAGCGGCATTTTTCTTTCTGTCAACCAGCCTGGCTAAGTTTTTTAAAACCAGGAATACTGTTATTCTGGTAAAGCCGGCATCCTCTCTTCAGACGGATGGAGTATATGCCATTTCGCGGAATCCCATGTATGTCGGGCTTCTTTTTATCTATCTCGGCATAACCTGCTTTATCGGCAACTGGTGGAATATTATCCTGGTACCTTTGCTCATTTTCATCATGCAGGCTTATGTTATTAAAAGCGAGGAAAAATACCTGGAAAGGGCCTTTGGCGATGAATTTATTGAATATAAGAAACGTGTAAGAAGATGGCTGTAGCAATGGACAACCTGTTAAAATACATTCGTTCGCTAACGGCATTCTCCGATGAAAGCTGGGAACTGCTAAAAATTGCTTTGACAGAACGGGAGTTTAAAAAGAATGAATTTCTTCTGAAAGAAGGAGAAGTCTGCAGCTCGCTTTTTTATATTGACAAAGGATATTGCAAAAGTTATTATGATATTGACGGGGTAGTAAAGAACACCGGCTTTTTCTTTGAAAACGAAATTGCAACAAATATCAGCAGCTTTGGCGGCGGGAAGAGATCGGAATTTAATATCATTGCCTGCGAACCGTTGACCGGTATAGTTTTTGACAAGGATAAATTGTTCCGGTTAGCGGGGCAGATCTCCGAAATAGACAGCCTGGGACGGAACTGTATCCGCCTGTTTGCTACGAAGCAGGAAGAATTTTCAAACCTGTTCAAGCTTTATTCCGCACAGGAGCGGTTGCAGTATCTGGAAACCCGGTATCCTGAGATCCTGCAAAGGGTTTCACTTTCCCAATTGTCGTCATTCCTGGGCGTAGCAAGAGAAACGTTAAGCCGCATTAGAAAACGGAGAATTTTGCTGTAATTATGTGACGATCGTCACAGGGTAAATACTACTGCTTTTGTGAGCTTTGCAGAAAATATAGAAGTATGCAAAAGCTGAAAAAAATTGATGAGCAGACCAACGTTTTGACCTGGTTTGAAATTCCTGTATCAGACATTGACAGGGCGAAGACATTTTACGAAACCATTTTAGATATCCGGATGGTTAAGCGGGCAGACGGAAATGATGAAGCTGTTTTCTTTCCGTTTGATCCCAGTGTTGTCCAGGCAACCTCGGGACGTGTAACCGGTGTATTGTCAAAAACCATGAGAAACAATCCTTCAGGTAATGGCACACTGGTATATATCAACGCAAGCCCGGCTATCCAGGCTGTCCTTGACAGGGTAGAACAGGCCGGCGGGAAAATTGTTGCACCGGTAACGAAAATCCCGGCGGGATATATTGCTGTGATCATTGATACGGAAGGAAACAAAGTAGGATTGCACGCCGAACAATAAATACTGCACCGGCACTATTTAGATTGGCTATTATAGAGGAGAAAGGCATACCTGTTGTCAAATACTTATATAGGGACTGCTGAATAACTGGAGATACCTCATAGATTTTTGGATACAACAAAGTCACGTATGCACAAATGGATTTTAATGTATTTATTCGTACATTCTTTACAACTAAATTTCATTTCTTTAAATGATTGATCGTCCGATGAATGAAATTTAGTTGTATCCCAAAATCATTAGTGGCTATTTCTTCCTTGATTTCCGGTTCATACCTCTTTAATTCGCCAGCTTAACTTTGAACCTTCCCTGCGCCGTGGTTACCGAGGTGAGGTTATCGCCATATCCTGCTTCCGTTACATTGAAAGTGCCTTCTGCTTTCCCGCCGCTCGCCTTTGTTACATTTACGCTGCCGCCGCTTGGCAAAAGATCGCTATGGGCATCAGTCCTGTACATGCTTATATAATTGGTATTGGTAGACAGCCAGTGAAAATAGGTGCCCTCGTTACCTGTTGTAAAGGGATGTATGCCGATACCGTCTGTCCACTGCAGCAGGAAATATCCGCCGCCGGTATTGTCGGGATTGGCAAGTATGTATTTGTTACCCGCATGCACTGCAGGTGAGGCTTCAAAAGTGAAAGGTCCGCTACCGTTAATGCTGAGCTCTATCCAACTGCCGCTGCGGATATTAATATTTGATACCAGCAGGTATTGACCCTTTGCCGTATCGGGTGGATTCAGTTCGAGGGATATGGCAGCCATGGCAAAGCCGCTTATCGAAGAAGGCGCTTCGTATTTTACTGATGCACCTGATATCGGTGTTATTTTACCCGGTCCTGCCAGGTTCCATTTTTTTATATATTTTCCGGGCAGATCTACAGGGGTACCTACAGGGTATCCCGGCTCAGTCTCTGTATTGGTGGTACCGGGCAATGGTACAAACAGATCATCACCAGGCTCCATGGCTACAAAGAGATTGGCATATATATTTTCCTGCTCACCCGGATCTATATCTGCCCGGTGGGGTACCAATGATATTTCATTCATTAAAGACCAGTCGCTGAAGTGGTTGGTAGCATAGCTTACTGTTTTCTGAGCCGGGTCAAGATAGCGGGCGCCAACAAATCTCCAGATGCCGTCCTGTTGCTGGTAGGCCAGTCCGAGTGTTTGCAGCATGCCTATAGTGTCGGCGCCTGCCTCCCAGGAAAAGGTAATGGTTACAGGCTTGCTGAACTGTTGTCCATGAGGTGTCAGGCGAAAGGCATTGCCTATTCCGGCGACATTGGTATTGCTGACAGGCTCGATGCCAATGGTAGTTGTCGCGCTTAAAGCTCCGGCAGGGATAGTTACTTTGATGGTTTTATCAACAGACTCAAGCATACCGCCGTCGACACCAATTTCTTTGGTCATGGCAGCACCAAGCGATGTACCGGCAGGTGTTACTAATGGCGTTACTTTTTGGTTGTTGTATATAATTTGCCCGTTATCAGTATCTTTTTTGCATGCAGCAGCCGAAATAAAAATATATAGTGCACTGAGTAAGTATTGCAGGGCGTTCTTATACTTTGCCGTCATATCTTTTTTTGAGCACGCAAGATGAGCTCATTCTTTGACCTGCACTGACAGAATATGTACGAACTGAGCAAATGCTGTCATGAACCGGGATCGGCGCTTTCATTTCAATAATAAAACCATGTTAGCATAGGGCGCTTATGCTGTTCGTCAATCTTTTTCCCGGAGCTGTATGGTTTGGTTACGGCTGGGTGGTTGAGGACGGTGAAGGTTCTGGCGGGGAAGCCTTCCCGGAACATTTGCCATACTTTACCGCAACAGTAATGGCATCTGCCTTGCTGCCGCTGCCAACAGCCGTAAGCAACCTTCGCCCGAAAATACGCCATACGATTTTATCGGCATGCTCAATTTTGTGGCCACAGATAATAGCATCCCGTGGCAGGATATTGACCAGGTTTGAGTTATTTAAAGAAGATCTCCGGCTGTATCCTGACCATCAGGTAGGCCCAGTTGTTGTTCTTCTGTGCATTGTCCACATGCTTTACTTCAACTGAAGACAGGGTCGCGGTGCTGAAAAAATGTGAATATCCTGCTTCAAGCGAGATAATGCTGGTAAGCGAATAACCGGCAACCAGATCAGCTTCCATGCCAAACTGCCGGCTGAGTGCTGCTCCATCAATATCCTTCACAGCGCTTGCGCTTGAAAAATGATGGAGTTCAGCGGAAAGCTGTAGTTTACCCGTTGCCTTGTATTTGCTTTTAATATAAATATCTGCCAACCCTTTATTACCGAAAGTGCTGCCGGCATAAAAATAATCCATCAGCCCCCAAAACTTATGAGGAGTGCCATACAGCGGGTCAAATGCACGAGTGGTATTCCCTGAATTACCGCCGGTAGTAAAATCAATACCGGGCCCCACGCTGAAATGATCACTGGTGGCGATCATGGCATTCAGCGACAGGAGGGCTGCAGAAAGCTTTTGTCCTGCAGGTGTTTTTCCAAACTGGTAGTATGCTTCAGCGGTAACCTGCGCTTTACCCAGTGTATGAGAGCTATACATTCCTGTGGTGAACCGCTGCCATGCGCCGTTATCCCAAATTTTTACAGGAATATTATTTTCTATACCGGTATGGTATTTATTGAACTGGTCCGCAAAGAAAAGAAAGGAAGTGTTTCCCCCTGCATATTTTCTTTGTGCATACAGGTATTCAAAACTTTTATAGGTGGAGCTGCCGTTGGTATTCGCAGCGTAGTTCCCTGCCGGGTTCTGGATGTATTTGGTGCCGGCTGCGCTTTCTTTATTTTGATTATAGGCAAATCCTGCATGTATCATCCCACCTGTTGTATTAAACTGTAATACTGCAGCGTCGTGTCTTCGCGCCTGCAACGGCCAGTCAAGATTGCCTATCAGGCGTTGATCGTCGTAGCTAAGCTCCTGGCGGCCCAGCTTTACGGAAAGTGCATAATGCTTTTGGGTTGTATCTGTGATGCCGATCTCCGCCCAGGCTTCATGTAGCATCAGTCCGTTATTGTCCTGCGTGGTAGTACGGTTTACCGTAGAAACGTCCTGTCCCCACACCCTGACATCCTGGAGCGATACTGCCAGCTTCAGGCGGTAAGTGCTGTATCCTAAGCGCAGCCTTGTGCGTTGCCCGGTAAAGAATGCAGGATCAGCATTCTTTGCTGCCGGCGCTCCCAGCCCGTCGCGCAGCTCTGTCCTTGTCCGGAGCTGTGCAGATAAGCTGAGCTGCGCATATACGTTATTGTTGATAATTAAAATGATCAATAAAAGAATAATGGCTGATGGTAACAGTTTCATATTTGAATGGTTGGGGTAAAAAGTGCTTTACATATCTGTTGATATGCGATGTCAAACAAAAAATGGCAAAGAAAATTTATGCAGCCTGCTGGAGTGCGGGTCTGTCCTGCTCCTGTTGCTTGCTATGGGTATAATAAATGGCTGCTCCGGTAAACAGCAGTCCGCCGACGATATTGCCCAGTGTTACGATCAACTGGTTATACAGCCACCAGTCGCTCAAAGAAACCTTAGCGCCGAACAGCATACCTGCCGGTATTACAAACATATTGACTACTGCGTGCTCGTACCCTAAGGCAAAAAATATGAAAATAGGCATTCCTGCTCCCAGGATCTTACCCAGGGTAGACTTGGTGGTCATTGCCATCACCACTCCCATGCAGACCATCCAGTTGCATAGCATTGCTTTTATAAAAGCGCTTAAGAAGCCGGCAACTCCATGTTGGGCATATACAATAGTTTTCTTTTCTGCAATGGTTACCATCATTTGCTCTACAGCGCCGGTAGATGCCAGGGTTCCCATTTCTGAGCTTGCCGCCCAGTATAGCAGGGCGAACAGCAGGCTTCCGATGAGATTGCCTGTGAACACCCAGAACAGGTTTTTCAGCATCAGTCCCGCAGAGATCTTTTTTTCAAGATAGGCCAGAGGGATGAGCGAAAAGCTGCCGGTAACCAGCTCAAGTCCCAGTATGAAGATGATGACAAAACCTACGGGGAATACAATGGCTCCGGTAAGCGGGACTTTGGTTTGAGTAACTGCAGCACAGGCAAGGACAACCGATATGGCAAGCAGGGCGCCGGAAAGGCAGCCTCTTATCAGCAGGTCTTTGACCGGGAGAGCAGATTTGGTGAGCGCAGCATTCATCATGTTGCCTGCAACTTCTTTAGGAGATACGTAATCCATACAATACAATTTTAAGTGTTAACAGTTTGAGTTTTGATATACCGCAGTTCGGTCAGGAATAGTGCGTGTAAAAAGATAATTATGAAAATTGTTCTTCCGGCGGATCGTCTACACCTATGTATACTATTCCGTCTTCTACTTTCACCGGGTATGTTTTTATATTGCATTCGTCGCCGTTCAGACATTCGCCTGTCAGCAGCGAAAATGTTTTTTTGTGAAACGGACAGGCAACTTTCGGTACATTGTTCCGGGTGCCTATCATGCCCCTGCTAAGCGCCATTTGTTTTTTGTGCGGGCATTCATTTTGAGTGGCATACCACTCATTGCGGCGGGTAAAATAAAAAATTGCGATTTGCTGATCGCCGAGTTTCACACACACGCCGCCGTTCTCTGCAACGTCTTCTGCCCTGCATGCCGTTATCCATTGCGGGGTTTTTACCAGCGTTTCATTTTCATGGACCATAGTCGTGATTTTAGTGTTAAGAAAGAGAAGCTTATTTCCAGTTGCCGGCCTTTTTTTGTCCTCTCAGCGTTTCAAATGTTACGGTGGGATCTTTTTCTTCAGGTGCATTCACAAAATGCGCAAAACGTTTCCTGATCTCAGGCGTTTCAATGGCAGTCTTCCATTCACATTGATAGGCATTTACCAGTTGCTGCATATCCTGTTCCCATTGAGCTGCCATACCGAGGCTGTCATTTACTACCACGTTGCGGAGATAATTAATACCTCCTTCCATTTTGTTGAGCCAGGTGGCAGTGCGGGTGAGCGGATCAGCAGTGCGTATGTAAAACATTAAGAACCGGTCTATATAGCGCAGGCAGGTTTCGCTGTCGAGATCTGCGGCCAACAGCAGGGCATGCTGGGGTTTGCTGCCGCCGTTGCCACATACATACAGGTTCCAGCCTTTTTCGGTGGCGATGATGCCGAAGTCTTTGCTTTGGGCTTCTGCGCATTCGCGTATGCATCCCGATACTGCGGATTTGATCTTGTGAGGGGCGCGCAGGCCACGGTAACGTTCCTCCACCCGTATGGCAAAGCTTACACTGTCGTGCAGTCCAAAGCGGCACCATGTGCTGCCCACGCAACTTTTAACCGTGCGCAGCGCCTTGCCGTAAGCATGACCGCTTTCGAACCCTGCAGCGATCAGCTCACTCCATATTAACGGCAGATCGCTAACGTGAGCGCCAAACATGTCAATGCGCTGGCCGCCGGTGATCTTTGTATATAAGCTATATTTCTGTGCAATATTCCCTATTGCTATCAGCTTTTCGGGCGTTATCTCGCCGCCCGGTATGCGTGGCACCACGGAATAAGTGCCGCCGCGCTGGATATTGGCAAGAAAGCGGTCGTTGCTGTCCTGCGCCGTGTCATTTCCTTTTTGCAATATCATCTCATTCCAAAGGCTTGAGAGGATGGAGGAGATAGCGGGCTTACACAGCTCGCATCCATCTCCCTTACCGAGACGGTCGAGGACGGTATCATAGGTTTTTAACTCATGCAGTTTTATGAGATCAAAAAGCTCCTGCCGGCTATAATCGAAATGTTCACATAATATATTCCTGATGTATTTTCCCTGCTGCTTCATGGTATATACCATAAGATCTTTGACCATCGGCAGGCAGCCTCCGCAACCGGTGCCGGCCTTTGTACATTTTTTAATGGCATCTACGGTCTCGCATCCCTGTTCCGTTACTGACTGGCAAATGGCAGCTTTGGTTACGCTTTCACAACTGCAGATCAGCGCATCGCCGGGAAGCGCTGCCAGGCCGCCGCCCTCTTCTTTTTTAGCTTCACGCGCCGGCAATATGATGTCTTCGGGATGGGGAGGAAGCAATATCCTGTTCCGGGAAGTCTGTAAAAGAATATTGTAGTGCGACGCATCTCCTACCAGGATGCCGCCCAGCAGGTATTTACCATCTGCCGAAACATTGATACGTTTATAAACACCTTTGTTGGTATCTTTCAGCACGATATTACGGATGTTGTCCCCCTCTGCAAAAGGATCTCCGAAGCTGGCAACATCGGTACCTACCAGCTTCAGTTTGGTGCTCATGTCAAAGCCGGTGAACAATTTGGAGCTTGTCGTTGCACCCGTATGTAAATGCTGTATCTCACCTGCAGCCACTTCGGCCATTTCGTAGCCGGGCGCTATCAGTCCATAAGTCATTTCGTTGTAAAGAGCGCATTCCCCGATCGCGTAAATAAAAGGATCGGAGGTCTGCATGTGCTCATTTACAACAATCCCGCCATTCATGCCTGTTTCCAGTCCGCAGTCTGCCGCAAGCTCTCCCCTCGGCCTGATGCCTGCAGAAACGATGAGGATATCCGTATCAAGCGTGCTGCCATCGGTAAAAGCCAAACCGGTGACCGATTCTCCGCCAAGGATATGAGCCGTATTTTTTTGCGTATGAATAGTAAGCCCGAGTGAGGAGAGGGTAGACTGCAGCATGGCTGAGCCTGTTTCATCCAATTGGCGGGGCATAAGGCGCGGGGCAAATTCGATAATATGTGTTTCGCTGATGCCAAGATCGAGGAGCGCTTTTGCGGCTTCGAGCCCCAGCAATCCTCCGCCGATCACGGTGCCTTTCTGTGCCCGGGAAGCATAAGACTTTATCAGGTGAAGATCTTCAATGGTGCGGTAAAGGAATACACCGTCTTTTTCCATCCCGTTGATCTTTGGCACAAATGCCGAGGAACCTGTAGCCAGTACAAGAACATCATAATGCTTTACATATCCTTTAAAGGTTTGCAGCAGCTTTACCGAAGGAGTGATATATTGCACCGGGTCGCCGAGATGCAGGTCAATCCTGTTGTCTTTATACCAGGATACAGGGGCAAGACAGAGATCGTCTGTGCTTTTGCCGTTGAAGAGCTCGCTGAGGTGCACCCTGTCGTAGGCAGGATATTGCTCTTCTCCGAAAACGGTTATGCTAAGGTCTGGCAGACGCCTGGTCAGAAGCTTTTCGCAGAATTTATAGCTAACCATGCCATTACCAACAACAACTACTTTCATATACAGATCTTAAGTGTTAGAAATGGCAAACAATCGTATATTAAAAAATAAAATATTACATTTTTTGATAAATATTCATTAAAAATATAGTAATAATTAAAATAATATTGTAAATATAATAGTATAATTTCAAAATTTTTATATTTTTGATTGAAAAATATTACATATTATTATTTATAATTTGAATGCCTACACTGTATCTTGTTGGTGCTGGTCCCGGTGATCCTGAATTAATAACCCTGAAAGCAGTCAAATGTTTGCAGGTGGCCGACGTAATATTATATGATGCGCTGGTGAATGTATCGCTGTTGAGTCATGCTTCCAAAACCTGTAAAAAAGTATTTGTGGGTAAGCGCTATGGTTGTCATTCCCTGAGCCAGTCGGAGATCAATGCTTTGATCATGGAATATGGCTCAGCGCACGAAAACATCGTTCGCCTGAAGGGTGGCGATCCGTTCGTTTTCGGCAGGGCGCAGGAAGAAATAGAAGCGGCAGTACAATACGGAATGAACGTGGCTGTTGTGCCCGGTATTTCCAGTGCCATGGCAGTACCGGCTTCACAAATGATTCCTGTTACCTGCAGGGGAGTGAGTGAAAGCTTCTGGGTGCTCACGGGCACCACCCGTAACGGCGAGATCTCCGGGGATATGATCTTGGCCGCACAATCCTCCGCAACAGTCATTATTTTAATGGCAATGAGCAGGCTCGAAGCAATAACAGAAGTTTTTAAACGCTATGGCAAAGGAAATACTCCCGCTGCCGTTATTCAAAACGGCACTACATTGCAATGCTGCATGGTGAAAGGAAAAGTAAATGATATCTTCTTTAAAGCAGCGCATGCCGGGCTTGCCAATCCTGCAGTTATTATAATAGGAGAAGTGGTAAACCTGCATCACAGCCAGGTATTGCAACAGGTCTCCCCATTTCTTAAGAAAACCTGCCTTAATGGTTGATATAGCTATTCCTTTTATCTTTAACAATATGAAGAAAGAGAAAGGGGATTTTGATGCCAGCCGCACTTTTTTATATGAGCATTGCCTGAAGGAATGGTGGCCGGCGCTGGATGCCAACCGCCAGGTATTCCGCTATAAAAGAGGAGAGATCGTTTTCAATGAAGGAGATGAAGTAAAAGGTGTTTTCTTCCTGGCGGAAGGGGTAGTAAAGATCCATAAGCGATGGGCAGACGGCAAAGACCTGGTGGTGCGGTTTGCGCGTCAGAGAGATATTATAGGCCACAGGGGCTTATCTACCTACACTCATATTTACCCCATTACGGCAACCGTGCTTGCCGATACCACGGTATGCTATATCAGCATTGATTTTTTTCATACCACATTAAAAGTGAATCCCGGGTTTGCAAATGCGTTCCTGATGTTCATGGCAGATGAGCTGATGCTCTCGGAACAGCGCATGAGGGATATGGCACACATGCAGGTGAAGGGCAGAGTAGCCAAAGCCATACTTGCTATTGAAGATACATTTGGCACGGATGCCAACGGATTTCTATCGTTTGCCATAAGCCGGCAGGATATTGCTTCCTATACAGGCGCTGCATACGAAACAGTGTATAAGCTGCTGATGGAATTCAGCGAAGCCGGCATGATAAAGACCATCGGAAAGGATATTGCAATCACAGACAGGGATGCGCTTGAAATGCTTACACATCAGCCCGGACAATAAGGGTATCCTGATTTTAAATCTACGTTAAAGCAATGTTGTTTTAAGCTGCCACGATCGGGCTGGCACAATTTCTTCTATAGTAACAGTCCAAACATACAATAACCATTATTTGAATGTATCATGAGCATTAAAAGAACTGCAACTGTTGCCGTTATCGCATTACCCGGTATTTTATCTTATCCCCGTGCCTTGTGGGATGAATTACGGAATAAACTCAATCGTTTGTTGAACAGGATACCCGGAGACTAAATGAAAGGAGCCTGCAATAACATTTTATTAGGAAGCTCCTGTGTTACTATTTTACCTTTTGTCGTCTTACCTGTTCTGTGAGTTCATTTTTTTCATTATTACAAATGCCCGGTCTTATGTATAACAATAGTTTATTACTTTCTTATCCCCTGGATGATATGACAGGTGATATATTAACTGTAGCGGATAAAGAGAAAGATACTACTCCCCTAATAAGATATCTGAAAAATGCTGAACGATTCCACATCGCTTCTCCAAAGGAAGAGGATATTGTAATTGTACTTCCGGCAGCCGGAGAAAGAAAGCCTGCTGACACAGGTACCCCGCGGTCCGTCTACCCTCCTGTTTTAATGCCTCCACAGCCAGAAGGGTATTTAAAGGCCGGGAAATATGATTGTTTTTAAAATAGCGAAGCTATGAGCGATCCGCCGGAGGTTAAGAAGCTGGAGCGAATACCGGAAGGAAAATGGAGCTCACCGGCCAAAAGCTTTATTTCGCCGGCATGAAAAAAGAAGAATCACTTCAGTATCAGAAGTGTAAATAGCTTTATTGTTCATATAGTTGTTGCATTTCTTCCTCGGCTATCGGGGAATATTTTTCTGAGGAAGGTACAATATGGTTAAGAAATGAACAGATACCCTAACGATCTCAAGGCAACGCCATGGCATGTTTGTTGTGCTTTTATTTTTAAAAATATGCTATGGCAAAGTATTCAAAAAAATCACAGGACAAGGTAGAGAAAACTATGCACGAACTAAAGCATGGCAAACTGAAGAGTGGGAGCGGCAGGAAAGTAACCAGCAGGAAACAGGCTATTGCTATAGGACTTTCGGAGGCGCGGAAGGAGGGAGCCAAGGTGCCTGCTAAAAAATCTGCATCAAAGAAATCAGCCCCCAGGAAAAGCGCCACAAAAAAATCTGCGTCTAAAAAATCAGTCCCCGGGAAGAGTGCTTCTAAAAAATCTGCTTCGAAGAAAAAATCTCCTGCCAGGAAGAGTATGCGAAAAAAAAGTAGTTGATGAGCAAAAGGAAGACAAAGCCACGGAATCCAGCGCCCTGCGGAACGCGGGCTGATTTTTAGAAACAATAATTTGCAAAGCAACGTAAGCCACTAATGCACGAATGAATTTTAATGTATTTATTCGTGCATTAGTGGCTATTTCTTCCTCTGTTGTGCAGAATGCACGAATAAATAACCCTATTTATTGCTCAGTAATTGTTGCAGTTCAAGTAGCAGTGGCTGTTGGCTTTCCAGGATCTTTTCCATGGCTGTAGGAATATTAAACCATGCTGCTTTATCAATTTCGGGAAAGGATTGCATTCGCCCGGACCTTGGTGGCCATTCGATATCGAAGGTGTTGCTTTTAATTTTTTCGACATCTGTATCCTGGAGGCAGGCCCAGGCAAAAACTTTTTTACCTCCTTTCTGCTTAACCGGTGTGAGCGCTGTCAGCGTTCCTGTTATAGTTATGCCTGTTTCTTCTGCTATCTCTCTCCGGGCGGCAGCAAGCGGGGTTTCGTTTTCCTGTATTTCTCCTTTAGGGACAGACCAAGCTCCCTTATCTTTTTTCGACCAGAAAGGTCCACCCGGATGAACCAGCAATACTTCCGGAAGCGTATCGCTATGCCGGTAAAATAAAACGCCTGCGCTTTGTAATGCCATTGTACAACGTAATGTTAAGTCAAACGTGAAACGGCAGACTTGCCTACCGGAAGGCAGGCGATAAATATGAGTATCTCACATTTATCGCCTTACTTCTCACAAAAAATACGACAAATTATTGTTGACACAACACTGATCCTTTTCCGGCCGGTTATTCCACCTGTCCCCGGGATGCATTATATAATGCATACCAGTCCTGGTGATCCAGATCAATGTTAAAGGCGCTTGCAATATTCCTGATCCTGCCTGCATTAGTAGTGCCTATCAGCGGGAGCGCACCAAGCTTAACCAGCCATGCCACTGCTATGGATTCAGCATTTGCATTGTATTTAGGCGCCAGATCTTCCAGCTTTTTTCTTACCAGCGAAGGCAGCTTTTCCGCGCTGTGGGCTATTTGCCCGCCTGCAAGAGGAGAAGTGGCGAGTGGCCGCATGTATTTTTGTTTGATATAATCTAACTGCCCGTTATCTAATGCAGCAGTATTAAGCAGGTTGAGCTCAATGTGATTGGTGACAATAGGCGCGCGCAGGTATGCACTCAGTAGTTGGTGCTGGAAAACAGAAAAGTTGACAATGCCGATATTCTTTATTTTCCCGCTCTCCCGGAGCTTTTGCAGGGTAAAAGCGGTTTCTTCCAGGTTGGAGATCGGGTCAAGATGGTTGAGCAGGAATACATCAATATAATCGGTATGCAGCCTGCGCAGTGAATGGTCTATACTTTCGAGTATATGTTTCCGTGAGGTATCATAATGCCTTACCCTGATCTCAGGCTGCGAAGGATGAGGCAGATTGACGCCGCATTTGGTGAACAACACTATCTGATCACGCCGGATATTTTTCTTCCTGATCAGGTTGCCAAAAAGCTCTTCGCAGCTATAATCCCCATAAATATCTGCATGATCAAAAGTGTTAATGCCGAGCTCCAGGCAGAGATTAACGATATTTTCCATGTTTTTTTCATGAAGATCGTTGCCGGTCCACCGGTAAAATCCATATATGGCGGGTGATACTTTAGGTCCTGAGTCGCTGAGATAGATCTTTTCCATATGCTATAAAGCTTTATCAGGAGCTAAAATATAAAAAAGGATCCAGGATGAGCTTCAAATTTTACTAAAGTGAATAGTGAATGGACAATGGTGAACAGACAACATCAGACATCAAAATCTCACATCTGTCGTCTCACATTTCACCATTCACCATTGCCCATTCACATGATGCTACCCGCTATACTTTGACAGCCCGCAGCAATGGCTTATATTTAGCCTATGAAAACCATGCTCCTGCTGATGATCGCCTGCATCGCTGTATGCACAACGGAAGCGCAGACGGATAGTTTGCCTTCCACAGTGTACCATATTAAGCAACTTGCTGTGCAAAAAGATTCCAGCCGCAACAGGATACAGATCATGGACGGAGCTACGCCTTATCTTACCAACCTGGAAGTACATATAACCATACTTGAGCCCGGTATGTCTGCCCATCCCCCGCATACCCATGCGGCAACAGAAGAGCTGATCATTGTAAAAGAAGGATTGCTGAAAGTGACTATCGCCGGTAAATCCAAAACGATTGGTCCCGGTGGCGTTGCAATGGCGATGGCCGGCGATGAGCATGGAGCAGTGAACACAGGCAAAGAGAAAGCGGTGTACTATCTGCTCAAGTATACAACGGGTAAGCCACCGGATAATGAGTCGGCTGCCAAAGCAGGAGGCTCTGTTATTGTTGACTGGAAGGATGTGGCAGTAAACAAGACAGACCGTGGCGCGCGGCGTCAGCAGTATAACCGGTCTACCTCATTGTTTGAAAAATTTGATATGCATGCCACCACGCTCGACAAGGACAGAGACAGTCATTTGCCACATACACATCGCGAAGAAGAGATCATTCTTGTAAAGAAAGGTACTATTAAGATGCATATCGGCGATGTATTTTATGATGCCGCTCCCGGCGATCTTGTTTTTTTGAATGCTTTTGTTGCCCATGCCCTGATCAATACTACTGACGGGCAATGCGAGTATTTCGCTTTCCAGTGGAGATAAAGATATTTCACGCAGAGATCGCAAAGGAGCAACGAACGCAAAGAAAGCACCTCTGTGCCTCCGTGGTTCGAATCAAGACCTCCTCATTTCATACCAGGCTTACAGCCTGCCCGGTAGCTGCTGATCTCAGGATGGCTTCTACAATACGGATATCCCGTTGACCTTCTTCTCCCGGCACCAGCATTGGCTTTCCCTGCATAATGGAAAGCGCATCATCATCCATCTGGTTGGCCTGTTGCCAGGGCACTTCATAGGACGTGTTGATCTCTCCAAGCGGGCTGCTTCCCTTGAGTCCTGCGTACCCGGAATAGGGTTCCATTTTGATATCTCCTTTTTCACAGTATATATTGAGAAAGTTGATGTTCTCGCCAAAGCTGGTTTTAATATTGGCCATTACTCCTCCCGGGAATTCGAGGGTTGCTATTGCTGTTTCCGCCAATCCGTCTTTGTATATTTCCGGGCGGGTAGTGGATGTTTGGGCAGATACTACCGATAATGGTTCCATGCCGGTGCCCAGTCTCGCACCCTGTATGGCATATACGCCCATGTCAAGCATTACACCGCCACCCATTTCCCTTTTTTGCTTCCAGTGATCTGTCCTGCCGTCAAAATAGCCTGCTGCGTCTTCCAGTTGCTTTACACTGCCCAGTAATTTGTTTTTCACAATGGCGCGGTAGGCATTGGTGTTAGGTTCATGCTGCAGGCGGTAGCCGATAGCCAGGGAGCGCTTGTTTTTATAGCACGCTGCGATCATGCGTACACATGCATCTTCTGTCATTGCCATGGGCTTCTCGCACCATACATGCTTGCCGGCATTTACTGCTCTTACCACATATTCTTCATGCATGGATGGCGGCAGCACTACATACACTACATCTATATCAGGGTTATTGGCGATATCATCAAAGTTCTGGTAGTTGTAAATATTCTTATCAGGGATATTGTATTTCTTTTTCCAGGCTTCTGCTTTGGACGGCGTGCCGGTAACTATGCCCGCAAGATAACAGCGCCTGGTTTGCTGCAGGGCCGGCGCAAGCAGGTCGGTACTATAATAGCCCAGTCCTACCAACGCTACTCCAAGCCGGTCTTTTTTGTTACGTGTACATGATAGCAGTGTGTTGGGTGAAAACACCATGGAAGCGCCGCTGAATGCGAGCGTTTTCAACAGTTTCCTGCGGGAGATGCTCATGATAAAAGTTTACATCATTAAAAATTAAAATTATTTCTCAAAGGGAGTTAAGGCGAAATGTATGGCATATATTGGATGTTGTGTTATAGCCGGGATACAGAAAGAAAATTAAGCAAAATATATAAGAGATGAAAGGATTAGTAAGAATAAAATAATGCGTAGCATCCTTTGCCAGGGCATTTTGTGGTTTTGTTTGGGCGCATTCCAAATTTTCGCTGCTTATTTTTCCCTCATCCCTGCAATCCCCTCGCCGCGCAGCGGAGAGGGGAGAAAATGGCGCTAAAATTTGGAATACGCCCGTTTTGTTTTTATGAAGTATGCTTAATATTGTTCCTTTGTAAATATGAATAACCTGGCTTTGTTTTTTCTTTTTGCCGCAATACTGCTATTGCTGTTATTCCTTTTTTCCAGGAAAAACAAAAAGGATAAACTCTTTGCAGATCTGCCTGATGCTTACCTGAGGCTGCTTAAGGAAAATGTTGCCTATTATAACAGGCTCAGTGAGCCGGCACGCATCCGGTTTGAACAGCGGGTGCAGCATTTTCTTTCTTCTGTACGTATCACAGGTGTGAACACTACAGTAGAAGATCTTGACCGTGTGCTGATAGGAGCCAGTGCCATTATACCTATATTCGGCTTCCCCGACTGGGAATATATCAACCTGCATGAAGTATTGCTCTATCCTGAAACTTTTAATGAAGCCTTTGAACAAACCGGCAACCAAAGACCGGTGATGGGAATGGTAGGGAGTGGTCCTATGAACCATATTATGATATTATCTAAACACGCACTGCGGGATGGATTTGAAAATAAGACCGATAAAAATAACACGGCTATACACGAATTCGTTCATCTCATTGACAAGACCGATGGCGATACGGATGGTATACCCGAAGTCTTGCTGCAGCACCGGTATGTGCTTCCCTGGGTGAATATGATACATAAAAATATACAGGACATCCTGAAAAATGAGTCTGATATTGATCCTTATGGCGCCAGCAGCCAGGCGGAATTTTTTGCAGTGGTGTCTGAATATTTTTTTGAACGTCCCGACCTGCTGCAAAGAAAGCACCCCGAACTGTATGAGATGCTGGAGCAGATTTTCAGGCAGGGTGAGCCATGAATGCATGAATGAAAAGCCGTCTCCATTGTCAGGCAGATTGCTTCGTTCCCCAAAATGACGCCTTTTCCCGAGGAGACGTCTTTCCTTCTGGAGCGTCACTGCGAGCCGCATGCAGGATGCTTCATGTGAGAGGTACGTTGCAGCGGAGAAGCAGTCTCTGTTGTGAAGCAGTCTTCTATAGTATTAACAATGCGAAAAGGGTTTCCAACCTTCAAAAGGTTGGAAACCTGAAAAAACAGTTGCCCAAAGCAACACACTCCCATACCCTCTCTTTAAATCAATTTATTTTATCTTCTTCTTACTAATTCCTCTTCCCCGGGCTTTTGTTTTTTAGCTATACTGTTGGCTTTCTGTACCAACTGAATAAATTCTTTGCGGTATCCTTCTTTATCATCGGCAATGGCAGAGTTGGCTAAAGCCAGCACATTGCCATAAGATGATTGCTGCATAAATTCAGACTGGCGCAGCAGCATTCCAAATTGTGCAACGGCGGTGGCAAAACGGAAATTGTCTGAAGTGTTGTCAAGAGCTATATGGTCATCAGTGACAGGATGTTCCAGCAGCCGGCTTTTATCGGCATCCGGAGCTTTATACCGCAATTTTATTGTCATCAGCTCTTCAGCAGTGTTGCCGGAAGTAGTGGAACTGCCTGCTGACTGGTATTTCAGAGAATCTGTATTTTCAATAAAATCACTCTTCACACCCACAGGAATGATCTCATACAGTGCCGTTACGGCATGACCGCTGCCAAGATCGCCGGCATCTTTTTTATCATTGTTAAAATCTTCTTTGTTCAGTACCCTGTTCTCATAGCCGATAAGGCGGTATGCCTGCACTTTGGCAGGATTAAATTCTACCTGCAGCTTAACGTCCTTTGCAATAGTGAACAGCGTTCCTCCAAATTCGCTTACCAGCACTTTTTTAGCTTCATTCAGGTTGTCAATATAGGCATGATTGCCATTGCCTTTATCTGCAAGCTTCTGCATTTTGTTGTCTTTGTAGTTGCCCATGCCGTAGCCCAGTACGGTAAGGAATACACCGCTTTTTCTTTCCTGTTCTATCAGCCGCTCCATATCGTCATCACTGCTGGGTCCTACGTTAAAATCACCATCCGTGCAGAGGATCACCCTGTTGTTGCCTTCTTTCACAAATTGCTGCAGGGCTACTTTATAAGCGAGCTGAATGCCTTCGCCTCCTGCAGTAGAGCCGCCTGCTTCCAGCCGGTCAATAGCGTCTTTTATGGTCTGAATATTAGCGCCGCTTGTGGAAGGCAGCACCAGCCCTGCGTTGCCTGCGTATACCACTATAGCTACTTTATCCTTCGGGCGCAACTGGTCGGCCAGCATTTTCATAGATTGCTTCACCAGCGGCAGCTTGTTTTCATCTTCCATAGAACCTGATACATCAATCAGGAATACGAGATTGGACGCCGGAATTTTTTCAGTAGCCACTTTTTTACCCTGCAGGCTTACCAGCACCAGCCGGTTATTTTTGTTCCAGGGCGCTATTGACATTTCTGTGTGCATGGCAAAAGGCGCTTCACCGGTGGGTTGGGGATAGTTATAATGGAAATAGTTGATCATTTCTTCAATACGCACTGCACCGGCGGGCGGCAGTTGCCCCTGGTTGAGGAGCCTGCGTATATTACTATAAGAAGCGGCATCCACATCAATGGAAAAAGTAGAGAGCGGATTGTCTTTGGCGGTTTTGAAGCGGTTTTCTACAATGCCGTCATAATCTTCTGTATCAAAATCAGTATTCTTGTTATAATATCCGGAAGGCTGTGCTTCTCTTCTTATATAAGGCGCAGGAGCAGCAATGCTATTGGCTTTCCTGGCCATATCAGCCTGTACTCCATTGGCTGCTGCCGGAAATGTTTTCCTTTTAGCTCCGTACCCGACAACTACCACCTCTTCAAGCTTGTCTGCAGCATCAGTCAACATTACATTCACTATTGCCTGTCCGGCAATTTTCACTTCTTTTGCTTCATAGCCGGGGGCGGTAAATATAAGCGTGGCTCTACTGCTTTTTACAATGATCTGAAAAGCGCCTGAGGCATCGGCTTGTACAATGTTGCCTGTGTTTTTTTCTATCACACCTGCATAGGGCAGCGCTTTCCCTGAGCTGTCAGTAATTTTTCCTTTAACGGTAAACGGGGCATCGGGTAAGAAGGCTGCCAGTGAGGCCATAATAATGGCACAGCAAAAAATAATGTACTTCATAAAAATTATTTTAAGTTCAGTTGTAGCTTCTGGATGCTTTTCTGGGAGAGATTACATAAATAGGATGGTGTTGATGAAAATATTTTAACTTGCCTTCAGCACATTGCCCCTTGGAGTTTATTAAGAACATATCACCTGCTGCGGAAAATAGTGACCAGGATCTGATAGCGCTGTATAAGCGATCAAAAGACCTTTCCGTTTTGTCAGCGCTATATCAGCGGTATATGGAGTTGGTATACGGGGTTTGCCTTAAATATTTTAAAGAGCAGGAACGCAGCAAAGATGCCGTAATGAATATTTTTGAGGAATTGGTACAAAAACTGCAGGTACATGAAGTAAGTAATTTTAAAAGCTGGCTGCATACGCTTACCCGCAATCACTGCCTGATGCAGCTGCGTACGCCTAAAAACCTTAAAACCACAAGCTTTAGCTCGGACTATATGCAATCAGAAGAAATGGTGCATCTTAACGGGATATTTGAAAAAGAAGAACAGTTTGCCCGGCTGGAGAAATGTATGGACAGGCTGCCTGAGCAGCAAAAGCGGTCGGTAGCGCTTTTTTATATAGAGCAAAAATGCTATGAAGAAATTGTGGAGATCACCGGCTATGAATGGAATAAGGTGAGAAGCTATATACAGAATGCAAGAAGAAATTTGAAGATTTGTATGGAGAAAGAAAAACAAACCTGAGCAAACGAGTATATATTAAATGTCAGCAGACAACAAAAATACCGGTACTTACACAGCAGCAGATATTGAACGCTATCTGAACGGGCAGATGACTGCCGCTGAGAAGCATGCGCTGGAAAAGGCTGCCCTGGAAGATCCTTTTCTTGCAGAAGCCATGGAAGGCTATGCCGGCGTGCCTGATCTGCCCGTGGAGTCGGATATTGCAGCGCTGAAGCAGCGCCTGGGTGAAAAGAATGCAGTTAATAAGATCATACCAATGCGTAAGTACCGCGTTTGGTGGAGCGCCGCTGCAGCTATATTGCTGGTAGCAGGTACTGCCACCACCTGGTATTTGTTTAACCAGCTGCCGGGGCATGAGATAGCTCAAAAAACCAAAGAGATCCACCCCCCCGCTGCTCAAAGCGCTACGGTGCCGGACTCATCAACTGAAAATAAGGAGAAAGACAAAACCGTTTCGCAGGATGAGCCAAAAGCTTCCGTACCGGAAGAAAAAAAGCAAAGTATCATCAAACCCAATAAAAATAATATAAGTATTGACACTGTATCTAAGCTATCCGATAATATAGCCACAGAGGCGGTTCCTGCACCACAGCCTGTAAAGACACAGCCGCCACCCGGTAATCCGCTGAAAAATGAGGTAGAAGCGAAAGCCGGGGATGTTGCTGCGGATAAGCAGGATATTACCCGGTCTGCCGCGCAGGCGCCCACAATACAACGGGAAAGGGCAAATGCCTATATTCCTTCTCATATCTTTAAAGGAAAGATTACTGATAGCAATGACAAGCCATTGCCCTTTGTAAATATCACCGCCGCCGGCATGCATACCTATACTGATGCACAGGGCAATTTTACTATCCTAAGCGGGGACTCCATTGTAAGCGCTTCTGTAAGGTCTGTGGGCTATGAGCCTAAAAATGCAGTGCTTGCCTCCGATATTCCTTTAAATAATATTAAGCTCTTTCCCGGGAATAACGAGTTGTCGGAAGTAGTGGTAACAGGATATGCCCTTAAGAAAGCAAAAGAAATGAGAAAGCAGGCTGAGGCACAGGATGAAGCAACAGCAGCCGAGCCGGTGGATGGGTGGGGTAATTATGATATCTATCTCAGCAATAACAAAAGACTTCCTTCCGAAAAAAATAAGACTACAGGCGGATTTGTAGAAGTATCTTTTACAGTTAATAAAGCAGGTATGCTATATGATTTTAAAATAGAAAGATCTACCTGCAGCGCCTGCAATAAAGAAGCCGTCAGGCTGATTAAAGAAGGCCCTAAATGGCGGTTGACAGAGAGTGATCAACCAGGGAAAATAACAGTTGCTATCCAGTTTTAGAAAATATGATTTTGGAATACAGATATTCCTTTTTACGTAATTATTCTTACTGTCTTATCTGTTATCTTCGTCTTTGGAAAAATCATTTATGCGTATAAAATGTTTTTCCTTTTTTGATACCGATTAATCAATAAAAACGACTACACATGAAAAAAATCATTTTACTTGCTGCTTGTGCCGGGATATTCTGTTTTGCCCAGGCCCAGTTGAAAACGCCTGCGCCCTCACCGGGACAGTATATAAAGCAGGACTTCGGATTGTCTTCCATTGAGGTTTCTTATTCAAGGCCTGCAGTGAAGGGAAGAACGATATTCGGCGATCTTGTTCCCTGGAATAAAGTATGGCGTACAGGAGCCAATGCCGCTACCACTATCACCTTTGGTGATGAGGTGACCTTTGGCGGTCAAAAAGTGCCGGCAGGTAAATACGGATTGCTGACCATTCCCAATCCAACAGAATGGACAGTAATATTGACCAAACAGTTGGATGTAACAAGCCCTGCCGCTTATAAGCAGGACCAGGACGTGGCCCGTGTGAAAGTAACAGTAGATGACCTCCCTTTCTCGCTTGAATCTTTCCTGATCTCATTTAATTCGGTACACCCGTCTTCAATGGAGTTGCTGATCGGCTGGGATCAAACCATTGTGAGGATCCCTATTACTACGGATATTGATAAAAAGATCAACGCCCAGATTGAAAGCCTGAAGGGAAAGGAAAACTTTCCTTATTTCAATGCCGCTGTTTATTATCTTGAAAACGGCAAAGACCTGAATACTGCATTAGGATGGTTTAATAAAGCTGCACAGCAAAGCCCCGATGCTTACTGGGTGCTGTACCAGAAAGCAAAATGCGAAGCTAAACTGGGTAAGAACAAAGAGGCTGTTGCTACTGCCAATAAATCTATTGCATTGGCAACCACAGCAAAAAACGATGATTATGTTACCCTCAATCAAAAGCTGATTGCGATGCTAAAATAAGCGGTTCTGATAATGACGTTTTGTTGACAGCCACGAATTTCAGTGGACTGTTCGATAGGGTTATTTTGGATATAACAAAGCCACGAATGCACTAATGTTTTTTAATATTTATTAGTGCATTTGCGGCTATCTTTTTTAAAAGCTATTCATGCCTTTCTGAAGCACTTTTTGCAGATACCTGCTTCTCTGAAGCATTGATCTTATACAGGTAACTTGCCAGCACCAGTACCAGCGCCGGCAGCGTGATCAGTAGCAGGAAAAGCTTTAATTTTTTTAAAGTGGTACCTGTCATAATAAAGCTGTGATGATTTGATTTTTTTCAAACGCAGGTATTTCTTTTGAAGTATTGATAAATATTCACTTTAAGAGACCTTTGAAAGGGTTAATATCATATATCAACCATAGCAGCAACGTCGGGGCGCTAATCTATTATAATGATCAATGTATCCTCCAGTCCTAACCTTTCCTGGTCTTCTGCTGCCTGTTTTAAAACCTCATTGATATGCTCCTGGTTTTCGGGAGGGCAGGTGAAAGTATAGTTAGGGCCCGTAATACCAAAATGGCGTGCAATATAACCACAGGCGCTGTTGGCCAATGTCCAGGGAAATAATTCCGGATTAGCAAATGCCGCCCCGTTTTTTATTACGTCTTTCCAGAAAGCAAGTGAGGCATTGGCGCCGGTATGGTTCGAGATCACATAAAGACCGGTCGCATCCGGCCGGCGCGGCCTGCCAAATTCTTTTTCTATGCTGTCTACAATACCCGGCATTGCTTCTTTTTCGAGTGTATCTCCTATATGAACATGGCAGATCATATAATGAATGAAAGTTTTAAGATAAACAGGAGCCCAGCACTAAAGAGGCATTCAACCCTCCAAACGCAGAGGCATTATTTATGGCTATACGGATCTTTTTTTGAACAACTGCAGTGGTGCAACCCAGCCCGATCGCAGTATCCTGCACAGTAAAACCGGCTGTAGGCGGAATGGTTTGAGTGGCTATTCCCTGTGCGCATATCGCGAGCTCAAGCGCTGAGGCTGCTCCCAGCGCATGACCAATAGCACCTTTGCTGCCGCTGAGCACCGGCATGCCGGTTGTAAAAACGCTTTTTAAAGCAAGGGCTTCTGCAGTGTCCGACACTTTGGTGCCGCTGCCGTGTATGTTCACCCAGTCCACTTCATCTTTGCTGATACCAGCCTGCTGTAATGCCGCCATCATGGCCCTGCTCAGCCCCCTGCCGTCGGGATGCGGAGAAGTGGGATGATAGGCATCGCAGCTCAATCCTAATGCATATACTTTTGCCAATGGCGTTGCGCCGCGTTGTACGGCATCGTTCATCCGCTCCAGGATAAATATCGCAGCCCCTTCGCCTAATATCATACCGCTCCTTTGTGCGTCAAATGGCTTACATGCATCAGATGCCATTGCCCTGGATCTGCTGAAGCCCACCATCGCAATTCTTGAAAACGGTTCTGCACCGCCTGCTATAGCAACGGAGATATCGCCACGCTGCAGCGCATGCATTGCCATACCCACGGCATAGTTGCCGGCAGTACAGGCGGTAGACAAAGCCTGCACAGGACCTGTCAGCCGGTATGCACCTGCTATTGCTTTGGCAATAGAAAAAGTATTGTACTGTCCGGGGTCAATAGCCGCACCTTCCGCCGCCATCTCGTATGCCATGCTTTCTCCCAGGGTGCTTCCTAAAAAGACACCGGTATTTTCAGGCAGTTGAATACGGGATTGAGCTATTGCCTGCTTTGTGGCATCTAAAGCCATATAAGTGCCACGGTGCACAGGAGGAGCTTCAAAATCCTGTACTCTGCATGCATGGGTATTCCGGTATCCTGCTGCTTCAAGATCGGCAAAATGTTTCAGCGAAGTTTTACCTGCCAGCAGATTGTTCCACAGCATATCCATCCCGATGCCCAACGGAGATACAACACCTATACCGGTGATCACGATACTGTTGTTCATGCCGCTATCATTTTGCCCTGCAGGTAGACAGCGGTAGCGCTGAGGGAATGAAGTTCCTGCAGGTCTTTGTCAGGTATCATTATCCTGAAGGTCTGCTCGATCCGTGCTACAAATTCCACCAGCTCTAATGAATCCAGCCCCCAGTCGTCGCGGAAGCTGTCGGTATCCCTGATGTCATTTGTGACCTGTGGCTTTACAATGCCAAGCTCAAGCCGTAATTGTTGTATAATATCGTATTCCTGCATATCCAATGTTTATTAAATTGATTTAATTAAAGACAGCTACAGCGCTCGCCTTTTGTATACTGCCTGCGTCCGAATATAACGGCGCAAACGGATCCCCGATAATACGGTAATGTTGTACCGCTTCCATATTCGGGGGCTGGGCTTGCAGGAGCAGATCTCCTAAATTATCTATACCATTATTCAGGGCAGTACAGATCCTTATCGCCCATTTCATGTTGTCTGTATGTTTCGTTTCCCGCACGGCGCCAAAAGCAGCAGCCGATACACCCATTAGAGGAAGGGATTCTGTATAGGAGACCCCCGTTCTCCTGCGGCTTGCAGTCCTGCAGCATAGCGATAACACGCATCCCATAGGCTTACCGCTGAAATCTTTAAAATGGTGGGAACGCATACCGTAATATCCAACCCATCCTACCGGCCTGCCATGACCGAAATATATGCCCATCCCCAGTCCCGTTCCTAATGCTCCCACTACATTTTCCCTTGTAATGATATCCCCCGTCCATCTGAAAACCTTTATCTGCTCTTCAAGCAGCTCCGACATACGGTCAGAAAGTTTTAAATACCGGGGATGCCACTGTGCGAGCAATGCCATCCCCGGAGTAGCGTGGTTGCGTTGGTGCACTGTCTTCAGTGTACGTACAAATGTCAGCACATCATTTTCCTTTTGTAGCGGCAGCCATGCCGCAGGTATCTTTCTTCCTTTTTTTGTAAAGAGAAAAGGACCCGGTAAAACGGTAGAAGGCGCATAAGATTTTTTGCCCGTCACCAACACAGCATTGATATCTTCTGTAAGTAAAGCGCTATAAAAATGTTCCTCCGGCGGACGCCCGCTATAAGGCACACATACGCAGCGTATGTGAAGCTGCTTATAGGCTTCCGACAGGCATGCGCCTGCAAAGGGCATGTCTGCCGGATAAGCCAATAACAAATTCCTGTTTGCTTTATGCCGCATCTGGTCTGTTTTCCTGTACATAATCCACATAAGGCTGCCATGCTGCATATTCAGCCGCAGGTCTCATTTCCAGATACCGCCTTACAAAATAATGCATGGTTATTTGCCCCTGTTGCTCGGGATTGAACGACAAGAAATTGCCGTTCGCATTATTCAATGCGGTCTCACCGCCCTGTCCGTCTATCCGTCCCGACAGGTCAGTGATGGGATTACCCGCATAATCGCCGTTGGGTATGGTGATAGCCGCGCCCTCTGTGTAACCGTAGTTATAGCCTGCACCTGCCTGGCTTGCGATGGCCTCCGCCATATAGATCGGCCCTATATTTTGATTTTGCCATACATGTGTCATTTCATGTATCAGCGAAGACCTGCGGATAGGACCATCATCGGCGTCAAAGTTGATAAGGTTGCCTGTAACGAATGCCCGTGACTGGGGATTGCCGGTAAAGAAATCCTGGATACCGAAAATAATGCTGTTGGTAGGATTTTCTGTAGCAATATACACCTTGTCAAGATCAATGATATCTTCAAAGATCAACGAAATATCTGCTCTTTCCGCAGCAGTAAGATGGCGGAAGCTGTTCAGCATTTCCATCAGGATAAATATTGCTGTATCCAACAAACCGCTTGCTATTTCCAGTATCCCTTCAAGCATTGTTACAATATCTTCTCCAATGGCAACCATTGCGTGTATACATTCATCTAAAAACTCTTCGCCTGCATCTACTACCGCCTGCACCACCTGGTTCATGGTTTGCCCCAACTGGCGTGCGGCTTTGATCAGATTATTCATCGCCTGATCCGGGTGGATAGCTGTTTCAACAATGAGTTGCGCCAGGGTGATACCTGCTTCAAATGCACCACGTACTACTTCAAGCGCTACTTCAAACGCTTTGCCCACTGTCCATACTACCAGTTTTGCCAGTGTGAACCCTGCGCTCAACGCGCCCTTCACGAATTTTGCAAGACCCGGTATAAAATCTTTTTCAAGATAGTTCAATGCATATACCACTGAATTGCCAAGGCGTTCCCACATGCCGGCAAGCTGTTCCAGCATCTCATCCCCGATGGTAATTGCCCAGTCAATGATCTCGGTAACTGCTGCGCCTACACTTTCCACCAGTTGAATGATCTTCTCAAATACCGCCCTTGTCTGCTGGGCAGCCCAGGTGAGCACTTCGGAAACGCTTTTCTTTACAAACCTGCAGGCTAATATTGCCTCGCGCCATAAAGCTGAAGCCAGATCTTCGCCACGGCTTATCAGCCAGTCAAGCACTTCGCCAACAGGACCCAGCGCCTGCAATATGCCATTGACTATCTTACGGAAGATATAATAAGTAGTGCCGACTACCGATTCTAGTATTTCTGCAACGGTGGCGCCCACCTGTATAGCGGCATCTATCAGCCTTGCGGCAGCCCTGTAGGTAAATTCCACCAGCGTTTTTGTAAATTCAAGAATGGTCTTGCCAAGGTCAAAAGCAGCTTTGATCACCTGTTTCAGCAGGTTCATGGCAATGTTAAATACATCTTTAATAAGGTTGAGCAAAGTTTTACCGAGGTTAAAGAATGCCTGCACTACTTTTTTAATAGCGCTTAAGGCGTGCGTGGCAATGGTTTCAATTACCTCAAACAAGGTGCGCCCTGCCTGCAGCAATCCGTCAAGTACTTTGGTGGCAATATCTATTGCAGCGGTGGCAAGGTATTTGGTAAACTCAATGATCGCCGTGCCGATACGGACCGCTGCGCTTACCACTTCACGCACCAGGTTTACGGCAGCTGTCGCCACACTATCTATAATGTTAGCCAGCGTTTTGCCAAGATCCATGAAGGAGCGAATGATGGTGTCGAACAATGCAGAAGGGCGTGTAATGGCCGTTACCAGTATTTCCGCAATTGTTTTTCCCAGCTCCAGGAATGCCTGCACAAAACCCTTTACCAGCGCCAGTCCAAACTGGAAGGCTTTCTCCAGGATATTCCCGATGCTCTTGCCAATTTCCAGCAGCGCTTCAGTAGCTTTTTTAACAACGTCATACGTTTTGGTAGCGATCCATGATACAAACTCTATCAACTGGCGCCCTAACTGGTCGATGGCGCGCAATACTGTAATGAAAGCGTCTTTGGCGAGATTGACCGCAGCATCCAGCACATCAAACATGGCTTTCCCGATAGCGGTAATACCGGTTATTATTTTCTTCAGTAATTCATACCCGTTTGCCAGAGCGGCGGACAAAAGATCAAGAATAGTTTTGCCGGCCTCCATCAATGCTTTTACCAGCCCGGCAACGGCGTCGGCAGCCCAGTTAATTACATCTGTGATAGCCGCGGCAAGTGATTTTGCTGCATCAACCACAGCATCCACAACGGAATTAATAGCGTTGACAATATCGTCTGCCAGGTCGCCGAAAAAATCTACTACCGCTTCGTCCATATCTTCATGCTGTGGATCGGCGGGCTTTTTTCCTTTAGCTTCAAGACGCATGAGCTCAAGCCCTGCATCTCTGAGCCAAAAAAGCACTTCGTCAACTGCCGACCTGTCGAGGTTTTTCTCTTCTCCCACAAAATCTTTCATGATCACGCGGCCATATCCTCTCGGCAACTGGCTGATGGCATGCACTACGCCTCTTGCCTGACCGGCTTTCCTGTAACCGCTGATCAATGCTTTTCTTTCTGCTTTCTTCAGGTGCACTGCCTCCTGGAAAAGCTCCCGGTGCTGTTGGTGCTCCGGTAAGCTTATGGCGTATGATTCAGCTAATCTTATAGCATCCTGGGGTGATTTTTTGTATACCTGGCTGAAAGCCGGAGCCAGCTCCACTGCCCTGAAATTTCCTTTTTTGAGCGTAGTCTGCAGCGCCTTTTTGTTGCGGAAAGATGTTTTTTGAAGCGACTGCATGAGCCTGTTGTTGCCTGGTACCATCTTTGTAATGTCAGGCAAAGCTTTTACAGATTTTTTTGACCGTGATACAGCAGTTGTCTTTTTGGCTGCTTTAGATCGGGGTTTACCCTTTTCAACTTTTGATCTGGTAATTCGTTTACTTTTCATAAAAACTTATTTAAAGAAATGAGGTATTGGTGCTTTCAAAGATTTGAGTTATGCAATAGTACCCTGTAAATTTGCCGGAGGGCAATTGTCTTTATGGCTTATCTGCACCGGATTGACAAAACATTTTTGATGGATCATAAAACCTGTATTGTAATAGTTGGACCGACCGCCTCAGGCAAAACAAGGCTTTCGCTTGAGCTTGCGGAACACTTTAACACAGAGATTATATCCGCAGACTCACGACAATGTTACCGGGAACTGGAGATAGGAGTGGCCAAACCGGACAAAAAAGAGTTGCAGCAGGTAAAACATCATTTTATTAACTCCCATTCCATACATGAGGAAGTAAATGCGGCTGTTTTTGAGTCGTATGCTTTAGATGCTGTCCATACCATTTTTGAAAAAAGTGATTATGCAATAGTAGTTGGCGGAACAGGATTGTATATAAAAGCATTTTGTGAAGGAATGGATGAAATACCTCCTGTTGATGAAATGGTCCGGCTATCGGTGAGAAAAGAGTATGAGCAAAAGGGAATGGACTGGCTGGATAGTGCTGTTAAATCCGAAGACCCGCTTTTTTATAGCCGGGGTGAAATATATAATCCCCACCGGATGCTCAGGGCGCTGGAAGTAAAAAGGTCAACAGGCGTTTCAATTATTGATCTGCATGCGGCGATCAAAAAAGAACGTCCTTTTTCGATCATTAAAGCAGGCATCAGCATCCCGAGAGAAAAAATGTATGAGCAGATCAATGATCGCGTAGATGACATGATCCGGAGAGGGTTGGTGGAGGAAGCCCGGGCATTATATCCTTTCAAATCACTGTCTGCGCTTCAAACAGTGGGCTACCAGGAAATATTTCAATATATGGATGGGGAAATTACATTAGAGCAAGCCGTGGAGGAGATCAAAAAAAATACACGCCGCTATGCAAAACGCCAGATGACCTGGTTCAGGAAAGACCCGGAAATACATTGGGTGGAGAAAGGGCAGCATGATATTTTTTCGCAGATGACAAGAGAAGTGAGAGGTGAGTGGTAAGTGGTAAGTGATAAGTAGTGAGACGTGAAACGATAGACGTGAGATGACTGTCATGTCCTGATATAAGTAGACAGATTTATAACAAAAAAATCTGTAATACCATGACAAGAGAGCCCCCAACAGTGATTCGGTACAGTATTAGCTTTAAGCAAAAAGTAGTCAGAGAGATAGAA